>SNQW01000122.1_pt1 | contig 69989 bp, 61 predicted proteins | sample 2580511 | NCBI WGS metagenome assembly SNQW01 (sample SAMN10953775, study PRJNA522744) | food fermentation metagenome | isolation source: 8-hour incubation of native-enriched microbial consortia from nixtamalized... | place: Mexico | collected 2017-09-24 | reverse complement strand
ATGGTCTCCTTTTGTAGAGAGTTATGGACAACGTACCTACCTCTTTACAATAGGAGATTTTTTATGCTTTTTCCATGAAAAATGATCATAATTACCCATATTTAACTAATATTTGATTATTCGCGTTAGGTTTTATGCAACGCTAGTGAATTTTATGTTCTTATTTTCCGGAGCCTAGCATGTTCATCCCCATTAGCGGATTTTTTTGTCCTTATTTTCCCAAGAATGGTCCAGAACACGGGCATTTCCTTGCGATCGGAGGAAATAAAGGCATAAATTGCCTCTATTTCTCTCAAATGGACGGATACCGTAGGAATAGCGACACTTTTGGCCCCTATGCTCTTTGCTGGATTTTCTGGGGCGCCTGCTTACGGATTAGCCACTTAATATAATAAATACTTATTCCAGCAAAGAGGGCCGTTACGAACAATGCCGCCAAATCCATTAAGCCAAATCCTATCTAAAATATCGGCGGAAATGTAGTGCGTTTTTTTTCAGGCGAGTTTATTCCAAAGCAGGCAAGAGAATTTTAAATCAATTAAACGGTTGGGGGTTGATCTGATGAATACATATTTAAAGGGCTCAACACCGAGATCAGTGCTTGACAAAATAAATTATGACTTTGGCTCTGAGGTGGCTGTCTATAGCGTTTGTGTCCTGGACTCAATCCCTCCATGCTGCCTTGCACGATTATCCCTTTAGTTCAGGGGGGAGAGGGTAGGGGCTAATTACGGTCCTTTCATTTTTCCCGGTGTCGTGCCCCATTCCTCCCGTCAGGCTTGCTTCACTTCTCCTAAACCTCCTTCTCACAAACCTGTCTAACGATCTCGAACATGTCTGCTTCTCCCAAACCTATTTTCTTCTCCTGAATTTATCTTCCTCTCTTATTTTCCTCTCTGCTTCCGGATCAAACGGGATAATCGTGCAAAGCGTCCGGACAGCGGGTATTGATCTGCCGACCAACCTACCGGCCTTCCCTGTCAAGCGCTAATTATTAGGTTGAGCCATTTAAAGTGTTGAAAAAAGGTTTATACAAGCGTGTTTGGGACGGGGGAGGCCTCTGCCGGCGTTTCGAGTTGGGCCAGGCGTTTGAGCAGCTTTTTCAGCATGACGGAGGCTTTGACTTGCAGCGGCAGGCTGTCGGCCACGCGAACGTCGTAGGCCCCGGCGGCGATGGCCTGCTTCAGCTCGGCAACCGAGTGGCAAGGCTGATGAAGTTCGTTGTACATGCTGCCGTACTGCAGGCATTGGTGGGTGTCGCTGCCGGCGGTGACCGGCTTGCCGAGCTCGGCGGCGAAACGTTCGACATTGGCGCGGTTCACCTCGTTGCCGTATTCGTACATATCTTTGGCGTTCAGGTCAAAAGCGTCCAGACGGCGAAGCTGCGGCCGGGCCAAATGATGCAGCGGCGTCGATTCGCGGAACGGATGCGCCCCGATTTTGAGCAGAGGATAGCTTTCCGCCAGGGTCATCAGATTGGCGAAGGGGATGAAGGAATCTTTTTCCGTATAGCCGTCAAGCTTCCGCCGCACCTCCAAAATATGCTCCTTGCGCCCGATCAGCAGGATGTGGCCGGTTTCACGGATGTCCACCTCCATACCGGGGAATATTTTTAGCGGCCCCGCTTCATAGTACTCTCCGTTATAGGGATAAAGCCGGTCCAGACTCTCGTACACTTCGAAAAAATTACGCGTGTTAAAATGCTCGGTCAAAGCCAAAGCGTTCAGTCCGTTCGCCGCGGCTTCGCGGAGCATTTCTTCGTAATAAGCCGGCGAGAAGTCGGTGGCTTTGGATAGCTTGGCATGAGTATGCAGGTCGATTCGCATGGGATGACACTCCTTATTTAATGTGCGTTTATGGGATACCGGCGGTCTGTGCAAGGCTTGGCATTCAGAGGCGCTGGCCCTCACTCTCAACCGATCCAGAACAACAGGGCAACGTACGCCGCTGAGCCGGACAGAAACCACAGGTCTTGTTTTTTCATGCGCAGATGGGATAATTTCAGCTTTTTGGAGCGCGGATTTTTCATTCCATAGGAAAAACCGCGTGTCTCGAGCGCCTCCACCGTGGTGCGGGAGCGTTTGGCGGTCGCCAGCATCAAGGGGAAAAAGGCGTAAACGAGCAGCTTCAAATAATACGCGCCAAGCCGCCAGTACAGCAGTCCGTTCCGCTCCGGCGCTTGGCCGCGCAGCCGATAGGACAGCAGCACATTGCGGAATTCCTCAAACAGCACCGGCAAAATGCGGTACCCGTAGGACAAGCTGAACGAAAAGGCGGCGGGCATACCGAGCGCGAGCAGGCCGTCGCTGATTTTCTCCGGATCCATGCCGGAAAAAACCGTGATGCTGGCCAGCGACACGATCGACAGCTTCATCGTCAGCTTAAGCAGCGGCAAGGCGGAGGAGATGTCCCCGCCAAAAAACAGCGAGATGATGAACAGCCACCCTACCTGCCCGATCAGTCCGAGGCAAAGTACGATAATAATGAACGACGTGACCCGGGACAACACGGTCGTAACGATCATAAACAGGCACATCCCGGCCAAAATGAGATAGCTGTTCATAAACCACGGGACGATAGCGAAAAAAAGATACCATATCAGCAGCCCGCGCGGATCAAGCCGGGAAAGGGAGGCGTGGCCGCTGCCGTAAGCCGTGTTCATCAGTTCCTGCTGAATCCTGTCGAGCGAGATTTTGTTAAACCAGTTGCGGACGAGCTGCATGGGCGTAAGCCCCCTTTCCTGCGATGATTTGATATAAACGGCCGGCCAATTCAACCGGGGAGCTGCACGCGGGCCGGAGCCCGAGCGCGTCGGCCAGCTCCATGCTTTGCGTCAGGGCCAGACCGGCGCGGCGGATCAGGTCCGGGCTGGCGAAAATGTCCGCCGCCGTTCCGTCGGCCAGCACGGCCCCTTCATGCATGACGATAACGCGCGTCGCCCACCGGCTCACCAGCTGCATGTCGTGCGTGGCGATGATCACCGTGCTCACGTGCTGCTCCAGTTCGGAGAGCGTGCTCAGCAGTTCCTCCCGGGTGGCCAGATCGAGGTTGGCCGTCGGTTCGTCCAGCAGCATGACCGCGGGCCGGACCGCCGCGCCGATCGCCAGCGACACGCGGCGCTGCTGGCCGCCGCTCAGCAAGCGGGCGTCGCGGTCCTGCAGCTGCTCCAGCCGGAAGCTGCGCAGCATGTGCAGGACTCTCGTGTCGGCATCGGGATATTTCCGGCGTTTTAGGCAATAGGCGATTTCTTTGCGCACATTGTCTTCGATGAACATATCCTCCGGGTTTTGAAAAACAAACGCGACCTGCCGCGACAACTGCTCGATCTGGGTGCTGCGGGTATCCTGCCCCAGCACGGCGACGGAGCCCGCTGACGGTTTGGCGATCCCGGCGATCAGCTTCAGCAGGGACGATTTGCCCGCCCCGTTGTTGCCGACCAGCGCGATCCGTTCGCCTTCGGCGATGGCGAGATCGATCCCTTGCAGCACCTTATGTTCCGCTTTGCGGATGGTCCGGTAGCTTAACGAAGCCTGGTTGAAGCGGATGATGGTCTGAGTGACGGTCTGAGTCGCGGTCTGAGTCACAGCCTGAGTCGCGGTCTGGGTCACGGCCTGAGTCACAGCCTGAGTCACGGTCTGGGATTGCTCCGGGTAAGCCAGTAAGCCGGCAGTTCTTGTCGTGTCCGCAGACTTGGAGACTTGAGCTTGTAGGCCCAATCCGCCGCCACCGCTGACCGGCCCGACATGTTCCTGCAGCAGGCCGGTAAAATACTTCACCGCTTCTCCTGTTGTAATCGGGTAACCAGCATCAGCATGAGTATGAGCATTAGCATCAGCATCAGCATCAGCATGAGTATGAGTATGAGTATGAGTATGAGTATGAGTATGAGCATGAGCAAGAGTAAGAGTGCGAGCATCAGCATGAGCATGAACGGCACCCTCTTCCTCCAGCATAGCCCGCAACCGGGCGGCCGCTTGGGTGGCCTCAGGCGGCTGGATGCCAAGCCGCTCCAGGTCGTGCAGGCGATTCAGCGCCTCACCAACCGGCAGCTTCCACAGCACGCGGCCCTGCTCCATCAGGCAGACGTCGCCGCAGTAGTCGGCGATAAATTCGGTGTGATGCTCGATGACGATGATCGTTTTGCCGTGATCGCGGTTTAGCTGACGCAGCACCTCATACACCTGGCGCGCATGGCTGGGGTCCAGCTGGGAAACCGGCTCGTCGACGATCAGCAGGTCCGGTTCCAGCGACAAAGCTCCGGCCAGGGCGAGCAGATGCTTTTGTCCGCCGCTCAGCTCCCAGATGTAGCGGTGCTGCAAAGGTGTAAGCCCGCATAAGTCGAGGGCGCGCCGGGTCCGCTCCCGGTAATCGGCGAGCCCATAATTCAGCGGGGCGAAGCATGCCTCGTCGAGAACGGTCGGCCGGACGAGCTGGTTGTCGAAGTCCTGGTAGACGTAGCCGACCATGCGGGACAAGGCGGCTACGCTGTTTCCACGGGCCGAAACGCCGTTAATGACAACCTCGCCCTCAAAATCCCCGGAATAATAGTGCGGGATCAGGCCGTTAAACAGTTTGCAAAGCGTGGATTTGCCGCAGCCGTTGCCGCCGATGATGGCCGTGAAGCTCCCTTTTTCAATCGTCAGGGAAGCTTCGTTCAGCACCGGTTGCTCCGAACCCGGGTAGGTAAAGGAAACGCCGCGGATTTCGGCGGCCAGCGCGGTATCGGCTTTGGCTTGAATCCCGTTATGCATAAGGCACGCTCTCGGTGTCGCTGTTTTGCGAGCTGCGTGATTTTTTCGCCCGCATCACGAGCAGAACGATGATGGCGACGACCGCGGCCGCGGCGATGCTCAGCCAGATTGCGCCCGAGCCCAGCCGGTCGGCGAGCCCGCTGTCCCATTCGCCCAGATTCCAGTCGGTCTCGGACAAGGACTCGGCGCCAAAGGCTACAAGCGCCAGCACGATGCCGGTGATGACCAGCTTGGGCGTAATGACGCCGGCCGCTTCGTATTTGGTGTTTTTGTCGCGGGGTTTGATGCCGAGCAGGGGTTCGATTTTTCCATATAATCTAGGTACCAGGTACAAGGTCGGAAGCAGGGAAAAAAGAATCCCGGAGAACAGCACGTCGTTCAGGAACGCGACGCCTTCGACGACCACAACGCTTTGGGCCAGACCAGGCACGGCTTCGAATTCTTCCACGCCGATCCAGACTTTGCCGATATCCACCAGGCAGCTGCACAATTGATGGATGATGACGCCCGTAATCGCGGCGGTGCCGACCTGTAGGCGGTTTTGCGGATTGCGCACCATCCGGCCGGCGACGTACATGGCAAACGAGAAGGTCAGGAATTTTTCCAATTCGCCCAGCCCGCCGAATTGCCCGAGCATCAGCTCGCCGAAGATGACCTCGCCCAGCGCCGCTCCCACGGCGGCATAAAAAGGATGGAACAGGATGCACAAGGTGAGCGGGATAAACGCGAAATACTCGACGGACAGCTCGATCGGACCGAGCCGCAGCGAAGGGATGAGCTCGGTGAACATATTGGACAGCCCGTACAGCGACATCGACAGCACGAAAATCATCATTTTTTGCGAGGACGTAAGGGTGTAGAGGGTTTTGCGTGACATGAAGGGCAACCTCCTTAAATCTGGATTGGGATTGTATGCCTTTAGTGTAGAGCCGGATTATTAAAAGAAGCGGAGTTGTATGTCAACGTATTGTAATATTTTTTACATAATGAAAATGATGTAATAAAATTTACATAACAAATCGTTGGTAGGATAGAGTGAGGAACACGTAAAAAAAGACCCAGGGAGCTGATATCCATGCCATTGACCCGCAATCAAGTGTTTGCCGACAAATCCGGGTTTTCGCCTGGTCAGTTGAAAATCGCCGATTTTATTGAACGGCATCCGGATGAGGTGCTGTTTATGACCGAACAGGAGATCGCCGACCGGATTGGCACCAGCATCGCCACGGTGTCGAGGTTTTGGCGCGCGGCGGGATACGAGAACGGCAAAGTGTTCAGGCTGAAGCTGCGGTCCGCTGCTGAGTCAACGACCCCGGCGGTGAAGCTGGAGAAGACGATTTCGCAGATGGATCCGGCCAGCTTGCCGCTACAGATGCTGGAGCAATCGCTGGTCCATTTGCGGGAAACGGCGGGGCAGACGGACCCGGAGGAGCTGAAGCTCGCCGCTTCGCTGATGGCCGGGGCCCGGCGGATTTACGTGCACGCCCCGGGGCCGGCAGTGGCTTTGGGGGACCTGCTGTTTTACCGCTTGTCCCGGTTCGGCATGTCGGTGCGGATGATGGCGGCCAGCGGGCATGAGCTGTTGGAGTCGCTGGCGCATGTGCAGCGGGAGGACGTGGTGCTGCTGTTTAATTTCACCCGGCTGCTCCCCGAAACCGAGGTAATCCTGGATTGCGTAAAGCGGGTGGACTGTTCGGCTGTGATGATCACGGATCGCGAGGAGTTTCGGTACGGGGCGCAGGTGGAGGCGGCTTTTTACGTTAGCCGGGGCGAAATGGGAGAGTTCCATTCCATGGTCACGCCGCTGTTGCTGATCGAACAGATGATTTTGAGCATCGGCCTGTTCAATAAGGAAAAAGTGCTGTCCAAGCTGGAATATCTGGGCGAGCTGCGGGCGAGGTATGCCGATAAGCTGCCGCGGGGGAAGGCGTGAGGAGGGAGTTAATAGCGTAGGGAACGGCGGAAAATAAAAAAGCACTCACCCTGCCGGATGAATGCATTTGCTGCGTTGAGATTGAGAGCCCCTGATTCCTATCAGCGGGCCGCTTTTGTTTTCGTGTGAATTTCGTTAAGGACTTCGGCGGTTGAACTGACTTGACCGAATTCGTAAGCGATGACGGTCAGTGTTACGCGCTGGATTTCCTCGGCGGAAATATCCCCCCAGCCCATGTCCGGGTAATCCATGGCGGCGTTTGCGTCGCTCAGAAAGATCACTTTATATTCCCGGTGCGCCCCGTCTCTGACGGTTGTTTCGCAGCAAACGTTGGTCACGGTGCCGCAGATGATGATTGTGTTAATATCTTTTGCCCGCAGGATCGTATCCAAATCGGTATCGTGAAAACCGCTGTAAAACAGCTTGTCGACGATAATATCCTGGGCGAGCGGGGTTAATTCTTCGATAATTTCCACGCCGGGGGTGCCGCGTTTCAGGATCTCGTTCACATTCGGATACATATCTTTCATTCTTCCGGTGTCGCTGCCGTCGCCCCGGACGATATGGCGCAGGTAGATCACGGGCATGCCCGCCGTTCTGGCCGCGCCGGTGAGCTGCCGGATGTTGTCGACGATCCCTGCGGTCCGCGGCACATACAGCGCTCCGTCTGGTTTACAGAACACGTTTTGCATATCCACTACGATAACGGCCGTTCTCGCGGGATCAATCTCCCATTTTACTTTGTTTTTCAAACTCATATAGAAACACTCTCCTTATAAGTTGGAATGAATATGCCGCGTCAGGCGGCCTCTGTGGGAATGGAGTCCTGTGAGCCGTCCCCCGACGCCCGCCGTTCGAGCACGGGACGAATCCATACATTAACTACCGTGTTTAAAACGATCAGCATCACTACACCTACCAGCATCGGCTGGGTGACGACGCTCTGGATAGCCAGCGGCAAGCCGGCTGTGAGCTCGGTGGGCAAATACATCGTTCCCAGCGAGATAATAAAGGAGGAGCCGGCGACGGCGAGATTCAGTTCATCCCACTTGACCTTGCTGACCATTTGAATCCCGCTGATGGCGATAATGCCGAACAAAATCGTGGAGGCTGCGGATAAAACGGCGCTAGGCAGGGAGGCGATAAACAAGCCGACTTTGGGAATGAGGCCTAAAATCACGGCCATGATGCCGGCGGTCATGGTGACATAGCGGCTGCCGATGCCCGAGACGCGGACGATGCCGATGTTTTCCGGGTAAGAGGTCGTGCCCAGCCCGCCAAAGACAGCGCCGAGGGTACAGCCGAGAAATTCACCGAACAAACCGCGGTTAACCCGGGTGCTGTCGAGCTCTTGGTTCCCCCATTTGGTCAGCAGGGTATACATGCCTACCGCCTCCGCGGAAGCCTGTAGAAAAGCCAGCAGCATGAGAATAACAACGGGGATGGAAACGCCGAAGCCAAACGGGAAAATCTCCGGCAAACGGAACCATCCGGCCGTGGCCACCGCCGAAAAATCGACGCTGCCGAACACCGCGAAAAACAAGGTCCCGGCAATAATCCCCCACAGAAGTGCGCCCCGGCGCAGGATCGTGTTGCCGCCAAAAATCATCAAGGCGAGCACACAGACGACCGTGACGATGGAAGCGGCGAAATTGACGCCTATATTCGCGCTGCCGAACCAATTTTTAAGGCCGATGTCGGCGAGCTGCGCACCGATGATGATCAGCAGCGTGCCATAAACGATCGGCGGGGCGATGAATTTGTTGATATGGCCGATTAGGCCGAATTTGCGGATCGGTAGGGCCAGAAGCATAAAAATGACGCCCGCCACAGCCATCGATCCGAAGGCCGTTCCCAATCCGACACTGGCGCTTGCGGAAAGCACGGCCACGAAAAACGCGGCGGTCGGCCCTTGCACGACGGGGAGCCGCAGCATTTTTCCCGATTGCAGAATCGTCACGAGCCCGGTCGTCAAGAAGCAGGCTTGAATTAAATAACCGATCGTTTGAAACTCCAGATGCAAAGCCTGGCCGATTAATACCGGGAAAAGAAAAATGCCCGTAAGCGCCAGCAGATGCTGAAAACCGTAGGTCAGGTTGGCGCCGATGGAGAGCTTGTCCTCGATGCCGACGTGCAAAGTTTCGTTATTCTCGTGCTCATGATTCATAGCTGTTCACCCCTAAATTATATTTTCGAGCAGAGCATTCAACATATCATCGGATGTTTACAGTTAAAGAAAAGATCATCAGATGTTTAGAAATGGTAAACTTGAGAGCAAGGGAGCACGTGAGCGATGGACTGCGTCGAGATTTTGAATGGCGGATTTTCTGGCTTCATCGCTATTTCCCGCCTCAATGGCGGCATAAACCGCTTCATGGTAAATCGTGTTATCTTTGTACTGCCGTGTGTCCAGAAGCAATTGGCTGAGCATTTCCTTCAAGCTTTCGGCCACAACCTTATACATTTCCAGCAGCACTTCATTTTTGCCGGCCTGGGCTACCGCGATATGAAAGGAAATATCCGCTTCAACGTATTCCGCGTACCGGCCCTTCTCCAAAGCTTCGTTCCGTTGATCCAGAAAACAGCGCATCGCTTCAAGATCCGCATTCGTCCTTCTTAAGGCGGCCAGCCCGGTTACTTCGATTTCGAGAATCCTGCGCGCCTCGAGTATATGAGCGTAGTTCTTCGGAGTTAGGGTTTGGCTTACCGCAGCAAGTCCTGCGGAAGAGGCGCGGATATAGGTTCCGTCTCCTTGGCGCACTTCCAGCAGACCGGCATGCGTCAGCACCTTGACCGCCTCCCTGACGGTGGATCTTCCCACCGCGAGCAGCTTCATCAATTCGGGTTCCGGCGGCAGTTTGTCCCCGCTTTTGTAACGGCCTGACCGGATGAGCGTTTGCATTTGATCCAACACTTCATCGACCAGTTTTCGCCGGGGTATGGCTTTGAATTCGGTGTAAGTAATGATGTGCCACCTCCTCGTAATGTTATATAATATTACACGAAATGAAATTTTAACTACTCGTTTTCATTTGATGGTTCACATTATATGCGGAAAAATGTCGAAACACAAGAACTTTTTTGTGTTTATGTCATATAACCTAACATAATATCCTTGACATGAACTCTAAAACGGGCGTATTCTTAATTGTGATCCCACGATCAAACATCTGATGATCTACTCATTTTCATTATTTTTGAAAAATAGGAGCACCTATGAAAACTAAAATGGATCACCCGCCATGGGTTCACAACAATTACCCGCTGATCCGGTGGCTGTTATTTGGGGCCGCCTTGCTCATCCTGTCTTCCTTATATGTTACGGTCCCCCTTCTTCCCGTGTTTGCCGGTGCATTTCACGTCGGGGCAAGTGAATCGGCTTTGGCGGGGAGTGCTTTTTCCTTGTTTTTTGCCGCCGGGTGTCTGGTCTATGGCCCTTTATCGAACCGGCTTGGCCGAAAAAGGGTAATCGTTGCGGGGCTTGCCGTTCTGGTTCTGGCCACCGCGTGTCTGGGATTTGCGGGGAGCTTTGGAGGATTGATCGCGTTGCGATGTTTGCAGGGGGCGGCGGCCGCGACATTTTCCCCCGTGGCTTTAACTTATGCGGGAGAAGTTTTTCCCGTGGAGCAAAGAGTAACGGCCATTGGATTTATTAGCTCGGGCTTTTTAATGGCGGGGATCTTTGGGCAGGTATGGGCGAGCTCGCTTGCCGCGCTGCTGGAATGGCCTTGGGTGTTTAGGCTGCTGGCGGCAGGTTATGCTGCGCTATTATGCCTTGTGATCGTTTGGCTGCCGCCGGTTCCGGCGGAACAGGCGCGGCAGGGCCGGGTTGGGCAGGATCGCCGCTGGTACGCGGTGCTGTCAAAGCGAAATCTTTTGTTATGTTATGGCATTACCGTGACGATTCTGCTTTGCTTTGTGGGGATGTACAGTGCGATGGGCGCTTTTCTGGTTAAACCGCCGTATTCACTGAGCGAGATGGAGATTCTGGGCGTGCGCTCGCTGGGCATGCTCGGGATGTTTCTTTCCTTCTTTGCCGGGCGAATGTGCCGTAAATGGGGAATGCTGTCCGTGCTCCGCACCGGACTCGCTTGCTCGATCGCCGCATTGGTGGTGATGTCTTTTGTTCAGTCGGCGGTAGTTTATGCCGTAATGAGCATCCTGTTTGTGGCCGGCATTGCCGTGATCGTGCCTGCGCTGATTTCGCTGATCGGGGAAATCGGGAGCGGGAACAGAGGGGTTGCGACATCCTTGTATACTTTTGTTTTATTCGCTGGAGCGAGTGCAGGTCCGATTCTTACGGCCAATTTGTTGGAGATGAATCGCGCTTCGTTACCTTTTCAAGCGTTTGCCGGCCTTCTTTCGCTCGCCTTGTTGTGTTCGGTATTGATTCGCAAGGGACGGGGGATTCAGGAGAGAAAGGATCACTCCTAGTCCTTATAAACTACGCTGCCGATAAAGCGCACGGTAAACTGGCCGTTTTGGACAACCGGAACCGTTCCGTCGTAGCTATAATCGTACAATAATATGACGGCGTTCATGCCCTCGAGCTCCGGCGGTTCCGGCCAGCCTGATGCTTCAAATTGGGAGATTAATTGGTCGTCATACGAGCAGCCTTCCAGCCAGTTCGCACAATTGCTTTGATCCGTCTCTACCAGGAAAGCCTCGCGGAAGTCTTCGTCAAAAGACTCCATTCTGAAATCCCGGCAAATTTGCGGATCGCGCTGCTTGGCTTCATCGGAATAATCAAACCGAAGATACTCGTCCAGGGCTTCCTCCGAAGCGAACCGGCCGATCCAAAGCGATACTTGGTCCGGGTATGGGCCGGAAGCGGGACGAAGTTCCTTGTCGTCTGCGTTATGGGGCATCTCGGGCTTAACCTCCATATTGTTCATATGTTTTCTTCATCATAACCCGGAATGCCGCAAGATGAAAACGGGTTGGCGCATTCTTGCTTTTAACCGCTGGAGTTGATACAATAAATGTCTGGTAAACACTGCCCCGCGTGGCTTCAGAAGGAGGATGAACATGGGCAAGAAAAATGATGGCAAGGTACTGGCGCAAAACAAAAAAGCTTCCCATGATTATTTCATCGAAGATACTTATGAAGCGGGCATGGTCCTCACCGGGACGGAAATCAAGTCGGTTCGTAACGGCCGGGTGAATATCGGGGACGCGTTTGCAACGATCCGGAACGGCGAGATCCATATTCACAACATGCACATCAGCCCGTTCGAGCAGGGCAACCGGTTTAATCCGACCGATCCGACACGGACGCGCAAGCTGCTGATGCACAAAGCGCAAATCAGCAAGCTGCTCGGCTTGTCCAAGCAGGAAGGCTATACGATCGTGCCGCTGAAGATATACATCCGCAACGGCTACGCCAAGCTGCTCCTGGGCCTGGGCAAAGGGAAAAAGCAATACGACAAGCGCGATTCCGCCGCCAAACGCGACGCCCAGCGCGATATCCAGCGCGCGTTGCGGGAGAAGCAGAAAGTGGCTCGTTAGTAACCTTATAAATGAGGATAACCTCAGATTTAGCCATGGTTTTATGGTTAGTCTGAGGTTTTTGGTTGTATCCAGAAATCTAACGGTTGTATTAGTCGTTATTTTGCCCAAAAAGCCCCTTTCTAAATTTTAACGGTTGTGAGCGCGGTTATCTGCTCAAATTTGAGCCCAAATCGCCGGGTTTTAGCTAAATAAGCGCTATGGCAACCGTTAGAATTTGAAAACAGCGATATTGGAGCAAATAGCGGCTGTGGCAACCGTTAGAACGTGGTGGCGAGAAATTGTATCTTGTCGGATTAAATGTAACGCTAGTGCCGTTGGGCTGGGAAATAACCGGGAAATGGGCGGATATGTCGCTGGTGTTCGTTAGAGAAGCGTCCACTGATCGGAAAGAGCCGAAGTCCTCGGTGCTTCGGCCACTTGCCTTTGCCCCGGAACAGTTTTAATACCCACGCAAACGGAACAATGATCAAAAACCAGAATTTCTTGAGAAGGACCACTATAATGGACAGCAATCCTGTTTTTTTGGCCACGGCCAGGCCCGCGCCGCCAAGAATGAGGCCGGTTAGCCCTGCGGAAGACTTTTTGCCGGTAGCCGGGTCATAATCGTTGTACGTTTGTCCTGCATTGACAGTCAATACCGGCAGGGTTTCCGCTTCCATGACTTTACGGTCGGAGTTCAAATTTGCCGGATCGGACACGAGAATGCTGTTTAGCAGAATGGACTACCCAAGAATCTCGTGGCTTTAGCCATGAGAGGTTCAAATATATCCTGTCCCTGGTGATCCTGGAGCAGCAACGCCTACAAGTCCCTCCGTTTGTTTTTTACTCCTTTATATCGGATGTATTTCCAAAATTATCAGCATAATGCACCTCTGTTTATGATGGGGGGATGGAGCTTGCTTTCCTTTCGGTGAATTGGTACAATAAAATTCCCTAACTTAGTTGAGTTTCCAGCAACCCACAAGTCATTTAGTGCTCAAAATGTGCTATACTAAGTTCGTAACACAAAGTGCAGTTCGTATAACAACAGTGTGATTACAGTACTCCATGCTCAGCCGTTTAATTCAAAATTCGGGGGCGTTTTTTGGATTCGACGGGGGTAGATCGAGCATGGGTAGCGGGTAGTGGGGAGCGTCCGCTTTATCAACGCTAACGCCAAATTTAAACGGCAAAGCTAAACAACCAACTCTGGCTCTGGCCGCCTAATAACGGCCTCCAGGCTTCTACCCTGCATCGCCCATGTGCCGGGATAGAAGCTCAACCTATAGTGGGATACGCTGTCTAGTCTCCGCCTGCGGCTAGCTGAAGAAGACAAACAGGCTGACCCGAAGAGAATCCGGTGACGGGGAGTCTCTAGGGTGACATCAAAACTGTCACTACACCCGTAGAAGCCTATGTGGCGTTGCCTTCGGACAGGGGTTCGACTCCCCTCGCCTCCATAACAGTAAGACGAAAAGCCGTCAGCCATTGATGTGGTTGTCGGCTTTTTTATTTTGTATAATTATAATAATGTACAACAATTATCGGTAAGCATGAAGGAGGTCCTTGTTATGGCAGTGGATCGGGAACAGCTTCAGAATATACTCAAGAAGGCCAATCAATGTGCTCGTCAACAAGCCAAGCAATCCGGAGCATCCCTATACTATATAAAAAACAACAGACGTATTCGTGAAGATGCGAAAGGCAATAAATTCGAGATCATTTTCGATTCCCAAGGAAAGCGGATGGAGCGGGAATATATTGACATTGAATAACCAAAAACCTGTAATGACGATATTTGCGGGTACCAACGGTGCCGGTAAGAGTACAATCAGCCTGCAAATGAGGGAGTTGATCGGGGAGGTTGCCTTCGGACAAGGGTTCGACTCCCCTCGCCTCCATAATTAGCATGAGAAAAAGCGACCGTGATTGGTCGCTTTTTTGCATCCTCATATAAATTACGGAATGAAGATTACTCATGGTTCCTTGGTCGAGATATGACATGCTCCCCTCTACGACAAGAGAAAGGCAAAATATTGAAAAAAATGAAACCTAGGAACCAAAAAACTCGTAATATGTGGTAATATGTAGAAAAGGGGGAGTAGATTTTGAGGAAAACTAGTTTGGGAGTATTACTTTTGGGACTGTTGTTACTGGTTACTGCATGTGGAGGTGCTGCGTCTACATCATCAGGAACGCAGAATGCTAATGCTTCTGTAAAGGATCAAGGCACTGCAGAGAACGTAAATAATGAGCAAAAAGGTGAGGCTGATACAGCAGAACCGGCTAAGGAGCCTGAAAAGCAGGAAGAGGCTGCTTACAAAGTAGGGGACAAGTTCAAATTGGGCAATTGGGAAGTTGTGCTGAACTCCTTTGAGTTCAATCAAAAAGTCAGTGATGAATACTTTTCTTCTAGTGCGGATGAGGGCAATAAGTTTTTAATTTTAAATTATACGGTTTCCAATGAAGGAACGGAAGCAGACAACTTTACGTCAATGATTGGCGGAGTTGAGATGAAGGCGATATTTAAGGACAAATATGAATATAAATATACGATCACGATGATAGATAAAGACCTTAGCAATGAAAGTATTAAGCCATTATCTTCAAAAACCGGATTTGTTGTAATGGAAGTTCCTGACGAAGTAGCTAAATCAAAAGATGGTTTGATTTTAAAGCTGGCAAAAGATAAGGACAAGGCCACTATTAATTTAAGATAGCTGAAGTTGCCACTATTTATGAAAGAAACCGCGAGCGTAAGGGATTTTCCCCAGGGCTTGCGGTTTTTTTGGAGTTAACCATCGCTTCAAAGGAACTTGCCTCCCTCTTTCGTTCGCTAGTGAAGAAGCCCATACAGAGAATATCCCCCAGCCCTAGCCTAAAGTCCAGGTTCAAACACCCCCCTAAGACGGTTATGCCGGGCAAATAAGGCAGTTATACTGGGTTTATAACTCAGAGCGTGACTTATGAAGCCAAAGGAGTGTTTGAATTGAAGGCAGTAGAAGCGACGTCAATGGCGCGGGCGGGTAAGGTGAATTGGGTGCTTTTTAATCCTAAAACCTATGCAACGATTCTCTATTTATTGCTCTCGCTCCCGTTAGGGATAATCTATTTGACACTAGCGATCACGGGGCTTGCCCTATCCATCGGTTTGACTCCGATATTTATCGGGATACCGCTGTTCTTTGGAGTAGCTAAGCTGTTGAATGGGATTGTAAATTTTGAACAAAGCCTAATTCGACATATTTTAGGTTTACCGGTCCCTCCTGTTTCGGTTCCAAACCAACTACAGCCTGAAGTTGGGCAGAATTGGTTGAAGCGAATGGTGAAGGGGTTTGACGGTGGACTATTCATTAGAAATCTGATGCTCGTATTACTTAGATTTATAACAGGCATTGTTTTCTTCGTTGTGATGGTGACGGCAATTGCACTAGGACTCGGATTTATTGCGCTTCCCGTTGTGCATATCATTTTGATGAATGAGATGCAGCTGGATATTCTAGAGAATAACTTGTTCCGTTATTTTCATGTCGATTGGACTTATAATCAGCAATATCTGCTATACGTAGGCGTTGGTCTTGTACTATTTTGGATCGCGCTTCGCGTTGTGAATGGGCTCATGCAAATTCAGCGTAGAATCATGTATGTGGACGAGTCCTATCAGCCGTCGGCAATGCCAGTTGAAGCACAATTCCATGCACCCGTTCAGTCCGATTATGATGGGTACCAAGGAAATCAGCCGACGCAAGAGAAGATGTGGCTCGCATAAAAGAGAGTTTTAGAAGCTAGTAATAAGACTCGGCAGTTATAGGTTCCCCCCTGTGCTATAACCGTATGGAGACACATATCGATTTCTATCCGGAAGTGTGGGATGGCGTTGTTGACTTCCATTTGAGGTGGGGCAAAGGTCCGAAGCAGCCGCTTCGTTTCTCGAAGTCCGGTGACCCGAAAGTTGAGCGGCACTACGCCACCCATTATGTGGCGAACAAGCACAAAATACCGCCGCAGTTGCCGGCGGCTCTAGGGAACCTGCAGCAGAATAACGATTTAAGATGAGAAAGGGAAATGTTTATGTTCCATCCTGAACAAGTAAAGAGTTATATCCTGCATCCGGAGCATATTGTAAGCAATACCGCTCTTCGATATTTTGAAGACAGCTTTCTATATGAAAATGATACTGCTTTAATGCCGCTATTGTTAGAAAAACTGAAGCAATCTAAGCAGGCCAAAATTCATTTGTTCCGAGGATATAAGTTCCCGCAAACCGAAGAGACGATCCGCGAGCTGCTGGCCTTGTGTCAGTCACCGGCATACGATAATAATACGAAATTCCACTTGAAGAATATGTTGTATCATAGCGATTCCCAGTTGTTGGACCCCTTTGTGGAGTTCATCGAGAAAGATCCGGTTTGGAAAAAACGGGTGCAGCAAAAGCGCAATCTTTCGATTATGGACGATCAGGAACTAGTAAGTGCCTTCCAATTGTTTATTGAGCAATCCGCCGATAAATATATAAATGAGCTCGATACAACGTATGGTGACGAAATCGTGAATGAGCTGTCTCGTCGAAAGTGTATCGACCCCGATACCGTACTGCAGAAGCTGGATGCTTATAATCCGGATGACTTAAGTTATGGTTATGAAACCTCCTATTTTGCTCAGCTGGCGGGTGCAATGAAGCTGGAAGCGGCCATTCCTTTGCTGTGCGGCTTATTGGGAGCGAAGGATGAATGGCTTCCGGAAAAGGCCATAGAGGCGCTTGTTCATATCGGGACAACCTCGGTTGTGACGACGCTGGCCGACCGGTATTTTGCTGCTACCGGAGAATATTTCCGGTTGTATGCTTCCGATGTGTTCGGTAGAATCAAGCTGCCCGCCTCGGAAGAGGCATTGCTATCGCTGCTGCCGGAAGAACAGAATCTTACCTATGCAACCAGGTTGGCGGATGGTCTATGCGAGCTAGGATCAAGCAAGGGCCTTCCGTTGGTCCAGGCGATGGTGGAGGAAGGTTACGACCGGGGACTACTGAGCCTTACGGAGTCGATTTATGGTTACTGCGTAATCTCAAACACGCCGCATCCTTCATTACCGCAATGGAAGAAGGAGCTTGATATGGAAGAAGCTCGGCTGGCCGAGCGTGAGAAGGAATTGGAGCGGATGTTCGCCAGCCCCGGATCCCAAGGTAGTCTGAACACACCTTATACTAACCCGAATAAAGTAGGACGAAACGATCCTTGTCCTTGCGGAAGCGGGAAGAAATACAAGAAATGCTGCGGTGCGTAGGCGGATACAAATAGAACCTATGGAGATGCGAATTGGAGGAAACATCTAAGTAAAATAGTTCCCTGTGGCGAATTATGGCTTTGCCACGCCACGGTTCGTTCACTTTCATATGCAGTATCAGAAAAGCGACCTTAACAGGTCGCTATTTTCTTCTCTAAAAACATGTAAATGACACAATGCTTCTTAGGTCTACTCCAGTAAACACCCATGTTCGACCGGTCCATCTAAAACCTGCAACGGATGTACGTCCTACAAAGGTTGGGAAGAACCAGAACGCGCCCCCATTTCTCAGCCACACAAATGTGTTGCGAAATAAACAACCGGCAATAGCTCCGGGGTCGATGGCGAACGCTGCAGCCGCGGGTTGCGGTGGTATGAATTGTGGAGGAGGGGAGGAGGGTGGCCGCTGTGTTCCTTGGGGTCCAAAAGGCGGCGTAAAAGCCATAAGATTTCACTCCTTAATTAGAAGGTTAGGCTTGATCAGGCCTATAATAATGAAATGGCGAGTAAATTGAACAGTACCAGGGGTAGAACGGAATCATTGTAGAAACCAGGAACAAAACCTCGACTAGTCTCATGGCTGGGTAGTCTTAAGTAAAGAATCCCCCTTTCGCATTGGATAAGCAGCCCTTCAAACACATCGCCATCTACGGTCTCCACTCGAACAAGTGTATTAACATGGTTGTTACATATATTTGCTATATGATCTTGAATGGATTTTAAGTTATGCATAGTAATTGGATCCATTCGATACAGTGTTTGTTCTTTTTGCCCCTGCTGTTGCAAGTTCATGGTCGTGACCTCCTTTTAGATTCATTCATTTTCTCCATCGTATGCAGAAGCCTATAGGGGTGTGATTACCCGTTATAGCTTTTAGCTATAGCTAGTTATGACTTTTGAGTGTTACGTACAAAATCCTCTTCCATGCTACAATCAAAGCATTACGATTTAACATGAGACAGATCGAGGGGGTTTTTGAATGAGCAGTAAATTCCAAATCGTAGGCAGCTTGTTGCGACCGTCTGAACTATTAAAATATAAAACGCAAATAGAACATCGTGATGATATCAGCTATCCATTTTATCAAGATTTTGAGGGCTATGAGCAGTGTGAAACGGAGGCCATTCAGGCTGTAGTCGAAAAAGAAATCGAGCATGATTTGTCAATTATTACTGATGGTGAATATTCCAAATCCATGTGGCATCTGGATTTTGTTTGGGGATTTCAAGGAATTAACCGCTATATTGCGGATCATGGATATTTTTTCCGTGACGTTGATGGAAGTTCGAAATATGAGACGCGAAAAGATATTGGTTTGCGCATTACAGGCGAATTGAGCGGAAAGAACCATCATTTCAATGGAATATTCAAAAAACTCCAAGCTCTTGCTGGCGACCGAGAAACGAAGCTGTGCGTACCTTCTCCATCACATATTTTTGGTGAGTTGTCATGGTCGGATAACATTGGCGGCAAAGATGCGGTTTATAAAAATAGACATGAGCTTAAAAACGGCCTCGTCAAGGCATATAAGGAATTTGTTGAGGAATTTGCTGCTGCTGGCGGGAAAATTCTGCAATTTGACGATTGCTTATGGGAACTGTTTGCGGATGACAACCCGAATTCTCCGTACACCGGTGAAAATATTAATCAAGAGGAAGTACAAGCTCTTGCTACCGAATTTATTGACATTAACAATACATTGATTGATTTTGGTCATCGTTTAGGTTTGAAAATGTGGACGCACAATTGCCGTGGCAACTATGATTCCCGTAATATGGGTGGCGGCTCCTATGTGAAAATTGCTAATCTGTTCTTGAAGCAGCTTAAATATGACCGTTTCTTCCTTGAATGGGATGATGAACGTGCAGGATCACTTGAGGCGCTTGAAGTCTTTAAGGATAAGCCGGAAACAGAAATTGTGCTTGGCTTGTTGTCATCTAAAACGAATACGCTTGACGATGAAGAGCGTGTATTCAGATTGCTTGATGAGGCATCGAGCATTATTGACAAAGATAGATTGTTGCTATCCCATCAATGCGGATTTGCCTCTTGTGATGGGGGTAATGAATTAACCGAGGCTGAGCAGTGGGCGAAAATTAATCAAGGACAAAGAATTGCCCGGCAATATTGGAGCAAATAATGTTTGTCGCTCGAAGTGAAGATTTTCGGGTGACATCAAAACTGTCACTGCACCTGTAGAAGTCTGTGTGGCGTTGTCATCGGACAGGGGGCGACTCCTCTTGTCACCATATCTAGTAAAAGTCCTCGATCTATATTAGGTTGAGGATTTTTTGTATATTAGAACAAGAGAAACTTTTTAATGGGCGAATGAAGAAATCTGAATTTTTGAGGGAGAATCAATGGAAGCGTCCGAATTAAGGGGACAACGATCTCACTTTCCGAAGATGATCCATCAGGACTTTTCCTCTCCTGAATTTGTTAGCGTGAAGGATGATGATTATGAACGCTTTGGAAATGAAGCAGGTCTCCAAGAAGTATCGGATCCATGGGAACCGGAACACCATGGCTCTAAACCATGTGGACATGATTCTGGGAAACAACGAATTTGTAGGAATCATGGGAACCTCGGGCAGCGGGAAAACGACCTTATTGAACGTGGCATCCGGCATCGACAAATGCGATGAAGGAGATATCCTCATCAGCGGCCGCAATATCTGTGCGATGAAGAAGAATGAACTCTCTTTGTTTCGGAGAAACCATATCGGTATGGTGTTTCAGGATTTCAATCTACTGAACAGCCTGACGGTTCGAGAGAACATCATGGTTCCGCTGATTCTGGACAAGAATACGGAGAAATTGGAAGAGGGGGAGGCAGAGGTAGAGCATCTGGCGGAGATGCTGGATATTGACTCGATTCTCGATCAATATCCTTATGAGATTTCCGGCGGGCAGCAGCAGAGGGCCGCGATATGCCGCGCGATCATCAAAGATCCCGAGATTCTGTTTGCCGATGAGCCTACGGGAAATCTGGATTCTAAGTCCTCTGAAAAGGTTCTTTCCTATTTCGAGTTGATCCATCGGACCCGCAAGGCGAGCATTCTTATGGTTACGCATGATCCTTTCTCCGCCCGCCACTGCCAAAGGGTGATTTTTTTGCAAGATGGTTGCGTGGTGGGAGAACTTAGCAGACAGAGCGACGATAAGGAGAGATTTATGAATCGAATTCTGGATGTGCTGCAGGGAGGTCGCGTATGAGAACGATTGCTCTTAAAATGTTCAAAGCGAACATTCGGCAATACCGTCTGTTTATCCTGTGCAATTTGGCGTCGGTTGCGATTCTATACAGCTTTATCGCCATATCTGTCAATAAATCCTTTAAGAACCCTACAATAGTCGATTCCATGATTTCGAGCAATATCTACGCCCCGACGGCTCTGGTGGTTCTGTTCAGCTGTCTGTTTATTCCGTATACCCACAGTGTATTTATGAAGGTTAGGTCGAAAGAGTACGGGATATTGCTGACGCTTGGCATGACGGAGAACGAGGCTAGGGTTCAGGTTCTGGTCGAGAATCTGGTGCTGTGCATCCTCTTTCTGGTATGCGGGCTGGGCGCGGGCACCCTGCTGCTGTTGTTGTTTTGGGGATTTATCCGGTATGGAATTGGAATTCACGGCATCCCGATTACGGTCTCTCTCTCAGCGTATAAGCTGACGGCGCTGTATGCGGGAGGGATATTTATGCTGTCGTTGGCCGTAAATCTGCTGGGCATGCTGAAGAGCACCATACTAGAGAAAATCAAATATACCGATAAAACGGAGAGCGGCGGGCGTGCCGGGGGCTGGCTGTGCACGGTCGGCGCAGGGTTAACGGTGGCTTCCTTTGGCATCATGGTTTTCTTTTATCATATTCACAGCAATATTTGGTTCGTCAGCTTACTGGTGTGCGTGCTGGGCTCGCTGTTAATTTTTTTTAACGGAAGTGCACTGATCGATTACTACAAGCGGAAGCACCCTAAGTCCTATCTAAAACAGCTCTTTCTGCTGTCGGACATTAAATATTATTATCGCAAAAACCGAACCATCTTTTTTGTGACGAGTTGGATTTTCTTTGCTATTCTGTTCTTTATGATGTTCAGTCTGGTGACTTACCCCAACTTCACCCATAATGCGGTGACCTATCATCCGTACCATATGGTCTACACGGAGATCCAAGGCAGCTATCAGCCGCTGGGGGATAATGAAGTCCAGAAAATTGCAGAAGCTCACGATAATCGGGTTGTCCGTGAGGATAATATAAAATTTGTCAGGAACAATGACTACACGGTCTTTGACGTTGCTGATATCAACAAACTGTTGTTGAAGAGCTACAGGGTTCAGAAAGGATCGGTCCTTTATGTATATCCCTACGATGTCAACGATGGGTATGAACATGTAATGAATAGAAATATTGCCGATTTTCGGATGGATTCTTCCGAAGGGGCAAGGACTTTCTCTGTTCAGGACACAGTAATGGACCCCTTGTTTGGACAGATCAACAGCATATCCGACCAAGTTTTGCTGGTCAACTCGCAGGATTATTCATGGATTGCCGCGCACAGTGACAGCTACAAAATCGGCGGGTTTTTGCATGCTTTTGATTTTGCCGATTGGCGGCATTCGAAGGGCGTTGTAGAGGATGTGGCGAAGAAGCTGAACGAACTGAATGGGGGCGATCCGCAGGATCGTTTTTATCAGGTAAGTTCCCGAATAGCGGCTTACCGAACCGCGCAGCAAAGCTCCAATTTCCTAACGTTTGTGGTGTTATACGCCTGTCTGCTGTTATATCTGTCTGCTATCGCTATGATTCACTTCAAATTGAAGATGGAATCGTTAAGCGACAACAAACAGTACCGAAGCTTACATCGAATCGGATTGTTGGAAGAAGAACTGAAGACGATGATTGACCGGAAAATCCGCGTTATTTTTGGAGTCCCGTTTGTTTATGCCGCAGTCCTTACGATTGCATATAGCTATTATATCAACAGCTCTTATGGCTACGGTCTAATCGGCCTGGCCAGTGCCGCTGTAACCGTATCGGCCTTTCTTCTTCTGCATGTTGCGGTATATCGATACTATTCTCGCGGCTCTTTCCGTCAGGCGGCGGCTGGGATATCGCAGTTTAAAGTATAATGGAAAACGAAGCGGGCAAGATATGAAAGAAAAGTTGTAAACCAACTTCAGATGTGTTATAGTTAATTCATTGAAATTTCAACCTGAAGTCACATATTATAGAGGGTTAGGATTTTAATGGGCTTAACCTTGTATAATATGTGATTTTTTTTGGAAATTTTAAAGGATATCAAAAATGAACATGTGGAGGTAATGAATCATGGAAACAGGAACAGTAAAATGGTTTAATGCGGAAAAAGGCTTTGGTTTCATCGAGGTTGAAGGCGGCAGCGACGTATTCGTGCACTTCAGCGCGATTGTTGGCGACGGCTTTAAATCGTTGGACGAAGGACAACGCGTTGAATTTAACGTGGTACAAGGCAATCGCGGCCCGCAGGCCGAAAATGTTGTTAAACTGTAAGTAAGACTGCTATTGCAAAGCCCCAAACCTCGTGTTGGGGCTTTTTTTTCGCACATTATTCCTGGAGAGAAAGAAGGATGCCGCTTGTACTATTCACGGAAAAAACTAACGAGTGATCTTCCAGAAGAAATGACAATAATATGGTCATGCACCAATGAAAAGTGTAACGGATGGATGAGGGATAACTTCGTTTTTTTGGCTCAGCCAGTGTGTGCCCAGTGCAATTCCTTCATGGAGAAAGGCGAGAAGATGCTGCCAATCTTAGCGAATACAAGCCCTAATCAGACGAAAAACTAGATAGAGCGAGGATCAGTCTTGTATTCTTATTCCAATATTGCCCAATTGCTCCCCCTGCTGCATTCGCTGAAAGGCGCGAAAGGTGTCCTGTAAAGGATACACACTATCAATGATAGGGCGTATCGAGTGAAGTTCCATAAATTGAAGCATAGCCATAAACTCTTCGCTGCTGCCCATTGAGGTGCCGATGATACTGATTTGGGGGTAAAATATGGATCGTACCGCTAATTCCACTCGGTCGCCTGAGCTTGCGCCAAACGTGACGATACGGCCATTCGGCTTAATGATATCAAAGTAATGTTGGAAGGTAGCCGGCCCGATACTGTCCAGGATGAGATCCACTTGTTCTCCTTTCATACTGTCCTTCCAATCACTATGGCTGTCAAAGGCATGATCTGCCCCATATGCAAGAGCGGCTTGCCTTTTTGTTTGACTGCGGGATGTGACACTGACGCGTGCACCCGCCGCTGAAGCCATAAGCATAGCATAGGTTGCCACACCGCCACCAATCCCTGGAATAAGGATATGTTCGCCTCGCTGTAAGCGGCCTCTCGTGAACAAAGCCCGATAGGCCGTCAAGGCAGACAAGGGCAACACTCCAGCTTCTTCCCAAGACAAGTAAGCTGGTTTGCTGACGGCATTTTGTTCGGGGATGATTATAGACTCGGCGAGTGTGCCACTCGAAGGACCGCCTACTATAGCCGGAACGGCCGGGACATTGTGGGTGAATTCCCATCCGATACACGGATTAATGATTACATCGGAACCTACTGTAAGATTCGTTACGCCTTTACCAACCGCTTCAATTCTTCCCGCGCCGTCCGAACCCATAATCAGGGGTGCATCCTCATTTGTTCGATCCTCCATGAGAAATAAGTCCCGATGATTCACCCCTGCAGTTTTCAACTTTACTTTTACTTCACCGAAGCCTGGCTGTTTATCAATTACATTTTCATATGTCAAGCCCTTTAAGCCGTTCATCCCAGCATGTACGATTGCTTTCATCTTAAATCCTCCAGTCATTCGTATTTTGATGAATCTCTATATTTTGAATTGTACAGAGCGGGAATCATACAGTAAAATGAACAAAATCGAATGTGAGTATCAAAACTGATCATACCAAGCAGGTGATATGGAAATGGAAAGCGGGGACTTGAGAATATTTCAAGCTGTAGCTCGAGAGGGGAGCATAACCAAGGCGGCGCAAATGTTGAACTACGTACAGTCTAATGTGACGAATCGTATTCAGTACCTCGAGGCTCAGCTAGGAATCCCTCTTTTTCGGCGATCCAATCGAGGGATGACGCTAACTCCGGCTGGCGAGAATTTACTGGGATATGCGGATAAAATACTGACTCTGCTGGACGAAGCTGTGAAAACTACACAATACTCCGACCATCCTGCAGGGCCTCTTCGGATAGGTTCTATTGAAACGACTGCGGCCATTCATCTGACCCCCCTATTGGCCGAATATCGATTACAATACCCGGATGTGAACTTATCGCTCACTACGGGTGTTACACATGCTCTCGTGCAAAAAGTGTTGAATTACGAGCTTGATGGAGCGTTTGTTTATGGTCCGGTTGACGATCCGGATATAGAACATGCTGCGGCCTTCGAAGAGGAGTTGGTGCTGATCTCGGAGCCGGGAAAAAGCGACATGCACGAGTTGCTTGCGAAGCCGATGTTGTTTTTCGATGTTGGTTGTACGCATCGGGCAAAAGCAGAGAGCTTTCTGAGAGGGACTGGCCTGACCACATATCAGATTATGGAGTTTGGAACATTAGCAGTTATTCTAGATGGGGTTTCCGCTGGGCTCGGTGTGTCTATGTTGCCGCGATCGTCGATTGCTAAAGCGGAAGAGGCAGGCAAAGTCGCTTTCCACAGTTTACCTGAAGAGTACCGAAATTTGGAGGTATGGTTTGTGTATAGACAAGGCTCAATATACTCTAGTGCGTTGTCAAGATTAATACAACTTATTGAAACGAAGCAATAATAGTTAACCCACAACGATCAATAGCGCCTAGTGTACCAATTGAGAAAGCAGTTGTCGCAGAGTCTCCTCTGTGATGGCTGCTTTTTCTATTTCCGACTGAGCCGCCAGCAGCTTCCGCTTCGCGCTGCACGAGAATGTCACAGAATGAATCGCATCGTCGTTATATTTTCGAGTGTGATTAACAAAGGAGGGGGAGAGATCCAAAGCAAGAGGAAAAGGAACTGCGAATTTAGCTTCGGAGGTATGACGATCGTACGATAACGTATAGTTTTGGTAATCACCCTTAAAGTAACAACCACTAAATTAGAAAAGAGAGGTAGATTAGCTATGACACAACGTATAAATTATATGCAACAATCACCGGAATTTTTCAAAAAAATGCTGGAGCTCAGCAATGCCGAGAAGGAAAGTTCAATTGAAGAGAAAATCCGTCATCTCGTTCACATCAGAGCTTCGCAAATGAATGGATGCGGATTTTGTCTGGATATGCACGTGAAGGAGGCTAAGATCCATGGCGAGAGCGAGCTGTGCCTTTACCACATCTCGATTTGGCGCGAATCAACGCTGTTTAGCCCACGCGAACGGGCTGCGCTGGCATGGACCGAGGTTCTGACCAAGCTGCCGGAGCATGGCGTACCTGATGACATCTATAACCGCGTTAGCGAGCAGTTGTCCGAAAAAGAAATTTCAGATCTTACCTTCTCGATCATGGCGATCAATGCCTGGAACCGTATTAACGTCGCCTTTAAGAACGTACCGGGTTCTGCTGACGCCGCATTTGGTTTGACTAAAGCCGGCCTGAGCTAAGCAGTAAGAGCAAAGGTGATTTCTGCCAACATCGATGTTAAAAGCAGAAGCACAAAGAACCCTCCGAAGGTTCTTTGTGCTTCGTTTTATTCTCCAGCGTGCTTTAGCTTGTCCGGGTTTCTAACAATATAAATGCTGCGGATTTGATTCTTCTCCACATGAAAAATCCCGACGGTTTGGATTCCTTCGCTAGATCGAACAATAAACGCAGGCTGTCCGTTCATCCGAATGACCTCGATATGAACGCCATCGATCGTTGATGCTTGCCGGAATGGACCGAGCAGGAACTGGGCAACAAGTTCTCTTGTAGAGATAGGTTCGACAACGGCCGGGACTTTGCCTCCTCCATCGGCGACAAGGACAACTTCTTGATCCAGGATGGATAAGATTTGATTGAGGTTGCCTTGTTTGAGAGCGTTCAGGAAATCATGGACGAGCTCGGGAGTAACTCCTTCCGAATGAACGAGCTGTTCAGCTGTAATTCCCATTTTTGCGTTGGCCCGACTGAACAGTTTACGACAGTTCACTTCGCTCTTTTCCACCAGTTCGGCAATTTCAGGATAGTCAAAGCCAAGCGCCTCTCGAAGCACAAATACGACACGTTCCGTTGGCGATAGCCTCTCAAGCAGAACAAGCATCGCATAGGATAGCAGATCGTCGCGGACGACCGCATCCAGCGCATCATCATTCATGCTGTGCAGGGGTTCCGGAAGCCATTCCCCATAATATTGTTCCCGTTTCCTGCGTGCCGATTTATGCAAGTCCCGGCAGCGATTCGTCACCATCTTGCAAAGATAGGCTTTAGGTTCTGCCAGCTTTTCCGGCGGAACATCGGCGATTTTCAGGAAAACATCGTGGACAACATCTTCCGCGTCCGTAACAGATCCGGTCAGTTGGTAGGCCAGCTTAAAGAGCAGCCCTTTATATTTCTGATACAGTTCCTTCATGCCTTCACTTCCTATCGGTTCCCCGTATATTAAACCTATTGCAAAATAGGCCTTAAAAGTATAACGAGTTACAGGGTGTTTTTGTGACATTCCCTAGGCTTTTATTTTGCTTACCTCAAATGATCCAGCAGCCCTAAGCGGTCAGTGGCATTTTTTTTATGCATAGGGATTTTTAACCAATTATAACCAGGAAATATTTCGGAGCACATGCTACAATCTAGGATGTTGAAAGGAGGCGGATATTGACGAATATTGACGATTGTGATTTCTTTCCCATTTTGAAGTTTGCATGTTTATGGAGCGAATCCGTAGCATGCAACAATCATTAATTAGACAGGGGAGGTGAATTAAGGAATTTGCCGGCTTTTTAATAACGGTTCAATGGTGCACGCATCAAATCAAACTTGGGAGGATTGTAAATGAAGAACAGGGTTACAAAAGCATGGAGTATGGTTTTATTTTTTTCTCTTGCCATTTCTTTAATAACAGGAGGGCTGCAAAATACTACAACTTATGCTGCCGGTCTTTCGATCATCGGCGGTGGAGGCTGGAATGAAACGGCGTATGTAGAATGGTCTCCTATTAGCAATGCGGAAGGATATAATGTATACGTTAAACCTGAAAGTGCAGCGGATTCTTCCTATCAACAAATTGATAATGAACTGATCCGAAAATACCCTTCTTATTGGAGAGCGGATGCCTTAGGTCTTGCAGCCGGAGAGTATGTCATGAAAGTTGAAGCTAGACTAACAGACGGTTCAACGGTGAGTGCTGTTTCAGATAAGCTGTCCGTAGCGTCGCATGACAGATCCGGGTTTGCCTTCTCATCAGACTCGCTTTATGGCACAGGCTCAGGTGCTTATAATGATGATGGAACACTTAAGGATGGTGCCCAGGTTCTGTATGTCACATCCGAGACTGCACAAACTGTGACCCTTGATGTGAAAATCAATAGCTCGGGCCGTGTTCAAACAGGTGTTGGCATAGGCGAGATTTTGGAACTGCGGCAAAAAGGCTATGACACAACACCGCTTGCCATCCGTTTTATTGGAAAAGTTACGGCTGATGACATGAAGGGCCAACTTAATAGCAGCGGCTATCTTCAAGTCAAAGGCAAAAAAAATTATGCGGAAATGAATATGACGGTTGAAGGGATCGGAGACGATGCCTATGCTTACGGATGGGGAATCCTGCTTAGATATACCGGAAATGTGGAAGTGAGAAACCTGGGGCTGATGTTGTTCCCTGACGACGGTATTTCGTTGGATACAGGGAATGCCAATGTTTGGGTGCATAACAATGATCTATTCTATGGAACCGCTGGAGGAGATGCTGACCAAGCCAAGGGCGATGGTTCCACAGACCTTAAAAAAGGATCGACATATATTACAGTCTCTTATAATCACTACTGGGATTCAGGAAAAGCGGCTCTGGTCGGCTTAAGTGAATCTTCGGAATTTTTTGTTACCTTCCATCATAACTGGTTTGATCATTCGGACTCCCGTCATCCCCGGATCAGAGTGGCATCCGTTCATATCTATAATAGCTTCTATGATGGAGTCTCGAAATATGGCGTCGGGGTTACAACAGGAGCTTCGGCCTTTGTCGAATCCAATTATTTTAGACATGCTAAATATCCAATGATGAGTTCCTTGCAAGGTACGGATGCTTTAGGGGAAGGCACGTTTTCAGGCGAAACCGGAGGTGTGATCAAGGCCTACAACAATATGATTGTTGATGCGGCCAGTCTGATTTATGCAAACTCCAACAACGGGACAGCTGCGGCAAATGAAAAATCATTTGATGCGTACTTCGCTTCGTCGAGAAATGAAACTGTACCAAGCACATACAAAGCATTAAAAGGAGGAACGGCTTATAACAACTTTGATACAAGCGTCGATACGGGCGTAAATGCTGCAGACATTGATAACGCAAGCGATGTTGAACAAATGGTTACTGCCAAAGCGGGACGCCTGAATAACGGAGACTTTGCATGGAAATTTGATAATTCCGTGGATGACAAGTCGTATGCAATCAATTCAGCTCTAATGGCTAAAATAAGAAGCTACACAACTCAACTTGTATCTGTGGGCGGAAATTCAATCCCGCAAGAACCTGCGCCAGGACCCGCACCAGAACCAACGCCGGAGCCCATGCCAACACCCGAGCCTACGCCAGAACCTATACCTACGCCAGAACCTATACCTACACCAGAACCTACACCAGAGCCCGCGCCGGAACCTGCACCAACGCCAGAGCCTGCACCCGGGCCAACACCGACTCCCATTCCGGAGCCGGCAACCGGAGAACAAGTTCATAACTTTACCGTAGCTGGAACCGACAGTGACTTCTTTGATATTGAAGGGAATCTTTCGGCAAGCAAGGGAACTGTGGAGTATAACGGTCTGACTCTAACGCAATGTTTAAAAATCGAGACCGCGACCCGTATAGGTTTCACCACAACGGAAGATTCAACAATAACGCTAGTGTTTAATTCAGCAGACGGAAAAAAGATCAAGATCGATGGAACCAGTTATCCAATCAGTGATGGTATTGTCAGCGTACTGCTTACTCCTGGCGCACATACCATTACAAAAGATAATCCTGTAAATCTTTATTATATGGAACTGAAATAGATGATCTGATGTTTTATGTGACCAGTTGCCGGAATTAAAGCGGCGACTGGTTTATTTTTACATTATAGAATTTTATAAAATTTCGGACATGGTAGATCGCAAGAAAAACTAGCTCTAAATTGAGGTTTGTAATCTATCGAAGATCAACACACGTTGCCCGGACGCTTTGCATGATTATCCCCTTTGATCAGAACGCAGAGAAATGGACAAGAGCTCACCTCACTGAGGTCACCTGGCGCCCCTGAAAGAGAGGGATAATCGTGCAAAGAGCATGAGGGACACCAAGGCACGAACCCTAAATGACTTACTTCGACATGAAGTTAAGCTTATTACATTCGTTCCGCCATTGGATTTGGCGTGTCCAAGTCCATAACAGGTTCGTACGAATATGTGGATACCGTTAGGTTATTATAAGATACTATAAGAAATCCATGTTGACGCTTTCAAAATCCTGATATATAATGCAATTAATCGAATACACCCATTAGACATGTGACTGGTAAAGCAGGCAGGATCTAAAATGACAAATCTTTTATTTGTCGTTTTAGGTCCTTTTTTATTTGCAAAAAAGCCTGCCCCTTTTCACAAATTTGCAAAAGGAAGGAGCATTGGACATGGACTACAAACAGACCGCCGCGGAAGTTCTGAAATATGTGGGCGGCAAGGAAAACATCGCCCATTTTGAACACTGCTCGACAAGACTGCGGTTTTCCTTGATCGACAACGCTAAAGCCGATGTCAAACGGCTCGAAAGCATTCCCGGCGTGATCGCCGTAAAAATGACCGGCCAATGCCAGGTCGTCATCGGCAATGAAGTCGTTGAAGTTTATGATGCGGTACAGCATTTGCTCGGCTCACTGGATCCGAATGCGGAATCTGCTGCTGCGGCATCCGAGGCTAAACCGAAAGAAAAGAGAAAACTCGGCAGCGTTATTTTGGATTTTATCGTGGGCGTGTTTCAGCCGCTGATTCCGGCGATTGCCGGGGCCGGGATGTTAAAGTCGTTGTTGCTGCTGCTCGGGTTAATGAATGTTTTGGACCCGGACGGCCACACTTATAAAATCTTGGTGCAAATTGGCGACGCGGCGCTGTACTTTCTTCCATTACTAGTGGCCGTTACCACCGCCAACAAACTGAAAGTAAATACTTTGGTGGCCCTGGCTGCCGTCGGCGCTTTGCTGCTGCCGAACATGACGGCCATGCTCGGGGAAGGCGCCCAGTTGTTCGGCCTTCAGATCAAAAGCATCGCCTACGCCTATCAGGTCTTTCCGGCGATTCTGACCGTATTGCTCTACGCCCAAATGGAGAAATGGTTCACGCGAATTACGCCGAAAGTGATCCGGATCTTTTTTGTCCCGATGATGTCGCTGCTCATTACCGTTCCGGTGTCGTTGCTCGTTCTGGGCCCGCTCGGTTATACGCTCGGCGAAGGTTTCTCAGCTATCATCTTAACCTTGTTCGATAAGGTGGGGTGGATTGCCGTAGCGCTCTTGGCCGCCGTATTGCCGCTGATGGTGTCCGTCGGCATGCACAAAGCGCTCATTCCTTACGCTCTTTCCGCGATGGGAAGCACCGGCAAGGAATTGCTCTATATGCCCGCTTCGCTTGCCCACAATATCGCCGAAAGCGGCGCCTGCTTCGCCGTTGCGGTGCGGACCAAAGATAAAGCGCTAAGAGCCACGGCGATTTCCGCGGGAATTTCCGCCTTGTTCGGCATCACGGAACCGGCCTTGTACGGGGTTACCCTGCAAAATAAAAAAGTGCTCGGCAGCGTCATGTTCAGTTCGCTGATCGGCGGGGCGTTTACCGGCATTGTCGGCTTGCAGGCTTATGTGCTGGTCGGACCGGGATTAGCCAGTTTATCCATGTTTATCTCGGAAGAGCTGCCGCGGAATATCATCAATGCCGTCATCGCGCTGGTTATTTCCTTTGTGGTTGCCTTCGTTTCGGCCTTTATTCTCGGCAAGGACCATAAGGCCAAAGCGGAAGAGCGCCAAGCGGTTAACCAGCTTGCCATGGCAAAAGAGTTCAAAAGCCCGGTGATCGGGGACATGATTCCTTTGTCCGAGGTGAAGGATGAGGTCTTTTCCAGCAAAGCGATGGGCGAGGGGATTGCCGTCATTCCCGCCAAAGGCGAATTGTACGCGCCCGTGGATGGCAAAATTGAAGTGATATACAGCAGAAACCATGCGATGGCCATGCGTACGGCGAACGGCATCGAGCTGTTGTTCCATGTAGGGATCGATACCGTCCGCTTGCGGGGCAAATATTTTGAGCCTCAGGTGCAGGCCGGGGATGAAGTGAAAGCCGGCGATTTATTGCTGAAGTTCGATCTTGAGAAGATTATTGAAGAAGGCTACGATCCGGTAACCATCGCCATTGTGACCAATAAGGACAAATACGCGGTCGAGGTTGCGGATTTAAAACAGGTGAACCGTCAGGATACATTGATGGTTGTAACCGCTTTAGAAAATTAAGCCAAGGGAGAGAATAGACATGAGCAAAGGATTTCCGAAGAACTTTTTATGGGGCGGCGCCATTGCCGCCAATCAGGCGGAAGGCGCTTGGAACGTGGATGGGAAAGGACCGTCCGTAGCTGACATAGCCATGTATAGACCCCATTTAAATGTCGAGGATTACGAAGCGCACCAGGTCGTTACCACCGAAATGATCGAACGGGCGATGCAGGATCCGGACGTCAAAAAATATCCCAAACGCAGAGGGATCGATTTTTATCATCGGTATAAGGAGGATTTGGCCCTGTTTGCCGAAATGGGCTTCAAGGCGCTGCGCGTTTCGATCGCCTGGAGCCGGATTTTTCCGACCGGTGAAGAGAGCGAGCCCAATGAATTGGGGCTGAAGTTTTATGACGGTTTGTTCACGGAAATGAGACGGCTCGGCATCGAACCGATCGTCACGCTTTCCCACTATGAAATGCCCCTTGCTTTAAGCGTTAAATACAACGGCTGGGTGGAAAGAAAGGTCATTGATGATTTCGTGAAATTCAGCAATGTCTGCTTCTCGCGTTATAAGGACCTGGTGAAATATTGGCTGACCTTTAACGAAATCGACAGCATCATCCGCCATCCTTTCACGACCGCGGGCATTGTCCCGGAGCGTTGTCCGGAGGGCAAGGTGGAGGAAACCATTTATCAGGCGCTGCATCACCAGTTTGTTGCCTCGGCGCTGGTGACGGCGGATTGCCACCGCATCATTCCGGGCAGCCAGGTAGGCTGCATGCTGACGATGCTGACGACCTATCCGAATACTTGCCACCCCAAAGATGTGGAAATAACGCTGATGAGGAATCTGCACACTTATTTTTACGCGGATGTGCAGGTATTTGGAGAGTACCCGCCCCTGATCGAAACCATGCTCGAGCAGAAAAATATTCATCTGCAAATGGAACCGGGGGATAAGGAGATTTTGCGGAAGCATACGGTCGATTTTGTTTCTTTCAGCTACTATATGTCATTAACCGAGTCCGCCAAAGAAGGACTTGAGCGGACGTCCGGCAATACGATCACAGGGGTGAAAAATCCTTATTTGCCCGTAACGGATTGGGGATGGCAGATCGACCCGGTGGGCCTGAAGATTTCCTTAATCGAGTTATACGACCGCTATAAAAAACCGCTGCTCATTGTGGAAAACGGCATGGGTGCCGTGGACCGGGTGGAAAGCGACGGCTCCATCCACGATGATTACCGGATCAATTATTTTAGGGAACACTTTAAACAAATGAAGGAAGCGGTGGAAGCCGGCGTTGACCTGTTTGGTTACACAAGCTGGGGACCGATTGATATCATCAGCGCTTCCACGTCCCAGATGTCCAAAAGATACGGCTTTATTTACGTCGATCAGGATGACGAAGGAAACGGCACGTTGCAGCGCAGCCGCAAGGATTCTTTTTACTGGTATAAAAAAGTGATTGAAACCAATGGCGAAGATTTGGATTAGTTCCCCATCTTTCGATTAGGGAGGTGACCCGTGTGATCAAAATCAAAAAAGTGTTGAATTCCAGCGTAGTTTTGGTGGAGGATGAGCAGAACAAAGAGTACATTATGTTTGGCAAAGGCATCGGCTACGGTCAGAAAGCGGGCAATACCGTCGAGGAGCACCAAGCCGACCAAATCTTCATGCCCATCGAAAATGTCAAAGTCAAAGAGTATCTTGGCGTATTGGACGCCATTCCTCCGGTATACGTGGAACTGACCGGGCAGATTGTGGCTTACGCGGAAAAGAAGCTGCAAACCAAGCTCAACACGGGGATCTATTTTACCCTTATGGACCATTTGCATTTTGCGGTGGAACGGTTGTCTAAAAATATCGCGATTGCCAACAAAGTGTTTTGGGAGATTAAAAATTACTATGCCGAGGAATTTGAGATCGGGCTATTCTCCTTGGAGCTGATCAAAGAAAAGCTGCACGTCGATATGCCCAAGGAGGAAGCGGCCAACATCGCTTTTCATTTGATCAATGCCCAAAGCGGGGAGAAGGAATCCAAAGACGGCATGAAGATGGCCAAAATGATCGGCAGCATCGTCAACCTGGTGAGATATTCGATGAATATTGACATGGATACGGAAAACGTTCATTATACCCGCTTTGTGACCCATGTGAAGTTTTTTGTGGAGCGGTTTTATACGGATAAAATGCTGGAGGATACGGACAACATCCTGTTTGAGCAAATCGCCAGCCTGTATCCGCAGGCCATGGACGGGGCTTTCAAGATCAAAGAATATATTCACCAGGTGTACGGAAAAACCATTCCAAACGAGGAGCTTACCTATCTGGCCGTGCATATTCACAGGCTGATCTCCTATAACCAGTTGGCTTAGATTAGACGGAGGAACTTTAACATTGAAAGCGGGCAATATCATTATTTCGTTCATTGGGTGTTTTATTATGGGGTTAGGCGTAAACGCAGGATATGTTCCCGCTCACTTATTCAGTACAGGATTCCCGGGAATCGGGATTCTCACGCTCTATACTTTAAATTGGAGTCCGGGGATCGTCGTTTTTGCTCTTAATATTCCTTTGCTATTGCTGGCTTGGAAACGGATTGGCCGCTCTTTCGTGATCCAGACCGTGCTTGTTGCAGGAGCTTTGTCCGTCTTCCTTGACCTGCTCGATCCCATCCGAAATTGGGTCCACCCTCCTCTATGGTTAGGTATTCTGATTGGCGGGGCATGCTTGGGATTCGGGTCGGGAATCGTTTTTAGCCAAGGGTTGACCAGCGGTGGAGTTGGCCTGTTAGGGCGATTAATTCAGCTTCATTTTCCTAATCTTAAGATGGGCACGATTCATATTGCCTTTGATTTTGTTGTGCTTATACTTGGCGCTATCATCATGGATATCAAGACGGCATTTTTCACATTTCTGGCATCCCTCATTATGGGACGTACGATGGACTTTACAAAATCGGTGCCTAATCTTTTTGCAAGATTCCGCCGCACATAACCGATTGTATTGGCAAACTTCTGCCCGCAGCAAAAATAGAAAAAGCGAAAGCGCACCAGTAGCATGCGTTTTCGCTTTTTGATTGTCAAGCAAGTTGGTCAACATTTCCGCACAACGCGTTCAAGCAACCTATACTTGTTATTTCGAAATAGCCTTAAACGCGGCCGACTGCTCCCGGATGCCCTTCTCTGCGGCAAAACGCTCGATGCTGGAAGCTCCGAAGAAGCCGTCGATGTCGGGGATATTTTGCATGATATAAGCGGCATCCGTCGGCTCGGCGATTGGGCCGCCATGGCAAATGACCATGATGTCCGGCCGGACGGCACGCCCTGCGGCAATGATATCCTTGATTTTCACGACGCAATCATCCAAGGTGAGCGCTGTCTTCGCGCCGATCGTGCCCTTCGTGGTAAGGCCCATATGAGCCACCAAAATATCCGCACCGGCTTCTGCCATCGCCTTGGCCTGATCTGGATCAAATACATAAGGGCAAGTCAGCATGTCCAGTTGATGCGCTTTGCGGATCATTTCCACCTCTAAGTCATACCCCATATCGGTTTCTTCCAGGTTCTGCCGGAACACACCGTCGATGAGGCCCACCGTCGGGAAGTTTTGCACGCCGTTAAAGCCCATATCCTTCAATTGCTTTAAGTAAATGTCCATGACGCGGAACGGGTCGGTACCGCAAACGCCAGCCAGCACCGGGATATTCTTTACAACAGGCAGCACCTCGGAAGCCATTTCGACCACGATCGCATTGGCATCGCCATAGGCGAGAAGCCCAGCTAAAGAACCTCTGCCGGCCATCCGGTAACGGCCGGAGTTGTAAATAATCAGCATATCCGCGCCGCCCGCTTCGCTGCTCTTCGCGGTAATGCCGGTGCCGGCGCCTACGCCCAAGAGGATTTTTCCGCCGGCAACTTCCGCTTTAAATTTGGCAAGGATTTCACTTCTGGTCATCGTATTCATGTTTATATCTCCTTTTCCTGTGAATGATTAAGCTTTGCCCTCCATCATGGCAATGAGTTTTTTGGCGGCGTTAAGCGCGAACGAGTCATCGTTGATATGCGCATCCAATTCGTAAAGCTCCACCTTGCTGCGATCCAGGTTGGCTCTTAAAGCATCAAACAAAGCCAGGTCCTCCTCAGGCCCATGGAAGGGCTGACCCTCGGCGTCAATCATGGAGACGCCCTTCAGTGGCAGAATTAAAACGCTTTCACCACTGGCTAAATTCAGCTTCTCCGCCAATTTCTCGCCAACGGTTCTGTTTTCCTGGGCGGTGGTGCGCATCAGGGTGACCGATGGATTATGCTTGTACAAGTTGCGATGTTTGTAACGCTCGGGCACGGTGTCAATGGGGCCAAAGTTAACCATATCGCAAGCTCCCACAGAAACTACTTGCGGTACACCGCAAAGTCCGGCGGCTTCGCTGCGATTAGGCCCGGCATTCAGCACGCCGCCAAACAGCTCGTCACACCATTCGGTCGTCGTCAAATCCAGTACGCCTTGGAAATAACCGCTTCGCACCAAACCCTCCATCGTACGGCCACCGGTACCGGTTGCATGGAAGACCAGCACTTCATAACCCTGCTCCTCCAAATAGGCCTTCGCTGTTTCTACGCAGGGTGTCGTGACCCCAAACATAGTGGCGGCAACCAATGGTTTTTTCTCAACTTTCGTAACTTCATGCTCCAGCATACCCGCCATGGCAAAGACCGCATTGCTGAAAATCTTGGTGGAAATGGAGTTGAGTCCAGCCACATCCACAATCGAAGGAATCAAAATCACATCGCTTGTGCCTACATACTGTTCGGTATTCCCGGAAGCCATGGTAGAAACCACAATTTTCGGTACGCCGATGGGCAGAGCCCGCATCGCTGGTGTGATAACCGAGGTGCCGCCCGAGCCGCCCAAGGAAATGATGCCTTGGAATTTGCCTTCCTGATAAAGCCGGGGAACGATCTTTTCGGTACCCTTTGCCATAGCTGCTGTGGCACGAGCCCGGTCTTTTTGGCCTACCAGTTCCCGAAGATTTTCGCCGGCCTCGGCAGCAATTTCTTCGTTGGAGACATCGGGAACAAAGTAGGATTCAAAGGTTCCCGTATGCAAGGTCAAGGTGTTAAGGCCGATTTCCTCAAACAGCTCTTTCAAGTAAAGGAATTCCTTCCCCTTGCTGTCGAAGGTCCCCGCGATGGCTACGGTTTTCATTGATTAAGTACACCTCCTGGAATTATCTTTTCTGCCGCCCCATGGCTTTGCAACAGCTTTCAGAAATGATAATTCAATTGTACGGCTTGGCGGAAATTTTGATATTGTTTGAAGTAAGCTGTTTTTGTGCTTATGTTAGATTTCGCTCCGTCGGCCGTATTTCTTGCGAGGTTCCGCTTTTTCGATAACCGGTAGGCGTTGTGCCTTTATATTTCTTGAAAATTTTAGTGAATTGGATATAATCTCCATAGCCAACCAGCTCCGCTACCTTCCCAACGGGCATGCTGGTCTCCCTTAGGAAGTCCCCCGCCTTGTTCATCCGGAAACGGATTAAATATTCCGTAAAGCTGCAACCGACGATCCGTTTGAATTTGGCACTCAAATAGGAGGGCGACACATGAGCCGCCAAGGCTAGCTCGCTGAGGTATATGGGCTCATCATAGTGGTTGATGATATGTTCTTTGATAAACTCCACATAGTCGTAGTCTTGGGCTTGTCCATTCAGCACCTTCATGAGGCTGTTCTCTTCCTCGGCGCTTTGGGAGATTTTAAAGGATTTGGTCGTGTTCAAAATGGCCTTTTCCGCCGGAATCCGTTCGAAGGAAGAGCCGCCCACAAAGCCCTGGCAAGCAGAGTTGTCGTAGAAGTACCGGGCATCGATGGAAGATTTGATCGGGCCGCCGTAGACCATTTTAATCGCCCCAGGACGAATCTGATTGCAAGTATCAAAAATCTGCTGAGCAAACCTCCGCCCTCTGTCCAAGGACTGCACTTTCTTCGCGCCCAAAACGCCGCCGGTCGTCAGTCCCAAATGAGCGCAGATAATGTCTGCTCCGGCCTTTAACATCTGTTCCGCCTGCCAGGCATCAAAGACGAAGGCCAGGGTAAACAGCCCCTGCTCATGGGCTATGCGGATCGCTTCGATTTCCTGGCGATACGAAATCCCCTCTTCCTCCAGCGCCTCGCGAAACTTTCCGTCAATGAGTCCGACGGTGGGCCAATTATTGATCCCGTCAAAGCCGGATTTTTTGATATGCAAAATGAACTCCGGAAGGGAAAGGCAAGGGTCCGTAGCGTTCAGTCCAAATAAAATCGGGGTATCCTGCAGAAGAGGCATCAACTCGCGCGAGGCAAAATCCATAACGATTTCATTGCTGTTGGAATAACAAAGATAACATCCCAAAGACGCCCGTCCCATCTGCCGAAAGCGTCCGGCACTGAGAGCCAGAATAATATCCGCCCCGCCCAAAACGCTGTATTTGGTCGTCATGCCGCTGCCGGCAGCGACACCTATAATATGTCCATTGACTTTGATTTGCGCATTCAGCCTTTTGAGTATTTCCTGTCTTGATATTTGCATGGCGAAACCTCCCTTATGCAAACTATACAAAACCAACAGGTCATTCAACAAATTCGTATGAAAATATCTCGTAAAATCTGTTAAAAATTTGGAAAATGTCCATGAATAGCAATGAAAGAACATTTTGGGAGCTCGAACTAGTGATAAATGTCGCAGAAGACGGATGTTAAAATTTTAGACAATAAGGAGGGTAGCAATCGCTATAAAACAACGTTGGAGGAGCATGAGATCGTGGCAGTTAGTCGTGGACCCGTGGAGCAAGATTATATTATTGAACGTGTTCAAGCCCTTTTTCAATGCAGGGTTTTATGGAGCGAAGGGCGTCCATGCCTGGAGTATGGTAACAAGGAAGAGTTGGGCAAAATCTCTGAATACGTAAAAGCTAATTTTGCTAAGGAGCTTCTAGATGTATTTTTTACAACCGTTGAAAGCCTGCCAATAGAGTAACAATTCGAATGTTTGGAAAGCGACCTTAATCGGTCGCTTTTTGCTTGCTCGTATTCGAAGGTGAACAAACACACCTAAAACGCTCTAGCGTTGCATCAAATCCGGTCTGACAAGATACATTTTCTAGCCACAAGTATTCTAACGGTTGCCACAAGCGCTATTTGTTCCAAGAACGTTGATTTCAAATTGTAACGGTTGCCATGGCGCTTATTTCACTGAAATCCGGTTATTTTTGCTTAGATTCAGGCAAATAACGGTGATCACAACCGTTAGAATTTAAAAAAAGGTCTTTTTTCGGAAAATAGCCCCTGCTGAAACCGTTAGACTTTTACGGGAAATCTTGACATCATATCTCGGTTACAAGGAAAGGACCCAGGACAAGGAGGAGAGCGTGAGAGTTTAGAACATCAACTTGCGTTGACTCGCGGAGCTATTATCGGTGTCATTCAGTGTATCAATATTATTAAATATGGCGATGCCTATTATAGAGAAGATATTGAATAATATGAATTGGTCGTGGTGAAGCAGCTTTCCGGAAGTTCGTCGCCAGGTAACTGCAGCAATAACAATGGATATCGCACCGAAGAACTCCAGTGAAGACAATAGAATCTGGCGGCGTAACACTGGGGAGGACTGAGCCACCGGCGAATTATAATTACGTAAAATATTGTTTTGACGTAATTTAATTATCTACAGTACGTAGATCTTCGTATGCTTTTATTTCATTTTTTACCATATAGATAAGTGTATTTTCTCTAAGTTCTAGCCATACAATATGCTTGTAAATAACTCAACGAAAGGGAGAAGTAAATATGAATACAGTACTACCTGACGCTCCTAAACTAAGTGATGCATTAAAGGAAATGCTCAGAACTGGTGATATGGTTGGACCATTACAAATGCCTGATGGAAGAACCTCAGCTTCGATCACAGCAGCAACTAGCCTTCCAGGTCAAACAAATAAAAAAGAAGAAAATTGGCCATTCCAAGTCCCTGATGGTTATGTGCGTTTCAGTGGTGATTTTAGAACTGACAGACATTCTGGTGACGTTGCTGAATGTGGTTGGGCAAATGGTAATCCTGCTGATGGAACGGTACATGCATATGTTAAAGCATCACAGACTAATGGTTACGCTCATGCTTCAGCAAGTAATGTGTATGCAATAAAACCTGAAGCTGCAGCAAAAATGTACAAGTTTAGTCTTAATCGTAATCAATAAGCAGAGTATCTGTACGGAGCCGAGGGAAGCTCGTTGCCGCTGCGAGAGCTGATGTAGATTGACACAAAAGTACCCTTTTAAGAAATTCTTATTTTATAAGGGTTCTTTTTGTTTAAAAGGGGAGAATTGTGTCATTTTTTTGTGACACAATTCTCCCCTTTTACTTGAAGATTGACACAAAACTCCCCTTATGATTAGCGATAATGACACAAAATCCCCATTAATGCAAGCGGGGTTACCCAAAACCTTCCCCAATGAATAGCAATTGGATTGATTCTTTACTTTTATTGAAGGGATAACGATTAATTAAGAGATATTTTTTCTATTCCGTAGTTAATAAGGGGAGTTTTGTGTCAATCAACAGTTTCTATCCGGAAACCGACCAGATGCTCAATTAGTCAAGACTAATGTACAAAATACGACTTTTGTGAAATAGCATAGTAAAGCGTTAATGCAAAAAAAGCAAATATGGATCTTACGTGCCCAGTAACAGATATCTTTCTCGTCTGGATCCTACTAGTCAAACGCTCGGGCGACCTTCATTCAAGGCCTAATTTGTCAAGCTTTGATGAACAATGTAATGAAAGAGAACTGAATAATCAGTTCTCTTTCATCTGTTCACAACAAAGGCTATTCCAATTCATGTGATACTTATTAGGTTTATGGTACTCTCAATCTGAGCAAAATGCTAATTGATTAACATATCTTTTGCCCTTATAGCTTACACCAACATAGTTTTCCTGAATGCCAACAATCACCAAAAATAAAAACTCTTGATCCAAAATGGAGTCTTGTATCATTCCAATAATCAATTTTCGATCTGTGGGAGACGGTTTAGGAATCGCTTCAGGATGTGTGTGCCACTCTCCAAGGTAACGAACTTCTCCGTCAGATTTTTCCCATGCGCCGCTTGCAATTTCTTGCGCACGTTTAACATCCCTTTCAAAGAAAAAACGACCGGACTTGTCTCCTTTCCCGGGTACAGAGATCTGATCGATGATTATACGATTGTCCGTGTAAATCCGCCCTAACAAAATTCCACCTGACTCGGGCAGTCCTTTACTTATTTGTCGATAAGAATGCATAATCCCCATAACTTCTTGTGTAAACATTAGTCTATATTTTCCAAATCGATACATCATGGATCACACCGATCACACAAGCCGAATTCTTCAATGGGTAACCGCCAAGAAGAGTATGGCTGAGAAGCCTTCCACCTGCCGGCGATTTCCCTCCCCTGTTCTTGATGAGCTTTTAGATTTCCAATCCATGTGAAAACCGTATTCTTTCGTACTTCTCCTTTCATTATCTCATCTATAAATACGTTGAGATCGTAAATAAAACGTTTCAAATCTACCACACTATAAGGAGTATAGGATGTCTGACAGCCTGCCTCGCGTTTTAAATATCGATCTGGATGTCTAAGTATACCTCTTTGATATCGGCCTAAAGAATCAAAGAGACAATCAAAGCATCCAATACGTTTTGGATCTACATAAATAGCATGGCCACCAACTGCAAAAGGTTCTACCCAAACGAATAACATGGGGGTAGATATTTTGCCATCTCGTAACAGAAGATTAAGTCTGTGTTCAACTGCAAAAGCTCCCAACGCAGAAATAACCAGATCAAAAGTGTTTAAGAGATCCTCTTGTTTAATAATTGTTTGCAATACATCTTGATTCCGCACCGTTATATCAAGTTGAGGAAAATGACTTACAAGCGAGTGTTTTATAGCATGGACCTTTGGCTCACCCACGTAAGTTGCTCCGCAGCTATGACGGGCAATGTTTTCAAAATTCAACTTTTCAGAATCAATAAGTAACATTTTTTGAGTGCCGGACTCCACTAATGCTTGGCTTAAATGACTGCCAATTGACCCACAGCCTATCATGGCGATTCCTGAATCCTTATGAGAAGGACCATCTCCCCCTCGGGTAAACAATCGCTTAGCATCTACGCGTTCAATTCTGTACCTAATAATAGGTAAATTACCAAAATCTCTGCTTAGTTCAAAATGGGCATTTCTTTTTCCTGCGCGGAATCCCTTTAAAGATGTTTGTAGTCTGCCCTTTCCTTTATAGGCTGTTTTCAATATTTGTTCATTCTTGCTATGTAACCATGCACCCATCACATAACCATCTATGTGCGGGATTGAAAATACAATGAGTGAGGGACGATTATTGCGATTTAAAAAAGACAGAAACGGTCTTATTGAAATATTCCCGTGTTTTGAAAGGCGCTGATACATTTCACGGTTTTTTGTTGGAAACGGAGGCATTCCCAAAGAAGTGACAGGCTGATACCATGCTTTCACGGCCATGCCTAGGATATTCCCTCCATACTGAGATACCCATTTTTCTCCGTCCTCTTTTGAATCAGCAATCAAAGAAAATGTTTCATATCCACTTTTTTGGAAATGGATCCAATAAACCTCTCTAGGCAAGCTATCTGGATTAATTAATGAGAGTATCAGATATTTTGTTTCCTGATCCCAGTAGCTCTTTAGCTCATCAACAAAATCGGTATCATTCTGATGTGTGTAACCTTGGTGAAGTAAATAAAAAGCGCGTTCAATAACTTGTTCCAAGATCTCTATTGGCTGCTCTTCATTTGGATGTACTTCATTTTCATCAAAGGTACAAAGTGTGTTAAAACAGTCCAAATGCGGGATTGGAAACAATTCGGAAAATAAGGGCTCTGGAATAAAGACTTTGGGTAAATCATCTGGGTAATTAAATGGCAAGCATAAAATTAATGTTAAACGTTTACCTTCAATGACCCTTTCAAGTTGATAAAACTTTACATACTTTGAATTCTTTTCGTAAGGAGTGGGCACCTCTTCTGCTTTGTGCTTATTTAGGAGATGAACTGCCGCTAGTTCAAGTACTCCCTTATAGTATTCATTTAACTTAAGCGGACCGGCCATGATTACCCAGTAGCGGCGGTGACGGAGATTTAATTACTAAAGAATTCTTAACCAAATCAGTATCATCATCTTTGTATTCTGGGAATCGGTCGCCGAATACTTTAATCCACTTTTTTGATGCTTCTGACTTTTTACTCTGATTAATTGCGGCTGTTCCCTTTTGAATGAGATCATTTAGCTTGTTAAAGAAATTATCTCTACGAGTATCTGACCAATCCTCAAAGAGATCTTCATCTGGAAAAACAGGTCGAATCAACGTAAACTCATCATTTAGAGAATCATAAATCCCTTGTGCAGTATTCAGAAGTGCTAAATCATCTCTATCATTAGCTTCAAAATTATTACTTGCTAAAATTGTAAGGAACATTCCGCTTGGCATCTTGACGTTACCTTCCTTAAAATCTTTCCATGCTTTCAAATACCGAACAATCCGCTTTAATTGATCGCCTTTATCCTTGACTTCACCATTAAACCACTCAGTAAGCAGTTTGGGGTCACTATCGATCCAGCCCTTTGATCGGTGGGCCAGTTTGGGGTGTTCGCCCTCCTTTTTAACGTAAATCGGTAAATCGATGTGATATTCGTTTTTATAAATTACACGAACGCAAGTTAGCTTATTTTCTGGAGGCGTACTCGTATGACCATCAACAGCATCCATGATCCAATCATGCACTTTTGATGGAGTGTTCCAGTTTTCTTCATCTTCATCTTTCAAATGTTCGAGATAAACACCATCGTCAATATCAAATTCACAGTCGATTGGCTTAACTGTAGTGTTCATAGAATAAGAGCCTTGACCATAAAACAGAGGTTCTTTAAATCCAAGCGTTTCGGTAAAGTATTTTCTGATTTTTTTCCGGAGAGCATTTCGAGAAGTGCGAAGTTGAGCCTTTTGGTCAGGGGGAAGGTAAATTTCATCATGAAAATTTATAAACAAATCATGGCAATCAGACATTAGGCGGGTTCCTCCTTGGATTCAGTCATAAAAAATTTCTTTAATAAAGGGTCATGTTTATACTCTTCATAGACTTTCTCGCCTTTTTCAATGAGTATGGATAATGCTCTTGGGTAAGCTTTGTCTAAATCAATATGCTTCTTTTCTTCTTTAGTTAACTCAAGGCTCCGAATACGCAAATAATCCCCATTAATGGACTTAAGCAAATAAAGAATATGGTAATGAGCAGCAACACTTTGAGTATCCATCATCAAGCTAAAAAGCTTGTCTTTCCATTTAATAAAGGGAGGTCGTCTCTTCATTTCGCCTAGTTCAAACTTCAAGTTGTCGTGCAACGTTGATAATGATAATAATGCGAAGTCCTCATATTTCCCTTTATCTTTGTAGTAACCCAGGTATTCCTGAAGGCCGAAAAGTGAAGGATTATTTGCAGCAAGTCCGCCGTCAACGAACTCTTCTAACCCATCTTCTGTTTCAAAGGATGCGATAGGGAGAAACATAGGAGCAGCAGACGTAGCCAAAGCAACATCAACAATACGTTTCTGATTATCTTTAGTTAAATCGGGTGCGTGGTCTGATTTGAAAATACGAATTCTGCCTTTTGTCATATTAACACTAGGAATCAGGACGTTCGTATGACAGTCGCCGATGGTGCGATCTTCAAAGACCTGTTCCAAAGCTCTTTTTAATTCCTTGTTATCGTACTTTGTAGTGGCTACCACATGTTTGAAGCGTCTTAATGAATGCGCAAAGCTGCTTTTATAATGAAATATCTTTGGACCAGCTTCTTTGTAAAATTGAACAATAGTTTTTGCTGGGACTCCAGAGGCTATAGCTAACGCTATAATTCCACCGGTAGATGTACCACATACCAGATTGAAGTATGGCCACAATGGTCCGTACTGATCTTCCAATCTTTCTAAGAAAATTACCGAATAAAGTCCTTTGATCCCGCCACCATCAACTGAAAGAATTTTATACTTTTTTTGATTCAATTAACTTCTCCTTTCTAGTTTCTGAGACATACACATAAGCTATTAGAACTATTATACAACTCCATCATATGGCATTAAAACAATTTTCCTCCTCCAATCTTTTTTTATATTAATAAATTTGGCTAATTAGCGCTGTTATAGCTCCGAGTTCAACAAGTATAGTTGCGTATAGCCATAGGATGGATAATTAGATTTTTGCGCTAAAGAAATATAATAAAATTTCAAATAAAAAATAGCCAAAGACACTAATTATTTTGCTCCGGTCTAACTGCAGGATGAAGTCCATCGGGAGCCACTACTGCTGGTATGAAGTGCCCAAGGGATAAAGAACTGCATGTGTGGCGACTGCGGGGGCTGGCAAATCGAAAAGCCGGCGATCGCCAGGATCGGCCGTCGCATTTCACTATTCTGAAAGGGAGGAAAAGTGAAATATGACAACGTTAGAGGTTGCAGCGAGGCCGATAGCAGCAATGAAAGCCTGAGATACGGGGAAAGTCCGACGAATGCTAGGGCTTTGTAATAGCGGCTACAGCGGATGATACATATTAGTTGGAGAGAGATAGACCTGGCGAGCTCTGCGGACCCGTAAGTGGCTGCACATACGCCTTTTACGCCTCACTAGTCAGCGCCCCCAGGCGGACGGTGCTTTACGCTCTTCCGGAGCTCTCGATCGGTCCTGCAGCTCGCAGCCGCCAAAGACGCTCCCATCCGGAATAGAACACCAGCACGACGATTTCTTCGAAAACGACAACAGCTCACTGATACCCCAATAATCCAAGGGCTCCACCAATTTTATACATTTATGATCATTATAATTGACTAATGGTAAATAATTCTATAAAATAAGGTAGAAATTGGGTTAGGAGGTATTTTCCTTGGATGGTCTGCGTTTGGATGATTTAAAAATTGATTCCCTGGTGGAGCTTCTAAAGGCGACTTTTACTTTAGAAGACTGGGATAAAATGATTGAAATAGCGAATAAGCTTCACTTATCTGCACTAGGACTTGAAGAGGAAAAAACAACCAGACACAAAACCTATGACAGGCATCCAGTCTATTATTTTGGATTTAGCCAACTGGCAAAAGGCGTTGCGCTGCAGAATAAGGGGCTATACAAAGAAGCAAAGGCCCTCATCGAGAAGTACAGCGATCTATCCTGGTTAGATGACGGAAGCAAGGAAGCCCGCGAAGAAATTAATTTTTTTAAAATGTTCGCCAAAGCAAACATGTTCGCTGTAAACGTGCTTCAAGGCAATTTAGAATATCTGGATCCATATGTCCAATTTTTAAGAGAGTCTAGAATTGATGAGTTGATGCCAGGATTACTTAACATTACCGAAGCAGCAATAAAACATAATTTCGATGTTGGAGATATATTAAAATCTTTTGAAGTCGACATGAATAAGGCAATTGAATACTACAAACAGAAGCGGGCGTTATACTTGCTGAAAGTTTTTTACAGATTGTCGCTCTACCACTTGGTCCGTAAGCAGTATAGTGTTGCAATAGACAAAACGTTAACAGGTTTGGAATTATCTAATACACTTAAAGATACAGTAGCGTTCAAAAAGTTTGCTTCGTTATTCGAGTCATTTCGAAATCAAGCTAGTAAAGAGCAACAGAAGCATTACACACTTTTTATGAGTAATACTCTTAAGGAGGAATTGAGTTATGAAAAAGGTATTTTTTTCGATGGTAATTGCATTGGGGTTAATTAGCATAGTTGTAATACCTGCAGCACCAAACGAATCGAACCTCATAACTGCAAATCATGGGTTGGAACACTAACAGTCAATGATTCATGCTAAATAAACGTATAGGATTAATAAAACAAGTCGCCAATCATTGGCGGCTTTTTTAAATAAGACCAACGAATGCATGATACTAAATGCTTTTTTTGCTCCTCCGAATCTATTGATCGTTCCCTGCAGCTCGGTGGCCAGGCTGCAGCACGCAGCCGCCGCCGACATCTCCACCCGAAAAACGACCAGATGCTCGAATCCTCCTCGTTTGGCCACGCCCTCCGGGCCGAACGCCGCTTCATTTTCTTCCGGATCTCCCGATCGTTCCTGCAGCTCGTTGGCTAGGTTGCACGCAGCCGCCGCCGGCATCTCCACCCGAAAAACGACTAGCTGCTTTAGTCTTCCTCGTTTGGCCACGCACTCCGGGCGGACCAGCTGCTTCTTTCTTTTCCGGAGCTCTCTATCGTTCCTCCAGCTCGTTGGCCAGGCTGCGGCACACAGCCGCCGCCGGCAACTCCATCCGAGAAACGACCAGGAGCCCCTAGACCGCATTCGACCAGGCACCTCCAACAGAACGGCAACGTCCACCGCATACGGACAGCTTCCGACTCCCCGAGAAGATCCAGATAGCCGTACGCACGAGGCCCCGGTCACGGCAAGAAAGACCCACCAACAATACCGGCACCAGGGAAACAAACAATGTTGTGGATAAAAGGAAGGACCGAAAAAAGATATCCACAAGAGCAGTAAAAAGAAGGACGCTTTGCTAACGCAAAGCACCATCCCCGATATCGAGAAGGAAACAACCCCCACCCCCTGCCCTATCCCCTGAGCAACGTTTATTAGCCCGTTTATATCATTTATATACTGAAATTGTGGAAATTTCATGGAAATTATATATTACATCTCAATATTTAACATAAATCGCCGATAGAATCTATATATAGATCAAAGAGTAATAAAATGTAAAAATCGAGGCCGGGACGGACCGAAAGCGCTAACTTTCTTCGTATAAATAAGTAACCTGTAGAATTATGTCCGGCTTCAGAGAAAGGTGGTGACATGGCTAGAAGTTGTATTCGATGATGCAGAACATCAAGGGAGGGAAAATTAGTGGATTGGAGTAAGGTGACGCTGTACCAGAACGATAAGCTCGTTTGGGGTCAGGAGCCTTAAAGCCTGACGAAGCGGGGCCCGTAGGGGTGTCGCTCTTTTCAAATTGAAGGGAGGAAAACGGGATGAAGGTAAGAAAGAGTAATAGTAGCATTCTGTTCAAACGTTCCAAATGGCTGCCTGCCGTTATGGCATGCGCGGTTACATTAAGTGTTGCACTGCCGGCTCAAACTACAGTACACGCTCAAACGGCAAAAACCGTTTCCATCCAAGTCGATACGTCCAAGGATCGGAATCCTATCAGCCCTTATATATACGGTACGAATCAGGATTTGGCGGGGGATGAGAATCTGGCGGCCAGACGGCTTGGCGGCAATCGGCTGACCGGCTACAACTGGGAAAACAACATGTCCAATGCGGGAAGCGATTGGCAGCAATCCAGCGATAACTATTTATGCACCAATGGCGGTCTGACGGATGCCGAATGCGGTGAGCCCGGAGCGGTGGTGACTTCGTTTCATGACAAATCGCTGCAGCTTGGCGCCTATTCTTTAGTTACGCTGCCGCTGGCCGGATATGTGGCCAAGGATGGAAACGGAAGCGTGCAGGAAAGCGAAAAGGCCCCTTCCGCTCGGTGGGATCAGGTCGTAAACGCCAAAAATGCGCCGTTTGAGCTGCAGCCCGACCTGAGCGACAATCGGGTTTATGTGGATGAGTTCGTTAACTTTTTGGTGAATAAGTATGGCGATTCTTCAACAAAGACGGGCGTAAAAGGATATTCGCTGGACAATGAGCCGGCTCTCTGGTCGCATACACATCCGCGCATTTATGGTGAACCGGTTGGAGCGAAAGAGTTGGTGGACCGGGCGGTAAGTTTATCCAAAGCCGTCAAAGCGGTTGACCCCGGGGCGGAAATTTTTGGCCCGGTTCTTTACGGTTTTGCGGCCTATATGGATCTCCAATCCGCACCTGACTGGAACTCCGTAAAAGGCAGCTACAGCTGGTTCGTGGACTATTACCTGGATCAAATGCGCCTTAGTTCGGAAGCCGAGGGCAAAAGATTGCTGGATGTTTTTGATGTTCACTGGTATCCCGAAGCAATGGGCGGAGGCATCCGAATTACGAATGAGGTCGGCAACGACGAAACGAAGAAAGCCAGAATGCAGGCGCCTCGTACTTTATGGGATCCGACCTACAAGGAAGATAGCTGGATCGCTCAATGGAACAGCGCCTACTTGCCATTGCTGCCTCGATTGAAGCAGTCGATAGACAAGTATTACCCGGGAACCAAACTGGCTTTGACCGAGTATAGCTACGGCGGCGAAAATGATATTTCCGGCGGGATCGCTATGGCCGACGTGCTGGGCATATTTGGCAAAAACGGCGTTTACATGGCAGACTACTGGAGGTTAAAGGATGGCGCCAACAACTATGTTAGCGCCGCTTATAAGCTTTACCGCAATTATGACGGAAATCGCTCTACTTTCGGCGATATCAGCGTTAAAGCGCAAACATCGGATATTGAAAATAGTTCGGTGCATGCTTCCGTAACGGATGCAACCGATAATGAACTGCACCTTGTTGTCATGAATAAAAGCATGGATAGCGCACTCAACGCCGAATTCAATCTTTCCGGCGGGACGACTTACGGTTCCGGTAAAGTTTGGGGCTTCGACCAAACCAGCTCGCAAATTAAAGAAGCGGCACCGATCACGCAAATTTCCGGCAACCGCTTTACCTATACGGTACCGCCTTTGACGGCTTATCACATCGTGTTGACTGCCGGCAGTGATAATCCCGAGCCGCCTAAGGAGGCTCCCGGAAGCTTTACGCTGAAAGCTGAAGCGGGCGACGGGAAAGTCGCTTTGTCCTGGGATACTTCCAGCAGAGCTGTGGGTTACAGCGTACAGCGGGCAACAGCTGCTGATGGTCCGTTCACTACTGTAGCATTCAATTTGGCCGCAACATCTTATACGGATACCAGTGTAACGAACGGTACTTCTTACTATTACAAAGTCACCGCAAGCAACAGCGCGGGAACGACCGATTCCAATGTCGTGAGTGCGGTTCCGCAGGTGCCTAAAGACGGCCCGGTCCGCTATGAAGCCGAAGACGGCACGCTGAGCGGGGGAACCACGGTGTCATCCAGCGGGTCCGGTTTCTCCGGCACCGGTTTCGTAACGAATTTTCACAATCCGGGAGATTCGCTGACGATGACGATCCAGGCTCCAGAGGCAGGTTTGTACGATCTTACCATCGGCTACCGTTCTCCTTATGATGACAAACGCACGAATTTCTCTTTAAACGGCAAGGCGTCCGGCGAGCTGGTGCTTTGGACATCGGCTGATTTTACCGAAACTTCCGGAGGGAAGGTTCTGCTCAATAAAGGGGCGAATACGATCGGTTTCGAAACGGGCTGGGGCTGGTACGATATCGATTACGTCAAGCTGAAGCCTGCTGCCGACCGTCCGCCGCATGCAGTGACCAAAACGCTCACCAATCCGAACGCGACGGTAGAAGCGAGAGCATTGATGAACTACCTGGTAGATCAATACGGCGAGAATATCCTTTCCGGTCAAGAGGATATAGCCGAAATTGATTGGCTGCAAGCCAATGTAGGCAAAAAACCGGCGATCGCCGCGCTCGACCTGATCGACTATTCGCCAAGCAGAGTGGAACGTGGTGCCAGTTCCACCGAGATTGAAAAAGCGATTGAGTGGGATAAGCAAGGGGGCATTGTTTCCTTTGCATGGCACTGGAACGCGCCGAAAGGTTTGATCGATGAGCCGGGAAAAGAATGGTGGAGAGGGTTCTATACCGATTCGACCACATTCGATGTGGAATATGCGATGAACCATCCGGAGTCCGAAGATTATCAACTGCTAATTCGCGACATCGATGTGATTGCGGAACAGTTGAAGAAGCTGCAGGATGCGAAAGTGCCTGTCCTGTTCCGACCATTGCACGAAGCGGAAGGCAAGTGGTTCTGGTGGGGCGCTAAAGGTCCTGAACCCGCCAAAGAATTGTATATTTTGATGTACGACCGTTTGACGAATGTGCACAAACTGAACAATCTGATCTGGGTCTGGAATTCCGTTTCTCCCGCTTGGTATCCGGGGGACGAGTATGTGGATATTTTGAGTTATGACTCTTACCCGCAAGCCGGCGACTACAGTCCGCAAATTGCCAAATACGAAGACCTTGTAACCTTGGGCAAAGACAAAAAGCTGGTTGCCATGAGCGAAAACGGCGCCATTCCGGATCCTGATCTGATGAAGGCGTACCAAGCCCATTGGAGCTGGTTCGCTACATGGTATGGGGATTTCCTGCGAGACGGCAAACACAATAGTCTTGAGCATCTGCAAAAAGTGTACAATCATCCGAATGTCATTACATTGGACAAGCTCCCGCCCAACTTAAAAACGTACGGCATTTCCGGCCAGCCGTCCGTACCGGGCAGCTTTACGCTGAGCGCGGCGGGCGAAAAGGGGAAAGTTACGCTGAACTGGACAGCATCGGCGAATGCGGCAAGCTATGAAGTGAAGCGTTCGGCGGCTGCGGACGGCACGTTCGCGACAGTAACCGATGCAGTATACGATACCAGCTACACGGATACGGATGTAACGGCAGGCACGACGTACTACTATCAAGTCGTAGCGAAGAACGATGCGGGCCAAACGGTTTCGAATACGGCCAGTGCCACGCCGAAAGCGGATGACCAGCAGCCGGCAACGGGACTGGTGCTCCAGTATCGTACACCGGATACAAATGTGAACGACAATCACTTTAAGCCGCATTTCCAAATTTTAAACAAAGGTACATCCGCCGTACCGCTCAGCGAGTTGACCATTCGCTATTACTACACGATCGACGGCGACCGTACGCAGGTATTCAACTGCGACTACGCGGCGCTGGGCTGCTCGAAGCTGAACGGCAAGCTGGTCAAAATGGATGAAGCCGTACCCGGCGCCGATTATTATTTGGAAGTCAGCTTCAACCCGGATGCAGGCGTGTTGGCGCCTGGAGGCAGCACGGGCGAAATTCAAACCCGCATTAATAAAACGGACTGGTCAAACTATAACGAAAGTGACGATTACTCGTATAAAGGCACGCAATCTTCCTATGCCGATCATACGAAAGTGACGTTGTATCATAATGGCCTGCTTGTTTGGGGAACCGAACCGGCAGTCAATTAAGACAAGCGTCCGATATAAGGCACATGTGAATCAACCGTTGATTTGCCAAGAGAAATTATAAATTGGAAAGTGATTGCCAGATGAACAAATTATCCGAAGAATGTTTGCCGCAGATTCGCGGTGGCGATGAGCAGGCAAGGTCGGCTCTGATTGGTCAATATCGGCCCTTTATTTTGAAGGTTGTTAAACACGTCTGCAAACGTCAAGTTGGATGGAATGATGATGAGGCAAGCATAGGTTTGATCGCTTTTAATGAAGCTGTCGACCGATACCGTACGGAGTATGGCAAAACATTTAATAATTTCGCTTTTCTTATGATTCGCAGACGATTGATCGATGATTTCCGGAAAAAAATTAAAATTTCCCAGAACGAAGCCGATTGGAAGGAAATGTTGTACATTGCCGATAGTGTGGGTTCGCTGGATGCCTTTGAAAGGCAGGAGCGAGCCGCGGCGCTGGCGGAGGAATTGCTCAGCTACGACGAAAAGCTCCGGGAATTCGGTATCTGTCTCCAGGAACTGGAAGAGATCATGCCAAGCCACCGGGATACCCGGCAAATGCTGGTGCGGATCGCCCGCCATTTTTGCAGCAACCGGGAATGGCTGAACGATCTTTTGCACAAAAAGAAGCTTCCCTTGAAGGCCATGACCAAAGAGATCAATGTCAGCAAAAAGACGCTGGAACGTAATCGGAAATATCTGATATCGCTAATTCTGATTTTCGGCTGCGAGGATTTTACAAGAATCCGCGAAAGCATCTCTTTTACAAGGATGGAGGAGAATACGCGGCACGTAGAGCAGTTGTAGCGGCAATAAAGAAGGCGGGCATTTTGATGAAGAGTTACCGACAGTAAAGGGTCGGTAACTCTTTGTTTTGTTTACGGAAGAACCACAAGCGCCATCGGCTTCGGCTGAGCGGGTGCTTGGCGGCCTTGGATATATTGTTCTTCGCCCATATCGTTTCTTCTGGACGATGGCACAGGAATTTCTGGGTGTATGGCATAGAGTAACCATGAGAATGTGAACAGAAGGGGAAGGAGGTTGTCCATGAAGATACCGGTCAAAGGGGTTGTGATTTCATCCACAGATTCGGATGGAAGCCATTCGCATAAGCTGTATATTACATCGTGGGGAGGAAGACCGGTTCACTCGCACGAATTTAAGGGGATCACTTCGTTTGATGTAGGGCATCGTCATGCCTACGCGGGACTGACGGCCCCGGCCCCGAGCGGGGTACAGCATACCCACCGTTACCATACGGTTACGTCATTCGACGACGGGCATTCCCACGTGATTGCAGGTGTCACCGGCCCGGCATTCCCGTTCCCGGCGGCGGCCATATCCATCATTTTGAAGGGGTGACGACGGTCAACGGAGCTACGCCGCATACCCATTATTATCGCGGGAATACGGGGAACGAAGTTGTCGTCGATTAAAAGGACTGCTGGAATCATTAAATAAGCAGTAACGCGCGCTTTGCAAAGAAAAAGAGGAACGCCTACTCCTTAAGGAGCGGTACGTTCCTCTTTACTTTTTTTGGACTTCCGCAATCCTTTGACCTTCTATTTTTCCCCTTCCCACTCGGCGTAAAACTGCTCCAGATATTCCAGCATAAACTGATGCCTTTGTTCGGCCAAGGCCCTCCCGTACGCGGTGTTCATCAAATCCTTCAGTTTCAACAGCTTTTCGTAAAAGTGATTGATCGCGGTATCCTGTCCGTTTCTATATTCGCTTTCGGTCATGCTTTCTCTGGGCTTCACCTCGGGATCGTACATCACTCTCCCCTTTGCCCCGGAATAGGTGAAAACGCGCGCGATGCCGATCGCCCCGATCGCATCCAACCGGTCCGCGTCCTGCACCACTTGGCCTTCCAGGGTTTTCATGGGCGATGAATTCCCTCCTTTAAAAGACATCGTCGAAATGATCTCCATCACGTGCCCGGTATCTTGGGGATCGACACCATGCTCGTCTAACCAAGTTCTTACTCTCCGAAGACCGTGCTCTTCACTCGGATTCAGTTTGGCATCGGCCAGATCGTGGAGAAGCGCGGCTAGCTGGCAAATGTACAGGTCGGCGCCCTCCTGCAAAGCGATAGTCCTGGCTAGCCGGGTAACCCTCTGAATATGCCCCCAGTCATGACCGGTGCTTTCATTTTCCAGTTCGTTTCTTACATCGGTTTCGGCCTGGGCGATGATCAGTTCCTTGTTATTTTGCTCCATTATACTCATATACTCCTTTTTTAAATGGTAAACGAAGAGAAAATTCCGGTCCCGATAGTTTTCAGTTTAAGTATACAGTAAACCTGGGGGAGCCGCAGGATGGCACGGCAGTCTCTGATTTTAATTTAGATGTTGAAGATCCGTTTGCCGTAGCCTTGCAGATTACGAGCTTGGCAAAAATACATCCGATAAGACGCCGGTAATTTCGAGGCAGTAGCCACGCGGATGCGGATGAACTAAAACTTGAGGATAGGGAAGTGGGGTGGGCGGCAGATCAACACTCCCTGTCCGGAGGCTTTGCACGATTATCCCGTTTAATCAGGTAGCAGAGAGAAAGGCAAGCTCGGGAGAAAAAAATATATGATGGGAGAAGCAGATAGGCTCGAGATAATTTAGACGGGTAGGAGAAGGAAAGGAGAAGGAATCAGGTTTAGAGGAGGTGAAACAGACCGGATAAGAGACAAGACAGGAGATCAAGACAGAGATCAAGACAGGAGATCAAGGACCCACTAAGTTGATCTGCATCAAACTCCCCTACCGTTCCAGCGTCTCGATCAGGCCGCAGCCGCAAGGGGCTGGTTCGGTTGGCGTGCGATTAGCTGGCGGTAAGGGATCGCCGGAATCGCCACACACATCTGTAGCAACTTCTGCCGCATCGTTTCTTCAGCTCCGGGCAGTCCTCCGGGCAGGCGCAGCCGGCGGCGTCCGGTGTATTCGTTTAGGTACGCCTGCAGATGCTTCAGTCCCAAGGCTCCATACGTACTCTTCAGCGATTCCCACGCCTCTCTCACCACTTTCCGCAAGGGCGTATAAAGCCGAAAGGCTTGAAGGAACGACTGCACCGCCGATGTACGGACATCCACGTGCCCGTTGATGAACGCATCGAGTTCGTGACGGTTCGCCCTTTTTTCGCCTCCCCGCTTATGCGGCACCAGACGGATTTTGACCTGCTCCGGTTCGCCCGACTCCGTGACCGTGCAGCCGGCTACGACCACCGAGGCGTACGGATGCGAAAGCTGACACCGGGACGGATTACGCCCATACTGATCGCTGTTCACCTTCACGTCTCCGGAAAGCAGCTCCCGGGCATCGAACTCCCCCACGGCATGACGTATTTTTTGCAGCATCGACCACGCGGTCTTGTAGGCGACCCGGATCACCTGGCGCAGCCGCAGCGCCGAGATGCCGTCAGGGAGCAAGAACAACTCCAGCGCCTGAAACCACTTCACCAGGGGGAGATGCGTTCCTTCAAAAATCGTGCCGACCAAAGGCGATGTTTGATGCTTGCACTTTCCGCACTCGAACAAGGGGATATGCCGAGAAGTCAGACGGCTGCACCGGGTGTGAGCGCAGCGCGGGCAAACGAAGCCGTTTGGCCACTTCATTGCGATCAGCGCCTCCATGCAGTCCTGCTCGCTGTTAAAACGGCTGCTGAATGGTTGAAGTTCCGTTCCCGCATTGATCTCCATGTTTACTCGCCCCCGAATCAAGAATTCACGAACATAAGTTCCATTTATTTCATTATACCAAACACACGTTCCCTTATTAAGCCGAAAATCTCACCTGAACCGCCTCATTTTTTCCTCATCTTTTTTGTTTTTTTCTTCTCTCTTTTTTGGAACCCTTTGCTCTAGCCCTCCCGCTCCCTGAACGAAAGGAATAATCGTGCAAAGGCAGCCAGCCAGGCAGGGACACCAAGACACGAACACCAAGACACGAACCTTTTAGACAGGTCCCCTCACCTGGCGTCGATTTGTGACACTCCTCGAGACGGCCACGGTGCAAAAGGTAGATACACTAACCTCGCCGAACCGTGACGCATCTAAGTCGTTGACGCTTCCTCACCGAAGTAGCCCAAAAAGCCGGGAAGACACTTGTCCGCCTCAGATTTAGCGTCCTCCGGCAATGGATTGCTGCTTTGTACGGCAAAGGACCGCGCCAGCGGCGAGGTTTTTCTTTCTCAGAGAAACACCTCTTTTGGATGTAAATGGAATCAGTGTGCGATGAATGGAATGCTGATGGCATAATGCGACAGAGAACGACGGATTTACGCCAATTTAACAATAAAATTTGTGTCAAAACATAGGTTTCTCTGTTGAAAATAGTTTATAATCTAGTAATAAGGCACTATCTGGAAGGGGGTGAAAAGCGTGTCAATTTCTCTTGTTAAAGGCCAGAAAGTTGACTTGACCAAAAACAATGCAGGATTGTCCAAAATCATCGTAGGCTTGGGCTGGGATCCGGCGGAAACTGAAACCCGCGGATTTTTCGGGAGAAAAAAGAAAGGGACAGCCAATATCGACTGCGATGCTTCGGCGCTTTTGTTAAACGCCGGCGGAAAGCTGGATAAGAAAGAAAATATCGTGTGCTTCTATAATTTGAAGAGCCCGTGCGGTTCCGTGCAACATACGGGCGATAATTTAACGGGCGAAGGGGATGGCGACGATGAGCAGATCATCGTTGACCTTGGCAAAGTCCCTGCTAATGTCGAAAGAATCCTGATGGTAGTTAACATCTATCAATGCGAAGCCCGCGGCCAGGATTTCGGGATGATCAAATCCGCGTTCATCCGGGTCGTTAATCCGGTAAACAACCAGGAATTGATCCGGTTTAATTTGACGGACAGCTACGCAGGGATGACGGCGCTGCTCGTAGGCGAAATCTATCGTCATGATGGCGAGTGGAAATTCAACGCTCTCGGCGAGGGGGCGCATGCCGCACATATTAATGATTTGGCAAGCCGTTATATTTAATGACTATTATTTAACAAGGGAGTTGCTAATCTATGTCTATCAGTTTGGAAAAAGGCCAAAAAATCGATCTTACGAAAACAAATCCCGGGCTCACTAAGGTCATCGTGGGGCTCGGTTGGGATACAAACAAATATGACGGCGGACAGGATTTTGACTTGGACGCTTCGGCATTCTGCCTGAACGCTTCCGGCAAAGCGGCGAGCGAGAAGGATTTCATTTTCTACAATAACACGCAAAACAGCAATGGCTCTGTTGTACATACCGGTGACAACCGTACTGGTGAAGGGGAAGGGGACGACGAGCAGCTGAAGGTGGATCTGGCGGCCGTGCCTGCGGAAGTCGAAAAAATCTCTTTCTGTATCACCATTTATGACGCGGCGGCGCGCAGTCAGAACTTCGGACAGGTTTCCAACGCCTTTGTGCGGATTGTTAACGAAGCTACGAACGAAGAACTGATCCGTTACGATCTCGGCGAGGATTTCTCCGTTGAAACGGCGATCGTTGTCGGCGAATTATACCGCAATAACGGCGAATGGAAGTTTAACGCGGTAGGCAGCGGCTATAAGGACGGCTTGGCCGGACTTGTGCGCGACTTTGGCCTTTCCTAATACACCCCTGGAATACTCTACCGGCCGTCTTAAGACAGGCGGCCCTTTTTCTTACCATAAACGAAGGAGCGATCAAGATGGCGGTTAATCTATCCAAGGGTCAAAAGGTTGACCTGACGAAATCGAATCCGGGTTTGGCGAAAATCATTGTCGGTCTTGGCTGGGATACGAACAAGTACGACGGCGGCAAAGAATTCGATCTGGACGCCTCCGCTTTCTGCCTCAATGAAACGGGCAAAGTCAATTCGGATGCCGACTTTATGTTCTATAACAACCCTGCCAACGGCAACAACTCTATCGTACTCTCGGGCGACAACCGGACGGGCGAAGGTGCGGGCGACGACGAAACGATTAAGATCGACCTGGCTAACGTACCTGCCGATATCAGCAAAATTGCCTTCTGCATTACGATTCACGAAGCTCAAGAAAGAAATCAGAACTTCGGCCAAGTCGCAAACTCTTATGTGCGTGTTGTGAATGAAGCTACCGGCGAGGAACTGATCCGTTACGACCTCGGTGAAGATTATTCCGTAGAAACCGCCGTGGTGGTAGGCGAACTGTACCGTCATGGCGGCGAATGGAAGTTCAGTGCGGTCGGCAGCGGCTTCAAAGACGGTCTGGCCGGACTTTGCAGAGATTTTGGAATCAACGTTTAACCGATCAAGGGAGGGAACGGAATGACCATCAGCCTGTCAAAAGGCCAGCGTATTGATTTGACGAAAACGAACCCAGGACTAAAAAAAGCGCTCATCGGTTTAGGATGGGATATCAATAAATACAGCTCCGGACAAGATTATGACCTGGACGCCTCCGCGTTTCTGCTTCATGCGGACGGCAAGGCAAAGGGGATCGAGGATTTTGTGTTCTACAACAATCCCAAAACTCCAAACGGCTCTGTCATACATACCGGAGATAACCGGACAGGAGAGGGCGAGGGGGATGATGAACAGATTATCATCGATTTCTCACTGATCCCTCCGCATATTCATCGTGTCGGTATTTCCGTAACCATCCATGACGCAGTGGCGCGTAATCAAAATTTTGGACATATTTCCAACGCTTTCGTTCGGGTTGTAGACGCGGAGACCGATCGGGAGATCGCCCGTTACGATCTTGGCGAAGACTTCTCTCTGGAAACCGCGGTTGTGGTTTGCGAGCTGTATCGTCACGGAGAAGAGTGGAAGTTCCAGGCCATAGGCTCCGGCTTCAACGGGGGCCTTGCGGCTTTATGCAGAAACTACGGTTTGGATGCACAATAACAGCTTCCTTTATCTTCATATATGAAAGGTTGGTAAATTCGTGACGATCTCCTTGATTAAAGGCCAAAAGGCAGACCTGACGAAAAATAACCCGAATCTGAATAATATCATCGTGGGGATGGGCTGGCGTAATGCCAACAGTTCCTTAGAGGTGGACTTTTCAGCTTTTTTATTGGCGCAGAACGCGAAAGTAACGAAAGATGAAGATTTGATCTTCTACGGGAATCCCACCGGCCCCAATCAGTCGATCTCCGTGCTGTCGAATAACAAGCAAGCCTATTCCGGAGTGGCCGATCAAGCGCAGTTAGCCGTGTCGCTTAGGAACGTGCCGCTGCACTACGATCGAATTTCTTTTGCACTAACCATCTACGACGGGGAAAAAAGAGGACAAAACTTCTCCCAGCTTGATGATACCTACATTCGTATCGTCGATCCGGCGAACGGACTCGAAATTATCCGTTATAACATCGGAAAATCCTTCACCGTGGAAACGGCAATCATCGTGGGAGAATTGTACAGATACAACGGCGAGTGGAAATTTAACGCCATAGGCTCCGGCTATTCGGGAGGATTGGCCGCTCTGTGCGGCAGCTTCGGCATTGAGGTGAAAGAATCGACCTCAGCCCAGCCGTCGCCTGCGCCAACGCCTGCGCCCGCGCCTGCGCCAACGCCTGCGCCCGCGCCAACGCCTACGCCAACCCCAGCGCCGGCACCGGCAACACCGTCTCCCGCTCCGGCGCCCGGACCGTCTCCGTCTCCGGCCAAGCCGCTTTCTTTGTCTAAAATTGAGCTGAAGAAACGCGGCGACGTCATCAACCTGGAGAAGAAATCGGGAGATCTCGGCGAAATCCTGGTCAACTTGAACTGGAACCAAAGGAAGCAAAAAGGGTTCTTCGGGAGCAAAGGCGTCGATCTCGACCTGGGTTGTTTATTTGAGTTGAAGGATGGGAGAAAAAGCGTAATTCAAGCGCTTGGCGAAAGCTTCGGCTCCCTCAATCGTCTGCCGTACATCGCTCTCGACGGAGATGATCGAACCGGCAACGTCGCAACCGGCGAAAACTTGAGAATCAACGGCCGCTACGTCTCTGAGATCGAAAAAGTGCTGGTTTTCGCTTACATTTACGAAGGCGTAACCAATTGGTCGGAAGCCGACGGCGTCGTAACCATCAAGCAGCAAGACGGGCCCGACATTGTCGTGCGCTTGGACGAGCATAACAACCGCAAAGGCATGTGCGCCATCGCCATGATCCGCAATGTGAACAACCAGACCTTCAGCATTGAAAGAATCGTCGAATATTTCTCGGGTCATTTGGAACTCGACCGCGCCTTTAATTGGGGACTGCGATGGACGGAAGGCTCTAAATAATATTTTGGGGGAATTTTAGGTAATGTCCGAATTCATCAATAGTTTTGTAGACAATTTTATGTCATTTTTTGACTGGAACAACCTGGCTTCTCTATTGTCCGATCCGGTAACCTGGGGCATTATCGCTTCCCTGGTTCTCCTTGAGGGCCTGCTGTCCGCCGACAATGCGCTTGTTCTGGCAGTCCTTGTCAAGCACTTGCCCAAAGAGCAGCAAAGAAAGGCCTTGTTCTATGGGATTATCGGGGCCTACATTTTCCGCTTTCTGGCGATTGGCGTAGGTACGTTCCTCGTCAAAATTACATGGGTTAAAATCTTGGGCGGTTTGTACCTCTTATGGATCGCCTTCAGCAATCTGTTCGATTTGGAAGTGAAGTGGATTCGCGCGGGCAAAGTGCCGGTTATTCCTTACATCGGCAAGAAAAACGACGAAGAGGATGAAATCGAAGGCAAAGCTTACGGATTCTGGCGTACGGTTCTTACCGTAGAGTTAATGGACATTGCCTTCAGCGTGGATTCCGTAATTGCCGCGTTTGGCGTAAGCGATCAGGTATGGGTTCTCTTCCTCGGCGGTATTCTCGGCGTGCTTATGATGCGGGGAGTGGCGCAGGTATTCCTGAAACTTATCGACCGGTTCCCTGAGCTTGAACGGGCGGCATTCATTCTGATCATTATTATCGGCGCCAAAATGCTGGCCGCCGTGTTCGGATTCCATATGAGCCACTTTATGTTCTTTGGTCTTTTGATCGCCGTATTGGCGGGTACGATCATCATCAGTTCCATTCGCAAGAAATCGAAATCGGAAGAATCGAAACCTCAGTCCATGTAAACACACAAGATGAATCCCTTATCGAATTAGGGCCGTATAACATATATCCCTCCTTAAATTATAGGGGGGGATATTTTTTACTCATGCGAAAATTCATAGATTTGAATCTATTTCCCGATAGTAGATGATTTGGTTACTGAAGGAGGGGAACGGAATGCACTACTTCAGCTATTTAAAAAGCGAGCAGGACGCCGAGATCTTTTATCTGAAACCCCAGCCGTTTACGAATAAATCAAGCCGGGAGGTCCTTGCCCACGCCGTTGGGGCCGCTCTTTATATGCCCGCCATACGTCCTAGAATAGCGGATGAACTGGTTTCCGGGAAAATCCGCGGACTGGTCACGGCGATTATCGACCTGGAAGACGCGGTAGGCGATGCTCAGGTCGAAGCGGCCGAGAAAAATCTTTGCCAGCAATTGCACCGCATCTTCCAATTAAAGCAGCAAGAGCAAATCGCGGACGAAGAGATTCCTTTAATTTTCGTCCGGGTTCGTACTCCGGCACAAATGAAGCGAATCATCGCGCTGCTGGAGAATTCCATCGAAGTGATCACGGGATTTGCCCTGCCCAAGTTTTCTTTGGAGAACGGACAGCAGTTTCTTGAATTGATCGAGGAATACAACCGTACCAAACGTTCGCAAGCCCCCATGCTTTATGGGATGCCGATTCTGGAAACCGCGGATGTCATTTACCGGGAGTCGCGCTTGGATACGCTGCTGGGGATTCGGCGTCTGCTTGACGGCCATAAAGACCACGTTTTGAACGTGCGGATTGGCGCGACCGATTTCTCAAGCCTGTTTGGCCTGCGGAGAAATCCGGATATGACGATTTACGATATCGGCGTGATCCGCGATTGTATCGCCGATATCATCAACGTCTTTGGACGGGCCGCAAACCCGTATGTGATTTCGGGGCCGGTGTGGGAGTATTTTAAGAGCAATCGCGTGCTTAAGCCGCTGCTCAGGCAGACTCCTTTTGAGGAGGCGGCCGGCAGGCACGGACGGCTCCTCCGCATGGACTATATCAACGGTTATGTCGACGGGCTGATCCGGGAAACGGAACTGGACAAAGAGAACGGAATCCTGGGAAAAACCATCATTCATCCTTCCCATATTCATCCGGTCCAGTCCATGTATGTAGTGACCCATGAAGAGTACATGGACGCAACGTCTATTGTTGCGAACAGCAACGGCATCGCGGGCGTGCTTAAGAGCCAATACGAAAACAAAATGAATGAAATCAAGCCGCATTTAACTTGGGCGAAACGCATTATTTTACGATCTCAAATCTATGGGGTGTTACGTGAAAACCAAAGCTATACTTCACTGCTCGTCGGAACCAAAGACATTGAACAGGCGCTTATATAAGATTTTGGAAGATTTGGAAGTCGAGATCGAAATTCTGGACAATCCGTTTCAGCTGCCGCTGGAAGCTCTGTTTCAGATGGCGGCGCGGATCAATAAGAAACGAAGCTTTCTGTTTGTCAGCAAAGTGCTGGGCAAACACATTCCGGTGGTGCCCGAAGTTTCGCTGCTTAGCGGGGCGGCATTGGCTTACCTGTACCAGAAACACTGCGGTGGAGAAATCATCGGCGACATAGCGGAAATTGTGCGGGGGATCGTGAATCCGCAGGAAGCGGCGGCCATCTATAGACGGGTCAAAGCGAATTTACTGCCGATCCCGGAGCCCGCTTTGTTTATCGGGTTTGCGGAAACCGCCACCGCGCTGGGGCACAGCATGTACGATGCCTTTACCGGCCCGGCCAAATATATTCACACGACCCGGGACGCCCTGGTCGAATCGGGGCCGGCGCTTACCTTTGAAGAAGAGCATTCGCACGCCACCGCGCATCGTTGCTACCCGTCCGAGGTTGATTTTTTCCGCGGGGACGAGCCAGTAGTTCTTGTGGATGACGAAATAACGACAGGCAAAACCGCTATCAACATCATCAGAGACCTTCACCAAAAGCATCCGCGAAGCCGTTATGTCTTAGCCAGCCTGTTGGATTGGAGGTCGGACGAGGATATCGCCCGCTTTAAGGAAACGGAAGCCGAGCTTAAGGTCACGATCGACTGTCTATCGCTGGTCCGGGGGCAGATCAAAGTCGGAGGCACTGCGCCAGGCCTGGAGCGCCGCGGCGAAAGCGCGATGTCCAAGCCTTCCAAGGAGCCGCAAATCTACCATTACGAGGCCGGGCGATTTTTCAGTCATGTTCCGTTCTCGTCGGTGAATTCCGCGGGGGAAGTAAACACCAAACCTTACCTTGCGTTTACGGGCCGCTTTGGCCTCAAGGGTACGGACGATGAAAAGCTGGATCAAATGATCTCCCAAACGGCGGCGTTATTAAAAAGCAAAAGAGCGGGCGGCAAAACGCTGTGCATGGGAACGGGAGAGTTTATGTACATACCCATGAGGATCGCCGCGGAGATGGGGGCCGGCGTTTATTACCAATCAAGCACGCGAAGCCCAATCCATCCGTTCAACGGGGCCTCTTACGGTATTAAAAACGCGTATTCTTTTGATTGCCCCGATGACGCGGAGATCGGTTATTTCTTCTATAACATTAGCGAAGGGCAATATAATGAAATTTTCGTGTTTGTCGAGCGCTCGCATCAAGCCAGACTGGAATCATACGCAAATGCTTTGAGATCAACAGGGGTGCCTGCACTCCATTTTGTACACTTTAACTAGAATGGGAGGCGTTAGACATGACTCTTTTTAATAAAACCGTTGCCTCGCCCGTTCCGCTCGGAAGCTATAGCCGGGAAGACGTCGTTTTCTTGCTGAAGGATCTTAGCGCTATCGCGTTGGAGAAAGGAACCGAAGATCGTGAGGGCGCGATCCAGTCGGGAACGCATTATTCGGAAATGCTGCCTGTGGAATATCAGCCTTCCCCCGAGTACATTCAGCTGTTTCACGATACATTAACCACGACCGCGCGCAAAGTAGCATTGGCCGTTGCCGTAACGTCCGAGCTGATCGTCAAGAAGAGAGGGTTTAACACGGTTCTGGCTTCGCTGGCCAGGGCGGGCACCCCCATCGGCATTCTCATCAAGCGTTATATTAAAATGCTGTACAATCAAGAGCTGCCTCATTACAGTATTTCGATCATCCGGGGCCGGGGGATAGACGAAAATGCCGTGCTTTACATGCTGCAAAATCACCCGGGGCTGGACATCCAGTTCGTGGACGGGTGGACGGGAAAAGGGGCCATTCGTAAAGAGCTTATTGCGGCTTGCGAGAGCTTTCGTTTGAAATACGGAATCGCTTTAAGCGATGATCTCGCCGTCTTGGCCGACCCGGGCTGCTGCTCCAGTACCTTCGGCACCCGCGAGGATTTCCTGATCCCCAGCGCCTGCTTGAATTCCACGGTGTCCGGGCTGATGAGCAGAACGGTGCTGAGGCAGGATCTTATCGGGCCGGACGATTTCCACGGAGCCAAATTTTATAAAGAATGGCTGCCTAACGACTTATCCAATTTCTTTGTCGATCGGATTTCCTGCCGCTTTGAGGAAGTGTCGGAAGAAGCGCGCGGCCAAGCGGCGGCGATTCTGTCCGAAAATGCCGGCCGGTTGGAGACCTGGAAAGGGATGAGCGATATCCGGAGAATCCAGCTTGACTTCGGCATTGACGACGTTAATCTGGTCAAACCGGGGGTGGGGGAAACCACGCGTGTGCTGCTGCGCAGAGTTCCCTGGAAAATTCTCGTGGACCGGTTGGATAATCCGAGCTTGCAGCATATTTTGCTGCTCGCGGGGGAACGGGGCGTTCCGGTGGAAACCTACGATGATCTCACTTATTCCTGCTGCGGCATTATTAAACCTCTGAAGGCGGGTGAATAAGCGTGATTTTTGCCAGCGATCTGGATCGGACCCTGATCTACTCCCAAAGGGCGATGGGACTGCCGCAAGACCCGGCGCAGCATCTCCCGGTTGAACTGTACAACGGCGAATACATCTCGTATATGTCGAAAAAGACATCGTCCCTGTTGCGGGAGTTACAGCAATTTGCCGCCTTTGTCCCGGTCACCACGCGTACCGTTGAACAATACAAGCGGATATTTCATATCGCCTCCCATATGAAACCTAAATACGCAATCACGAGCAATGGGGGAAACATCCTGATCGACGGCGAGCCCGATCCCGCTTGGGCGCTAAGGATTCGGCGGCTCCAGGACGACTATTTGAACCATGACGAGCTGCTGCGGCGTTTTCGCGAGATCGCTTCCCCCGATTGGGTCCTGCGGGAATATTTGGCGGACGGCTTGTTTTATACCGTCATTATTGACCGGGAGAAAATCCCTGCGGAAGGGGTCAGCTCGTTCGGCAAAGAGATCGTATCTTTGGGCTGGAGCCTTTCCATCCAAGGGAGAAAGCTGTATTTAATCCCCGCGGAAATCAATAAAGGCAGCGCCATGTTATATGTGAAAGAGAGGTTATCCTCGGCGTTTGCGGCGGCTTCGGGAGACTCTCTGCTGGATGAAAGTCTGCTGAAGGCCGCGGATTACGCTCTGGCCCCGGCTCATGGGGAGCTTTATGCCGCGTACGCAGGGTCGGGGGACTACCATTTTACTCAAGAATCGGGAATAGCCGCTTCGGAGGAAATTCTACACTCGGTTCTTGAAGTATTTCGAAAGAAGGAATCTACCCGTGAATATATGGTTTAATCGGACATTCTCCGCCGCAAGCCATTATGTTGAAATGATCCGGCACAATCCGGACAGCAAACCGTTCCGAATATTCGCTACGCACCCCTCCCGCCACTCCATCATGCTTCAGGCGGCCGACGATGCCGAACTGGAGCCGGACGTGCCCGTTCACGAGTATGCGGCTTACTGTTTGGATTTCTGCGAAAGACATAAAATTGACATTTTCATTCCCCATTATCGCCTGGCCGAGGTTGCCAAACATAGGGATGACTTTGATAGAATAGGGACGAAGGTCATGCTGGCCGGCACCGCCGAGATGTTGTCCATCGTGGATGACAAGGGGCGGCTGTTCGAGTTTTTAAGCGGCGTGCCTGATCTTCATCTTCCCGATTATGAGGTCGTAACCACGTTGGAACAATTTGAAAAGGCATACAAGCGGCTTAAGGACAAAGGCTGCAAGGTTTGCCTTAAGCCCGTCTCCGGAGAGGGGGGAGCCGGGTTCAGAATCGTCACGGACGAGCTTGCCACGCTTCAAAGTTTATATGAGTGGGCCGGAGCTGCCATTCATATTAAAGAAGCGGTCAGGCTGTTGGGGAGCGAACCCGGCTTTCCGCCTCTGATGGTCATGGAGTATTTGGAGGGCAGCGAATACAGCGTGGATTGCCTGGGATCTGCGGAAGGGATCGTTGCCGCCGTACCCCGAAAGAAGGTGGAGGGCCGGCTGCGCCTGCTGGAACAAAACGAAACGTTAATTCGTATGGCCCACGAGATTCACCGCGTGTTGCCGCTTCAGTACAATTTCAACATTCAATTTATCTATCAAGGGGATGTGCCCAAGCTGCTGGAAATTAACCCGCGCACCTCGGGAGGGTTATATACGACTTGCCTATCGGGGATTAACTTCCCTTATCTGGCCGTGAAATTGCTGCTGGGAGAAGATTTTGAGACACCGTCCCCTGAATTTGGCATTTACGCCACCCATCTTGAGAAAGAATACGTCATCAAGCGCTTGTTCTAAAGTTCACCAAGAATTGACACGATATGAGCCCAAGACTTAAGATACAGTTATTATCAGGTAGGGAAGGAGGAACCGGTTCATGACTCGTTATAAACTTGCGGGCGGAATTTCGCTGCTTGGGTTCATTGCATCTCTGTTTACGGCCCAGTTTTTACCGGAGTTTGTGAATTTGTTGATCCCCACACTGTTCTCTCTCGTCGCTATCGCTTTACTAAGCCGGTTATCAAGACCAAAGACGCAAGGGCCGGAAACCCAGCTCAACGAGCAGGTGAATCATAACGGAGCATCCGGAGCATCCGGAGCATCCGGAGCGTCCAGAGCATCCGGCACATCAAGCACATCTGGAACGTCCGGCGCGCCGGGTTCAGCTCAGGATCAGGCTCGTTCCGCTGCGGAGAATGCTCCGGAGATCGAGAAAGACGCTTTCTGGGGACCGATTATCGAGTACATTCAAGTCACGGAAGAGATGGTTATTTCGGAAGGGCAGAAGAACAACCTCGACGATGAAATTGTCGAAAAGACGCTCAGTTTGCTGGCCAGAGTCAATCGGCTGATTCCGCAGCTCAAGACGCTGCATGACGGGAATATCAATCACAATATTCAAAGGCTTATTTTCAAAGATTTAAATGGAGTCATCAATCCGTTCTTGAACTTAAGCGGGGAGGCCAAACGCCAGAACAGAAGGCTCCTGCTTAACGGGATCAAGGATATCAACACCAAGCTGTCATCTTATGTAGAAACGATTGAACATAGAGACCTTATCGAACTGCAAACCCGGGTGGATCTGATTCAGCAGCGGTACCGGTCCAACTAATTTTGAGGAGGGGCATTTCTTATGTCTACAGTAGAAAGGGTTCAATTAAAAGAGGCCGATCTTGCGAAAGTGGAACAGGAAGCGAACCAACTGATCCAGAAGGTGGCCACCACCGATTCGATGGAGCTCGAAACGCTCATGGACAACATCGGCCGGATGGGGCAAAAAACGATGGAGCAGGCCAGCCAATCCCTGGGGATGCTGCAGCGGCCCATCAATGAGCTGATGTCGGGGCAACGGTCCGAAGTTTCCAACAACATTCTCAAGCTCCGGTCGGAAATCGACTCGCTCAGCAAGAGCAAGCAGGTTGGCTTTTTTGATAAACTGCTTAAGAAAACGCCGCTGAAAAACTACATATATAAGTATCAATCGGTCAAGACCAATGTGGATGCCATCGTCCAGTCCTTGAGAAACGGGAAAGAGACGCTGGAAGAGAACATCGTTTACATGAAAAATCTGAAACGCTCGTCGCTGGAGTCGGTATATAACCTGCAAATGCGGATCGCGATGGGCCATAAACTGAAAGAGCTGTTCGAGCAGGAAATCGCCAAACCGGAAAACGAAAACCGTAAAACCCACCTGGAGCGGGGGCTGCGGAAAGTGGTCACGCGGATTCAGTCGTTTGAAGAAATGGTGATGCTCTATCAGCAGGCGATCGCCGGTACGGATATTATTAACGATAATAATGACAAGCTGATTGATTCCGTGGAAGCAACGATCGACAAGACGCAGCATCTCCTTTCCGTATCCGCGATGATTACGATGGCGCTGCAGGACCAGCTGGATACGATCGAGGCCGTGAATTCGGCGAACTCGACGCTGCAGACGATGTTCGAGGAGAACTCCCGCATGCTGAAGGAAACCACGCAGAAAACCAACGATCTGCTCGGAAAACCTGGTCTGCAGATGGAATCGATCGACCGGGCCATGACGGATCTCTTTACCGCCATCGACTTGTACGAGCAATCGAACCGTACGATCATTCAGACGGCTACAGAGCAAACGAAACATTTAAGCGACATCAACAGCAAGCTGCATAACCGTCTCGGGTTAATGCCCGGAAACAACGCCGGCGGCGAGTTGAAAACGAACGACCCGCTGAACACCAGCTTATTGGATTAATAACATTGATAGTACAAGGGAGGTGTCCTTTCCGCGGATGCGTCCCTTTTTTCCCTCTTTTCATAGCATTTCATGTCATATCCGAACGCTGAAGTTCATATGTATGGAAGAAAAAAATAGAGGGGCTTAAATATGATAGGAGCATGGATTTGCGGTATTCTTATGGCAGCCTTGATCGTTGCGGCCAGCTTTAATAAAGCCGATGATATTCATAAGCTGGAACCGCCGCGGTTGAGGAAAAGATGACTGCACCCGCCGGGTTTTGGTATGATATCCATATCAGTGCATTCTGGGTGTAGGGGTGTGTTATTGCGTGGAGGACTTCAGCTTTTCCCAACAATCTCCAACGGCTTATACTATTAGATACGTATATGGAGGAGAACCATTTAACTTCGACCTGTTCATGAAAGAAGGGGCTTGGATTCTGCATCCTTTTGAAGGAATCCTGATCGCCAACCGGGAGATGTGCTATCTGGTGATGAGCGAATTGTTCAAGCATAAACCGTTCCAGGTGATGCTCGCCAAGCAGCAAATTCCGTTTTCGGATATTCGAAGCTCTATCGATCTTCAGAATATTAATGACCCCATATCGATCATCAATGACCGGGACCGGGATCTCGCGCAGGATTATCATAGAGATGAGATTACGGCCTTCGTGGAGGAAAATACGGTCGAGGACGTGATCGACATCGAATGCAATCATCTTCGCGAACGCATCGATTTCTACGGCGCGATCCTGGAAAGAATGTTTATGAGCGGGCTTGGGCCGGGGGATCAGGAATTTGATGCCATAAAGAATATTGTGAGTACATATCAAAACGCGGAGTCGCGGATTTCGGATTTGCTGGGCCCGCGGTTCAATAACGAGGACAGAAGACGGTGGTAATGGGAGCCAGCTTATTAGCTGGCTTTTTGATTATGGCTTTAGCCAGTTGAGCTCGCGAAGCGTGCGAAACAAAAAACCACCCGCTATGCGGGTGGAGGGATCTAGGGTTTGACCAACAAGACCATTCCCATAAAATTGAGATGTTCAGGCTCAATAATGAAAGGAATGGTCTTAGATG
>SNQW01000120.1_pt1 | contig 71008 bp, 61 predicted proteins | sample 2580511 | NCBI WGS metagenome assembly SNQW01 (sample SAMN10953775, study PRJNA522744) | food fermentation metagenome | isolation source: 8-hour incubation of native-enriched microbial consortia from nixtamalized... | place: Mexico | collected 2017-09-24 | reverse complement strand
AAAGTGGTGAGAGAGGCGTGGGAATCGCTGAAGAGTACGTATGGAGCCTTGGGACTGAAGCATCTGCAGGCGTATCTGAACGAATACACCGGACGCCGCCGGCTGCGCCTGCCCGGAGGACTGCCCGGAGCGGAAGAAACGATGCGGCAAAAGTTGCTGCAGATGTGTGTGGCGATTCCGGCGATCCCTTACCGCCGGCTGATCGCGCGCCAACCGAACCAGCCCCTTGCGGCTGCGGCCTGATCATGGGGCTGGAACGGAAGGGATTAGCTTAATGCGGATCAATTTGATTGATGTGGGTTAGTATGAAGAGTGCGAGCGTTGCTGCAGATGGAAGGGTTCAGGCTACAGCATAATCCCGGTCTTTTCGTTTCCCTCGCGTCTTGTCCTTAACCCCTGTCTTGATCTCCTGTCCGGCCTGTTTCACCTCCCCTAAACCTGATTCCTTTTCCTAAGCCCGTCTAAATTATCTCAACCTATCTGCTTCTCCACCCAATATTTTCTTCTCCCGAGCTTGCCTGTTTCTCTGCTACCTGATCAAACGGGATAATCGTGCAAAGCGCCCGGACAGCGAGTGTTGATCTGCCGTAGAAGCTCGTCACTCTCGCTTTACCAAACGAAGCAGTGTTTTTCTATTTTGCAAGCTGCCTATGGAACACCAGAGCCGTTATTTTCGGAAAAACAGAGGTTTGCAAAATGTAACGGACCCATATGACCTTATTTCGCTCGAATCGGTCCGGGTGACCTGATTTAGAGCGAAATTGAGTCATTTGAGTCCGTCAGGTGTTTTACTTAATCACTTTATACAATTACAACGGCGGATTCGCGTGGCATTTGCGGCAGACCGGATAATACGATTCATTGCCGCCGATTTGGATCTGCTCGCCCGTGTAGACGGGTTTGCCGTCTTCCACCCGCAGGTTCATCGTCGCCTTGCGCGCGCAGAACCAGCAAATCGTCTTCATTTCTTCGATTTTGTCGGCGTAGATGAGCAGCAGCCGGCTTCCTTCAAAGAGCTGGTTTTGGAAGTCGTTTTTCAGCCCGAACGCCATCACCGGAATATCCAGCTCATCGACGATCCGGACCAATTGCTTAATGCTGCCCTCGCTCAGGAACTGGCATTCGTCCACCAGCACGCAGTACAGCTTGGGGATATGGGTGCGGACGATTTCGAAAATATCGGTATCCTCGTAGATCGGGATGGCTTCCCGGCGCAAGCCGATCCGCGACGAGACGAAACCGACCTCATCGCGGTTGTCGATGCCTGAAGTAAAAATAAGCACGGGTTTATTCTGTTCTTCGTAATTGTGGGCAACCTTCAAAATTTCGATCGATTTGCCGCTGTTCATTGCCCCGTATTTAAAAAATAACTGTGCCAATCCAAGACGTCCCTTTCTCTAATTCATTTCGTCAAACATGATTATTCTATCATAAATCAGTCCATCGCATAGATAAAGGAGTCTCGAATTTCGGTGTTATTTAACGATCACCGCCGCTTGCACAAATGCCCTGATCAATGGATGAACGATGCCTTTAAACGCCGAGCGTTCAGGCGGAAGGTATGGGTGGTTTCACTAACTGAACAGGTGAGTGGCGTAATGAACATTTTGGAGGCTTCCGGAATGGCGACATGAGCTTTAACTTGCGGGTCATAATCTCCGATCAATCCAATACGAATCATTCCTGTATCGCTCCTTTGCATCACATTGATTTTTCAATAAGATACCAATCTATACAACGAAAGGTGTTTTGTCAATCCAGAATTTCCACGAGGGAAAATGTTAAATTGGCCGGCGATAATATCACATCGTCTCCCAAAGATTTGGCATATACTAATAAATTAATAGTTTGTAGAAGAGTTCAACGAGGAAAGAGCAGGTATTTGTCTATGAATTTAACCCATTCGCAAAGGTTGGCCTTAGAGCATGTTACGGATTACGCGGTAAAATACAAGGAGGAGGCTCGGCAAGAGATTCGGGAGATTTTGCAAATGGCGAATATTGCTTCCGGCACTTGCGAGGCGGCCATAGATAAACTGAAGGCCCACACGCGGATCGCCATGCATTTTCATCCGGACAGACCGGACCCGATGATGCGCAGCGTTGCGGAGGCGATGCTTCAGCAGGGTTTGTACAAAAGCCAGTTCGAAACGCTGCTTTCCAGCGGCAGCGTGTCAGCCTACCCCGGCGGGGCGCGGGATCTTTGGGAGCAACGGCTGTTCGGAGGCGCCTATCCTTCGCAAAGCACCGCGCCAGGCGAACGGCCCAAATACGGCGCCCTGAACCTGATGCTGCATCCGGACGGGCCGGCGCCGCGGTTCGGGTCGTGTTATTTCCTGCTGGCGCCGGAAGTTACCCGCCGGGCTACCTTTACGTATATGGATTCCCACGATGACCCGCGGGAAAAAGGGACGCTGGCGGAGTTCGATATGATTTTGGCGGCTCTGCTGAAGGAGATTTTTCTGAGGGATTCCGCGCTTGGCGAAAAGGACCTGACACCGCGGAAATTTTTCGGGCATTTGCTGGCCCGGTTGGATCAGCCGTTTCCCGACCCGGCGGGGAGGGAGCCGCAGCGCAACTTGAACCATTATATCGAAGCCCAGGTACACGGCGACATTTCATTGGAAAAAGACGTTGAGGCTCTGGTGGCGGACCCTTCGTTCAAAAACGCCCCGGCGGGAGAAACGCTGGAACGGCTGTGCCGCCGGTATTCGATCAAGCTTTACTGGCATCAAGGCTTTGCGCTCCCGGTAGAGGAGGTGCCCAGCGATTTCCGGGGACCGGCGATGCCTTCCCTGGCAAGGCGTATTGCACGACAAGGGCTCGTGGATGTCCGCATGGTCGGCGAGGCGGCCATGGATTTAAAGCGCGATCCTGCGGCTTGGAGCGACCGCGGCACTTATGCGGAAGTACTGCAGGAGCTTAAGCTCATGTGGCATGTGCTGGTGAAGTACGGAAAACCGTTTAAACTCCCTTGAACGGTCAAGGGAGTTTATACAGGCGCATGCGTATCCCGCGGAAATAGCGGTAAAAAAGGGCTCTAGTTTTACCAAAGCAGGGTGCTTAGTCAAAATAGAGGAATTTTTTACCGCTAATATTGAAGAATGGGGCCAGTTGGGGGTCCTACCCAAGGTTTTCACCAAAATAAGTCCAAAAAATTCCTCTATTCCGCTGACAAGGGGAGAATATCAAAAATAGCGGTAAAGATTACCGCTATCGCTAGGTAGGGGGCTACCACCGCAAACTCACTAACGGAGTTTCCAAACTACAATTCTGCTAGAAGTTTTGCCGGAAGCTCTGCCGCAAACTCTCTTACCCACGAAGTCTTAAGGCGAATTAAGCCGCCGCCCGGGCGCTGCCCGTTTTGCTTTTGCGGATTTGCACCGCCATCACCGAGGCGACGAAACATAAGAAGCCGGCGATGACGAAAGCCTGCGAGTAGCTGCCGAGCGCGTCGCGCAGGGCGCCTGCGCCGTAAGCCGCCGCCGAAGCGCCAATCTGGTGGGCGACGACGACCCAGCCGAAAATCATCCCGGATTTCTCCTTCCCGAACGCCTCGCCCGCAAGCTTGACGGTTGGCGGAACGGTCGCGATCCAATCGAGGCCGTAAAATACGGAGAAGACGACAAGCATGTAAGGCGAGGCGCTATTCAGCGCAAGGGGCAGGAACAGCAGGGACAAACCGCGCAGCCCGTAATAACAGAACAGCAGCTTGCGGCTGTCGAACCGGTCGGACAACCAGCCCGAAATCGTGGTGCCGAACAAATCGAACACCCCCATCATCGCAAGCAGCCCGGCAGCCGCTACCTCCAAGATCCCGTGATCTCCGCAGGCGGCGATCAGGTGCGTGCCGATGAGCCCGTTCGTGGACAAGCCGCAAAAAAAGAACGTGCCGGCAAGCAGCCAAAACGTCGCGTTCCCCATGGCCAACCGTAAATTTTGCAGCGGCGCGAGAAAAATATTCCCGCGAAAAGGGGCCGGCTTCACCAGTTCGCTTGAACCATACGGCGCGGCGCCCACGTCATACGGATGATTCCGCATCCATACGGCCACGGCCGCAAGCACGATTACGATGCTGGCTACGGCGGTATAAACGGCGTATCTCCAGCCGAAGTCGGACGTCAATTTAGCGAACAGCGGCAGAAACAGCAGTTGCCCGGTGGCGGCGCTGGCCGTCAGCAATCCGACGACAAGCCCTTTGCGCTTCACGAACCACTGATTGCTGACCGTCACGCCCAGCACATTGGCCATCATGCCTGTCGCCAGCCCGGAGACAAGCCCCCACAGCAGCTCGAATTGCCACAAGGAGCGGATAAAAGGAGTAACGGCCAGGCTAAGTCCTAAAATGGCCAGCGAACATACGATGACTTTGCGGAATCCGAACTTCAGCAGCAGGGCTGCCGAGAAGGGGCCGACCAGCCCGTATAGGAAAATACCTACTGAGATGACGCTGGAAATGCTGCCGCGGCTCCAGCCGAATTCATGTTCGAACGGAACGAGCAAAACGCTGGGCAGCGAGCGGATGCCCGCCGATACGAGCAAAGTGGCAAAGGTCAGCAGGACGATAATCCATCCGTAATAAATCTTCGATTTGGGCTTGATGTGGCCTTGTTCTTTTGTTTCGCTCATCGTATGGTTCTCCCTCTTGTTGTATTTTGTTTGTACATACAAATTAATTAAAAAGAAAATCCTTAAATGCTTCCCACAGTATGCGGTGCGTACCGTACACCGGCTCCGCCGGTTTTGCCGATAACGGATCGGCTTCACCGGTTATGCCTTCAAGTCTTTCTTCTACCGCTCGATCAGTTCGCTTGCATATTCCTGCTGCCGGGTCAGCCATTCGGCCAACTCTTTGCCGAGTATAGCCTCATAAGATGCTTTCAGCTTTTTGGAAGCTTCGAGGAGCGAATCCTTCATGGCTATGCCTTTTTCCGTTGGATACACCAGCACGGTTTTTCCCTGAACCTTGCGCTCCACCAGCTGCTTTCCCGCCAGCTTGTCGATGAAACGGGTCAGCGTAGAGGGTGTAATGTACAGCTTCTCGGAAAGCTCCTTTTGGGTGATGCCGGGATTGGCGATAACGAGCCGCACCAGGTAACCGTAAGCCGGGGCAAGACCCGTCATGGCAAACGCCTCGTCGGCGAGACGCGTAACCGCCCGGCTCAAGCGGTTGGTGGTGAAGTACATACAGGTGTGCAAAAACGCTCCGTCTTGCTCGAGGGATGGTTCTGCGGCGGTGTTTAATTCCTTCGGCATGGAAGCTCCTCCTTTTAGGATCGAAGTTGGGAAGCTATTTCGATTATACTTTGTATGTACAACAAAAATAAAGGAGGCGGGCGATTTTGTCAAGAGAGCAGCCGAAATTATCCGATAAGCCGCTCAAGGAAAGGGTGGATATCTTCCGGCTGCACCGTGGGCTCGAATCTTTGCTGCACTTGACCGTCACGGCCGGTCAGAAACTTTGAGAAATTCCACTTCACTCCGTTGCCGGCATAAATGTCCGGACATTTTGGCGTGCCTCCTTTATTTCCGGCTTAATTCCCGGCGTGCGAGCTTTTTAAGCCCCAGTTGCATTCAGCATATCGCCAAAACCCGAAGAGGAGAAATATATAATACTTATATGCTTGATAGGCAATCGGTATAAAAGGGTTGTGGGCGAACGTTCATTTTCAAGAATCTTCGGCCAGTAGGCGGTTGACCAGCTCGCTCATGCCATCCCAGGAATCCTTCATCAGGAAGAGGTCCTGAATCGGCATATTCCAGGGGCGGGGAATGCCGATCGTTAATTTGCCGGCTTCCTTGGCGGGAAGCAGATTATGCGGTCCGTCATCGATCAGCAGGTCGAAATTGACCAGGGATTTGCGTCTGGCGATAAAAAAGTTCTCATACGGAATAAAGGGCATATGGCGCTGCAGCCAGTTCCATTTTTCCGGAACCGCGGACGGCCTGGCGGCCGTAACGATAATCACGTCATGCTCGGAGGCGATTTTCCGCACTTCCTCAACCGTATGCTCGTCAAAAATTTCAAGTTCCTCATACAAACCCGGCCGTCCGAAAAAAATGTCCTCATTGCAATCGGGATGCCAGATTTTCGTCATGTCAAAGCTGGTCATCTTCTCCATGGTCAGCGGCCGGTCGGGGTATAGCAAATTGTGATAGTGTATCGCTTTGGGCACGAGATGGCAGATCGTATCGTCCATATCGATGGCTACAATTTTTTTGCGCATGGTTTAATCTCCTGATTGTGTATTATGTTTTCTTTATCCAACAGTAGCGGTGCAGGTCCATAATAAAATGAAAAAGTATGAATTTATCGTAACATAAGCCGCCGTTTTTTATCTATAATTGAATCAATCCGTTTCAAGTTCCAAAATTTCCAAATAGGGGAGATGGAAACATGAACACCTTAAGGAAAACACTGCCGAGAAAAAGTTTGGAGGAGCTGGGAATTTCGGCTCGCAACGTCATCGATTTTCTGGATGAAATGGAAGCGCAATCAATTGAGCTGCACAGCTTTATGCTTGTGCGCCACGGGCATGTGGCGGCCGAAGGCTGGTGGGAGCCCTACCGCCCGGAGCTTCCTCATATGCTGTTTTCGCTGAGCAAAAGCTTCACCTCAACCGCGATCGGCATGGCGGTGCAGGAAGGTCTGCTGAAGCTGGACGACCCGGTGATCTCCTTTTTTCCGGATGATCTGCCTGACGAGATTTCGCCCAATCTGGCCGCGATGCAAATCCGTCATTTGCTGACGATGGGCACCGGCCATGCTGCCGATACGACGGAAGCGCTGCACGAAGCGGAGGACGGCAACTGGGTCGAGGCTTTTTTAAAGCAGCCGGTGAAGCATGAGCCCGGAACGTTTTTCTTGTACAACACCGGTGCCACTTATATGTTGTCGGCGATTTTGCAGCAGGCGTCCGGTCAAACGCTGCTTGAGTTTTTGCGGCCCCGGTTGTTTGAACCGCTCGGCATTGAACATCCAACCTGGGAAACCTGTCCGCGCGGCATCCATACCGGGGGCTACGGCTTAAAAGTTACGACCGAGGACATCGCCAAGTTCGGCCAATTGTATTTGCAAAAAGGGTTATGGTACGGCCGCCGGCTGGTGGAAGAAAGCTGGATTGAAGCGGCGGTCTCGAAACAGACTTCCAACGGGGACGGCGGGGACAGCGATTGGGCGCAAGGGTACGGTTATCAGTTTTGGCGCTGCCGTCACGGCGTATATCGGGGGGACGGAGCGTTCGGCCAATTCTGCATCGTTTTGCCGGAGCAGGACGCGGTGATTGCGATGACAGCGGGCACAAACGATCTTCAGGGCGTGCTGAACGGGGTATGGGATCATTTGCTCGGCGCCTTTGGGCCGATCCCGGCCGTCCCGGACGGTTCGTCCGGGGAGCTGGAGCGCCGGCTGCGGGAGCTTCGTCTTGAACCGCCGCGGATGGAGCGCCGCCCGGACGCCGAAAACCGGCTGAACGGGCAAAGCTACAGCCTCGAAGAGAACGAGCTGGGTCTGACGAGCTTCCGTATGGATTTTAACGAAAAAAAGGCCAGCCTGCGGATCAAAAACAAGCAAGGGGAGCATGCCCTTGAATTGGGCCGGGGCGAATGGGGGATCGGGCGTTCATCTCTGTCCGGGCCGGAGGAACGGGTCGCCGCCTCTTTTACTTGGCGAAACGAGGAAACGCTGCTCCTGACGATTCGGGGGATTGAAACGCCGTTTGCGCTGAGCGTCGAAGTCGAGCTTTTTGAACAGGGGATTGAAATCCGCAGTGAAATCAATGTATCCTTTGGGGAAACGAAGTTCGCTCCGATCCGGGGGAGGCTGGAATAAAGAGAAAGTATCTCCCTTGGCCTTATCGTTGAAATAGTTGCAAAATGCACTTAAAACGAATGATTGGGTAAATTGATAGAATGCTAGTTGTATGATTTGCGAGTAATCGTCATCGCTTCAGAGAAACAGGAGGACCGACAATGAACCAGGCTGTGGAAGCTTTTTTGAATGAGGTGTGGAAAGAAGTCACCGCGATATACGCCAAAGAAAGCAAGCGGATCAATGAACTTAGCAATCAAAGCAGGCTGCAGGCAGGAATCATGGATTACCTTCAAGTAGCCTGGAGAAAAGGCAAGCATACCTGGGAAGCGGGGGAAATTCACATCGATGTTTATGAGCCGTTCTCCTGGAGCGACAGTTCCTACAAAATTGAAGCGGGCGCTTATATTACGGAGTTGAGCGACGAACTGCTGACCGAGGAGTTCTTTCCTGCCTTATGCGGGCTTGTAGACGGCCTGTTCCGCTCGGAGGAGCTTGGTTCCCGTTTTTTTGATTACAAGTTTGAAATTGTATTTGAGTTTGAACGGGAAAGATCGAAACTAACGCTGAACCGCCAGTTGTTTAATGAGCCCAAACGGAGCCAATTGCAAAAGTCGCTGGAACAGTTTATCCAAACCAAGATTCTCTCCGATCCGCCCGTGCAGCCGGGTGAGCAGGACATGTTCTTTTTCGCCCAACATTTGGCCAATCCTGATCTTCGGGAGCGTGAAAAAACTGGCCGGAGCGGCCCGAAAAGCCCAACCGCCGCTAAAAGAAGGCCTGGAACAGCTGCTCTCGCTTTAAATGTCGGTGTTGTTGTTGGGATAAGCCGAGCCGGCCGGGGGAAGGCAAGAGCCTGCGTTCATACGCGGGCTCTTGCCTCTGCTTACATGGTAGTTATCTATAACCGAATAACCCGCCGGAATTCTATCGCCAGTATACTTTGCAGCGGCGGCGCTCAATGTGCTAAAGGTCACTGATCCGAGGAATGGCTTGATTTTGCCATTTTTGCACCTGAGGAATTGGAGAACCAGCAGGTAGGCTACCGCGTGGATCCGGCAGGCCGTTCATTGATTTCAAACGAGGAAGGAGCCTGGCAGGAGGAATGGATCGTTATCGGCCATACGCTGCTGACCGGCGATCCGATTATTGTCGACCTCGGCGAAGCAGGACATCCCGTCTCTTACTTAATGCACGGCATGGGAGAGTGGGGAGCGGGCAGCTATATCGCCGGTTCAATGCAACATTTGAGAGATATCTTCAAAAAAGCAAATAAATGGATGTCGGGCCAAAGCAGGCCGCAAACAAATCGGAATCTGCCGGTCACGTGTGCCGAGTTGGATGCCTTGGTCGCCGAAATCGCGGAGATGGACTACGCAGATGCGGAAACCTGGAAGATGCTGCTTGACCCGGCATACGAATCGGCCAAGGCGTATGAAGAGGAGATGATCCGGCAAATCCGGGCCATGAATGAACAAGGGACACAGCTCGATTGGACGAGGCCGAAGGAAACGTCCGGAAGACATTCCGATGCTGCAGAACCACGTATGCTGCGCGCTTTGCCTGGATTCGCAAGATCGTGTGATTTTCGCTCAATATGCCGATCATACCTCTTCGCGTATTGTCAGAGCCCGGAGCGGTTCGGAAGGGATGGAGGTGCTGCTTGATCAGGGCATACAAGACGTGGACGGAATCTATGTCAATGAAGAATTGGATGAGCTGTGGATCTATGATTCCCCCGTCGTACAGCTTAGAACATACTCCACCGGGGAACCGGTCCAAAAATATGATCCTTGCCAATGGTCTTACTCACCGTACCTGATATCCAACCGGGTTTCAATTCAGCCCCAGGCAAGCATGGTTGCCATTAGCCATAAAACGAAAGTACGGCTGGGGTAACGGACCGGAGGAAAGGAAGCACCCACCCCAAGCTTGGCTGCTGAAGGCGGGTTTTGTGCTTTCCAATTCTATTGGATATTTCCAATCAGAGCGCCTGCGTCAGACCGTGGAAACGTGCCGGCCGTCCATGTTCATTCAAAAATCAGATACCAAAATATCGCAGTTTCATCGCTGTTTTTATGAATGCCCCGATATAGATGAAAATCAAACCCGCCTATAACAAAGCCGCAGCTCCGGTAAAATTCGCATGCCTTCACATTGTTGCTCTGGGTTTCCAGCATGATTCCGGGCATTCCGCCGTTATGCGCCCACCGCTTGGCCTGTTCGATCAGTTTGCGGCCGATTCCGTACCCTCTATAGTTTTTGTCTACGGCTATGTCTTCGATAAGAGCATAGTTGTTCCAGTTCCGTTTCAATACGAGACGGCCGACTGCCTGATTATCCAAGCAAGCCAAATACACGATTTGATCGGGGTTACCGATGTAGTCCGAGTAGTTTTCTTCCTCCGCGTCTTTAAATTGCGGATCCGAATAACTTTTTGTATAGCCGGGGATTTTGTTCACTGTGAAATCGATTTGCCTGCCAGTCAGGGACAAGCTGAGGGTGGAATCTACGGTAAAACTGTCGTCGATATCTTGCCAGGCATCTTCATCTGCCGTCGAGAGTTCCCGAATCACAATATTCATACAAATCCTCCTAATTCTTTACGTTGGGGCATACCTGGCGAGAGCATGGCGGGAAAGACGGGCCGCGAACTTCCCTGCTTGACGGGCAACCTGCCGCCGTCTCCAAGCCTTAGCGATGGACGGAGCAGCGGTAGCAGGCCACTTCCAATGACACCAGCCATTTTAATAATAATTGTCTTGACCCCTTTTTCACAATAGATTTACAATTAAAGGGTGATATCCATTATTTAAGGAGGGGTAACCATGTCGAAGGTAGCAGTCGTAACCGGATCGGCGGGCGGCTTGGGCAAAGGAATTGCACGGCGTCTGGCAAAGGATGGCTTCAAAATCGTACTCCACGATATCAATGAAGAACTGTTGCAAAGCGCACTGAAAGAATTCGAAGCAGACGGTTATGAAGTTCTGGCCGTCGCTGGAGACGTGTCCAAGCGCGAGGACCAGTTCAACCTGGTAAGCAAGGCGGTGGAGCGGTTCGGACGTTTGGACGTATTCGTAAACAATGCGGGGATTGACGCGGTTTCGCCATTTCTGGAAATCGACGAGAAGCAGTTGAACAAGCTGTTTTCGATCAATGTAAACGGCGTCGTTTTCGGAACGCAGGCTGCAGCGGAACAGTTTATCAAACAGCAATCCAAAGGCAAGGTAATCAACGCCTGCAGCATCGCCGGACATGAAGCTTACGAAATGCTGAGCACCTATTCCGCGACCAAGCATGCGGTCAAGGCTTTCACCCATGCGGCGGCCAAAGAATTGGCCAAGCACCAGATTACGGTAAATGCGTACTGCCCGGGTGTTGCCAAAACTAAGATGTGGGATCGCATCGATGAAGAGATGGTCAAATACAACGACAACCTGAAGCCGGGCGAAGCCTTCGAGAAGTTCTCCAGCGCGATTGCCCTAGGACGCTACCAGACACCGGAGGACGTAGCCAATCTGGTGTCCTTCCTTGCCTCGGACGATGCCGACTATATTACCGGCCAGGCCATTCTGACGGACGGCGGGCTGGTGTATCGTTGAGACGGCTCCGGCGTATGGATCAAATTTAAAAGGGGAGAGGCCCGCGTGAAGACGCGGGCTTCTTCCCTTTTAAAATCTTAAGCCTCTTCTCCCGCCGCAATCGGATTCTCCTCATAGCTAATCCAATCGCTCCAGCTTCCCGCGTACAGCTTCACCTGCGGATAGCCGAGCTTGTGCAAGGCCAGCACGTTGGGGCAGGCGCTGACGCCGGAGCCGCAGTACACGATGACCTCGCGTCCGGCATCCAGCGCATCGGTTACCGGAGCGAGCTGATCTTTGAGCTGTTCGCCGCTTTTCCAGGCTCCGCGCTCGTCGAGCAGCTCCTTCCAGAAGCGGTTGATCGCGCCGGGGATATGCCCGGCCTTAGCGTCAAGCGGCTCGGTGAGGCCCGCGTAGCGGTCGGCGGCGCGCGAGTCGACGAGCACGGTGCCGGGATCGCCGAGCGCCCGGCGAACGTCCTCCACGCCGGCCAGCATGTCCGGCCGGAGGGTGGGGGTGAAGGCGGCGGGAACGACGGTCCGCCGCTCATCGGTGACCGGGTAGCCGCCGGCCTGCCAGGCGGCAAATCCCTCGTCCATGACGTAGACTTCGTCATGGCCCAACCAGCGCAGCAGCCACCACAACCGGGCGGCGTTTATGCCCCCTTGGTCGTCGTACGCGACGACCCGGGAGGCATTGCCGATCCCCGCCCGGCCCAGCCGCTGCGCGAGCGCTTCCGGGGCGGGCAGCGGATGCCGCCCGCCGTGCGCGCCTACCGGTGCCGAGAGATCTTCCTCGAGATCGAGAAAGACGGCACCGGGAATATGGGCGGCGGCGTAAGCTTCGCGCCCCGCCTGCGGATGGCCGAGCTCAAAGCGGCAATCGACAATGACGAGGTCGGGTTCGTACATGCGGGCAAGGACCCACTGTTTGGATACGATCGGTTGGATCAAAGGCGACGGATTCATCTTGAATAACCTCCTTTATTTGCGAATCTCGAAAAACTGGCAATCCCGGCGCGGGTGGTAGGTAATGTCGCTGACACCGGATTGGGTAATGATCGTCTCTTCGGTAAAGCGAATAATGTGCGTGTTGTTTTCGACGAGATGGTCGTCCCGGAAAACCCTGACGCGCTGCTTCCGGTCAAGGGCTTCCTGAAAGTCGGCGTCCGTCAACAACTCTCTTGTTATCGGCATATGTAAGGCTCCTTTTAAACGGGAGATAGCTAATCCATCTTCATTGTACCCTGATCTGTCTGCCGGGGAAAGCCGGACCGGAATATCGTCGTTTTTCGTTGCCAAATTTGATTGAGGATATTTCGCCGTTTCGCTATAATATAGGGGTTTGCGATTCGCATTATGAACGGATTTAGACTAATCATGGAAGCAGGGAACTGCCAGTATGAATTCGAATGCCAAATTGTCGGCGAAATACGAAATCCTCTACATCATCGGAATCATCGCCATTTCTTTCTCTTCGATTTTTGTCCGCTGGTCAAGCGCGGACGTGTCGGTGATTGCGATGTACCGCTTGTATTTGACCAATTTGCTGATGCTCCCGTTGCTGTGGAAATACCGCGGGGAAATATTCCGGCTAAGCGCCAAGCAATGGGCGCAGCTGCTGTTTTCCGGCTGTATGCTAGGGCTGCATTTTTTGCTGTGGATGCAGTCGCTCCGGTTGACCACCGTCGCCAGTTCTACCGTTATCTTGACGTTGGAGCCGATCCTGGTCATGGTCGGTTCTTTTTTCCTGTTTGGCGCAAAAATCAACAAGGCGATGATGGTCGGCATCGGCATGGCGCTCATCGGTTCAATCGCCATCGGTTCCGGGGATTTTTCGCTGTCCGGGCAAGCGGCGGCCGGCGATTTGCTGTCCCTGCTCGGGACGATCGCCGTCGCCATCCACATGCTGGCCGGCAAGCAGCTCTTGAAGCATATCAGCGCTTTTGTCTACAATTTTCTGGTGTTTGCTGTCGCGGCAACTTCGCTGGCGGTGTATAACGCCATCTGCGGGCTGCCGTTTACCGGATATGCTCCGCGGGAATGGGGGATTTTTTTGCTGCTCGCCATAGTCCCCACTTTGTTTGGGCATTATCTGTTCAACTGGCTGATGAAATATCTCAGCGCCTCGGCCGTATCGATGGCTGTGCTCGGCGAACCGGTATTCGCTTCGCTGCTCGCCTGGCTGCTGTTGAAGGAAAGCCTGTCAGCGCTGCAGCTTTCGGCGGGGGCGCTGATCCTATGCGGGGTGTGGATTTTTATCAGGTACGGAAAAGAGACCACGAATCCCGAGCGCAAAAGCCCCAAGTCTTTATCGGCGGCGGGGGACGGGAGAAAAGCGGGCTGAGCGGGAGAGATTGGCTGAGCGCAAGGCCAGCCGGATGACCGAAGGCAAGTCGAAGGATCGAAGGCAAGGGAGATTTCATGACGGTGGTATCATCGGCGTTGCGTTGCATTCTAATAGACGGATTCCGTGGCGGAATCAGGCTTTCTATGGAGGTGGCAGCAACCCCGGGAGCAAAGCGCTGACGCCAAGCTGCCCGGGGCTGAGACGTGGGACTTGACATAATGCGGAGCGGGGGAAGGTCACTTGGGCGTACCCCCGCTTTTTATTTTCCTTGGTTGCTGGCGATAATCATATCGACGAACAGGCCGATTTGTTCCTTGACGGCGATCGGGTCGTAGCGGTAAAACGTGTCGAAGTCATTGTAAAAGACTTTGTTGTTTTTGATCGCGTCGATGTTTTTCCAAACCGGGGAGGCTTTCAGGTTGTTCAGCGCTTCGCCGGTTTTGTCCGGGTCATAAGTCGTCAGGAACATGTAATCGGCGGCATATTCCGGCAGCGCCTCCAGCGACAGCTGGAAGGTAGATTCCTTCGGATCCCACTTTTCCGGCCCTTTGAGCTGCAGAGCGTTATACAGCGCTTGGCCTCCGCGCCCGGCGTTGTCCCCGAAAATCCACAGCTCGCCTTTGTTGGTCAGCTCATAGATCCCAAACGTGTCGTCCTCTTTAACGACGCCTTTCAGCTTTTCCCGGCCTTCGGCGGCCTTTTGGTCATAGTCGGCCAGGAAAGCTTTGGCTTTCTCGGGTTCGCCTACGATGTCGCCGAACGTTTCCACGGTGTTGTAGATGTCCGTGGTCGTACCGTAAGGAAGGTACAGCGTCGGCGCGATTTTGGACAGCTCATCGTAATTTTTGTCGTACATCACCACGATTAAATCGGGCGCAAGCTCGAGCGTTTTTTCCAAATTGACGGGGTTTGCCCCGACATCCTCGGTATTCGCCAGCAGGTCCTTGAGGAACGGATTGTTGAAGGCGTCCGGTTCGGCGCCCACCACGTTGCCGCCCACGGCCAACAGCTCCCCGGCGTAGTAGTCGGTCACGATCCGCTGCGGCTTCACCGGAATTTCGACCGGTCCCTTGACCGTATCGTAAGTACGGGTCTCGGCAGCGGCTTTTCCACCTGTATTTTGCCCGGCGGCGTTCGTATTTCCGGCCGCCTGATTGGCGCCGCCGCAAGCGGTTAATAGGATCGTTAACGCAAAGGCGCACGCGGTGATCGAAAATATCTTCTTTTTCTTGTACATATGAGCCTCCCTCTTATCCAACAGCAACATTTTCTAATCAAAAAAAGATAATGATAATCATTATCACTAAATGATCTGAAAAAATCATAGCAACATCCATTTTTTCTGTCAATACGGAAGTGGTGAAATTTCCGCCGCAACGGCCGAAATATTCTATATATAAGGCGTAAGGCGGCGCCCGGGCGAACGAACCGGATGCTAAGTCTGGAGAAGGAGAGGAGTTTCTACCGGATGTTAAGGAAAATCGCCGAAATATTGAAGGAACTGCTGGTTTTAATCATCGCTTTAACAGGTATCGCAGTGACGGTATATATGCAATACCGGTGGGATTCATTTGGCCACAGGCAGCGGGCGCTAATTGAGGAGGGGGATGCCGAGCTTGCGGCTAGCGCTTTTGATTCCGCTTTAACTTTGTACGATAGAGCGTTGGAAATAAACCCGCATAATGCAGAGGCCTTGAAAAAAAAGAAACGGTCCGAGGAGGTCATCCGCGCCGCGGATTCATTGGTCCGCAAAGGAGAAGAAGCGATGCGGTTAGGGCAGTTGGATGAGGCGTACGATTATTTTGTACAGGCTAAAAAACTGTTTCCCTTGAATCCTAACGACGGTTATCAAAGGAATCTAAGCGTTTTTGAAAAAGATTGGGTACGCACCTACTTGGACGCTCTGCAGCAATTGGATGAGAATTGGACGGCAATCAACTTGCGTCTGCAGAAGGGGGAAACCGCAACCTCGGAAAGTGTAATGAACGACATTGCGGATATGTCCCTTTGGCGCAAGCGGCTTATCGGGCATCTAGCGGCGAAAGCAAGCTGAAATCCCCCGAAGGGATCGAATTCTATGAGGAAAAACGGACGATGATTAAACAGTTGACCGGCAACCTCGTACGCTACGGCATATTTCCCGAAAATCCGAACGAAGGCTTGGCGGAGAAGGACGAATTTATCCGGAACGTACAAAATAAATACCAGGCATTTCTGGAAAGGTTGGCCGCTCGCAAGGCGTGGCTCCGAGAAAGGCATCCCGATATTTATAAATAAGGCCAAGAAGCCGGCCCTCCGCAAGGAGTTGATCGCGTTAAGGACGGGCTTCGGATTATTTTAAAGGGTGATTCCAGTCAATGGAGGGAATTGCCCCGGAAATGTTCAACAGGCTGCGGGCGTAAGCAAGCTGCAGTGAGTCCCCGTTCCGTTGAGGGAAATAAAAGCAGGCTCCCGCGATACACGCGGCAAAAAAATCGGACCAGCCGGTGTAATTGGTTTGAGCCATTTTGGCGGCTTCAAGGCAGTACCCGTTGGCCTCGGATTCCTTTAGCCAGCGCCTCCGAGCGCCCGCTCTGGACAGCGCCGTCAGCAGGGCGAAATCAAAGGCCGCAATGTTGGCCGGAGGGTGGATGTGCATCCACTGGTTTACGCACTTCAGCTTATGCTCCGTTTCGCCGTCCTCCCGGAAGCTCGCCAAAAGCTGCCTGCGGACCGCCGCCGACATGGTGGATATCCGCTGCGACAATTCGTTGAATTCACAGCGGTGTCCTTCATAAAACAGCCACCTGAGCTTGGTCTCAAAACCGGCTTTATCGTGAATCCCGAGAAACGACAGCCATTCCTTCAGCCGGGCCCTTGGGCAAACGTCCAGTTCATGGCAGCCGCAGAGCTGACGGTATGGCTCCGGTCCGGCGGCGAACAACGGGTACGTCATAAAATGGTAAAAAATAGTTTGATTCAAACGGGCTTTTCCCAACATGAGCATAAGTCCTTTCAGGTTCAGGATTGGCGCATCCGGCGAATTCCGCGGATTTTCCGGTATTCGAAAGCAAGCCGGTATACACTGTAAATCCACAACACCGCCAGAAAACCGAAAAGCATCAGGTTTGGTGCGATAACGGGGGAAGCTGTCTGCGGGCCGGCGACTTCCAAATAAAATGGCTGGAATTCCGGCAAAGCTTCCGCACCGGACAGCGAAGCGCTCCCGAGGTCGAAACGGTAGCTTTCGAGCAGCGCCCCCAGGGAATCGTCATCGAAGGACGGTTTCCATAGCAGCATTTTCAGCACCGCGGCTTGCAGCTCGGGCTCCAGTTCACGAACGTAACCCTTCAGGTTCTCCAACGCCGCATCATCCGGCGCTTTTGCCGCTAAACCCACCGCAAGGATCAAAGGCTTGCCGAGAAATTCCCCAAGGTATACAGTGTATTCCGGATCGCCATAGTCCATGTAATGGACGTAGGCATAATCTTCGTTCTGGAAAGCATAATCCTCGTCGCTGCGGGCATACATCCCCAGATTTAAATCTCTGATATTGCTGACCTCGAGTTGCACATAACGTTTTCCGTCCAGCGTTTCCGCATCCGGCAATCCGTTCATGATGACCGGCGTGCCGGCATGAGCCGCGGCCCAATAATACAGCAAGCAGCCTAGCAGCGACAAGGCGGTCAGGACCGAAACGGACAAATATAGCAGTACGTGGCGGTTTAAATAAAATCTCCATGAGTTGTTGCGGGAACCGGATATGCTCGCTTCGGTCAACCGGTCCGCCGCCCGCCCGTCCAAGTCGTTGATTTGCACGGCCTGCCGGAAGGATTCCGCAGCGCTGCCGCGGTCTCCGAGCATTTGATGAGCGATTCCTTGCAAAATGAGGGCTTCGTTATGGTTTGGCCAGCGGGACAGAATAAACCGGCATTCTTCAATCATCCGCTCCGGCTGGTTTGTTAACCGCCAAATTCGGATACGGTACAGATAGCCGTCGATCTCGTCCGGGACCAACTCGATCAGGCGGTCAAAATAGGCCAGCGCCTTTTGCGTGTCATCTATGCGCAGATATCGTTCTCCAAGCAGACGCAGCAAATCGGGATCATCCGCAAAAATGTCATGCGCCTGCTTCAGAAATTTCAACGCCGTTTTTAACTCGTTTCTCGCCAGGGCGTGCCGCCCTTCATCGCGAAGAAATAAAAAGCGGTCGATATCGATGCCTTCCGCCCGGAGCAGGAATTCATAGCGCAGTCCCGGCTCTTGAAGCTGCCGGATGTAATAGCTCAGGAACGAATCGGCGAAGTAGCCGCGCTCATACTGCGCCGCTTCCCGCAAGTTTTCCGCCCAGCCGAAGCTGTTTTCGAGCAGCCTCCACACCTCGGGAGGCAGAAACCTGCGTGTTTGCAGAAGCTCCAGCAATCGTCTGCCGATCACCTGCTTGGCCTCCATATTCCACATGATGTCGGAATCGAGCAGTTCCAGCCATTTCGCGGTCGATATCCGCGACGGAAAATCATCGTACAATACGGCGGCGCTGGCGATAAAATCTTCGACCGTTAGCGGCCCGTCCGGCACGGGGTGCGGGTTCCCCGGGAGTTCCTGGTGCAGCCGGGGCGGAGGGAGCACAGGCTCCGGCGCATCGCCAGGCGCATCGGCTTCTTCGTATTCAGACGGCGGCCAAAGCTGGATCCGGGGAGGAGCGGCCGTTTGCTCCGTTGCCGGAGTTTCCCGCCGCGGCAGCCCGGCTTCCGCCGGCCTGGCTTGATCCGTCCGGGCATCCGCAGTTTCCGCGCTTGCCGCCGCTTCCCCGGCTATTCGCAGGGCATGCTTCTTGGCGTAGGATACGGCGGCGTCAAACGCTTCCCGTAAAGCCTGGTACCCCTCGGGGTCGTCCTCGGGATGATGCTTTTTCAATTGCTTGGCGTACGCCCGCTTGATAAGTTTGATATCTTCCGTGCGGCCGATGCCGAGCCTTTCCCAAATGGTCATTAAAACTCGGTCCACCTTTCCAGCGAGTCAAGCTTCTGCTTGAAGATGGCGGCTTTCTTCTTGATTTCCTGTTCGTTCTGCGAGGCGAGCGCCCGCTCGAATTCAAAGATCAGACTGGCGATGTACTCGCGTTTGTCGTTTAGGGACTCCTCATACAGCCGTTCGCCGCGGGCGAGCAGCAGGCGGTTTTCGCTGCGGTCGCGCGGATGGATTTTCAGATGCTTCAGCTCTTCGAGCCGGGCTTTGATCTGTTCCGGGGAAGTTTGGCCCGGATTTTTTTCGATAATCATCGTTTTTTTCTCGCCGGTGCTTATTACCGTGACTTCTACCTCAAGCACCCCATTGATGTCGTAGGTGTAGCGAACGTCGATCTTCTCTTTCTCTTTTGGCGCGGCAGGGACCTCGATCACGAGATCGCCCAGGTGCACGTTGTTCTCTACCTTGCGGCTTTCCCCTTGATAAATGCCGACGTTCATACGCGTTTGATTATCCCGAATGGTGCACAGACGATCCACCTTGCTGACGGGAATCGGTGTATTGCGCTCGATGATGGGAAGGAAATGTCCGCTCTCGTAAACATCGTCTTTAATTTCCACCGCTATATCGGTTCCCAGCGTAAACGGGCAGACGTCGGTCAGGATCATTTCCTGCAGGCTGGCGTCGCGGTCTTTCAAGGCCACCTGGATGGCGGCGCCCAAAGCGACCGCTTCGTCCGGATTGATCTGTGAAAAGGGAAGTCTTCCGAACATTTTGCTGACGATCGATTTGATAATCGGCATCCGGGTCGCTCCCCCGATCAGGATGACGGCGTCGAGGTCCTGCGGCGTCAGCGACGCATCGCGAAGCGCCCGTTCAATCGGGTTCCGCAGGCGTAGGAGCAGCTGCGCGGCGAGCTGTTCGAATTGGCTGCGGTTCACGGTGAGCTGCAAGGTTTGGCCTTCGCGCATGAACACCATCTCCCCCGCATTTTCATTGCCTAGAACGAGCTTGCACAGCTCCGCCTGTTTGATGAGCGCCGTCTTTTCTTTGGTCGGCAGGTTGGCGTAATCAATCCCGTGGGTCTCCACAAAATGGGATAGCAGCAGTCCGGTAAAATCCTCGCCGCCAAGATAATTGTCTCCGGCGATCGACTGCACTTGCATCACGCCTTCAAACAGCTCCAGCACGGATACGTCAAACGTTCCGCCGCCCAGGTCGAAAACGAGGAACCTTGTATCCGATTCCTGCTGGTGCAAGCCGTAAGAAATCGCCGCTGCGGTAGGCTCGCTGATGAGCCGCTCCACATGCAATCCGGCCAAAGCCGCCGCGCGCAAAGTCGCTTTCCGCTGCGCATCGTTAAAATAAGCGGGCACGCTGATCACGGCCTCTTCCACCGCTTCGCCCAAATAGGCTTCGGCGTCTTCTTTTAAAGCGCGCAATATAAAAGAGGACAAATCCTCGGGAGAAAATGAGTGCTCCCCAAGCTGATACGTCTTGTCGGTTCCCATATAACGTTTGAATGTGGAGGCCGTAAGATGGGGATGCGTGATCATGCGCTCTTTGGCGATTTGGCCTACCAAAACTTCGTTGTTGTCGTCCAAGCTGACCACGGAAGGCGTCAAATGCTTGCCGAGCGAGTTGGGAATAATGACCGGACCATGCTCCGTCCAATAAGCTGCAAGGGAATTCGATGTTCCCAGGTCGATACCGATTTTTGCCATAATCTTATACCTCGTATTTCGTTTTATATATACATTGTATCGGATTAGCGCGGGCGATTTTGAAATTGTTGAAAATTTTCATTATGAAAATAACGGACTGCTGTTAAACCGGGGAGAAGCTCTGTCGATAATAAATAAGTTGCTGTCCCAAAAAGACAGGTGAAAATTAAGGTGCCCGGTGGTGAAATGACGGTTTGAACATATGGAAAATCCTTGAGATCGATCCGACGCAGGATCAACCGCAAATTCGTAAGGCGTATGCCCGAATGCTAAAAAAATACCACCCGGAGGATGACCCGGAGGGATATCAGCGGCTAAGGGAAGCTTTCGACGAGGCGATGAAGCTGGCCAAACAAGGGGGAATTTTCCCGGACGATGAAGAAACGGCGGAAAGGGAAGCGGAAGCTGCGGAAGAGGAAGACGAAGTTTGGGAAGAGGAGCGGACTTTACAGCCTTTAGAATTTCAGGGGTTTGAGGAGGTTTGGGAGTTTGCGGGCGGAGAGCGGGAGCAGCCGCCACTCGCGAAATCGTCCCCGGAGCTTGTCGCTGAATTTATAGAAGAGATGGACGGCTTATACCTGAATTTCGCTTCCCGCTGCAATGTTGCCTTGTGGGTGGAGCTGCTAAGCGGCGACGTTCTTTGGCAGCTGGGGAACCAGAGCTTGTTGGGTGCCCGGGTGCTTGATTATTTGAATGAGCACTATTTTTTGCCTGAAGCGGTGTGGGGGCTGCTGGAAGATGCCTTCGGGTTGGAGGAGAGGTTTATTCACGATCCTTCCGGCTTCGGGGAGAGATACCCTAAGGTTTGCGAATATGCCTTTAGGAGTTCACCTGCCGCAACATTGGGATACTCCAGCCTGAGCGAAGCGGATGGGATCGATGTTGAAGCTTATCTGCATGCCCGCGAAGATTTCGTGACGGCGATGCTGGCGAATGAGCCGGAGAGAGCGGTTGAAGCGTTGGAACGGGCGCTTGATATTTATGACCGCGACGCGGAAATCCTCCGCCTGCAAATCGAGTTTTACCGCCGGACCGGTGAATGGGAGCGGGCTTTGTCGGCCTGCGACCTGTGGGTTAGCCAATTCGCCGGCGATGCGGAAATGATGATTGTCCGCGCCTCCGTACTGCTGAACATGGGACGCCCGGATGAAGCGCGGGAAGAGCTTGAACGGATCAGGCCCGCAAGGCCCGATGATGCGGAAGTTCTGTCGCTACTGGGGCGGTGCTATCTCCGGCTGGAGCAAATGGGTTCCGCCCGCGAGGTGTACGACCGGATGTTGCGGAATAATTCGAGGGATATCGAGGCAGTTGTAGGTCTGGCCAAAATCGATGCATACATAAGCGGGCTGCCGCGGTTCGGCAAGGGCCGCCGCAAGCAAATGCGGCAGTTGAAACAAGAGTGGGGCAAGCATTCGCTGCCGGGGTTTTTAAAGAAGCTGGCCACCTTTTTATGGCTGAGAAAAGGGATCGTTTTCTTCATCATTTTGCTGCATATAATGTTACCGATTGCCTGGTACTCCAATATGGAGGTTTCCTTCCCGGAATACGTGAAGCGGGAGATCGTTCCGGTCGAACCGCCTTTGGTAACGACGAAGGAAGAGCTGAAAAACGTTCCTCCCGGAAGCGCGGTTCGGCTGAAGCTGACGAACGCGTTTTTTACAGGCATTCTTGAGTTTCAACAGAAGGACGATAACGGGAAAGAGACCGCCTCTTATATGCTGCAAAGCGCAGCGACCCAGAAAGGCTTGATGAACCATTTGACGGGATACATTAGTCAGGGGAAAGCGGGGGATATCACCGTTCTTGTTTTGACCGGCTACGACGAGAGCAAGCGGATCTATGAAAACCATGAGATCGAACTTCAGGGGATTGTTCAGGATTTTTCCAGCCCGGCATTAGGGTCACTACATCATTATTGGGAAGGAAAACATGGAAGTACGGATCCTTCTTCTTTGATCGATCTATATGTGAACGCCAGGGACGGTGTGGGCGGGGGGATCGCGAAAGTCCCGGTGCTGTTCATTTTGTACGCTATTGTTTTATGTTTATTATATTTGCGGTTTATCGTGTTGCTGTTCCAAAGCAAGCGTTACTTGATGTATAAATAAACGAAGGAACGGAGGAATACCGTGACGGCTACGGCTACAATTCCCAAAAAAGAATGGAAGTCGACCGCGAATACTATGCTGTCGATCGTCTCCGTAGGGGGAGTGGCGGATTACTATATTAACAATCCTGAGAAGAGGTACACAGGCAAACTGTTCATCAAGAGGACCTTAGCTCAGTATGGGGTGGAAAACTCGGATCAGCTGAAGGAAAGTTTGGAATGGCGGCTTTCAAAAGGGATACGCCATGAATTTGAACAAATATACCGGGGGCTGTGCCTGCAGGCCGAAACGGAGCGTATCCGAAAAATCGAAGCCGAGACGAATCCTCATGTGAAGCACAGGCTGGCCGTAGCCAATTATTACTTGCGGCGCATGCCGTCCGGCGGAGTGGGGGCATATGACTTTGCCATCGTTGCATTGCATAGCTTGGGCGGCGTGGGGGTGGGCTGGTTAACGGATGCTGAAGCGGGCGCTTACGTGGAGAAGGCCGTGAGGCTGACCCGGGAGCATTATTCCAACTGGCACGACTACTGCTTCGGTTTTACCGTGGGATTGGAATTTTTTAATTCCGCCGATCCGAGCTCCTTCAGTTACGTAGAAGATGGCATGAGACGTCTAAGAAGATTGCTCAATTTTAAAGACAGCCCGTTTGTAAAGGAGAAGTTTTTTTAGTCTAAAGAGTGTCGAAGAGACGAACAAGGACCGTCCGGATTTCCGCACGGTCCTCTTAGGCTCAAACTGAACCTCTGCCGAAAATAGAGGTAATTTATGTCGTTATTTTAAGATTTCCTTCCTCCAGCGAAATTTAAGGGAATATTTTTCCGTTATTTTGAATTAGGCTGGGAAAAAGCGGCTGTTTTCCCTCGTATTTACGATATAAAGGTAAAAAATTCCTCTATCTCTGTTGTACCCCCTTCTTAGGTGAAAATAAGGACCAATTTTACCGTTATCCCCAGGATCTCACAGGATCTCCACAAATCGCAGGCCGTTTGCTCCACTCCACACACCCTGAAATTTTATAATTTAGGAACGCAAGTTGGGTACGCCCCAGCGCAAAATCAGACCGGCATGGGTCAAGCCGCCGCCAAAGCCATACAGGAGCACGCGGTCGCCGTATTTCAACTGGCCCGCATCCAGGCCGGCCTGCAGCGCCAGCGGGATGGAAGCGGAGGACGTATTGCCCATGTCCCGTACGCTCTGCAGCGTTTTGCCGAGCGGCAGCGAGGACTTCTCGCAGATCGACTCGACCATGCGCAGGTTGGCGCTGTGCGGGACGAACCAGTCGATATCGTCGCGGTCTAAGCCGGCCTGCTCCAGGATCTGTTCGATCCCGGCGGAAACGGTGCGCACCGCCCACTTGAACACTTCGCGGCCGTTTTGCACGATTTTGCCGTTCCCCGCAAGCGCCACTCCGTCCATTTCGTCAGCCAGCCCGGAGCGGTATACGTGGATGCCGCCGGCTCCGTTCGTGCCCATGACGAACGCCTCGAATCCGGGCTGCTCCGGGTCGTATTCCACGAGGGCGGCGCCGGCGCCGTCTCCGAACAAAATGCAGGTGGTGCGGTCGCTGTAGTCGGTAATTTTGGACATCGTTTCTCCGGCGACGACAAGGATTTTTTTATGCAGCCCCGAGCTGATCAAGCCATTGGCCATATGCAGGGCGTAGGTGAAGCCGGCGCAGGTCGCGTTGAGGTCGATCGCCCCGGCGCCTTCCATGCCGAAATGCTTCTGGACCCGGCAGGAGACCGTCGGAAACGAATAATCGGGCGTCGTTGTGGCGGCGATGATGAAATCGACATCGTCCAAGGATGCGCCGTAAGTTTCCTGCAGCCGTTCGGCGGCGCGAATGCACAAGTGCGAGGTGAAAACATCGTCGGCGGCGATATGGCGCTCCTTGATGCCCGTGCGTTGCACGATCCATTCATCGCTGGTGTCCACCATCCGCTCCAGGTCTTCATTGGTTAGGATCCGGTCGGGAACATACGAACCAAACGCGGTAATGCGGGCTTTCGATACGATTGACAAACGAATCAGCTCCTTCGAGATGTGGTTTTTGTGGGTTTAGTATCAAGTCTTGGTATCAAGTCTTGGTATCAAGTATTAGTACCAGGTATTAAATTGAGTATAGCAGGTTTCTTTTCATTTTCCAATCGTTTTGCTGTCCACCGTTTGGATTTTAGTAGTTTGGCTTCACGGAAGCCTAAGATATACGGACGATTTTAACAGTCTTTCCGGAAGGTGGTTAAACCTTGGCTGCTATACGGAACGGTGCATGCACCGCAGCAAAAATGGTCAAAATTTGACCTTAATGAAGTAAAATAATCCCGCTGTTTGTAAGCGCGATCATGATATGCTTGAGAAGCAAACCGGTCAATACTACAACCAGTTGAGAGGAAAGGGAGAGCCTGATGAGTTCCGACAAAGAATACGTTAAAATCGCCCAGGACGTGATTAAAGGGCTTGGAGGAGAAGACAATATTATTTCCATGGCCCATTGCGCCACACGGCTGCGCCTGATCGTCAAAGACAGGGACATTATCGACGATGAGTTCATTGAAAATATCGACAAGGCCAAGGGTGTGTTTTTTACATCCGGGCAATATCAGATTATTTTCGGCACCGGTATTGTGAATAGGGTTTACGAAGCGATGATCGGACAGAACGTATCCGCCACCTCCAAAGCAGAGCTGAAGGAAAAGGCCTCGGCCCAGGACGATAACTTTTTCAAAAGAATGCTCCGGATTTTCGGCGACGTATTCGTCCCGATTATCCCGGCTTTAGTAGCTACAGGGTTGTTCATGGGGGTCAGAGGGCTGGTCACGCAGCCGGCGCTGCTTCAATTATTCGGCCTTACCCCCGAGAATATTTCGGCGGACTTCTTGCTGATTACGCAAATATTGACCGATACCGCCTTCGCCTTTTTACCGGTGCTGGTCTGCTGGTCGGCCTTTAGGGTGTTTGGCGGATCGCCGCTGTTAGGGATATTGCTAGGATTAATGCTGGTCAGCCCTTCGCTGCCAACGTCGTGGGATGTCGCCCAGCATGTTAAGGAGCCGATGGTGTTTTTTGGATTCATTAAAGTCGCCGGTTATCAAGGTTCGGTACTTCCGGCCTTCATTCTGGGGGTCGTGGGGGCGCTGTTGGAAAAGAGAATCAGAAAATGGGTCCCCGAAGCCCTGGATCTGATTTTAACGCCGTTTTTAACCTTGCTGGTCAGTTTGGTGCTGGGCTTGTTCGTGATCGGCCCTGTTTTCCACGAGGTTGAGGTGCTTATTTTGGCTGGGGTTACGGCGATTTTGAAATTGCCGTTTGGCATCGGCGGCTTGATTTACGGCGGCATCAATCAGCTTATTGTCATTACCGGACTGCACCACGCTTTGAACTTGATAGAAATCCAGATGCTGGTGGACAGCGGCTGGAATATCGTCAACCCGATCAGCTCGGCGTCGATTTGCGCGCAAGCTGGGGCGGCCTTGGCTGTCGGTTTGAAAGCCAAAAGTTTAAAAACCAAATCCATCGCCTATCCATCCTCCTTATCCGCGTTATTGGGGATTACGGAACCGGCTATTTTCGGGGTGAATATCCGCTACGGCAAGCCGTTTCTGATGGCGTTGATCGGCGGAGCGGCCGGCGGATTTTTCGCCCGGATATTCAACGTTCAGGCGACAGGCATGTCGATTACGGCCATCCCGGGGATGTTATTGTATCTGAACAATCAAATCATTCCGTATATCGCCGTCTGCATCATCGGCTTTGCGGTGGCCTTTGGCCTCACTTGGTTCTTTGGGTTTAAAGAGAAAACGGACAACAAATAAAACTTCTGTGGAGAGAAACAATGGATGACAAATTACTGCGCGAAAAACTGGACAGCCTTTCGGTTCAAGAGAAAATCGGCCAGTTGGTCCAACTGACCGGCGACTTTTTTGAAGGCGATATCGATACGGTCGTAACAGGGCCGCTGAAAAAATTGGGCCTAAATCCAAGTTTCAATGTTTACAACACCGGCTCTATCTTGAACGTCACCGATCCGGAAAAAATGATCCGGCTGCAAACGAAGTATTTGGAACATTCGGCTCACCAAATTCCGCTGCTGTTTATGGCGGATATTATCTACGGATACCGGACCATTTTCCCGATTCCGCTGGCTCAAGCGTGCAGCTGGAACTTTGAGCAAATCGAGCGCGCCGCTGCGATCGCTGCCCGGGAGTGTTACGAAGAGGGCCTTCACGTGACCTTTTCGCCGATGGTGGATATCGTCAGAGACCCCCGCTGGGGGCGGGTGATGGAATCGCCCGGCGAGGATACTTTACTGGCGCGGAAATATGCGGAAAGCACGGTGCTGGGAATCCAGGGAAGAAATGCGCGGAGCGGCGGCGCCATCCCGGCCGATAAAATCGCCGCCTGCGTCAAGCATTTTGCCGCTTACGGGGCGCCTGTCGCCGGGCGGGAGTACAATGCGGTGGATATGTCCGAGCATACGCTCAGGGAATATTATTTGCCGGGTTATCAAGCCGCCATCGAAGCCGGGGCCAAGCTGGTGATGACCGCTTTCAACACCTTGAACGGCGTTCCGGCGACCGGGAACGAATGGCTTAATCGCGACGTGCTCCGGCGGGAGATGAATTTTGACGGTGTGCTGATCTCGGATTACGCCGCGATCGAAGAGCTGATCATGCACGGTTACGCCGAAGATGAAGCTGCCGCCGCCAGGCTGGCCCTGCTGGCCGGCGTCGATGTGGATATGAAGACGGCGGTATACGCCAATCAGCTGGAGCAGGTCATTTCCGGCAATGAGCATTTGCTGGAGCTTTTGAATGAGGCTGTATACCGTGTTTTAAAACTGAAAAACGACCTGGGGTTGTTCGAGGACCCGTTCCGCGGTTTGCAGGAAACCGTGCGGCGGGGGAGCAGCAGCATTCTGTCGGATGAGCATAAAGAGGCTGCGCTGTCTTTGGCGGAAGAATCCGTCGTTCTGCTAAAAAATGAACAAGAACTGTTACCGTTGCCGCCTCAGACTAAGATCGCTTTAATCGGTCCTTACGCGGAGGAAAACTCCACCTTGGGCATATGGGCGATTAAAGGGGACGAGGCGGATACCGTCAACTTGAAAACGGGGCTGCTAAAGCATGCCGATCCCGCCCGGCTTTCGGTCTGCCGCGGGGCGTACATGGTGCCCCTTGACGAGCGGGAAGCCCTTGGCAAATATGCGGATAAGCTGTCTGCAGAAACGGCCGGCGAGGAGGAACTGCTGCAGGAAGCGATCCGGAATGCGCACGAAGCGGACGTCATCGTCCTCGCTTTGGGAGAAAGCATTTACCAGAGCGGGGAAGGCGGATCGCGCACGAACCCGGCGCTTCCCGAACCGCAGTTGAAACTGCTTCGCGAATTAAGCGGGCTGGGCAAGCCGCTCGCCGTGATCGTTTATAGCGGCAGACCTTTGATTCTCACCGAAGTTGCCGAGACAGCCGATGCCTTGATCCAGGCCTGGTATCCGGGAACGATGGGCGGGGAAGCGCTGGCCAATATTTTGTACGGAAAAGCAAATCCGTCCGGGAAACTGGCGATGACGTTTCCCCGCAGCGTCGGGCAGATTCCCGTTTATTACAATGAGCTTAATACGGGCCGGCCAAATTTGCCGGAAAACGGCTCTTACCGGTTTGCGTCCCGCTATATCGATGAAGCGAACGAGCCGCTGTATCCGTTTGGTTACGGTAAATCTTATACCTCTTTTGAATATAGTCTGTTCTCCGTCAGCCGAAAGGAAATGAGAAGAAATGAGTCGATCGAGATCAGCGTCGCTGTTTCCAATACCGGGAGATATGACGGGAAAGAAACGGTCCAATTGTATATTCGCGATAAGTTTGCAAGTGTGGCAAGGCCGGTGAAGGTATTGAAAGACTTCCAAAAGCTCTTCCTGCGCAGCGGCGAGACCGAAACGGTTCAATTTACTATTGGCGAAGAGATGCTTAAATTTTACGGAAGCAACATGGAGTACCAAAGCGAGCCCGGCGAATTTGAAGTTTATATCGGGGCAAGCTCGCAGGATATTTCGTTGAGTTTTAGTTTTGTTTTATTGCCGGAGGAGGAACATGAATAGAAGCGATGCTTATGACTTGAAATATCATATCACTCCGCCTTACGGGTTATTAAACGACCCGAACGGACTGGTCTTTTTCAACGGTCAATATCATGTGTTTTATCAATGGAATCCGCACGGTACCGAGCATAAGCATAAATGCTGGGGCCATGTGGTTTCGGACGATCTCACGCATTGGCGCAGGAAGGGCATCGCGCTTGAACCTTCGGAGTGGTATGACAAAGACGGGATTTATTCCGGCGGGAGTGTTGTTCATGACGGCAGGCTGTACCTGTTTTACACGGGAAATGTAATCCGGGACGACGGGGTGAAAGAAAGCTATCAATGCGCGGCCGTTTCCGAGGACGGCGAGCGTTTCCGCAAAATCGGCCCGTTGTTCGAGCATCCCTCCGGCTATACGAGACATGTTCGGGACCCTAAAGTATGGAAAGACCAAAGTGGGAGCTGGCGGATGATCGTTGGCGCGCAAACGGAGGATTTGACGGGGGACGCGCTGATTTACAAATCCGCGGACTTGATCGCCTGGACCTGTGAAGGATCGTTTTTGGAGCAGGATCGTAAATTCGGCTACATGTGGGAATGCCCGGATGTGCTTCGCTTTCCCGAAAACGATGTGTTTGTGTTTTGCCCTCAGGGATTGCCGGAACAAGGAGAAAACTTTAGAAATCCTAATCAATCAGGATATATTGTCGGGAAAATAGCGGAGACAGGCAAATTTCACGGTGAGCTGTCCGACTTTCAAGAGCTTGACCGCGGGTTTGACTTTTATGCCCCGCAATCGTTTATGGCCGGCGGAAGAATCATTATGTTCGGATGGATGTGCGCTATGGACGAGGAAATGGAGAAGGCCGTTCCGACCGTTCAGGAAGGCTGGATCCACGCGCTGACCCTTCCCCGGGAAATCGTGCTGGCGGACGGCAGGTTGTACCAGAAGCCAATCCGGGAATTGCAAGGGTTAAGACAAGACGGCGTGCGGGGGAATATCGGCAACAATGGAGTATGGCAGCTGCCTGCTTTACAAGCGGAACTCATCATTAATTTTTCCAAGCTCAGCGAAAATTTCCGGATGACGATCAGGGACGCCGTGCAAATTGACTATGATCGGGAACACAACAGTTTGACCGTCTGGAGAACCAACTGGGCGACCAAGCAGAGAGAGTACAGGAAAGCGGAATTAACTCATACCCTCGCGGAAATGCGGCTATTTATAGAAAGCTCAAGTCTGGAGATCTTTGTGAACGAGGGGGAAGAAGTACTTTCCCTGCGTTATTTCACGGAAAATGCCCAGCAGCGCGCCGTTCGGATCGAGGCTGGCGGCAATGAAGGAGAAATCAGCATTTACCGGTTGCAACAATGCGGAGATTAAGGGGAGATTCAATTGTTCCATTGGGGCCGAAATAAGAAAACATTGGATCCGCTGGAGATCGCATCCCCCATTCCCGGCAAGGCGGTGGAACTGAAGGAGGTTCCCGATCCAGCTTTTGCCCAGGGGCACATGGGGGTAGGAGCGGCGATTGAGCCGGCGGAAGGCAAGGTATACGCTCCGTTCGAGGGAAAAATAGCCCATCTTATGGACAAAAGCAAGCACGCGGTGATCGTCGAACATAGGAGCGGCGTGCAGGTGCTCATCCATGTCGGTATAGATACGGTGTCGTTAAAGGGCAATGGATTTACGGCACATGTGAAGACCGGCGCGAAGGTAAAGCAGGGGCAACTGCTGCTTGAATTCGATCAAGAAGCCATTCGGGCCGCCGGTCTATCGCTGCTTAGTCCAGTCATTGTCCCGGACGGACCGGAAGCCGTGGCGAGGGTGGAAATTCACGTCGGACAGCAGGACGATGGCCATAACGGACCGTTAATGACGGTATACTTGAAATCATAAATAAAGGGCCAAAGAAGGGCGCTCACTTTCCGCTTGCGGGATCGAGCGGCCTTCTTTATTATCTTAGGCCTATGGGATGAATTGCTGCTTGTCCGGGCAATTTACGATCAGTATAGTAGTAACTAAACTAACCGATTGCTCATGGCCGGCAGATGAGGTGTCCGATGAAGAAGATATACGAACATATCGAAATCGACAGAAAAAAAATGATCAACCTGTTTATTTTTCAGGCCAGAGACACGGAAAGAGTCATTCCTATGCACTTCCACAGCAACATGGAGCTGATCTGCTGTTTGAGCGGAAATTTAAAGGTGTGGCATGAAGGGAAAATTACGATTTTGGCGGAAAATGACGTGCTGTTCATCAACAGCAATGTCCCGCATTCCACGCAGAGCATTACGGAGAACCGGGTATTGGTGCTGCAATTTCCGGAAACCTTTTTCGCCCATGAACAAGTAAGCATTCAATTAAACACGCTAGAAGGACAAGATGAACCAACCGTGCATTCGAAATTAAGGGAGTTGCTTATGGATATCTATGAGCTGCATTTTTCCCCGGGCAAATACGATTATATCCTTGAACAAAGCCGGATCATTGAGCTTAAATATTGGCTGGTTCGTCATTTTGGCCAAGCCGCGGATACTCCGCCGGAAATATTCAGCGAAAAGCAGCAAAAAATCAAGGCCATTATGGACTACATGAAAGAACATTATGCCGAAAACATCAGTTTGGCCGAAACCGCGCGCATCTGCGGCTATTCCGAGGCCTGTTTGTCGCGCATGTTTCATAAATACACCGGACAGACATTTACCGAATACAAGCAGATCCTTTGTTTGGAGAAGGCTATCGATTTATTGGAAACCACGAATAAGTCGCTTACGGAAATATCCTACGAAACGGGATTTCCCAACGTAAAGTCCTTTCGGAAAGCCTTTAAGGAAGTGATGGGGAAAACGCCCTTTGAATACAAAAAGTCCGGTTTGACTTGAGTGTCGGGGAAACGCCGGCCGAATTGCAGGCTTTCAACGGGCGGACAAAGCCCGAAGGGCGGCAGGATAGGTTGTGGGAATCGGCGATCGTTTGTTTGCGGAAACTGGGGCTCTTATTTTTTAGGATGAAGATACACGCCTGATTTTTTTAAAAACAGCAAAGGGCCGCCAGAGCGATTTTCTCTGGCGGTTTTCGTGCGTTTGGCTAGCGATTCGCCAGAAACGAAATAACCCCCGCGCCCCGGGTTAAACGCCGAGGAGGGGGGGCGTTTCGTTCGTGATTAGCCGGCGGAAAAGGGAAAGGTGAAAACTCCCCGACTTAATCTTGAGCCAACCGCAGCAGCGTTTCCGCCAAAATATCCGTTCCGCGGGCAATATCACGGCAATCGGTGTATTCTTCGGGGCTGTGGCTGATGCCGTCTTTGCTGGGCACGAAGATCATGGCGATCGGGGCGAATCTGCCGACCAGCATGGAGTCGTGGAAGGCTCCGCTGACCATTCTGTGGTAGGGAATCCGTTTTTGCCGGCAGGCCGATTCCAGCAGGGCGACGATCTTTGCGTCCGAACGGGTGGGCAGGTCGTCGTTGATTTGTTCCAGCGAAACCGTTACGCCGCGCCTGGTCTCGACTGTGCCGATGAATTGCCGCAATTGTTCAACGAGGCGGCGCTTGCTTTCATAGTCGCTGTCGCGGATATCGATCGTGAACCGTACGTCGCCGGAGATGACGTTGGAAGCGCCGGGCAGCACTTCCGCTTTCCCTACGGTGGCGACCGTATCGGGACTGGCGGATTGGATGGCCAGCCGTTCCAGCTCCAGGGAAATTTCGCAGCATGCCAGGAAAGCGTCATGCCGCAGATGCATCGGGGTGCTGCCCGCATGACGCTGCTGGCCGGTCACGGTCACGCGAAAATTGGTCGGAGCGGAGATGGTGTGCACGATGCCTACCGGCAGATTCAGCGATTCCAGCACCGCTCCTTGCTCGATATGCAGCTCGACCGCTCCGTGCACCTTGCCTTTAGGCACGGGAAATTCGGCGAAGCGGGAAAGATCGTATCCCAGTTCTTCCAACACTTGCGGGAGCGATTTGCCGTCCTTATCGGTCAGCGAATAGGCCTCCTCCAGCGTCAATTCGCCGGCCAGGGCCCGGCTGCCCAAACAGCCAAGCCCGAAGCGCGTCGGTTCCTCCGAGGTATACACGACCACTTCAATGCTGCGTTTGCGGGGAGCGCCGGAGGCCCGGATCAACCGGACGGCTTCCAGACCGGCCGCAACGCCGGCCATCCCGTCGAACATGCCTGCATGAATAACGGTGTCAATATGGGAGCCGGTCCAAACGGGAGGCAGCTCCGGCTCCGATCCGGCGAGCGTACCGAAAATATTGCCGATCGCGTCTTCCCGCACGGACAGGCCCAAAGCGGCCATCTCCTCTTTGATATAACTCCGTGCTTCGAGCTCCGGCGGTGTAAACAGGATACGGGTCGTGCCTCCCGCCGGGTCCGAATTGAAGGTATTCAGCTTCTCCAGCATACTGCGGATATTGGCGGCCGAGGCGGTTTGCGTCAGCATGAGGTATTCGCCCCTTTCTTCGGGATGATCACATTCTGCGGGTTATGAGCGAGCCATTTGGCGATATTGGCGAATCCGATTTCCGCCCGGGCCTGCAAAGCTTCACGGGTGGCGAAGGCGACATGGGGAGTCAGCACGGCGTTGCGGGCGGATACCAGCGGATGGCCGGCGGGAATGGGCGGCTCCGTCTCAAACACGTCGATTCCGGCCCCGGCGATCCGTCCGTTGTTCAATGCGTCGGCCAGAGCCGCATTATCGACAATCGGACCCCGGGCCGTATTGATCAAAACGGCGGACGGCTTGAGCAGCTTCAGCCGTTCGTTATCAATCAGGTTGCGTGTCTCCTCCGTCAGGGGAACATGCAAGGATACGATGTCGCTTTGGGCAAGCAGGCCGTCCAGGTCCGTATATTCTATCCCGCTTTCGAACGCTTCGGGTTTGCGGGTCCTGCTGTAGGCCAAAACCCGGCAGCCGAACGCTTTGGCGATCCGGGCCGCGGCCATGCCGATCGCGCCGGTGCCAACGATGCCAAACGTTTTGCCGTACAGTTCGCTGCCGGTCAGGCCGGCGTTGGTCAAGCCGGCTTTTGCCGCCCGGTCGCAAGGAACGATCCGGCGCAGGACGGATATAGCCAGGCCGAAGACCAATTCGGCCACGGCGCGGGTGGAATAGCCGGCTGCGTTGCAAACGGCGATGTCCCGTTCGCGGCAATATTCGATATCGACATGATCCACGCCGGTGAAAGCGACGGAGATCAGCTTGAGATGAGGGCATTGGGCGATAACCTCCCGGCGGAAAGGCAAGTTGGTCAACAGTACGATATCCGCCGTCGCGGCGCGGGCGATCAATTCGGCGGGGGCCTCGCTCCGGTCGGGATAGCCGGTAAAGGAATGGCCTTCTTTCGTCAACATGCCGGCGAGTCGCTGCGCCTCCGCTTCCGGGATGCCCAGCGGTTCCAAAGCCACGATTTTCATAAAAGGTGAACCTCCCTTAATTGATATAGGTCTGCCGGATCTGCTTGCGGCCGGGTCTAGAGCGGGACGTCACGGTTGCAATCCTTGGAGTAAATGTAAGTGAAGGGTCCGCGTCCGACCCCGTAGGCCGCTTGCGGCACGTACGGTCCGAACCAGATGAAGTCGTCCTTTTTAATGGTCATCCACCGTTCATCCAGCAGATAGACGCCCTCTCCTTCCAGCACATAAGCCCCGTGCTCCTGAACATGGGTTTCCACGAACGGATGGCAGCCGCCGGGAGCGAAGGATAAAATATGCATGTTCATGTCGAAGCCCAATTCCAGCGGGAGCAAATCTTTGATAAAAACATTTTCCATATCGTCGTAAATCCGGTATGGAATATCGTTGCTGTTGCCCCAGTGTATCCGGGGGGAGAAGTCCTTGAGGGGGAGATGCGCCTGTTTATACAACAGCAATACGGTGCCTTCCAGGCACTCGGCGAATTCCAGGCCGCAGCCGGGAGGCGTATAGACGTAGCCGCCCGCGTTCAGAGTTCGCGTCTCTCCTTGGACGGAAACCCGGCAGCCGCCCTCGGCACAGTACAGGAAAGCTTCAATCCGGTCCTCCTTCGCCCAGGCAGCGGTCGTTTTTCCTCCCTGCCCGGCGCGCACGACATATTGGACAAATCCCGCTCCCAGCTTGGGAGAGGCGACGATGCTGATCTTGCAGCCCTCGATTCCGGGAACGACATTATTGACCAGCCCGGCGGCAGGGATTACGGCATATAGGCCGGGCTTGACCACAGCCCGGGTAGATAACAGATCATTCGGATAGCTCATCGTTACCTCCAAAGTAATATTTAATCGGAATCGGTGTAGCCGTATTTGTACAGCCATTCCGCCAATACGGCGACGCCTGCGGCCAAGTCCTTCGTTTCGCTGTATTCGCGGGGGGAGTGGCTGATGCCCGCCCGGCTGGGCACAAACAGCATCGTCGCCGGACACATTTCGCCGATGACTTGCGTATCGTGTCCGGCGCCGCTGAACATCATGCGGAAGGGCAGGTTCCGCCTTCGGCAGATGGCGGCCAGCGCCGCATTCATCTCGCCGTTCATCATGATCGGAGCCATATTCATCCATTCGCCGATGTCTACCGTCAGCCCTCTCCGCGCGGCGATCCGGGCGAAAGCTTCGGGAAATTCGCCGCTGAATTCCTGCAAGGCGGCGGCATGCGCATCCCTGATATCAACGGTAAAGGCCACCTCGCCGGGGATCACATTGGAGGAATTCGGCTTAACGTGCAATTGCCCCACGGTAGAGACGAAAGGTTCGGTTTTGTGGAGCGCCTTTTTTTCCATCCATTCGATCATTTCGCAAGCGCCCAGCAGGGCGTCGTGGCGATATTTCATCGGCGTGGTGCCGGCGTGGTTAGCGCTGCCGCCGACTTGCACCGTATATCTGCGCTGGCCGACGATGCCTTGGACGATTCCGATGGCGGCCCGTTCTTTTTCAAGTACGAAACCTTGTTCGACGTGCAGCTCGATAAATCTGGCGATATCCGCCCGTTTTGGCGGAGGGAAGGTTCCCAGACCGAATCCGGCGGCGTTCATGGCCGCTTGCAGGGTGATCCCGTCTGCATCCGCAATGTCGGGAGGAGTATGGATGGCGTAACGGCCGGTCAGGTTGCCCGATCCCCAGTAAGCGAGAGGAAAGCGGCTGCCTTCTTCTTCGCACAGGGAGACGACCTCCAAGGTGCGAAGCGGCGGGCCGAAGTTCTCATAAAGAAACTCGAGCGCGATAACTCCGGCCAGGATTCCGTAAGCACCGTCATATTTGCCGCCGCTTGGGACGGTATCCACATGGGAACCGGTAAGAATGACTTCCCGCTCCGGGCCGCGGCCTTCCAGCCGGCCATATAGATTGCCGCAGTCATCAAAGCGCGCCGCCAGGCCGGCCGCCTCCATGCGCCGGGCCAAAGCGGTTTGCGCTTCCTGCCAGGCCGGGGAGTAGAGAAGTCTGGTGACGCCTCCGTCAGGCTCGCTCCCGTACTTGGCGAGCCAGTCGATCGCTTGCGCAATGTCAGTCTCGAAGCAGGAAGGATCAAAGTTCCGGTGTATTTCACAGATTTTATTCATCCCGAGCCCTTCTCTCTATTTAGTCGGGCCGCCCGGTAAGCGTGCCGTCCGCAGGCCGGCCCCGTCATTTTGCGCCGCTTGTCGTAAACCGTCATGCCGCGCACCAGGGTGCGCACAACCCGGCAGCCGAACTCCTTGCCGACGTAAGGGTTATGCTTGTGGCGGTCCAGCAGATGTTCGCGCTTAAGACGGTAGGGGGTGAAATCGACCAGCGCCAGGTCCGCGTCCGCTCCCGGGGCGATCGCGCCTTTGGCAGGAGCGAGCCCGAAACGGCGGGCGGGATTGGCCGACAGCATCCGGCACAGCAGCGGCAGCGCCAAGCCGCGGCGGACGTGGCCTTCCCCGAGCAGCAGCTCCAGAGAGCTTTGCGCGCCGGAGATGCCGCCCCAAACGGCGAACCAGTCGGCGGATGCTTTCAGTTCGGGCGGACATGGGGAGTGATCGGAAGTGATCATGTCGATACAGCCTTTTTCGATCAAGTCCCACAGCCCTTCCCGCGCCTTTGCCGAGCGCAAAGGCGGAGCGCACTTGGCCAGCGGTCCGATTTCTTCCAGATCGTCTTCGGTCAATATGAGATAGTGAGGGCACGTCTCCAGCGTGACGTCCTGTCCTTCCAGGCGGGCTTGCCGGATAAACTCCGCGGCTTCCGGACTGCTGATATGCACGAAGTGCAGGGAGCAGCCGGTGAGTTTGGCATAGAAGAGCGCCCGCTTAACGGCTTCCACCTCCGCATAAACCGGTCTGGATTCCAGATATGCGCGGGCGGAGCATTGGCCGGCCCGCCGTTTATGGGCGGCGAGGGCGGAGGTGATTTGCTCGCTTTCCGCGTGCAGAGCCAATATTTTGCCCAGCCGGGCGATCTCGCGCATCCCTTCGTAGAGGGTGAGATCGTCCGCTTCCCGAAACGCTCCTTCCTGCTTGCCTCCGGCGGCGGACATAAACGCCTTGTAACCGATGGCGCCAGCCGCGGCCAGCGGGGCCAGCTGCTCCAGATTGCCGGGGACGAGCCCGCCCCAGAAGGCATAATCGGTATAAGACCTTCCGTGAAACAAAGCTTGCTTGGTTTTCAGGGCGTCTACCGTCGTTGTGGGCGGCAGGCCGTTCAGCGGCATGTCGATGCAGGTGGTGCAGCCGCCTGCCGCAAGGGCTGACGTGCCGGTGGGAATCCCTTCCCAGTCGGCGAGTCCCGGTTCGTTCAGATGGACGTGCGCGTCGATCATTCCGGGGACGACCACGAGCCCGGCCGCGTCGATCTTTTCTTCGGCTGTGGCCAACCCGGTTACGTCTAGGGCGGCGATGACGCCGCCTTTGATTCCGATGTCCAGCGGGATTATGCGATCGGGCAATACGACCTGACCGCCGCGAATGACCGTATCATAGTGCGCCATAGTAAGTTTCCTCCGAAAAGTTTGTGCTATGATTAATCGTTATTCTTATTTGAACTCCGCCTTGATCAACTCGGGAGCGACTTCCTGCAGCAGGTTCAAGTCGTGGTAGCGCTTGGGATCTACTTCCATCTTGATGTTGCCCGTGTTCTTCAGGTATTCTCCTACGGCGGGGCCATTGCTGCCGGACACATAGTTGTCGGTTACTTCCATGCTGTATACGTTGCGGTTCATAATCTGGGTCAGTTCCTCTTCGCTGAGGTGAAGCTCGGGAGCGAGAATGCGGATTGCTTCTTCCCGGTTGTTGTTGATATAGTCCGTGGCTTTGCGCAAGGCGCGGAGCACGGCTTTAATCGTGTTCGGGTTGTTTGCGAGGAAATCGTCGGTTGCCTGGATCGTCGTATGCACGCTCATCCAGTTGACATCCCCCGGGTTGTCGGGCAATTCGCTCTTCGTCCCGCTGAACAGAAACTTGCCGCCGCTCTGAATCCCCTTGGTGATGAACGGTTCCCATGCCGCCATCGCATCGATATCGCCTTTTTCCAGAGCGACCACCGCATCGGAGGGGGACAGGTTCACGTATTTGATCTTGCTGACGTCTACCCCCAGCTCCTTCCCCATATTGTTGATGGCGATGACGACGTCGGCGCCGCTCGGAACGCCGATCGTTTTGCCTTCCAGATCTTTGGCGCTGTCCAGGTGCAGATTTTTGCCGCCTACAACCGCTTGCGTTCCGGCGATTTGCGCCAGCGGGGCGACGATTTTGACGTCTACGCCGTTGGAAGCCAGAATGATATCCATAAAGTTGGTCTGAATGCTGATCGGGGCGCTACCGCCGGCGATCATTGGGGCGATATCCGGGCCGCTCTCGATGAGCTGGCTGGTCACATCCAGCCCTTCTTCTTTGAAGTAGCCCAATTTATCGGCAATAATTTGCTGCGAGGAGATCTGCGCATCGCGCACGCCGACTAACGTAAAACTTGCGGTTTCAATGGCTCCGTCGGCGGCGGACGCTTCGCCGGCGGCCTCTTTCGCTTCGGGCGAAGCGCCGGCGGGCGGCGCGGCCGCCGGCTTGTTGTTGCCGGCGCCGCAGGCTGTGGCGAGAAAGGTGATGAGCAGAAGCATGGCCAAGCTCAATATGCCGATACGAAATTTCATAATCAGAGACCCTCCTTTATTTTTCCACGGCGCTGCGAACGCCGTTCTTTCTCCAGGTCACCGTTCTTCTTTCCAGGACCCTCAAGAGATAGGACATGATGCTGAACTCCAGGCCGATCAGGACGATAGCGACGAACATATCGCTCATTTTGAAATAGTTGCGCGCGTCCACAATAATGTATCCCAGACCGGATTTGGCTCCCATCATCTCGGATACGATCAGGGAGGAAAAACCGAGCCCCAGACTTACCTGCGCGCCTACGAAAATACTGGGGATGGCCGAAGGGAAAATCACTTTCCAGAAGACATGCCTTTCCTTGGCCCCCAGGCATAAAGCGGAACGGATCAAAGCGGGATTGACCGATTTCAATCCGTCGAGGGTGTTGGTCAACACCGGGATAAAGGTGGTCCAAGCGATCAGCAGCAGCTTCGGAAATTCGCCGATGCCGAACCAGATGATAAAGATCGGCAGCAGCGCCAGGCTGGGGATCGGGCCGAGCAGGTTCAGCACCGGGCTTAGCCAATATTCGATCCTGCGGAATTTGTTCATCCATACGCCCGCGGCGACGGCCAGAACCAGTCCGAGGGCGAAGCCCGACAGGATGCGCACCGTGCTGGCCAGCACGCTCTCCTGGATCACTCCCGTCTCGCTTAAACGCCACATTTCCTGCAGGATTGCCGTCGGGGCGGGCAGAAAGTTCGGATTGAACAGCTTCCAGCCTTCGTTCAGGCGGCTGAACGCTTCCCAGAGCAGGAAGAAGACGAAGATCGGCAGCAGTCCGGCCCGGTCGCGGAATCTCCAGCGCAGCGGTCCGGCGGATAAGGCGCTTCCTTCCCGCTGTGCAACTTGCCGGGGGGATGTCAGAGGAGAAGCCGGTTTGCTCATGTAACCCCCTCCTCGTCATCTAAAGTCAGCAGCGCTTCTATGTCGCGAATGAGCCCGGTGAATTCGGGATGATCGGGAAAGCGGGGCCGATCCATCGTGACGGAGAAAGCGGCGGCAACCTCGCCGTTTTTCATGACGAGAATACGATCGGCCAGATGGACGGCTTCCGAGATGCTGTGGGTGATGAACAGCACGGAAGGCTTAAGTTCCAGCCAGATGCGCAGCAGCTCCCGCTGCATCATCTCCCGGGTCAGGACGTCGAGCGCGCCGAAAGGCTCATCCATCAACAGAAAGTCGGGATCGCTGGCCAAAGCTCTGGCGATGCCGACGCGCTGTTTCATGCCGCCGGACAACTGATCGGGGAGGCTGTCCGCATAATCCTGCAGCCCCACCATCCGCAGATATTTCGCGGCGATTTCCCGCGCTTCCGCTTTGCTTTTTCCTTGTACGGACGGCCCGAAGGCCACATTGTCGATCACTTTGTACCAAGGGAATAGCGCATGGTCCTGAAATACGACGCAGCGCGATTTCGACGGCCCGGTGATCGGCTGTCCGTCGACCGAGATACTGCCGCGATCGGGCTGCAGAAAGCCGGCTACCAAATGGAGCAATGTAGACTTTCCGCAGCCGCTGTGGCCCAAAATACAGATAAATTCATGCGGCCGTACCGTAAAGCTGACGTTGTGCAGAACTTTTTTGCCGTTATATCCTTTCTCCACATTTTGCACAGCTAAATTCATCGTTTTTCCCCTCCGCTCCGTTTGATTTTATGTTAGATTATATAACACAACCCTTTAGATATGATCCTATCATAGCACATCAATTTGGGGATTCAATGGATATGGTGAACATTTCGGTGTCAGGTTTTTGTGCATATTGCACAAATATTAAGAGGGGAAGTATATTATTCATAGGAAATATTGAATATATGAGTAATATAATATTACATCTAATGTAATATATGGAGGGGTTGAGATGGAACTGCGGGAGTTGCTGCGCTTGCCCGTTTATCGGGAAATGCGGGTGCTGGCGGGGCAGGGCGGGCTAAACCGCTCGGTCAAATCGGTCAATATGATGGACGCCCCCGATATTATCGATTACCTGAAACCGGACGAACTGCTGCTCACGACAGGTTATGCGCTGCGCGACAAGCCCGGGGAACTGCTGCGGTTAGTACGCCAGATGGCGGGAGCGGGGTGCGCCGGCCTGGGTATTAAGACGAAGCGTTTTTTGGCGGAAATTCCCGAGTCCGTTCTGGCGCTGGCGGATGAACTGCGCTTCCCGCTGATCGAATTGGCGCTGTCGCCTTCCTTGGGGGAATTGCTGCAGGAGTCCCTCAATTTTATTTTGGAGAAACACAATGACGAATTACGCTATGCGCTGCGCATGCACCGCGACTTCTCCGCGTTGATCATGAAGGGAGGGGGGCACGATGCGATTATTCAAGCCCTGTCCGGTCTGGTCGGCGGGGAGGGGATGCTGGTGGATCAACGGGGCAGGGTGATCGGCGGTTCCGCCGGAAGGAGCGGCGCGGCGGGCACCGCCCGCCTGCAGGAACAGATTCAGGCGGCGGCCGCCGGAATGCGGAGCTGCGGCGGCAAGGTTGCGGAATTTTGTCTGCTGCCCGGCGGGGACGGGGAGCGCTGCGAGGTCATCATACATGCGATCGAACTGCCTTATCATTCCGCATACTTGGTATTGGTGAACGCGGGTCTGGTGGAGTCTCCGCTGCCGCGGCTGGCCATTGAGCAGGCGGCGAATGTCATCGGCTTTGAACTCGTCAAACAGCAGGCTTTGAAAGAGCGGTTCCGGCGCTACAAGGACGAGTTTTTTGAAGAATTGATCGCGGGGACGTTCAATTCGCGGCAGGAGATCCTGTCGCTGGGAAAACGTTACGGACTTCGGGATGCCGCCGGTTATATGTGCGCGGCCGGCAAGCTGGACGACCCGGGCAGGAACGGGGCGGAGGGCGGTAGTGCGCCCTACCAGCGCCGGGATCATCTTTATGAATTGCTCAAAACGAAACTGGACGTCCACGAGCTTCCCGCCCTATTGTTCAACAGCAAGGAGATGTTTGTGATCGTGCTGCAGCGGGGCTGGGATGCCGCGGCGGGAGAGCTCCCGCTCGTCCCCTGCCTGATCCAGTTCCAGGAGGAGCTGGAGCGGGAGGAGGGGCTTTCTTTTTCGTTTGGGATCGGCAATCAGGCGGAACAGGCGACTGGGCTGCCCAACGCTTACAAAGAAGCGGTCAGCGCCCTGCATACGGGCTACCAGTCCCGGCAAACCCGGTTTATTCAATATTACCGCACCAAAGAGGTGTTCGAGCTGCTGAAAATGGTTCCGGATGTGGCCTTGACGGATTTTTATCAGGAAACGTTTCAAGCCATCCTGGAGACGGACGACCGGGAACGGCAAGATTTAATGGATACGGCCCGCGTCTTCCTGGAGACGCAGGGACAGATCGGAGAAACCGCCAAGCGCCTGTTCGTTCATCGGAATACCGTGGCTTACCGCCTGGCTAAATTCGAGCAATTGACCCGCTGCAACCTTCGGGATCCAGATGATTCGCTGCGGCTTAGGCTTGCTTTTCTGGCGGAAAAACTGCTTTGAAGGGGCCGCCCCCCCGAATTTCCGCCTGAATTTCAATCTATAAAATCAATGTATCGGTTATCTGGCTTCATAGGCCTCCCGGAATCTTTGATTGACGGTGTGTTGAAGATTCTTTCCGGCAAATGATCCTTACCGGTGCTGGCGGAACTTGTCCATGGCAAGAAACGATTTAATCAATTAAAACGCAGCCTCGGAAATATTAATTCGAAGGCCTTGTCCGATGAGATGCGATCGGTTAGCTTTGGATGGATCGCCCCTGTTATACGCTTTATACCAAGGATGTTAGGCAAATGGTATAATGTAGCGAGGAAAGGAGTGTTTCTTAAGAACTCATGAAAACGTTGGTATTGGCGGAAAAACCGTCGGTCGCGCGGGAAATCGCCCGGGTGATCGGCAGCCGCGATAAGCATAAGAGCCATTTTGAAGGACCGAAATACGTGGTGACCTGGGCGCTGGGGCATTTGGTGGGCTTGGCCGAACCGGAGGATTACGACGGAAAGTTCGGGACCTGGTCCTTGGAGGATTTGCCGATCCTGCCGGGCAAAATGAAGCTGAAGGTGCTGCGGGAAAGCAGCCACCAGTTTAAGGCGGTGCAGCAGCTCATGCGCCGTCAGGATGTCGGCGAGCTGGTTGTGGCGACCGACGCGGCTCGGGAAGGCGAACTGCTGGCCCGCTGGATTATGGATATGGTGAAGTGGCATAAGCCGTTTAAGCGGCTGTGGATCTCCTCGCAGACGGATAAGGCGATCAAGGAAGGTTTTGCTTCGCTGAAGCCGGGCAGCGAATACGAGCGGTTGTACCAATCGGCGCGCTGCCGGGCCGAAGCCGACTGGATGGTAGGGCTGAACGTGACGCGGGCCCTGACCTGCAAATTCGGTGCCCCGCTGTCCGCCGGACGCGTGCAAACGCCGACGCTGGGGATGATCATGCAGCGGGAAAACGAAATCACCCGCTTCCGCTCGGAGGAGTACAGCGTCCTGCACGCCGATTTTGGCAAGTTTGAAGCGGTGTGGCGGGGAGCGGGCGGGGATTCGCGTATTTTCGCTGCGGATCAGCTGGCTTCCTTGAAAAGCAAGCTTGAAGGGCGGACCGGTAAAATCGTCAAGCTCGTAAAAAACGAAAAAGCGGTGCCGCATCCGCTGGCCTATGACTTAACCGAGCTGCAGCGGGACGCCAACCGGCTGCTCGGCTTCTCGGCGAAGCAGACGTCGAACGTGCTGCAGCGCCTGTACGAGCAGCACAAGCTGGTTACGTATCCGCGGACCGATTCGCGGTATTTGACCGCGGATATGGCGGATACGCTGAAGGAGCGGCTGACCAGCGTCGCCGTCGGGCCGTACGCGCCGCTGGCACGGCCGCTGCTGCGGAAATCACTGCCGCTGAGCAAACGCATCGTCGACGACAGCAAGGTGACGGATCACCACGCCATTATTCCAACCGAGCAGACCGTGCTGCTGAACGCGTTGAGCGCGGAGGAGCGGAAGCTGTACGATTTGATCGTGCGGCGGTTTATCAGCTTGTTTTATCCGCCGGCCCGTTTCGACCAGGTTAGCGTTACGGTGGAGGTAGGCGGAGAGACGCTTCACGCGAAGGGCACGACGATCAAAGACAGCGGCTGGCGGGCGGTGTACGACGGCGAAGCGGTGGACGAGGACGAAGACGACCGCGAAGAGGACGGCGGCGGCGCGCTGCCGGAGCTGAGCCAGGGCGAGACGGTAACGGTAACCCGCTGCCGGGTTACGCCCGGCCGGACCCAGCCGCCGAAGCGCTACACCGAAGCGGCCCTGCTGACGCAAATGGAGAAGCATGGCCTGGGAACTCCGGCGACGCGGGCGGATATCATCGAAAAGCTGGTCAGCTCCGACACGATCGAGCGGCAGGGCAATTTCCTGCACCCGACCGGCAAAGGCAAGCAGTTGATCGAGCTGGCTCCATCGGATCTGCGCACGCCGGAATTAACCGCCCGCTGGGAAGCGGAGCTGGAACGCATCGCCCGCGGCAAAGGCAAGCCGGAACCGTTCCTGCAAGGCATTCGGGAGATGGCCGTGGGGCTTGTGCAAGGCGTGAAGAACAGCGATGCGACCTACAAGCCGCACAATGTGTCGAACAGTCATTGCCCCGATTGCGGAACGAGGCTGCTGGAGAAGAAAACCAAACGCGGCTTGCTGCTCGTGTGTCCGGCCGAGGACTGCGGCTACCGCCGGTCCGGGGAGAAGCGGCTTTCAAACCGCCGCTGTCCGCAGTGCCACAAGAAGATGGAGCTGAAGGAAGGCAAAGCCGGGATGTACGTGCAGTGCCTGTCTTGCGGCATTACCGAGGTGCTGGGCAAAGACAAGGACAACAAGCACATGAACAAACGCGAACAGCAGAAGCTCGTCAAGCAATACTCCAAACCGGAATCGATCGGCTCCAATTTGGGCGATTTGCTGAAAGCGGCGATGGAGAAAAAGAACAATTCGTAAGGATTGCCGCATAAAACGGCCGCCTCTACGGGACGCTACGTACTGGAGGTGATGAGGGTGCCGCATCATAAAGCGCGGGATACTGAAAACCGGCAGAACAAATCGAGCATTTTGGAGAAGACCGTCGCCGCCAAGCCGAAAAAACAGGCGGATTATCCCCCTAATCTGAACGAAATTGCAAAAAACGAAACTTGATTGAAACGATCGTGGCTCCCTTGACGGGGAGCTTTTTTTTAAGATTACCGGCTTGGCGCCGGCCATTAATTGCAAAACCTCAGACAGTTGAGAAAGTCCACTTTTTAAAATTTGAACACAAAATTCGGGCTCAAGACCAAAATCAGTGCTTGACAAAATAAATGATGACATAGATGGTGTTGTCTCTCCAAACCACTTTGCACGATCATCCCTATGGTTCAGGAAGCCAAGTCACCTGGTCAAACGGGATAATCGTGAAAAGCCTCCGGATAGCGAATCTAGCTCCAGGAGTCACCACACAAAATTTTAAATTATGGAAAAGTCTATTATTTCCTCGTTATTAGCCTCATTCTTCGAAAGATGGCGGAGTAATTGCAGGTTTTACACTTATCCAAGCGCTGCGGCAGCATTCCGGGTTCCATTCAACAATGGACCGGAAAGCTGGAGCCGGTAGCAGGTAGGCTCGGGTGCGGCCATCACTTTTCTACAACTGCCGCCGGATCTCTCCATGAAGCCGCCTCGAAAACCGGGAAAACTTTCTCCTTTGATCCAATGCCAATTCCGGATCTTGATAGCCGCTTCGCCCAGTTACAAAAACGAGGCTGCCTGCGCCTTATAAAACTCCAGCGAAAACATAAGGAAACATAAGGACAAAAAAGGCCGTTATTCCGGCGATATCCGTCAAGTTGAGAGAAATAGAGGCGTTTTATGCCGCTATTTTCCCAAGTCGCCAGAAAATGCCCGCTATTTTGAAGGCACATGATGCCGGATTGTAAAAGCGGCCAAGCGCTTCCGCTCCTATACGAGCTCTGTCAGCTTTGAGTGTATGTCTTGTCCAAAAGTGTTTTTGCTTATACGGGCTATAAAGTTATAATGGACTTAAGACAAATGTTCTCAAGCGGCGGGGAAAATAGGAAGGAGGCGGCGCATACGCGAGCGGTTTTGCTGTTTTGGTTTTTGTTTATCAATGTTGTGGCCTACTTGGTGATGTCCGACGATAAAAAGCGCGCGAAGCAGAGGCGGGAACGGATTCCCGAGAAAACCTTGTTTCTGCTGGCCGCGATCGGAGGGGCGCTCGGCGTGCTGCTGGCGATGAATACCAAGCGGCACAAGACGAAGCATCTCAGCTTTCGGATCGGCGTTCCGCTGCTGCTTCTGCTTAACGCCGTACTCTACGGGTATTTCCTAATATAAGAGATGGCTTCTCGGTGCTGAAAACCTGACTTTTTGAACTCACATTATAACAAAAGAGAGGTGTCACGCATGTTGTTTAACAAAATCGTTGCTGCGTATGACGGGTCGAAAGCGGCGAACAAAGCGTTGGACAAGGCGATCGAATTGGTCAAGCTGTCGGCGGATACGGAGCTTGTGGTGCTCCATGTTTACGATTTCCCGCGGTTTTACGTGGCCGAGGGATTTGCGCCGGTTCCGGCTTCGATGAATCAGGATTATTTCAATCTGGCGTCGAAAACGGCGGATGAGGCGGAAAAGCGGATCAAAGAAGCCGGGTTGAACGCTAAGATGGAGCTCGTGCAAGGCCCGGCGGCGGAGACGATCCTCGAATACGCGGGCAAAAACGGAGCCGATCTGATCGTCATCGGCAGCCGCGGGCTGGGCGGCATTCGCGAGTTTGTGCTCGGCAGCGTCAGCCATAACGTCGTCCAGCATGCGCAAATCCCGGTGCTGGTCGTAAAATAAGCGGATAAACATTAGGCAAGAAGGCAGTCCTTTGGGTCGATGAATGACCTGGCGGGCGGCCTTCTTTTTTGTGCGGATTTTTACTCGGGAGGGCCGGAAAGTCGGTGTGAGGTAATGTGACGCCTGTCCAATAAGCGGGCGAGACAAGTTACCAAGAAAACGCTTTAATAAAATTAATTTTAAGCCGCTAAATTCATTTTTCGTAGGATCATGTAGTTTTTTATAGTCTCTAAAGTAAGGTTGAAGTCAAATGTTACGATTACTTACATAGAACCCGCGCAGTGTCGTAATAACGATCTGCACAACAAAGGAGGGCTGCGATTGATCCAGTTTCACGAGGTGGATAAACATTACGGGAGTTTCCATGTTCTGAAGGGGATTAATCTCCATGTTCAGGAGGGCGAAGTCGTAGTTGTCGTCGGCCCGTCCGGCTCCGGCAAAAGCACGATGCTGCGCTGCATCAACCGGCTGGAAACGATCACGAGCGGCGAACTGACGGTGAACGGCGTGCCGGTGAACGACCGTAAAACGGACATCAACAAGGTCCGGCGCGATATCGGCATGGTTTTCCAGCATTTCAACCTGTATCCGCACAAAAAAGTAATCGACAACATTACGCTGGCTCCGATCAAGGTGCTGCGCAACTCCAAGGCCGAAGCCGAGCAAACGGCGATGTTTTATTTGGAAAAAGTCGGCATCGCCGATAAGGCGTACGCCTATCCGTCCCAGCTGTCGGGCGGGCAGCAGCAGCGGGTCGCCATCGCGCGGGGGCTGGCGATGAAGCCGAAAATCATGCTGTTCGATGAGCCGACGTCGGCGCTTGACCCCGAGATGGTCGGGGAGGTGCTGGACGTGATGCGCGCGCTGGCCCGCGAAGGGATGACGATGGTCGTGGTTACGCACGAAATGGGATTCGCCCGGGAAGTCGCGGACCGGATTATTTTTATGGATCAAGGGCAAATCCTGGAGGAGGCCCGGCCCGAGCAGTTTTTTTCCAATCCGCGCGAAGAGCGGACGCGAGCGTTTCTTAGTCGTTTGTTAAGTCATTAAAAACGAGGGGGTTATTACAATGGCAAAAAAGAAGAGATGGAAATTGGCCGGGATCGCGATCGTATGCGCTTTGTTCGTGCTCGCGGGCTGCGGCGGCAATAACGCGGGCGGAGACGGCGCAACCGCCGGTACTGGAGGCAACGGCGGCAATGCCGCGGCGACGGAGGGCGGCTCCGGGGCGCTGGACAAAATCAAGGAGCGCGGAAAGCTTGTGGTCGGCGTGAAGTTCGACACGAAGCTGTTCGGCTTGAAGGACCCGGCCACCGGCAATGTCGAGGGCTTCGACATCGATATGTCCAAGGAGATCGCCAAACATATCCTCGGCGATGAAAATGCGCTCGAGCTGAAGGAGGTGACCTCCAAGACGCGGATTCCGATGCTGAACAACGGCGAGATCGATATGATCGTCGCGACGATGACGATTACGGAGGAACGCAAGAAGGAGGTCGATTTCTCCGACGTATACTTCCAGGCCGGCCAATCGCTGCTGGTGAAGAAAGGAAGCCCGATCAAGGGGATCGAGGACGTCACGGCCAGCACGACCGTGCTGGGCACGAAAGGCTCCACCTCGGTAAAAAATATCCGGGACAAAGTACCGGGCGTCAAAGTGCTGGAGTTCGACAACTATCAGGACGCGTTCAATGCGCTTAAAGCCGGCCAAGGCGACACGTTGACGACGGACGACTCCATCCTGTACGGCATGGCCGCCCAGGATGCCAATTACGAGGTGGTCGGCGAGCCGTTCACCGACGAACCTTACGGCATCGCGGTGCAGAAAGGCAACGCCGATATCGTGCAGGCCGTGAACGATACGCTGAAGGAGCTGCATGAGAGCGGAGAATACGACAAGCTGTACGAAAAATGGATCGGCAAAAAGCCGTCGCAATAATGCGGTATGCGGTAAGGGGCTGCGGCTGTCAACGTTGCACCGGGGCGCTGTGAGTTGAGAGCGTTTTTGCCGGTCAGGGGAAGGTGATTCGGGCATGGACTTTTCAATTTTAACCGATTATTTCGGCACCTTTATGGAAGGATTTCGCGGGACGGTCGTTTCCAGCTTGCTTGCGCTCGTCGGAAGTTTTGCGCTGGGGACGCTGATCGCCGTATTCCGGATCGGGTCCATTCGCGCGCTGCGCTGGTTCGGTACGGGGTACGTCGAATTTATCCGCAATATTCCGCTGCTGCTTGTCGTATATATTTTTTATTACGGTCCGGCTGCGTTGGGATTGCCGCTGGACGGTTTTACTGCCGGGACGATCGGGCTGGCGGTTTACACCTCGTCCTTCATCGCCGAGGCCATCCGCGCCGGCATTATGTCGATCCCGCGGGGGCAGACGGAGGCGGCCCGTTCTTCGGGGCTCAGCTACGCGCAGACGATGGTCCACATCGTGCTGCCGCAGGCGATCCGGCTGGTCATCCCGCCGCTGGGCAACCAGTTTATCAACCTGATCAAAAACTCGTCCGTCCTGACGATCGTCGCCGGCCTGGATCTGATGTATTTCGCCGACATCGTCAATACCGATACGTTCCAAACGTTTGATACCTATGTTTTTGTGGCTTTGTTTTATTTGGCGCTCACCTTGCCGCTCAGCTACGGGGTGCGGGTGTGGGAGCGCAAGCTGGAGCGCAAATATTAGGGGATTGGCGGCTGAAAGGAGGGGGTCCGGATGGACTTTGCCGGGGCGTATTCCGCGGAGAATCTGCAATTTTTGCTGGAAGGATTGTATTTTACGCTGCTGGTGGCGGTGGCTTCAATTGCGCTCAGCTTCCTGTTCGGCTGCATCGTCGGCGTCATTCGTTATATGCGGCTGCCGGTGCTGTCGCCGGTTTTGCTGGTCGCCGTGGAGCTGATCCGCAATTTGCCGCTGCTGTTGATCATCTTTTTTATGCGGTTCGCCCTGCCGGAGATCGGCATCAAGCTGGGGCTGGTAAGCGCCACGATCACGGGGCTGACGATCTTCGAAGCGGCGATGATCGCCGAGATCGTGCGCGGGGGGCTGGCCTCGATCGATAAAGGGCAAATCGAAGCGGCCCGCTCGTCGGGCTTAAGCTCGCTGCAGACGCTGTGGCACATCGTGCTGCCGCAGGGCTTGCGGCGCATGGTTCCGCCGCTCGTCAGCCAGTTCATTTCGTTGCTGAAAGACACGTCGCTCGCGGTCGTCATCTCCCTGCCGGAGCTGATGCACAACGCCGGCATCGTGATCGGGCACGGCTACGCCTACACGATCCCGATCCTGCTGCTGGTCGCGCTGATTTATTTTACGGTCAACTTTTTGCTGTCCCTCGTTTCCAGACGGTTGGAGGCCCGGCACGCATAAACTTAACCCTTACACGGCGTGGCATGGAAGGTATAGGCGCCGTCCCCGAAATATGGTAGTATAATGGGCAATATCTATTTGCGGGAGCCAGGTGAGAGGGGCATGGGGACGGCTCTTTTCAAATCAAAATACGTACAGATCGGCCTTGTTGCGGTTGGGACGGCGGTGGCCGGTGAACTGAAAATCAACCCGTTTGACGGCGATATTTTCAGGATCGGGCTGGGCAGCAGCGCTTTTCTGCTGTTTTTGCTGCTGATAAGGAAGCTGCCTTACGTATGGACCGGCGTCGGTACCGGCGCTGTCGTGCTGCTGTTCCGGACGGGATTGGACCAGGTGATGGCCGGCGGATGGACGGCGTTAGACAGTCTGGGCCGGCATTGCTCGGCGGGCGTCTATTACATTGTGTTTGCCTGCGGAATGCAGTTCATCAGGGCGAGGGTGGATCGGCTTTACCCGCTGATGCTGGGCGCGGTAACGGCGGTTATCGATCTGCTGTCCAATGAAGCGGAGCTGCTGACCCGCCTGCTGGTCACGGGCACGGCCACGTTTAAGCTGAACGAGTGGACGTTTCTGATGGCGATCGCCATGCTGCGAACGTATTTCGTGACGGGCATCTACAGCAGCATCGCGGTCAGCCGGATGCGGATCATCCAGAAGGAGCAAAACCGCCGGATCGAGCAGATGCTCGCCTTCAGTTCGGGGCTGTATGGGGAAGTTTTTTACCTGAAAAAATCGATCGGCACGCTGGAGGACGTTACCCTGAGCAGTTACGAGCTGTACCGGTGCTTGAGCGAGGAGGGGCGGCAGGAGCACAGGCAGCAGGTGCTGCGCATCACGCAGCAGATCCACGAGGTTAAAAAGGATTCGCAGCGGATTTTGGCCGGGCTGGTCAAGCTGACCGACCGGGAAGCGCCGGGCGATATGCCGCTGTCCGCGCTCGTTCATTTTACGCTGAAAAGCAACGGCAAGTACGCCGAAATGTTGGGCAAGACGATTTCTTTTTCGTACGATATCCGCAGCGATTATGTGACCGCAAGCTACGTTCCGCTGCTGACGCTGATGAACAATTTGACCGCCAACGCGGTGGAGGCGATCGGGGAGAATGGCATGATCCATTTGGAAGTGGGCGAGCATGGGGGCTATACGGTGTTTATCGTAGCCGACAGCGGCGGCGGCGTGGCGGAGCGCGACCGCGATTTGCTGTTCGAGCCGGGTTTTACGACCAAGTTTGACCAGGAGGGTGTGGCGGCCACAGGCATTGGGCTGTCCCATGTGCGCGATATCGTAAGCATGTTTGCGGGGGAGGTTGAGGTCGGAGCATCTTCCGTTTTGGGGGGCGCACTGTTTCAGGTCCGCATTCCGACGGAAAAGCTGCGTAAGCCTGCGCTTCCGATGTAAGTTTTGTTAGTTTGCGAATTAGACTTGCGGAGCGTGCTCACAAAACTTTTGGGAGGGGTCAAGCATGGCGCTTTCTTTCTGTATCGTAGACGATGATATTAGCGCGAGAAGAATGCTGCAGCATATCATTGAAGACGGCGGGCTCGGCGAAGTGGCGGGAACGGCAGGCAGCGGGCAGGAAGGTGTGCGCCAAATCTTGAGCGAGGCCCCGGACATCGTGCTGATGGATCTTTTGATGCCCGATCAGGACGGCATCGAGGCGATCGATTCACTGCGCGCCCAAGGCTGCAGCGCCAAATTCGTGATGATCTCGCAGATAGAGAATCAGGATATGGTCGGGCGGGCGTACCGGAGCGGCATCGAGTTTTTTATCCGCAAGCCGATCAACCGGATCGAGGTGGAAACCGTGCTGCGAAAAGTGAACGAACGTTACGCCATGGGGCATTATTTGGAGGAAATCCGCTCCAGCCTGAAAAAACTGGAAGGGCTTCGCCCCGCGCCTCACGTTACGGCCGGGAAACGGGCCGTACGCGAAGCGATCCAGCCGATCCTGATGAATATGGGGCTGATCGGGGAAAGCGGCAGCCGCGACATGATCGCGATCATGGAGCTGCTGATCGAACGCGGAGCCGGCGCAAACATGCCGCCGCTGAAGGAACTGTACCGCCAGGCGGCGGCTACGTACAAGGCGAAGCCGGAGGAGATCGCCAAGGAGGTCAAAGCGATCGAGCAGCGGCTGCGCCGCGCGCTGGCGGCGGGGCTGACCAATCTGGCTTCGCTCGGTTTGACCGACTACGGCAACCCCCGGTTCGAATATTACGCCCCGCTATATTTCGATTTCGAAGACGTGCGGCTGAAGATGAAGGAAATCGAAGAGGGCCGGGAGACCAGCGGCGGCGGTGGCAAGGTGAAGGTCAACATCAAAAAGTTTTTGCAAGTGCTGTATATCGAGCTGCAGGAGCAGATGAACGGATAGAGTTCGCCGCTGCTTTTGCGGCTTTTTTAATGTTGATTGGAACGACCGGGTGGTGATAGCGTCGGCTTTAAAATAGGGGGAATTGCCGTAAAACAGTAGTACTTGCCGTCTAAAGCAGCACTTGCATAAAATAGCCACTAGCGTTGCATTAACTTTCAATCTAGACAACTTGCGGCCCTGATACATGCCAGATTTCCTGGGATTCAGATTTTCTGGAATCCAGATTTCCTGAGATCCGGATTTTCTGGGGAAGTGATCATGTTTTCAAGCCGATAATGCGCCCGCCGGAAATCTAACGGTTGTAACAGCGGCTAATTTGCGAAAAAAGCCTTTTTCAAAACTCTAACGGTTGTGATCGCCGTTATTTGCCTGAATCTAAGCAAACTAAGCCGGATTTCAGTGAAATAAGCGCTACGGCAACCGTTACAATTTGAAATCAACGTTTTTGGCACAAATAACGCTTGTGGCAACCGTTAGAATATTGGTATGGCTAGAAAATGTATCTTGTCAGATTTAATGCAATGCTAGGGTAAAATAGCGGTAATTTATGTGCTTATTATCCGGCGCATCAGTATGTTCATCCCATTAGCGGAATTTTATGTACTTACTTTCCTCTAAATGGTTCAGAATGCAGGAATTTAATTACAATTCGAGAAAATAGAGACATAAATTTCCTTTATTTCTCTTAAATGAATGGATGTCGCTGGAATAACGCCGTTTTTTGTGCTTATTCAACAGGCGCTGCCGCGGATTAAGATTATATATCATCTTGCAAATGCACTTTTACACTCGATCAGGCGGAATTGGCGGAATTGAACGGAAATCGCCTGCGCTTTTGCACTTGGTGGGAATTCGAGGATTTTCGTGGAAGTTCGCGGAATTTTGTAGAGTCTCGCGGAATTTCGCAGGCCGTATCGTGACAACAAGGCTCGGGTGTTAAGGTAAAGGGATTAGAGGAGAGACATTCCAAAAACGAACATTCGGATTTTACATTCCATTAATGTTCGGGTTTGAGTTGACATGTCGTGTCCGCCATTGGTAAACTAGTAGAGCAAAGGCGGTTCTCCGCCGAACATAATAAAGTGAGGGTTACCTCTTAAACTCGTATAATACCGGGGATAGGGCCCGGAAGTTTCTACCCGAGAACCGTAAATTTTCGGACTACGAGCGAATACGTGATGAAGGTAAGGCGGCTTAAGCACGGAAAGTATTTTTAGATATCGGAGCGCTAAAACTTAGCAGAATAATATCCTGATATCGGAAGAAAACTTCCGTTAGTCGCGGTCTGTCTCCTCAGAATGGACGTCGATAGACGTTTTTCTCAAGAGCCTGGGCTTATGCACCGGGCTCTCCCGTTCCCCGGGCGGGCTTTTGTTCAGCCCGATCCTGGGGGCGGCCGGCGCCCTGAGCGAGCCGCCGGCCGCCAGGGTGGTTGGTCCTTAAACGGCAACCGACAGACACCTTACCTTCCGGCTTAGTCCGCCGTATTCTCTCATGGTCCGCGAATTTCTGGAAAATACTTCGTTATTTTCAGAGGTGCGGACCTTTTTAAGTATCCGGCCTTTTTGGAACCATAGAATAATGATAGAAAGTGGGATGAGGGATGACAGCACAGGTTGCAGTGATTATGGGCAGCAAATCGGATTGGGAAACGATGGCCCATGCTTGCGGCGTATTGGAGGAGTTGCAAATTCCGTACGAGAAAAAAATCGTCTCCGCGCACCGTACCCCGGACTTGATGTTCGAGTTTGCCGAGCAGGCCGCGGGCCGCGGGCTTAAGGTGATCATCGCGGGCGCCGGAGGCGCCGCCCATTTGCCGGGCATGGTGGCGGCGAAAACGGCGCTGCCGGTCATCGGCGTGCCGGTGAAGTCAGCCGCGTTGAACGGCCTCGATTCGCTGCTGTCGATCGTGCAGATGCCGGGCGGCATTCCGGTCGGGACGGTGGCGATCGGCAAAGCCGGCGCGATCAACGCCGGGCTGCTGGCCGCGCAGATTCTCGGCGCGTTCGATCCCGAGCTGATGCGCCGTGTGCGGGAGCGCCGCGACCGGATTCGCGAAGAGGTGCTGGCGAGCGGCGCGGAATTGGAGGCGGCGGAATGAGGCACGAAGCGATGGCAGGGCAAGGCGGAGCGGGAGATCAAGCGGCGGTTGGGCAAGCTGGCGTAGCGAATCAAGCGCTGGCTGGGCAAGGCGCAGGAGCAGGGAGCCAAGCGAAGGCCGGACAAGGCGCTGGCCAAAGTGGCGAAGCGCCGCCGGTAATCGCTCCGGGCGCGACGATCGGCGTGCTCGGCGGCGGGCAGCTGGGGCGGATGATGGCGCTGGCCGGCAGCAATCTCGGCTACCGCTTCGTGACGCTGGATCCGACGCCGGATGCGCCGTGCGGCCAGGTGGCCGGGCAAATCGTCGCCGGCTACGACGACCAAGAGGCCGCCCGCCGGCTGGCCGAGCGCTCGGACGTGATCACGTACGAGTTCGAGAACGTGGACGCGGGCGTGGCCGCGCTGCTCGAGGAGCTGTCGTACGTGCCTCAGGGGAGCAAGCTGCTGTACACGACTCAGCATCGGCTGCGCGAAAAGCGCGCGGTTGAGGCGGCGGGCGTGAAAGTGGCTCCGTATGCGGAGATCGGCAGCGAAGAGGACCTGCGGGCGGCGGTTAAGCGCCTCGGCCTTCCGGCCGTGCTGAAGACCGCGACCGGCGGTTATGACGGCAAAGGGCAATGGGTGATCCGCTCGGAAGCGGATATCGCCCCGGCCTACGCCGAGCTGAGTAAAGCCGGCACCGAGCTTGTGCTGGAGCAATTCATCCCGTTCGTGAAGGAGCTGTCGGTGATCGCGGCGCGCAGTCCGCGCGGGGAAATTCAAACGTTCCCGGTGGCGGAAAATATCCATGTCGATAATATTTTGCATCTATCGATCGTGCCGGCCCGCGTGGAAAAGCGGGTGCAGCGGGAGGCCGAAAGGCTGGCCGCGCGCATCGCGGAAGGCATGGAAGCGGTGGGGCTGCTGGCCGTGGAGATGTTTTTGACCGCGGGCGGCGAGTTGTTCGTCAACGAGTTGGCGCCGCGGCCGCACAATTCCGGCCATTACACGATGGAGGCCTGCACGACCTCGCAGTTCGAGCAGCACGTCCGGGCCATCTGCAATTTGCCGCTCGGCAAAGCGGAACTGCTCTCGCCGGTTGTGATGGTGAACGTGCTCGGCGAGCATTTGGAGGCCGTGCGCGAGGCGATGGTGCAAGGCGCTTGGCCGGACGGCGGAAGCGGGAAGGAACCGGCGGCGCGGGAAGGCGGTTCGCCGGCCGGGCGGCCTCTGCTGGGCTCCGCCCCGGAGGAAGGGAAAACGGCCGGACGGCAAGCTGGATTCCCGGTCATTCCCAAAGTACACTTATATGGAAAGAACGGAGCCGCGCCGAAGCGGAAAATGGGGCATATCAATCTGCTCTGCCGGGATGTGGAGGACGGACTCCGTTGGATAGAGCAAACCAACATTTGGAGGAATGAACGCTAATGATCGAACGCTACAGCAGACCGGAAATGAGAGCGATCTGGACGGAGGAAAACAAATTCAAGGCTTGGCTGGAAGTCGAGCTGTGCGCCTGCGAAGCTTGGGCCGAGCTGGGCGTCATCCCGAAGGAGGACGTGGCTTTGCTGCGCCAAAACGCCTCGTTCGACATCGACCGGATCTACGAAATCGAGCAGGAGACGCGCCATGACGTGATCGCCTTTACCCGGGCGGTTTCGGAAAGCTTGGGCCCGGAACGGAAATGGGTGCACTATGGCCTCACTTCGACGGACGTGGTGGACACGGCGCTGGGGTATTTGCTGAAGCAGGCCAACGAAATTCTTGAGCGGGATATTTTGAACTTTATCGATATTTTGCGGGAAAAAGCGCTCGCCTACAAAGACACGCCGATGATGGGCCGGACGCATGGCGTACATGCCGAGCCGACGACGTTCGGGCTGAAGATGGCGCTCTGGCATGAAGAGATGAAGCGGAATCTGGAGCGCTTCCGCCGGGCTGCGGACGGAGTGCAATTCGGCAAAATCTCCGGTGCGGTAGGTACGTACGCGAACATCGATCCTTTTGTCGAACAGTTTGTGTGCGAGAAGCTGGGCACAACGGCCGCGCCGATCTCCACGCAAACGCTGCAGCGCGACCGCCACGCCGAGTATATGGCCACGCTGGCGCTGATCGCCACGTCGCTCGACAAATTCGCCACGGAAATCCGCGCCCTGCAAAAAAGTGAATTCCGCGAGGTGGAGGAAGCGTTCGCCAAAGGGCAAAAAGGCTCGTCGGCGATGCCGCACAAGCGCAATCCGATCGGCTGCGAGAACATTTCCGGCCTGTCGCGCGTGATCCGCGGGCACATGGTGTCGGCCTACGAAAACGTGACCCTGTGGCATGAACGCGATATTTCGCATTCTTCGGTCGAGCGGGTGATTTTGCCCGACGCGACGATGCTGCTGAACTACATGTTGAACCGCTTTGGAAATATCGTGAAAAACTTGACGGTGTTCCCGGAAAATATGAAGCGCAACATGGGCCGCACGTTTGGCGTGCCGTTCTCCGGCCGCGTCATGACGAAGCTGATCGACAAAGGCTTTAGCCGCGAGCAGGCGTACGACACGGTGCAGCCGCGGGCGATGCAGGCTTGGGAAACGCAGCGGCAGTTCCGCGACATCATCGAAGAGACGCCGGAAATCACCGCCGTGCTGAGCAAGGAAGAGATCGACGACGCGTTTAACCCGGCTTGGCATTTGAAGCATGTGGATACGATTTTCCGCAAGCTGGGTTTGGCTGAGTAGGAAGGGCGCATCTCGGATGATAGCGGTAAAAAATACCCCTATTTATCCGGTTTTGCGGCAGCACCGTCAAATAGCGGTACAAAAAGGCGTTATTTTCGGGGAAAGTGGTCAAAATGGACGTTTGCAGCCGGAGCAGAAGAAAATAGCGCCCCATTTTACCGCTATTTTGCGAATTTTGCTGAATCGCGGAAGGATAGCTGCTTTTTATACCGTTATTGCAATCATTAAGCGTAATTTGAGGAGGACGGCGACATGTCATCACCGGCAATTTCCACGGCGGCGGATTTGGTGAACGCCCCGCTGCTGTATAAAGGCAAAGTGCGGGAGCTGTACGACCTTGGCGAGCATTATTTGATCGTCGTGACCGACCGTATTTCCGCTTTCGACTATGTGCTTGAGCCGGCGGTGCCGGACAAAGGCAATGTGCTGAACCGCCTGAGCGCGTTCTGGTTCGACAAGACGCAGCATCTGCTGGAGAATCACGTGATTCATGCGGATGTGGAGCTTTTGGGGGACGTCGTTCCCGAAGCGCACAAGCCGCTGCTGAAAAACCGCGTGATGGTGACCCGCAAGGCGCAGCGCATCGATATCGAATGCGTGGTGCGCGGTTACGTCACCGGCGGCGGCTGGCGGCAGTACGAGCAGAGCGGCGAGATCAACGGCATCAAGCTGCCGGAGGGCCTGCGCAAAAACGCCAAGCTGGCGGAGCCGATTTTTACGCCGGCGGCGAAAAACGACGTCGGCCATGACGAGGACATCTCCTTTGCGGAGATGGCGGACAAGGTCGGCGCGGATTTGGCGGAGCAGCTGCGCAGCCGCAGCCTGGAGCTTTACGCTTTCGCTCGGGACTACTGCGAGGAGCGCGGCATCATGCTCGCCGACTGCAAGCTGGAATTCGGGCTGGTGGACGGCAGGCTGATTTTGATCGACGAGATTTTCACGCCGGATGCGTCGCGTTTTTGGGCCAAGGAAAAATACGCGCTGGATATCGAGATCGACAGCATGGACAAAGAGCCGGTGCGCGCTTACCTGGCCGGTTCGGATTGGGACAAGAACAGCCGGCCCGATCCGCTGCCGGGCCATGTGGTTGAGGAGACGACCCGGCGTTACCGCGACATTTACCGGCGGCTGACCGGGCACGAGTTGGAGTAGGGAGCAGGCAGGCGGAAAAGAAACACAAGCGGCGGGGCGATTAAGTCCAAACAGCTGCATAAGTCCAAACAATAGGAGGAATACGAGTAACATGATTAAAGCGAACGTTTATGTCACGATCAAGCAAAGCGTACTGGATCCGCAGGGAGTAGCGGTGCAGGGAGCGCTTCATTCGATGGGCTTCAGGGAAGTGGAGAGCGTCCGCATCGGCAAATATATGGAGCTTACGCTGGACACGAACGACCGCTTTGAGGCGGAAGCCCGCGTCAAGGCAATGTGCGAGAAGCTGCTGGCCAATACGGTGGTTGAAGATTACCGTTTTGAATTGGAGGGCTGAATCGATGAAATTCGCGGTACTCGTATTTCCCGGTTCCAACTGTGATATCGACTGTTATAAAGCGGTGGAGGAAGCTTTGGGCGAACCCGTCGACTACGTGTGGCATACGGCGACCGATCTTTCCGCGTACGACTGCATCCTGGTTCCCGGGGGCTTTTCCTATGGCGATTACTTGCGCTGCGGGGCCATTTCCCGGTTCGCGCCGGTGATGGCCGAGGTGGCCAAAGCCGCGGAGGAAGGCAAATATGTTCTCGGCATCTGCAACGGATTTCAGATTTTGACGGAAGCCGGGCTGCTGCCGGGGACGCTGCGCCGCAACATGTCGCTGAAATTCCGCTGCCATGATACGGTGCTGCGGGTCGAAAACAACGCAAATCCGTTTACGTCGCTGTACGCGCCGGGCGAAGAGATTACGATTCCGATCGCCCACGGCGAAGGCAATTATTATTGTGATGAAGAAACCTTGGTCCGGCTGCGGCAAAACAACCAGATTATTTTCCGGTATGTGAATAACCCAAACGGGTCGGTGGACGATATCGCCGGCATTTCCAATGAACGCGGCAACGTGGTCGGCATGATGCCGCATCCGGAGCGTGCGGTGAACGCCCTGCTCGGCTCTACGGACGGCAAAAAAATGTTTACATCCATTTTGAAGGCTTGGAGGGATCGGCATGAGTCAGCAAGTGTCCGCTAAGGAACCGAATGCAGAGCAAATTGCGGAGCAGAAAATTTACAAACAGATGGGCGTTTCGGATAGCGAATACGAACTGATCTGCGGGTTTTTGGGCCGTAAGCCGAACTACACGGAAATCGGCGTGTTCAGCGTCATGTGGTCCGAGCACTGCGCCTACAAAAATTCGAAGCCGCTGCTGCGCCGTTTTCCCACCAGCGGCCCGCGCGTCCTGATGGGCCCGGGGGAAGGCGCGGGGATCGTCGATATCGGCGACAACCAAGCGGTTGTGTTCAAAATCGAAAGCCATAACCACCCTTCCGCGGTAGAGCCTTATCAAGGAGCAGCGACGGGTGTGGGCGGGATTATCCGCGATATTTTTTCGATGGGGGCAAGACCGGTTGCGCTGCTTAACTCTCTGCGTTTCGGCAAGCTGGAAAGCGAGCGGGTGAAATATTTGTTCGAGCACGTCGTGTCCGGGATCGCCGGGTACGGCAACTGCATCGGCATCCCGACGGTCGGCGGCGAAGTAGTGTTTGACGAAAGCTATGAAGGGAATCCGCTCGTCAACGCGATGTGCGTCGGGCTGATCGATCACGATAAAATCCAGCGCGGCGTCGCTAAGGGCGTGGGCAATCCGGTGTTTTACGTTGGCCCGCCAACGGGGCGCGACGGGATCCACGGCGCGACGTTTGCGTCGGAAGAGTTGACGGAGGAATCCGAGGCGAAGCGGACGGCGGTACAGGTCGGCGATCCGTTTATGGAAAAGCTGGTCATGGAAGCCTGCCTCGAACTGATCGACACCGGCATCGTGCTGGGGATTCAGGATATGGGCGCGGCCGGGCTAACGTGCTCCAGCGCGGAGATGGCGAGCAAGGCCGGCAACGGTCTGGAGCTGTATCTCGATCAGGTGCCGCAGCGCGAAGAGGGCATGACCGCTTACGAAATGATGCTGTCGGAATCGCAGGAACGGATGCTGTTCGTCGTTGAGCCGAAGGATGAGGCCCAGGCGCGGGAGATTTTTGAGCGCTGGGGCGTGATCTGCGCGAAGGTCGGCAAGGTGACGGACGACGGGCGGCTGAAGCTGTTCCATCACGGAGAGCTGGTTGGCGATATGCCGGTGAAGGCGCTCGTGGACGAATGTCCGATTTATGACAAGCCTTCGGCGGTACCGGCTTATTATGAGCAGAACGCCGCGGTGGATACGCAGCGGTATGAAGAAGTGCGCGATCTGGGCGGGGCGCTTGAGCAAGTGTTGTCTTCGCCTTCGGTCGCAAGCAAAGCTTGGGTTTACGATCAGTACGACTACATGGTGCGCACCGGCACGGCGGTTCGTCCGGGCTCGGACGCGGCGGTCGTAACGGTCCACGGGACGCGCAAGGCGCTGGCGATGACGACCGACTGCAACGGCCGGTTCGTATACCTCGATCCGGAGGTGGGCGGACGCATCGCGGTAAGCGAAGCGGCGCGCAACATCGTGTGCTCCGGGGCCGAGCCGCTGGCGATTACGGACAACCTGAATTTCGGCAGCCCGGAGAAGCCGGATATTTTCTGGCAGATGGAGCGGGCCGTAGACGGCATGGCGGAAGCTTGCCGCGAGCTGGATACGCCGGTCATCGGCGGGAACGTCAGCTTGTACAACGAAAACGCCAAAGGCGCGATTTACCCGACGCCGGTCGTCGGCATGGTGGGGCTTGTGCACGATGTGGACCATATTACGACCCAGGGCTTCAAGTCCGAGGGCGACGTGATTTTCCTGCTCGGCGAAACGAAGGCGGAGCTTGGCGGCAGCGAGTTCCAAGCGGTCGTGCATGGCGTGGTTGAAGGGCGTCCGCCGCAGCTGGATTTGGCAGTCGAGAAAAAGCTGCTGGGTGCCGTGCTTGAAGCGATTCAAGGCGGGCTGGTTCGCTCGGCGCACGATCTGTCCGAAGGCGGGTTGGCCGCGGCGCTGGCGGAATCGTGCATCAGCGGCGGTTTGGGCGCGAACGTCGATGTGGCAAGCGGCGGGCTGCGTGCGGATGTTTTGCTGTTCAGCGAGTCGCAGTCGCGGATTTTGCTGTCGGCATCGCCGGATAATGCGGATGCGCTGGAGCGGCTTGTTGTGGAGCGCGGCGTGCCGGTTGCGCGGATCGGTTCCGTAGCGGGCGCGGCTGCCGGGGGCGCCGGGCTGGCCATTGCAGTGGACGGGGCTTCCGTGCTGAACAAGCCGGTTGAGCAGTTGAAACGCGTCTGGGAGGATGTCATTCCATGTCTGATGAAATAATGCCGCGTGGGCTTTGGACAGGAGCATATTACAACGAGGGCGCGGGACATGCGGATCCGTTCGACACGTTGCGGGAGGAGTGCGGTGTGTTCGGCGTGTATGGTCATCCCGATGCCGCTTCCCTTTCTTATTACGGCCTGCATGCGCTGCAGCACCGGGGCGAAGAAAGCGCCGGGATGTGCGTGACGGACGGATCGGAGTTCAATTACCACCGCGGCATGGGGCTCGTCAAGGAAGTGTTCGACCGGGACAAGCTGGCTTCGCTGGTCGGGGACCGCTCGATCGGCCATGTGCGGTATTCGACGAGCGGGGACAGCCGGCTGACGAACGCGCAGCCGCTGATTTTCAAATACCGCGACGGCGATTTGGCGGTGGCGACGAACGGGAACATCGTCAATGCGCCGAAAATCCGCCGCGAGTTGGAGCAGAGCGGCTCGATCTTTCAGACGACAAGCGACACAGAGGTGATCGCACATCTGATCGCGCGCTCGCCGAAGGATTTTGTCGAGGCGGCGAAGGACGCGCTGGGGCAACTGGTCGGCGGCTTCGCCTTCCTGCTGCTGACGAACGACAAGCTGATCGCCGCCAGCGATCCGAACGGGCTGCGGCCGCTGACGATGGGCCGGCTCGGCGACGCGTATCTGTTTTCGTCCGAGACGTGCGCGTTCGAGGTGATCGGCGCGGAGACGATCCGCGAAATCCAGCCGGGCGAAATGTTGGTGCTGGACGGCAACGGTCTGCACGAAGACCGTTATACCGAGCCGCAGCGCAAGGCGTTGTGCGCGATGGAATACATCTACTTCGCGCGCCCGGACAGCGACATGAACGGCTCGAATCTGCACGCGAGCCGCAAGCGGATGGGGCAAGTGATGGCGCAGGAGTCGTTTGTCGACGCGGACGTCGTGACCGGCGTGCCCGACTCCAGCATCTCCGCCGCCATCGGCTACGCGGAGCAGACCGGCATCCCTTACGAGCTTGGTCTGATCAAAAACAAATACACCGGCCGGACGTTCATCCAGCCAAGCCAGGAGCTGCGCGAGCAAGGCGTGAAGATGAAGCTGAGCGCGGTGCGCCGCGTCGTGGAAGGCAAACGCGTGGTGATGATCGACGATTCGATCGTCCGCGGCACGACCTCGCGGCGGATCGTCAATCTGCTGCGCGAGGCCGGGGCGACCGAGGTGCATGTGCGGATTACTTCGCCGCCATTTAAGAACCCGTGTTTCTACGGGATCGACACTCCGGACCGCGGCGAGCTGATCGCATCGTACAAATCCGTCGAGGAAATTTGCCGGGAAATCAATGCGGACACGCTGGAGTTTTTGAGCCCGGAGGGTTTAATCCGGGCGGTAGGCGGCGACAACGCCGGGGATTACAAAGGCGGCCTCTGCATGGCCTGCTTCGACAACGATTACCCGACGCGGACGGATTTTGACGGGGAAGAGAAATACGGGTGTACGTGTTAGGCGGGCGTCTTTGCCGGTTGCTTACAGTCTATGGGGGCTGGTAAAACTTCATGTGGCGTATAACGCAGCGGTTGGCGGTTGTGGCGGAGTTGTTTCGGACGGTCTCGACTGGATCCGTTAGCACTGGCTTTAGGCCGCCCAACCAATGATAAAATCGCAACAATTATTTCACATGATAAATTTTTTTGAAATAGCTTAAGCTTGAGGTGGGTACGTCGAGCAGGGTTGATTATGCCGCTTAGGTGGCCACCTTGGATAATTCAATGAGGATGATAAGTCCTCTGATTGGAAATATCCAATAGAATGGAAATTGAGTAGTAAATACGGTAGCTTGATTGGATATTTCCAATAGATTGACCTCGGTATGACGGAAAATGGACTTTCGAGCGAAATCTATTGGATATTTCCAATGAAAGCTCAAAATTAAGTCCGATGTCTGTCAATCTATTGGATTTTTCCAATGAGAGCCGGGGATCGGCGGGGGAATGGGGGGGCTACCCATGATGGCCCTTTACTACTCCCGTGATGATTTAGCTGAACGTGCTGGCGATAGAGCTACCCGGATAGCGATTGCGTCGGCCCTTTCGGGCTTTCCTGCAAACAGGTTCCCGAGCAGGTCCTATCGCCCGCCGTTATTCTAACGGTTGCAGCAGCCCTTATTTTGCGAAAAAAGCCTCTTTCTCAATTCTAACGGTTGTCAGCGCCGTTATTTGCCTTGATTTGGGCATAAGTAGCCGGAGTTCAGCGAAATAAGCGCGATGGCAACCGTTAGAATCCGAAATCAACGTAAATGGCTCAAATAGCGGCTGTGGCAACCGTTAGCTTGGTTTAGTCTGGATGTAGTCTGGATGTAGTCTAGTTGATTTTGCGGTTGCAAAGAAACGCATGTCCTCCAAAAAATAAACCTAAGGAGTGTGTCCTTCTCGTGTCAGAAGCATACAAAAACGCCGGCGTCGATATTGCGGCCGGGAATGAAGCCGTGGAGCGGATGAAAAAACACGTCAAACGGACGTTTCGTCCGGAAGTGATGACGGATCTGGGCGGCTTCGGGGCTTTGTTCGGATTGAACAAAGACAAATATGAGGAGCCGGTTCTGGTCTCCGGGACGGACGGCGTGGGCACCAAGCTGAAAATCGCGTTTGCGATGGACAAGCACGATACGATCGGCATCGACGCGGTGGCGATGTGCGTCAACGACATCGTCGTGCAGGGTGCGGAGCCGCTGTTTTTCCTCGATTACCTCGCCTGCGACAAGGTCGTTCCAGAGAAAATCGAGGCGATTGTCGCCGGGATCGCCGAAGGCTGCAGTCAGTCGGGCTGCGCGCTGATCGGCGGTGAAACCGCTGAAATGCCGGGCATGTACGGCGAAGGCGAATACGACATCGCCGGCTTCACCGTCGGCGTCGTCGACAAACGCAAAATCGTCAACGGCAGCACCGTCGCTCCCGGCGATACGGTGATCGGCCTCGCTTCCAGCGGCGTGCACAGCAACGGTTTTTCGCTGGTGCGCAAGCTGCTGCTGGAGGAGGCCGGATACGGTCTGCAGGATACGCTGCCGGAGCTCGGCGGACAGAAGCTTGGGGACGTGCTGCTGACGCCGACCAAGCTGTACGTGAAGCCGGTGCTTTCCCTGCTTGAGCAGGTCGATGTCAAAGGTATGGCGCACATTACGGGCGGCGGATTTATCGAAAATATCCCGCGCGTGCTGCCGGAAGACGTAAATGTGGAGATCGAATCCGGTTCGTGGCCGATTTTGCCGATCTTTGAGCTTTTGCAGCAAAAGGGCGACGTCAGCAACCGCGACATGTTCACCACGTTCAACATGGGAATCGGGCTGGTCATCATCGTTGCCGCCGATCAGGCGGAGGCAGCTCTGCAAACGCTGCGCGAAGCCGGCGAAAGCCCGTACGTCATCGGTAAAGTGACCGCAGGCAGCCGGGAAGTGACGTTTGCGGGGGCGGACGTGTAATGGCGGCGGGTTTTCGGATCGCGGTGTTCGCCTCCGGGCAGGGCAGCAATTTTCAAAATTTGCTGGATGCTTCCCGGGCGGGAACGCTTGATGCGGACATCGTGCTGCTGGTGTGCGACAAACCGCAGGCGCCCGTCGTCGAACGGGCCCGCAAGGCCGGGGTCGACTGCTTTCTTTTTCACCCAAAGGACTATGCGCGGCGGGAAGATTATGAGGCGGAAATCGCCGCCGAGCTGGACAAGCGGCAGATCGACCTGGTCGTTTTGGCCGGGTATATGCGGCTGTTGACCCCGGTGCTGGTGGAGCCTTACGCGGGAAAAATGATCAACATCCACCCTTCGCTGCTTCCGGCTTTTCCGGGCAAAAATGCGATCGGGCAAGCGTGGGACTACGGTGTTAAAGTGACCGGGATAACGGTGCATTTGGTTGACGGGGGAATGGATAGCGGCGCTGTGATCGCCCAAAAACCGGTGGAAATTTTCGCCTCGGATACTCTGGAGTCGCTGGAGGCCAGAATTCATGCCGCGGAACAGCAGTTGTACCCGCAAGTCGTGTCGTGGTTTGCCAGAAGCCGTATTAAGGTAGACGGCCGGAAAGTGACGATCCTGTCGGATGAGGAACAATAGGGCATACTTTTATAGGACATAAAGTGCGCAGGGGTTTCGATATTTCCCGAGAAATATCGGGCATGATTCGCCAAATTAAAGGAGGGGCCGATTTTGAGTATCAAAAGAGCGCTGGTAAGCGTGTCGGATAAAACGGGGATCGTGGATTTTTGCCGCGAGCTGTCGCAGTTGGGCGTGGAGATCATTTCGACGGGGGGAACGAAAAACCTGCTGTCGAAGGAAGGAGTGGCGGTGATCGGCATTTCCGATGTGACCGGGTTTCCGGAAATTTTGGACGGACGCGTTAAAACGCTGCACCCGGCCGTCCACAGCGGGCTGCTGGCGATCCGCGACAGCGAAGAGCATCAGTCGCAAATGAAGGAGCTGGGTCTGGATTATATTGACCTGGTCGTCGTAAACCTGTATCCGTTCCAGGAAACGATCGCCAAGCCGGACGTAAGCTATGAGGATGCGATTGAAAATATCGACATCGGCGGGCCGACCATGCTGCGTTCCGCGGCCAAAAACCACGCCTTCGTCAGCGTGGTTGTCGATGCGGCCGATTACGGCACGGTTCTTGCGGAAATCCGCACGGGCGGGGATACGACGCTGGACACGCGCAAACGGCTTGCGGCCAAAGTTTTCCGCCATACAGCGGCTTACGATGCCCTGATTTCCGATTATTTGTCGAAGGTGACCGGCGATCCGCTGCCGGAGCGTTACACCGTGACCTATGAGAAAATCCAGGATTTGCGCTACGGCGAAAATCCGCACCAACAAGCGGCGTTCTACCGCAAACCGCTGGCCGCAGCGGATACGCTGACCAATGCCGAGCAGCTGCATGGCAAGGAGCTATCGTACAACAACATCAACGACGCCAATGCGGCGCTGCAAATCGTAAAAGAATTCGAGGAGCCGGCCGTCGTTGCGGTGAAGCATATGAATCCTTGCGGCGTAGGCGTTGGCAGCAGCATTTTGGAGGCCTATCAAAAGGCGTATGAGGCCGATCCGGTGTCGATCTTCGGCGGCATCGTCGCCGCCAACCGCATCATTGATGCCGACACGGCGACGCTGCTTAAGGAGATTTTCCTGGAGATCATTTTGGCGCCGGGCTTTACCGAGGAAGCGCTGGAGATTTTGACGAAAAAGAAAAACATCCGCCTCTTAAAGCTCGGCGGCCTGGAGCTGGGCAGCAAACGGAGCAGCCAGTTTGTCGTGACCTCGATCGACGGCGGCATGATCGTTCAGGAGAGCGATGTTCATGTGCTTAAGGAATCCGATCTGCAGGTTGTTACGGACCGCAAGCCGACGGAGGAAGAACTCAAGCAGCTGCTGTTTGGCTGGAAAGTAGTTAAGCACGTGAAATCCAATGCGATCGTGCTGGCCAAGGACGATATGACGATCGGCGTCGGCGCCGGTCAGATGAACCGCGTCGGTGCGGCGAAAATCGCCATTGAGCAGGCTGGAGAAAAGTCGAAAGGCAGCGTGTTGGCCTCGGACGCGTTTTTCCCGATGGGCGATACGCTGGAAGCGGCGGCCAAGGCCGGCATTACGGCGGTTATCCAACCGGGCGGCTCCGTGAAGGACGAGGAGTCGATCAAAGTCGCGAACGAATACGGCATCGCCATGGTATTTACCGGCGTCCGCCATTTCAAACATTAAGCCTCGGCTCCAAACGGCAGACCGCTGCGGCGTGCGGCGGCCTGCCGTTTTTCCGATTTAAAGCGGGGGAAGTCCCGGGGATATGAGCGAATAACGTCATTACGGTCCGCTTGCGGGCTATCAAGGAGGAGACGACAAATGGATATATTGGTGATTGGCGGGGGCGGGCGCGAGCACGCGATTTGCTGGAGTTTGGCGAAAAGCGCCAAAGCCGGCAAGCTTTATTGCGCCCCGGGCAACGCCGGGATCGGCCAGGTGGCCGAGTTGGTTCCGATTCAGGTGCATGAATTCGACAAGCTGGCCGCGTTTGCCGAGGAGAAGGGCATAGGCTTGGTCGTAGTCGGGCCTGACGATCCGTTGGCCGACGGCATTGTCGACGTATTCGAGGCTAAGAATATTCCAGTGTTCGGTCCGCGCAAAAACGCGGCCCATATCGAGGGCAGCAAAACGTTTATGAAGGATTTGCTGAAAAAATACGGCATTCCGACAGCGGCTTACGAGAAGTTCGACAGCTATGAGCCGGCTTTGGCGTATTTGCGCAGCCGGCCGGTGCCGATCGTCATCAAGGCGGACGGGCTTGCCGCTGGCAAAGGCGTGACGGTCGCCTTCACCCGCGAACAGGCGGAAGCGGCTTTGAAGGACATTATGGTTGAGAAGGTATTCGGCGAGTCCGGCAGCCAAGTTGTTATCGAAGAATTTCTTGAAGGCCAGGAAATGTCGATCCTGTCGTTCGTGGACGGGGAAACGGTACGGCCGATGGCGGCGGCGCAGGATCACAAGCAGGTTTACGACGGCGACAAAGGGCCAAACACGGGCGGCATGGGCACCTATTCCCCGCTGCCGCACATCCCCCCCGGCATCATTGAAGAAGCGGTCGAAACGATCATCAAACCGACGGCCAAGGCGATGGTGGCCGAGGGCCGGCCGTTCCGCGGCGTGTTGTTCGCCGGGCTGATGATTACGCCGGACGGCAAGCCGAAGACGATCGAATTCAACGCCCGCTTCGGCGATCCGGAAACCCAAGTCGTGCTGCCGCGGCTGAAAAGCGATCTGCTTGATATTTTTCTGGCGGCGGTGAACGGTACCTTGGATCAGGCGGAAATCGAGTGGAGCGACGAAGCAGCCGTGTGCGTCGTGCTGGCTTCTGGCGGTTATCCGGCTTCCTATCCGAAAGGCTTGCCGATCCAGGGCTTGGACGAAGTGCGGGAGGCCCTCGTGTTCCATGCCGGAACGGCCCGGAACGAAGCCGGGGAATGGGTCACGAACGGCGGCCGCGTTCTGGGCGTCGTCGGACTTGGCCAATCGATCGCCGAAGCGCGGGACAAGGCTTATCAAGCTGCGGAGCGGATCACGTTCGAGGGCAAGCACAACCGTACGGATATCGCCGCCAAGGCGCTCGTATAGCGGAGGTATTGGACGAGGAGCCGCCTTCCGGGGCGCGCGAGGATAATCCGCTCTTTTTCCGCGCATGTTAAGGGAGAATGGGGAGATTAGTCCCTGTCATTCTCTGATTGCGGGAGGCGGCATCATCATGAGCGACAAAATGAAGGAAATGCTTCCGGTATCGCGTGAAGAAGTGGAAGTGAGCGGCGTGTACCGGGACGAGCTGGGGCGCGAGGAGTACTTGCGGAAGGGCGAGGAATTTCCGTCCGATCCGGTGTACGGGACGATGGAGTGGGAGCTTAAAGAGCTTGCTCAGGAGAAAAACTCCAAAGGGCATACCGATGACCGTTTGATTCCGAAAAAAGACTGATCCGCTCACTCTAAGCCTCTCCGGCCTGCCGGCCCATACGCCGGATTTGCCGGGGAGGCTTTTTTGCAGTTTGCTCGTTGGCGGGGATTTCCACTTTTGCATCGGAAAATGACTTGAACGGAAAGCGGTTTTGGGTGTACTTTTATAAGAATGAGAGAAATCGAGCCAAAGTGAGGAGAAAGCGATGAAGCAGGCGGAACGCCAAACGGTAGGGATGGAAGATATCGTCAAAGCGCATCATGTGCTGAGTGAGGTTGTGGTGCGGACTCCGCTGCAGCTGGATGCGACGTTATCGTTAAGATACGGCTGCAACGTATATTTAAAAAGAGAAGATCTCCAGGTCGTGCGTTCTTTTAAAATCCGCGGGGCCTACAATATGATCCGCAGCCTCCAGCCGGAGGATTTGCAGCGGGGGATCGTTTGCGCGAGCGCCGGCAACCATGCGCAGGGCGTGGCTTTTTCCTGCAACGCGCTGGGAATCCGGGGCAAAATTTTTATGCCAAGCACGACGCCAAACCAGAAAGTTAAGCAGGTAAAACGCTTTGGCGGCGAGCATGTCGAGGTGGTGTTGACCGGCGACACGTACGACGACGCTTATGAAGAAGCGATGAAAGCGTGCACCGAGGGCGGAATGACGTTCATCCACCCGTTTGATGACCCGAAAATCGTCGCCGGCAACGGGACGATCGGCATGGAGATCATGGAGAGCCTCAATGTGCCGGCCGACTATGTGTTTGTGACGATCGGCGGCGGGGGTTTGGTGTCGGGCGTGGGCACGTATTTGAAAACGGTCAGCCCGCGGACGAAAGTGATCGGGGTCGAACCTGCGGGCGCGGCTTCGATGACGGAAGCGTTAAAGCAGAAGCAAGTGGTGACGCTGGAAGCGATCGACAAGTTCGTGGACGGTGCGGCGGTCAAACGCGTAGGCGATTTGAATTACGAAATCTGCGCGAAGATCCTCGACGATATCGTTCAGGTGCCGGAGGGCAAGGCGTGCACGACGATTTTGGAGCTGTACAACGACAGCGCTATCGTTGTGGAGCCGGCGGGCGCGCTGCCGGTATCCGCACTCGACATGTACCGCGACCAAATCCGCGGCAAAAACGTCGTCTGCATCATCAGCGGCGGGAACAACGACATCGACCGGATGCAGGAAATGAAGGAGCGTTCGTTGATCTACGAGGGGCTGAAGCATTATTTCCTGATCAACTTCCCGCAGCGCGCCGGCGCCCTGCGCGAGTTCCTGGAGCAGGTGCTGGGCCCGAACGACGATATCACCCGGTTCGAATATACGAAAAAGCACAACAAGGAAAACGGCCCGGCCCTGGTCGGCATCGAGCTGAGCGACAAGGCGGATTACGAAGCGCTGATCGGCAGAATGGCCTCGAAAGGCATCGCCTATACCGAGCTCAACCGGGACTTGAACCTGTTTAATTTGCTGATTTGATGGTTTCTTGCAAATTAGACTCCCCTTGATTGGAAAAATCCAATAGAATGACGGGAATCGGCCGCCATTTTGAGCACTCGTTGGAAATATCCAATAGATTTCGCTTAAGTCGTCTGTTTTGTGCCCTGCCTGGCCCAATCTATTGGAAATATCCAATCAGGGTACTGTCTTTCTACCCAATTTTCGATTCTATTGGATAAATCCAATGAGGCGGCACTAGCGTTGCATCAAATTTGACCTGACAAGATACATTTTACATTTTATATTTTCCAGTTGCACTGATACTCTAACGGATGCCACAAGCGCTATTTGCTCCAAAAACGTTGATTTTAAATTGTAACGGTTACCATGGGGCTTATTTCACTTGAATCCGGCTCTTTTTGCTCATATTAGAGCAGATAGCAGCGCTCACAACCGTTAAAATTTCGAAAGGGTCTTTTTTGGCAAAATAGCGACTGATACAACCGTTGCTATGAACGTTTTTGTCAAGCCCTCCGTGTGAGAGGTGCCTGAGCACGTGGCGCGAGAGCAAAAATGCGAGCGACGGTCGGCACGCTGCTATCCGTGGGTTGGTACCACATGTTATGCCTTCGTCAAGGAGAGCTCTTG
>SNQW01000118.1_pt1 | contig 71468 bp, 81 predicted proteins | sample 2580511 | NCBI WGS metagenome assembly SNQW01 (sample SAMN10953775, study PRJNA522744) | food fermentation metagenome | isolation source: 8-hour incubation of native-enriched microbial consortia from nixtamalized... | place: Mexico | collected 2017-09-24 | reverse complement strand
AAGTGACAGCCCTGAATAAATTCAGAACCGCCTTTCCCAAGCCTCCCATGCGGAAGACTTGATTATCCGGTATTAGCTACCGTTTCCGGTAGTTATCCCGGTCTTACGGGCAGGTTGCCTACGTGTTACTCACCCGTCCGCCGCTAACCATCAGGAGTGCAAGCACTCCTTCAGGTCCGCTCGACTTGCATGTATTAGGCACGCCGCCAGCGTTCGTCCTGAGCCAGGATCAAACTCTCCAATAAAGGTTGTTTGACTTGCTCATTTAGAAAAACTGACGAGAATTTTAATTCTCATTTATACTCACTCGTTGTTCAGTTTTCAAAGATCAACTTCGCTTTTCGTTCATCGCCGTTGTTTCAGCGGCGACTTTTATAATATATCACAGTGTTCTAGGTTTTTGCAAGAGTTTTTTTGAATTTTTTTATTTCCACTTTAACCCAACCGCTCAAACCTGCATCGCTGCAACATTATCCCTTCAATAACGGACGAATGCTAATTTAACATAATCCGGGCCCAATCGTCAACACCCATTTGCGCTTATTGTTTCACTTGCGGAAAACGGGCCCGGCGGGCATATTTGGAAAGCTCCTTGGAAGGCGCAAAGCGGGCGTACATTCTGAATATCGTTTTATACCGATTGGCGATCGCGTTCCGAATGTCCTGATCAAGCCGATGGTCGCTCATATCGAGCAGCATTTCATCCAGCTCTTTTCGCAGCACATAGTCAAGTTCCTTGCATTCTTTCTCGCTGAATAACATTCCCAGCATGACAGAACAACTCCTCTTTGGTCTTAGATTCAAATGCAGAATTAGGGGATGCATTGTTCACCTGGACTCGCCAGTTGTGCTTTAATGTTATGCACACATTTTGGGAAAATTATGAATGCAAGGAGCAAATTCATAAGCCAACAGTTAAGTCTATCAAGATCGAACCAAATAAAAAGTCAGCGTACTTTCAATAACGGCCGCAACGACCAAAAGCAAGACAACCCAGCAAGCCCCGCGGAAGAATGTTTTAAAAAACCCCCGCCAATCGACCGTTCTTTCCCCCGGATCTCTAGCGCCCAGCTCGCCCAAACTTTTGATGACCAAATAACCGAATTGCAAACCAAACCCGGAGGCGATCAGAATCGCCGGAATTTCAATAATACCGTGAGGAAGCAGTCCGCGTACAATCAAATCCAGGACATGTTCCCCTCGGCTGCCGGCCGCCGCCACCACATACCCGAGCGCCACCCCGTTCATCAGCAGAAACACGCCCGGCATTATTCCCAAAAGCCCGCCCAAAACCATGATGGCAACGCTTTTTAAGGCATTGTTCAAGAAAATAAACGTGAAGAAATGCAGCTCAGGCGTCTCCGTTTGCGATAGCTGCCGGCTGTATTCTCCTAATTTCTCCAAGTCCGACAGGATCAACCGCGTAAGCGTATCGGCGTTGGCGGCTCCCAAGGCGACTCCTGCGGCAAAAATCAAAAGGGAAACCAGCATCGCCTTGCGGTAAAGCTTCAAATCCGTCACAAATCTTTTAAAGGAAAACATGGCAACCTCCTTAAATTTCAGGGACAAGGGCGTCATAATGCAGTGGGAAAAGCATACATTGGTACAAGCGGATCAGTTCTGATCATTTCATTCTGATGACGAGAGGGGCTAAATTGCTAATGAACAATTTCTTCTATGTCCTGAACGGGAAGAAAATCAAACGATTTTTCTTTGTTTTCGCTGCGGCCCTGTTTGCCGCCGGCGTCATTTACGTGGAACGTGGCCAAGTTACCGTGTTTTCCGAAGAAAGCGCGCCTTCAGCCATTTATAGTGTCTCCACGAACAAAAAAGTCATCGCCCTGACCTTCGATATCAGTTGGGGAGACAAACGCGCCGAACCGATCCTCAAAGTGCTGAAGGATAAAAACGTGCAAAAAGCCACCTTTTTCCTTTCCGCCCCCTGGAGCAAAACCCACCCCGAACTCGTAAAAGCGATTCAGCAGCAGGGGTACGAAATCGGCAGTCACGGGTATAAGCATGTCAACTACAGCGGGCTCACCGATGAAGAGATAGCGCAGCAAATTTCGTCCGCCCACGCCGTTCTTACCGAGGTAACCGGACAACCGCCGAAGCTGCTCAGACTGCCAAACGGCGATTTTGATAAAAGAGTGCTGAAAATCGCGGCCAGCCAAGGTTACCAAGTCATCCAATGGGATACGGATTCCCAGGATTGGATGAACAAAGGCGTCCGGACGATCGCCGATCGCGTCGTAAACAAAGCCCATCCGGGAGACATCGTCCTCCTTCATGCCAGCGATTCGGTGAAGCAAACGCATGAAGCGCTGCCGATCATCATCGACGAGCTGCGAAAAAAAGGCTACGAATTCGTCACGGTCACCGATCTGCTCCAGGAAGCGAACGTGCAGGGCAACGAGGTGCGCGATCAAGCCTGGCTGCAGGAGCAACTGGACTTCGCCGCGGGTTTATGAACCCGGCAAGCGATCAGCGAAGTGAATAAAAAAAGCCCAGTGAATCGCTGGGCCTTTTTATGTATATCCTATCCTTAACGCTCCGACTTCAGAACTTTATGCAAAATCAGGATTTGATATGCGTTGCAGGCGATGAGGGGAGCAACGATCCAGGCCGTCGCCTCGGCGACCCCGATTTTCAGCACGCCGACGGTTTCCACGATCGTAACCGCCACCATGAAAAACAAGGTCGGAATCCAGGCCGTTCCGTTCGTGAATTTGGCCTTGAAGTAGGCGGTTACGATGGCCACCGCAAGTATGATGACGCCGAGGACGATGTCGGATATCCCACGTTTGTCTCCGCCGACGAATGTCCGGAAAAACAGGAGCTCCAGCAGCGCCAGCGCCGTAAGCACGAGCTGTACATACTGCCACGATTTTCTGGAAAATACGCCGGTCCCCATGTAATTGATCATCAAGTAAGCAAAAAATCCCATTTGCGAGTAGACGCTGACCATAATTCCAACGCCCAGCAAGATGCCAATATTCACCAAAACATCGGCTGCGCCGTTATTTTTTACGGTGCCGGTCCACTGAATCAGCAAGCCGACGATCAGCGATACGGCCGCGCCTACGCCTATAGAAGTCGAGAACAGATAAAGCCATTTTTTCAGGTTCAAGCCCTTACACCCCCACTATCGAAATATTTTACCAACGATCCCGGCAAAAAACCATTCTTTTCAGCCTTTTCATTGGGATAATTCCGTTTTGTCGCTGCATACTAAAACCAGCAGTAATGATGATAAGGAGGAAGGGAACCATGAAATTGCGGGGTACCCGTTGGTTTTTATGCTTTTTATGTACATTTGCTCTTCCGCTGGCGGCCTGCGGTTCTGAACAAAGCTCCTCCTCTTCTTCCCAGGGTGGAGGGTATAAAGAAACGAAATCGATGGTGATCGATATCCTGAAAACGGATGAAGGCAAAAAAGCGATCTACGAAGCGTTGAGCTCCCCGAGCAGCAGCGGCGGTGGTGGAAGCTCAGGCTCCGATTCCGAATCGGGTTCGGGATCCGGTTCGGGTGGAGGAAGCGGCTCCGGAAGCGGCGGCGGAACCTTTGGCGTGAAAATGCTCCTTCCGTCGCAAACCTCCAATGAAGTGAGGATGGCCGTTAAAGAAACCATTACTTCTCCGGAATATAAAAAGGAAATCGAGAAAATCATGACCGATCCTCAATTTGCCGGGGATTTTGCCAAAGCCATCAGTTCGCAAAACAAAGAGCTCCATATGCAGTTAATCAAAGATCCGACGTACCAAAAATCGATGACCGACATGATGAAATCGCCGGAAGTTATGAAGATGTTTTTGGATTTGACGAAAACCCCGGATTACCGCAAACAAGCGATGACTATCATGCAGGAATCGATGCAAAGCCCGCTGTTCCGTATGGAAGTGCGGGAACTGCTGAAAACGGTCGTTCAGGAAGAGCTGCAGCCGAAGGTTGAAAAAGCGCCGAAGAAACAAGGCGAAGGCCAAGGCGGCGGTGGCGGCCAAGAAGGCGGCGGCGAAGGCGGACAGAGCAACGAAGGCGGCGGCGGTGGCGGAGGTTCGTCTTAAGCCCCGCGCGAATACGAAAAAAGACTGGCCGGAGGTCAGTCTTTTTCGCATTTGCCGGCGATCTTTACGGCCAGCTCATCATACAGTTTACCGGTCGGCGTATCCGCTTTATATACCGAAGGCGAGAAGTCCTGCTCCGCCGGATGATTGTCCGGCGCGCCCAGCGGAATTTGCGCGAGCAGCTCGGTATGGAGCGATTCCGCTAACCGGGCGCCGCCGCCTTTGCCGAAGATATATTCCTTTTCCCCGCATTTCGAGCATTCATAATACGCCATGTTCTCGACGACACCCAGCACCTCGTGTTCGGTTCTTAACGCCATCGCCCCCGCTCTGGCCGCCACGAAGGCCGCCGTGGCATGCGGCGTCGTTACGATGATCTCCCGGCTCTGCGGGATCATTTGGTGCACATCGAGCGCAATATCGCCCGTTCCCGGCGGAAAATCAAGGAGCAGATAATCCAGTTCGCCCCAATGAACATCGTTAAAAAATTGGCGCAGCATCTTGCCGAGCATCGGTCCCCGCCAAATAACGGGATTGTTGTCCTGAATAAAAAAGCCCATCGACATGACTTTTACGCCAAACCGCTCTACCGGGATGATCGCCCCGTCTTCCACGCCGGGCGCCTCCTCAATGCCCATCATATCGGGCACGCTGAACCCGTAAATGTCCGCGTCGATCAATCCGACCCGCTTGCCTTGGCGGGCCAGCGCGGCCGCCAGATTCACCGTAACGGTCGACTTGCCGACTCCGCCCTTCCCGCTGGCCACGGCAATAAAATGCACGCCGGACGCGGGATCAAGAATCGGCAGGTTCTCCAATCCGGCGCCGTGGCCCTTCAGTTCCCTGCCGCCCTCCGCTTGCCCGGATGCGCCGCCGAAGCCGCCGGCTTCTTCCCGCTCCCGCTCCGACGCTTCGCGGAATCGAATATGTACGTCAGGCACGCCCGCCTCGGCCAAACGATAGCGGATTTCCCGCTCTACTTCCGCCAGTTCCCCGCTGTCCTTGTCCATGCAAACTACGGTTAAAGCCACCCGGTCCTCTTTGATCATCATATCGCGAATCCATTGCATCTCCACCAGGCTTCGCTTTGTCGTCGGTTCGGCAACGGGACGCAAGGCAGCCTGAAGTTCATCCTTCGTTAACAATGAAAGCACCTCGACTTCATCAGATAATTGGCTGGTTCATCATGATGTTTATTATAGCATTACCTGACGCCGTCTGCCGGGCTTTTGATTTTTTCGCCGGAGTAATAGCGCAGTATCCCTTGATAAATCGAAGCGGCGACTTTACGCTGGTAGGCTTCGCTGCCGAGCAGCGAGGCTTCATCGGGATTGGACAGAAAGCCGACCTCCACGAGCACCGAAGGTACCTGCACCGCCTCCAGCAAATAAACGGTTTTATCCGACGGCTTGGCGACCCGGTCCGTATTTTCCAGGTTACGTTTGAGCTCTTCCTGAACAAGCGCCGCCAAATTGGCGCTATCCGCATGATTGGGGTAGTAAAACGACTGGGCCCCGCGCCAGCGCGGCGACGGAATGCTGTTCATATGAATGCTCACCAGCAGATCGGCCTGCTTCTCCTCAACAAAACGGACCCTGCGCTTCAAATCTTCCGTTTTGCGTTTGCTGTACCCTTGCGTTCCTTCACTCGCGAGATCCTTATCCACTTCCCGCGTCATGACGACGACCGCCCCGGCCTGCTGCAAATAATCGCGCAAATACAGCGATACGGCCAGATTGATGTCCTTTTCGATCAGCCCCTGCCGGCTGACCGCGCCCCCGTCCGGACCGCCGTGCCCCGCGTCAAGCGCAATAATCCGCCCCGCAAGCGGAAGGCTCCAGTATTTCCACACCTTTTGCGCAGGAGCTTGATACATCGCTATGCCGATGAGCAGGGCAACAAGGACTACGCCGATCAGCGCTTTTTTGATATGGTTCAAGGTTATCCATAACGTTACCTTATCTTTTCCGCCCATAAAAAAGCCACCTTTCTCCCTCATGACATTAACCATGATATGGGACAAGGTGGACAAATATGACTGGCCGTTAACTCGTTACTTGCGATTTCATGCCTTCGATCAGCACCTGGGCCACCTCGGGGCGGGTAAACTCCGGCGGCGGGCAGATCCCCTCGCGGAGCAGTCCCCGCACTTTAGTGCCGGACAAAGTCAGATGATCCTCTTTCGGATGCGGGCAGGTTTTGCTGGAAGCCATGTTGCCGCATTTCGTGCAAAAGAAGCTGTGCTCGAAAAAGAGCGGCGAAATGCCAAGCTCCTCGGCGGTAAAGTTCGCAAAAATCTCCTGCGCCTCATACGTTCCGTAGTAATCGCCGACCCCGGCATGATCGCGCCCGACGATGAAATGCGTACAGCCGTAATTTTTCCGCACCATTGCATGGAAAATCGCTTCACGCGGACCGGCGTAACGCATCGCCGCAGGGAATACGCCCAAAAACGTGCGGTCTTTAGGATAATAATTTTCGAGCAGCGTCAAATAGCTCTTCATCCGCACGTCCGCCGGAACATCGTCGGACTTGGTCTCGCCGACCAGGGGGTTCAAAAACAGGCCGTCCACGATCTCCAGCGCGCTCTTTTGGATGTATTCATGGGCCCGGTGCACCGGGTTGCGGGTCTGAAAGCCCACGACCGTCTTCCACCCCTTCTCGACGAATATACGGCGCGTGTCCGCCGGATCGAAGTAAAACTCCCGGAAGCGGGCCGGCTGCGGCCGATTCAGCACCTGTACCGAACCGCCGACATAATACGGCGAACGTTCAAACAGCTTTCTTACGCCAGGGTGCTCGATATCGTCGGTTTTGAAGACGTTTTTGGCTTCCTCCCCATGGTCGACTGCATAAATGCTTCCAATTTCAAGCAGCCCGTAAATAACACCGTCCTGTTCTCCGGTCAGCGCGACCTTTTCCCCTACGGCCAGCAGCTTCGCCTGCTCCTTGCTGACGGACAGGGTAATCGGGATGCTCCATACGGTACCGTCGGCCAGACGCATCCGCTGTACCACGGAACGGTAATCCGCTTCGTTCATAAACCCGGTTAACGGGGAAAAAGCGCCGACCCCAATCAGGTCCAAATCGGATATCGTCCAGGCATTGATAGGAATCGACTGAAGTTCCCGCGCCAACGCCAATAATTCATTGCGCTCCTCGCCGGTCGCGAGTCTGTTCACCAGGCTGCCGCCATGCGGTAATATCGCCGTCATTAGATCTCCCCCAATTTCCATTTCGGTTGTACCTTTCGCAACCCGCGTCTTACTTGTGCAAGCCGCATTCCGTCTTCTCCGTACCTGACCAACGCCCTGCCCGCGGATCTTCGCCAGGCATAACCGGCCGCGTGCAGTGCTCACAGCCGATGCTCGGGTAATTGCGATCGTGCAGGGGGTTGTAAATGAGCTTGTTCTCGCGGATGTAGTTCCATACGTCGTCCGATGTCCAGGCTGCCAGCGGATTAAATTTGACCAGCCCGAATTTTGCGTCGTATTCGACCTTCTTCGCATTGGCCCGGGTCGGCGCCTGGTCGCGGCGAATTCCCGTAATCCAAGCCTCGTAGCCGCCAAGCACGCGGGTCAGCGGCTCCACCTTACGGAGATTGCAGCAGGCGTTCGGATCGGATTTCCACAATTCATCCCCGTACTTCTCCGCCTGCTCCTCCGGCGTAAGCTTCGGGGATACGCGGACAAACTCCAGATTATATTGGGCCGCAATCGCATCGCGCGTCTCATAGGTCTCTTTAAAGTGAAAATCGGTGTCCAAATAAAAAATATCAGTGGATGGACTGATCTTCTGCAGCATGTCTACAATTACGACATCTTCCGCGCCGAAGCTGCAGGCGAAAGTGATGTTTGGAAACGCCTCAACCGCCCAGGCAATAACATCCTGCGGGGTAGAGTTTTCAAATTCCTCCGCCTTCGTGTGAATCAACTGTTCCTTTTCCAATAAATTCAATGATTCCGACCTCCCGTTCAGGTATGTCTAAGAATGGAATAAAACCGACTAATCAGATTAGAATTATATTTTTAAGTATAAAACATAAACATGAGAAGTCAACCCAAAAATTTCATTTTGAAAAAAAGCCCAGCTTTCCAACTTGGAAAGACTAGGCCAGTGTGTAAATTGCTACAATGATATATATGAATTGGGACATCTTTTATGTGTATGTACGAAAAAGCAAAAAGCCCTCCTCCGGGATCGGAGAAGGGCTGTATTTGCAAATATTAACGTTTCGAGAACTGAGGCGCGCGACGAGCGGCTTTGAGACCGTATTTCTTACGTTCTTTCATCCGCGGGTCACGAGTCAGGAAGCCTGCCTTTTTCAGTGCCGGACGGAATTCCGGATCCGCTTTGAGCAGAGCGCGGGAGATCCCGTGGCGGATTGCGCCAGCTTGGCCGGAAATACCGCCGCCATGAGCGATGACGATAACGTCGTAGTTGCCGATCGTTTCCGTCAAAGCCAGAGGTTGTTTTACGATCAGCTTCAGCGTTTCCAGACCGAAATAATCGTTGATATCGCGTTTATTGATGACAATGCGTCCTTCACCCGGTACAAGGCGAACACGAGCTACCGAATGTTTACGACGACCTGTCCCATAGTATTGTACTTGTGCCATGAAACTGTCCTCCCTTTTAATTATCCGCGAAGTTCGTAAACTTCAGGTTTTTGTGCCACATGTGGATGCTCTGTGCCAGCGTAAGCTTTCAATCTCAGCTTCATTTTCTCGCCTTGACGAGTTTTTGGCAGCATGCCGTGAACGGCGGACTCGATTACACGTTCAGGTTTCGTTCTCAGCAAATCCTTGGCTGTAGTCACTTTCAAACCGCCCGGATGCAGGGAATGACGATAGTACTTTTTGTTGTCCATTTTTTTGCCGGTCAGGGCGATCTTCTCCGCATTGATGACGATAACAAAGTCACCGCAGTCAACGTGTGGAGTGAATTGTGGTTTGTGTTTGCCGCGGATAAGAGCTGCAGCTTCGCTTGCCAGACGGCCCAGCGTTTTGCCTTCGGCATCGATGATATGCCATTTGCGCTCAACTTCGCCCGGCTTCGCCATATAAGTGGTACGCATGTAATGATCCTCCTTTTTTCAATCCAACTGAAAATGATCCTGCTCTTCGGGTCGCCTGACCTTTTCCAGCACATTTATCTTCGATCGTTTCATTCATAATTAGCAAATCTCAAATGCTTGTTTGGTCGGCTTTCTTGACTGGGGGCTGTGGGAGAGCCATCAAGAAAACACAACTTTTATTTTACAGGAAGGGCAAGTAATACGCAAGCTTTTTTTAAAAGCTTTACCGCTAAAATACCGCTTTGCGGTTAATCGAACAGATCGCCAAACACGTCAAGCACCGACTTTTTCTTCTTATGCTTATAGTGTTTGTCATAACCGTGTTGCGAGTATCGCGGATCGTATCCCTGTTGCCCCTGTTGGGGGTAGCCGCCGTACCCCTCGTTGGACTTCGGCTTTGGCCGGTCGTAATCCCGCTCGTACCACTCGTTGAAAGCCGGCCGGATTTCCCGCACTTCGCTCATCAGCTTCTCCAGCTCGCCGCGGTCCAGCCAAACCCCTTTACAATCCGGGCAAACATCGATCAAGACGCCATCCTTCTCCACTTCTCTCATGCGCACATCATTACATACCGGACATTTCATGCAAAAAACCTCCTTGGGCTCATGCCAATAATCACATTTTAAATATGTTACGTATGAGTCCATCCGGGGTTTCACAACCGAAGGGCTGTTTCGTCGTATTCGACGCTCCACAGCATCAAACCTTTGCTTTCGGCCGTGGGGCCGGCTGCCTCGCGGTTGCGCGCTTCGAGAATGAGCGGAATGTCCTCCGGCTTACGCTTGCCCTCTCCGATCTCCAGCATCGTGCCTACAATGATGCGAACCATGTGCTGCAAAAAGCCGTTACCGGTAAAATACAAGTGGATAACGCCCTGCCCATCACTGCCGGAAGCATCCGGCGATGTCTCTGTTTCCAGCCGGGCATCATAAATCGTGCGAACATGACTGGGTTGGGTGGAATGGCGTGAGGCGAAGGAGGTGTAATCATGCGTACCGACCAAAAAGGCCAGCCCCAAGCGCATCGCCTCAATATCGAGCCGGCCGTAATGGTGCAGCTGGTAGTTTCGTTGAAACACGTCGGGAAAACGATTCCCGTTGATCGTATAACGATATGTTTTGCGTTTGGCCGACCGTCTGGAATGAAAGGATAGCGGCACCTCTCTGGCCGAAGTCACCCGGATATCGGAAGGAAGACGGCTGTTCAGCGCCAGGCACCAGCGTTCCACCGGAATCTTCGCCGCCGTCGGGAAATTAAACGGCTGCTGGCGGGCGTGTACGCCGGCATCGGTGCGTCCGGAGCCGTGGATTTTCACCCGCTCCCCGGTGAGCCCGAAAATCGCCGCTTCCAAATGGTCCTGCACGGTGTTGCCGCCTGGCTGGGTTTGAAAACCGTAATAGTTCGTGCCGTCGTAACTAACGGCCATCAGCAAATTACGCATCGGTTCCTTCCTTCCTGAGTCGCTGAGTGGTCTACATATGTTGAATTAATGGCGGGTCGGATGGAGGCAGACGTATAAAATGTTTGCCTATTTTCCTCCTGTCTCAAGCTCAGCTTATGTAGACTCACAGAAAAAAACTCTCCGAAAGCTTAGCCATAAGGCGAGCCGACAGAGAGTTTTACACGCTTTGGTTGGGGAGATCCCCGTCAATTAAGCCCGGTCTACCAGTTCCAGATAAACCATAGGAGCAGAGTCGCCGCGGCGAGGTCCCAATTTCAAGATACGGGTATATCCGCCCGGACGCCCGGAGTAACGAGTCGCCAGTTCATTGAACAGCTTTTGGATTGCGTCCTGCTCACCGTCGATCGATTCGCGGCGAACGTAAGCCGCCACTTGACGACGGGCGTGCAAATCTCCGCGTTTAGCTTTGGTGATCAGCTTTTCAGCGATCGAACGAACTTCTTTCGCTTTCGCCTCCGTCGTTTGGATGCGCTCGTACAAGAACAGGTCCGTTACCAGGTCACGGAACAAAGCTTTACGTGCGCTGGAATCGCGGCCCAATTTTTGGTATGCCATGAGTTTTCCCTCCTTCGCTAAAACGATTCAAGTGATCTTATTCTTCAGTGCGTAGTCCCAAACCAAGCTCCTCGAGCTTTTCTTGAACTTCCTCCAAAGATTTGCGGCCAAGGTTGCGCACCTTCATCATATCTTCTTCGGTTTTCGTCGTCAGCTCTTGCACCGTGTTAATGCCGGCACGCTTGAGGCAGTTATAGGAACGAACGGAGAGATCAAGCTCTTCAATCGTCATTTCAAGCACTTTTTCTTTCTTGTCTTCTTCCTTCTCAACCATGATTTCAGCGTCCTTCGCTTCGTCCGTCAGTCCGACGAACAGGAAGAGATGCTCGGTCAAAATTTTCGCGCCGAGGCTAACCGCTTCTTCAGGTTTGATACTGCCATCGGTCCACACTTCAAGCGTCAGCTTGTCATAGTTGGTCACTTGGCCAACGCGGGTGTTCTCCACCACATAATTGACGCGAGTAATCGGGGTATAGATCGAATCGACGGGAATGACACCAATCGGCTGATCATCTCGTTTATTCCGATCTGCCTGAACATAACCACGACCGCGGCCCGCATAAATGCGCATGTGAAGTCTCGAACCCGGTTCCATCGTTGCGATATGCAGATCCGGATTCAAAATTTCCACGTCGCTGTCCGCACGGATATCCCCTGCCGTAATCACGCCTTCGCCTTCCGCATCGATTTCGAGAATTTTCTCTTCATCGGAGTGGATTTTCAGCGAGAGAGCTTTCAGGTTCAGGATGATTTCCGTAACGTCTTCCATGACGCCCGGGATGGTCGAGAATTCATGCAGAACTCCATCGATTTGGACCGAGGTTACCGCAGCACCCGGCAAAGAAGATAGCAAAATCCGGCGAAGCGAGTTGCCCAGTGTGGTGCCATATCCACGCTCAAGTGGTTCTACTACAAATTTCCCATAGGTGCCTTCTTCGTTAACTTCTACGGTCTCAATTTTTGGTTTTTCGATTTCTATCACGAAGTACCCCTCCTTCAAAACGTCGTTCCTTTGAAACTGCCTTGTTTGCTGAAGTCGATCATGTAGTATGCCTAAACAACCATTGTTACCAAGTGGCGCTGTTGTTATACCACATTCAGTACGGCTTCATTAAACGCGGCGGCGTTTTGGAGGACGGCAGCCGTTGTGAGGAATCGGAGTCACGTCTTTAATCATGTTTACTTCAAGACCTGCCGCTTGCAGCGAGCGGATAGCGGCTTCACGGCCGGCGCCAGGACCTTTGACCATAACTTCAACAGTCTTCATGCCATGCTCCATAGCCGCTTTTGCAGCCGATTCCGCAGCCATTTGCGCGGCAAACGGCGTCGACTTACGGGAGCCTTTGAACCCGAGATTACCGGAGCTTGCCCAAGAGATCGCGTTGCCGTGCGGATCCGTAATGGTAACGATCGTATTGTTGAAGGTGGAGCGGATATGTGCCACACCAGATTCGATATTTTTCCGGTCACGACGTTTCGTGCGTACGACTTTTTTTGGTTTAGCCATTGTCTGTTATCCCCCCTTCTTATTTCTTCTTGTTCGCTACCGTACGACGAGGACCCTTGCGAGTACGGGCATTCGTTTTCGTACGTTGTCCGCGAACCGGCAAGCCGCGACGGTGACGCACACCGCGGTAGCAGCCGATTTCGATCAAACGTTTAATATTTAAGGAAATTTCACGACGCAGGTCGCCTTCCACCTTGACCGTTTTGTCGATCGTTTCGCGTAGTTTGCTAACCTCATCTTCCGTCAAATCACGAACACGAGTGTCCGGATTGATGCCTGTTTCTTTCAGGATTTTCTGGGAAGTCGTTTTACCGATTCCGAAAATGTAAGTTAAGGCGATCTCAACGCGTTTATCACGTGGCAAATCCACACCAGCAATACGTGCCATTTTACGCTACACCCCCTTCTATTAACCTTGTTTTTGTTTGTGTTTCGGATTTTCGCAAATCACCATGACATTGCCTTTGCGACGAATGACTTTGCATTTTTCGCAAATCGGCTTTACAGAAGGTCTTACCTTCATGTTGATTACCTCCTAAAAGTTTTACGTTAAGTAAAACTAACTTCGAAAGCACGAGCATGTTTTGCGCAGCAAAACGCTCTTCGTAAGATAAACCAAGTTTTACGGATGTAAAACTTTCACGTCAGCATTGGTCTGAAACAACTCAACCTGCATATTGTACCACAAAACAGCGGCATATGCCAGAGCCAACTATTTACGGTAAGTGATCCGGCCTTTTGTCAAATCATAAGGCGACAGTTGGACAACCACTTTGTCCCCGGTCAAAATACGGATAAAGTGCATCCGCAGCTTCCCGGAAACATGAGCGAGAATTTGATGGCCATTCTCCAGCTCAACCTTGAATGTTGCATTCGGCAGCGGTTCAATGACCGTGCCTTCGACTTCAATGACATCTTCTTTAGCCACAGTCAGTCTCCTTTCTCTTCAGCCTCGGAACTTTCGGATTTCAAATAGACAAGCACGGCGTGACGCAGCTTCGCGTTTGTAACCCGGCCGCTCTCCTGCAAACTATGAACAACCTCGCTGCTGACCGTGGGCAGTAGCTCAAGATGCTGGACGTTTTTTCGTTTCGGCTGGTCAAACTTGCGTTTGTCCCCGTCCGCGATCAGGACGAATCTGTCGTCCACGATCTGCACGATCACATTCACCGTCCCGGCATCCCTGCCTTTTAGAACTTTCACCAATTGGCCCGGCTGCGCTTCCGAACGTTGTTTCACATTCATCACCTACGCGTCCAGCTTTGTGAAAATTTCCATACCGTCAGGCGTTACGGCCACCGTATGCTCGAAATGAGCGCACAACGAACCGTCCACCGTAACGACCGTCCAATTGTCATCCAGCGTTTTGACATACCTTTTCCCCATGTTAACCATCGGTTCGATCGCCAGGACCATCCCGGGTTTGAGCCGCGGCCCCCGGTCAGGCATGCCGTAGTTCGGAATTTGCGGTTCTTCGTGCAGCTTGGATCCAATGCCGTGTCCGACATATTCCCGAACGACGGAAAAACCCGCAGCCTCGATATGCTGCTGAATCGCATGCGAAATCGTGAACAAACGGACATCCGGCTTGACGAGCGCCAGGCCCGCGTACAGCGATCCTTCGGTTACTTCAAGCAACCGCTTGGCTTCCGCCGAAATTTCGCCCACCGGATAGGTCCACGCCGAGTCGCCGTGGTAGCCGCGATACTCCGCGCCGATATCCAAACTGATGATATCGCCTTCGTTCAATTTGCGTTTGCCGGGAAATCCGTGTACCAATTCTTCGTTGACCGAAGCGCAAATGCTGTAAGGAAAACCGTTGTAACCCTTGAAAGACGGCACGGCGCCCTGACTGCGAATAAATTTGTCGGCGATCTGATCGAGTTCCCCCGTCGTAATTCCTGGCTCAATCGATTGCGCCATGAGCCTGTGCGTTTCCGCTACGATTCGCCCAGCTTCTCGCATAAAGCCCAGTTCCGTTTCGGATTTACAGATGATCATTACACCTAACCTCGCAGTAAAGATACGATTTCTTTCGAGACCGCATCGATTTCCTGTTCGCCGTCCACTTGGCGCAGCAAACCTTTGTCTTCATAAAACTTCAGAAGCGGTGCCGTTTTGTTGATATATTCGTCCAAACGGGTGCCTACCTTCTCCTCGGTATCGTCGGAGCGCTGGTACAGCTCGCCGCCGCATTTATCGCAGACCCCCTCCTGTTTGGGAGGATTAAAGATCACATGATAAGTGGCGCCGCAGGATTTGCAAATCCGGCGTCCGGTCAGCCGCGCCAGCAGCTTGTTCCGGTCCACTTTCAGGTCGATAACGTGGTCAAGCTTGCGTCCCAGTCCCTTAAGCAGTTCCTCCAGCGATTCCGCTTGCGAAAGGGTTCTTGGAAAGCCGTCCAATAAAAAACCTTTTTCGCAATCGGACTGCTGCAGGCGCTCGCGGACAATACCCACCGTGACGTCATCAGGCACCAGAAGGCCTTGATCAATATACTCCTTGGCTTTCATCCCTACGGGCGTTCCCTGTTTGATGGCCAAGCGGAACGCGTCGCCGGTGGAGATGTGAGGAATACCGAATTCATTGACAATGACTTCGGCCTGTGTTCCTTTTCCCGCTCCGGGAGGTCCCATGAAAAGCAGGTTCATGTCTCTCACTCCCTCCAAAAATCGCACCATGTCAATAAACAGCACGATAGGTCCCAGGCGAGCCCAGCAGCAGCCCGATCCTGGTACCTATCGCCTATTTATTGATAAAGCCTTTATAGTGACGTTTGATCAGCTGACCTTCGATCGTCTTCATCGTATCCAGCGCAACGCCGATAACGATCAGGATCGAAGTACCGCCAATAAGAACCGTACGCGGCAGATTAGCCAATGCGCCGAGGCCCATAGGCAGAATGGAGATGGCCGCGAGGAACAGGGAACCGGTCATCGTCAAGCGGGTTAGAACCCGAATGAGATAAGTTTCGGTCGCTTTCCCCGGACGAATTCCCGGAATGTATCCGCCGTTTTTCTTCATATTCTCAGCCATTTGCTGCGGGTTCATCTGTACGAACGTATAGAAGAACGTAAAACCGATGATCATGACCACATACAGCACGATTCCAAGCGGAGCACTCGTGGACAGGTTGTGGGTGACCCATTGCGCCCAGGCGTGCGTCGACCAGAAGCTGGCGATCACGACCGGGAACTGCAGCAAGGAGACCGCAAAAATGACCGGAATAACGCCCGCGGCGTTGATTTTCAGCGGAATATGCGTATTTTGCCCGCCGTACATCTTATTGCCGACAACGCGTTTGGCGTACTGCACCGGAATCTTCCGGACGGCCTGCTGGATGTAAATGACACCGATGACGATCAGTACGCACACGAGGAGAATCGCGATGGATTTCACCACGTTCATGAATGCTTGCCCTTCAACGATAAATTCCGATTTGGCGATCGTTGTGATATGCGTAGGAAACGACGCAACGATTCCGGCAAAGATGATCAGCGAGATCCCGTTGCCGATGCCTTTATCGGTAATTTGCTCACCGAGCCACATCAAGAACGAAGTGCCTGCGGTCAACACGATCGCAATAACCAGATAATCCGCAAAGGTCGCGTTCGGCACCATCTGCGTTCCATACAACCGATTGAAGCCAATCGATGTGGCAAACGCCTGAACGATAGCCAATACAACCGTACCGTAGCGGGTTACCTGGGCCATCTTCTTTTTCCCGTGCTCCCCTTGTTTAGCCCATTCCGCAAACTTCGGAACGACGTCCATGGACAAGAGCTGCACAATGATGGAAGCCGTGATATAAGGCATGATCCCGAGGGCGAAGATCGAGAAATTCGCCAAAGCGCCTCCCGAGAAGGTGTTCAAGAGCCCGAGCAGATTGTTTCCCGATTCGTTTACCGTCTGAAATACCGACGCATTAACGCCCGGAACCGGAACGAAAGATCCGATCCGGTAAATGAGAAAAATAAACAGCGTAAAGAGAATGCGGGTGCGCAAGTCCTGAACATGCCATATGTTCTTAATGGTTTTAAACATTAGATCACCTCGGTTTTACCGCCGGCAGCCTCGATTTTCTCTACCGCAGATTGGGAGAACTTGTTCGCTTTCACTGTCAATTTGACAGTAACTTCGCCGTTGCCGAGAATCTTGATGCCGCTCTTCGCGTCTTTCACGATCCCTTGTTCAAACAACAGTTCAGGAGTTACTTCCGTATCCGCCGCAAATTTGTTCAAATCTTGGATGTTGACAATCGCATACTCTTTCCGCGTCGGATTAATAAATCCGCGTTTCGGCAAGCGACGATACAACGGGTTTTGACCGCCTTCAAATCCCGGACGGACACCACCGCCGGAACGAGCGTTTTGACCTTTGTGACCACGGGTAGACGTTTTACCCATTCCGCTCCCCGTACCGCGGCCAACGCGCTTGCGCTCGTGGCGGGATCCGGGAGCCGGAGAAAGCTCATGTAACTTCATCGTTCGTTGCACCTCCTTATTTATTGTTGGTTCTTATATAACACTCAAAACCTGTTAGGCTTCGATTTCTTTAACCGAAACCAAGTGGCTTACTTGATTCACCATGCCGCGGATGGCCGGATTGTCGTTGTGAACCACGGTTTGGTTGATTTTGCGAAGACCCAAGGTTTTCACGGTAGTACGTTGGTTCTCCGGACGACCGATCAAACTACGCACGAGGGTAATTTGCAGTTTAGCCATGAGATTCCCTCCTTAACCGAGAAGTTCTTCGACGGTTTTACCGCGTAATTTCGCAACATCCTCAGCGCGTTTCAGGCGGGACAAGCCCTCCAAAGTCGCATTGACCATGTTGATGGAATTCGAAGAACCTAAAGATTTTGTCAAAATGTCGCCCACGCCAGCCAGCTCAAGCACAGCGCGAACCGGACCGCCGGCGATAACCCCGGTACCTTCGGACGCCGGTTTCAGGAGCACACGGCCGGCACCGAAATGTCCGGTAACCAGGTGAGGAATCGTCGTGCCTACGAGCGGAACGTGAATCAGGTTTTTCTTCGCATCTTCAATCCCTTTGCGAATCGCATCGGGAACTTCGCCTGCTTTACCGATGCCGGCGCCAACCCAACCTTTGCCGTCGCCGACAACCACGAGCGCGCTGAAGCTAAAACGACGTCCGCCTTTAACTACTTTAGCTACGCGGTTAATATTTACAACTCTTTCAGTCAGTTCTAAAGTGTTCGGATCTACACGCAAGTCGTTAACCTCCTTTTAGTGAATATTTTAGAATTCCAGACCTGCTTCGCGGGCTGCGTCAGCCAAAGCCTGAATCCGTCCATGATACAGGTAACCCCCACGGTCAAACACAACGCTCTTGTAGCCTTTGCCTACAGCGCGTTTCGCGATCAGTTCGCCGACTTTACGGGCGGATTCCACGTTGCCGCCGTTGCCGATCGATCCGTTCAGCTCTTTGTCCACGGTCGAAGCGCTAGCCAGCGTTACGCCTGCCACATCGTCGATCAGTTGGGCATAGATATGTTTGGAGGAACGGTATACGTTCAGTCTTGGACGTTCAGCCGTACCTTGAACTTTCGTCCGCACGCGCAGATGTCTTTTCAGACGAGCTTTGTTCTTATCGCCTTTTGTAATCATGACTTTCCTTTCACTCCCTTCGGTTTACCTTCAAGACGCCAGAAGGACAGGGCCGCTAAGCAGAAACTTATTTCTTCTTACCGGCTTTACCTTCCTTACGAATGATGCGTTCACCTTCATACTTGATCCCTTTGCCTTTGTAAGGCTCAGGCTCGCGAACGGAGCGGATTTTAGCGGCATATTCGCCTACGCGCTCCTTATTGATCCCTTTAACGATGATCTTTGTATTCGAAGGTACTTCAAATTCGATGCCCTCTTCCGGAGTAATTTCAACCGGGTGAGAGTAACCTACGTTCAGAACGAGCTTTTTGCCGGACAAGCTTGCGCGGTATCCGACGCCGACCAGTTCAAGCGACTTCGAGAAGCCTTCCGTTACCCCGCTGACCATGTTGTTCACTACCGAACGGGTCGTGCCATGCAGAGAACGATGTAATTTATTATCAGAAGGACGCTCAATGGTAATCACGTTGTCTTGAACCGTTACCTTGATGTCCTTATGCAGCTCACGAGACAAAGTACCTTTCGGTCCTTTTACCGTAATCACGGTGTTGTCGAGTGTGACGTTCACGCCACTTGGTACTGTAATTGGTTTGCGACCAATACGAGACATGTATTTGCACCTCCTTGTGATAAGACGTTAATTACCAAACGTAGCAAACAACTTCGCCGCCGGCTTTGGACTGACGAGCTTCCTTATCGGTCATAACTCCTTTGGATGTGGAGATAATCGCGATACCCAAACCGCCGAGGACACGAGGGATTTCGTTGCTTTTCGTGTACACGCGAAGGCCTGGCTTACTGATTCTCTTCAAACCGGAGATAACGCGTTCGTTGTTAGGGCCGTATTTCAGGAAAATACGGATGATCCCTTGCTTGTTATCATCGATATATTCTGCATCGCGGATGAAACCTTCACGCTTCAGGATTTCAGCGATTTGTTTCTTGATCGTCGAAGCAGGCAGTTCTACCGTTTCGTGACGCACTGTGTTCGCGTTGCGAATACGTGTAAGCATATCTGCAATTGGATCTGACATAGTCATACGTGTAAACCTCCTTCCCGTTGTTGATAAATTACCAGCTTGCTTTTTTCACGCCAGGAATCTGGCCTTTATAAGCTAATTCACGGAAACAAATTCTGCAAATTTTGAATTTTTGCAATACCGAGTGTGGACGACCGCAACGTTCACAGCGGGTGTACGCCCGCACTTTGAATTTCGGTGCACGTTGTTGTTTAACTTTCATTGAAGTTTTTGCCACTTTAGCCTGACACCTCCCAGATAGTTTCGGAGAATAACGACTTGGTTACTTTGCAAAAGGCATGCCCAGCTGCGTCAACAGCTCACGGGCTTCTTCGTCGGTTTTTGCCGTCGTCACGATAACGATATCCATACCGCGAACTTTGTCGACTTGGTCGTATACGATCTCAGGGAAGATCAATTGTTCCTTGAGGCCAAGCGTATAGTTGCCGCGTCCGTCGAAAGCTTTCGTCGATACGCCGTGGAAGTCGCGCACGCGAGGAAGCGCAATGTTAAACAGTTTGTCGAGGAAGTAATACATGCGGTCGCCGCGAAGCGTTACTTTCACGCCGATCGGCATGTTCTCACGAAGTTTGAAACCGGCGATCGATTTCTTCGCACGCGTGATAACCGGCTTTTGGCCAGCGATCAGCTGCATATCGTTCACTGCGGAATCAAGCACCTTGGAGTTGGCCACGGCTTCGCCGACACCCATATTGATAACGACTTTCTCGATTTTAGGCACTTGCATTACGGTTGTATAGTTGAATTTTTGAACCAAAGCAGGCGTCACTTCGTTCAAAAAGCGTTCTTTCAATCTTGCTGCCATGAATCATGGACCTCCTTTCTTACATTCCTGGATTAGTCGATTACTTCTCCGGATCTCTTGGCTACGCGAACTTTTTTGCCGTTGTCCAATACTTTGTAACCGATACGGGTTACTTTTCCGCTCTTCGGATCAACATGCATAACGTTCGAAACGTGAATCGGAGCTTCTTTCTCGATGATGCCGCCTTGCGGATTCAGCTGGTTAGGCTTTTGGTGTTTCTTGATCATGTTCACACCTTCCACAAGCACGCGGTTCTCACGAGGATAAGCGGCGATGACGCGGCCTTTCTTCCCTTTGTCTTTACCGGAGATCACGATGACCGTGTCGTCTTTCTTAACGTGAAGCTTATTGTTATGAGATTCAAGGATCTTTTTCAGTCTAGGCACTTGGTTTACACCTCCTGTTAAATCGGGGTAGGGGTTATTTAGATAACTTCCGGAGCCAAGGAAACGATCTTCATGAAGTCCTTGTCGCGAAGTTCACGGGCAACCGGACCGAAGATACGCGTTCCGCGCGGGCTTTTGTCTTCTTTGACAACAACCGCCGCGTTTTCGTCGAATGCGATGTAGGAACCGTCTTTACGGCGAACCGCACGTTTCGTACGAACGACAACCGCTCTGACTACGTCTCCTTTTTTGACAACGCCGCCTGGTGTTGCTTGTTTGACGGAACAAACGATCAGATCCCCGATTTGTGCTGTACGACGACCGGTACCGCCCAGAACGCGAATACACATCAATTCCTTCGCGCCGGAGTTGTCGGCAACCTGCAAACGTGTAAATGGTTGAATCATCGATATTTCCTCCTTTCAGCCTGTAGCCTTCGCTATCAGATAATAACCGCTTCTTCTACGACTTCAACGAGTCTCCAGCGTTTGTCTTTGGACAGCGGGCGAGTTTCGGCGATTTTTACGGTATCTCCGATTTTCGCGGTATTGTTCTCATCATGCGCTTTAAATTTTTTCGTGTATTTAATGCGCTTGTGGTACAGATCATGCTTCTTGTACGTTTCTACAGCAACAACGATCGTTTTGTCCATCTTGTCGCTGACGACTTTACCAATTTGCACTTTACGGCTGTTACGTTCGCTCATGGTTAGCCTCCTTCCTGGACTTGGCATTTCGCTTAACGCTTAGACGCTTCTTAACTGATGATCCCGAGTTCTCTTTCACGTAATACGGTTTTAGCACGAGCTATTTCCTTGCGCACGTCACGGATCCGAGTCGGGTTATCGAGTTGGCCGGTAGCCAACTGAAAACGGAGGTTAAAGAGTTCTTCTTTAAACCCGGCGATTTTTTGTTCGATTTCTGCAGTGGTTAAGTTGCGAAGTTCATTAGCTTTCATTTGCTTCACCACCCAATTCTTCACGTTTCACAAACTTCGTTTTGATCGGCAGTTTGTGGGCGGCAAGACGCATAGCTTCGCGTGCGATTTCCTCCGATACACCGGCAAGCTCAAACAGAATCTTGCCAGGTTTCACAACTGCGACCCATTTTTCTACGTTACCTTTACCGCTACCCATCCGGACTTCAAGAGGCTTTTGAGTAATCGGCTTGTCAGGGAAAATTTTGATCCATACTTTACCGCCCCGTTTGATGTAACGCGTCATTGCAATACGCGCCGCTTCAATTTGGCGGTTGGTGATCCAAGTCGGCTCAAGAGCCTGCAGGCCGAATTCGCCGAAGTTCAGTTCGGTGCCGCCTTTAGCTTGGCCTCTCATATTACCGCGTTGCTGCTTGCGGTGTTTTACGCGCTTTGGTACCAACATGATTAGTTGCCTCCTTCCTGAGCAGCTTGTTGTTTCTTAGCCGTAGGAAGAACCTCTCCACGATAGATCCATACTTTTACGCCGATGCGGCCGTAAGTCGTATGCGCTTCTGCCGTACCGTAATCGATGTCGGCGCGGAGCGTATGAAGTGGAACAGTTCCTTCACTGTAGCCTTCCGTACGGGCAATTTCAGCACCGCCGAGACGGCCGCTGACTGCCGTTTTGATCCCTTTCGCTCCCGAACGCATCGTTCTTTGAATCGCTTGTTTCAGCGCACGACGGAAAGAAACGCGGCGTTCCAGTTGTTGTGCGATGCTTTCTGCGACCAGAATCGCGTCAAGATCAGGGTGTTTGATTTCCGAAATGTTGATGTGAACCTTTTTGCCGCCTGCGATTTTCGTAATTTCCCCGCGCAGGATTTCCACTTCCGAACCGCCTTTACCGATAACCATACCCGGTTTGGCTGTGTGGATCGTTACGTTCACACGATTTGCCGCTCTCTCGATTTCAATCCGAGATACCGCGGAGTCTTTCAGTTTGTTTTTCAGGTGTTCACGAATTTTAACGTCTTCCAGCAAAAGATCACCAAAATCTTTGCCGGCGTACCATTTGGATTCCCAATCACGGATAATCCCTACTCGTAGTCCGACCGGATTTACCTTTTGGCCCACACGTTTTCCCTCCTTATTTTTCGGATACCACCAATGTAATGTGGCTGGTGCGTTTGTTGATCCGGCTAGCGCGACCCATTGCCCGCGGACGGAAACGTTTCATCGTCGGGCCTTGGTTGACGTACGCTTGCGTAATCACCAATTTATTAACGTCCATAGAATAGTTATGTTCAGCGTTGGCAATCGCCGAATTCAAAAGCTTCTCCACGATCGGGGAAGCCGCCTTTGGCGTATGGCGCAGAATCGCGATCGCATCGCCGACTTGCTTGCCGCGGATCAGATCGACTACGAGCTGAGCCTTGCGCGGAGCAATGCGGATAGATCTTGCATGTGCTTTAGCTTCCATGTGTAATGACCTCCTCTCAAGCGAAGAACTTATTGGAATTAACGTCTCGTTTTCTTATCGTCATCCGTATGACCTTTGTAGGTACGGGTTGGGGCAAATTCGCCCAGTTTGTGTCCGACCATATCCTCGGTTACGTATACCGGAACGTGTTTGCGTCCGTCGTATACACCAAACGTATGACCAATGAATTGCGGGAAGATCGTGGAGCGGCGGGACCAGGTTTTGATCACGACTTTTTTGCTCGACGCGTTCATTTCCTCCACTTTCTTCAACAGGTAACCATCAACAAAAGGCCCCTTTTTCAGACTGCGACCCATTCATTTATCCTCCCTTCGTCTGACTGCAGAATTCGCCGTTTTATCCACAAGCCGCGAAGTGATCCGCGTGATGCGGATTACTTCGTACGGCGGCGAACGATATATTTATCAGAAGCTTTGCCTTTTTTACGCGTTTTGTAACCCAGGGTCGGTTTGCCCCAAGGCGACAACGGAGATTTACGGCCGATCGGAGCGCGGCCTTCACCACCACCGTGAGGGTGATCGTTCGGGTTCATGACGACACCGCGGACTTCCGGACGTTTGCCGAGCCAGCGGTTGCGTCCCGCTTTACCGATTTTCACGAGCTCGTGGTCGCCGTTGCCTACGGAACCGATCGTCGCGCGGCAAACTTTCAAGACCTTACGAACTTCGCCGGAAGAAAGGCGGATCGTTACGTATTTCTCCTCTTTACCGAGCAATTGGGCTTCCGTACCGGCGGCGCGAACCAATTGTCCGCCTTTGCCGGGCTTCAACTCAATGTTGTGGATTACGGTACCCACCGGGATGTTCTCGAGCGGCAGCGCGTTCCCGATTTTAATGTCGGAACCTGCGCCGGATTCGATCACGTCGCCTACTTTCAGGCCCTTAGGAGCGATGATATAACGTTTTTCGCCATCGGCGTAGTGAATCAAAGCGATATTCGAGGTGCGGTTCGGATCGTATTCGATCGTAGCAACGCGGCCTGGAATTCCATCTTTGTTCCGCTTGAAGTCGATGATGCGGTATTTGCGCTTATGTCCGCCGCCATGGTGACGAACGGTAATTTTACCTTGGTTGTTGCGGCCGGCCGTTTTGCTCAGCGGCGCAAGCAAAGATTTCTCCGGCTGATCCGTCGTGATTTCTTCGAACGTCGACACGCTCATCGCGCGTCTTGCCGGGGATGTCGGTTTGTACTTTTTGATAGGCACGAGATTTCCCTCCTTACTTTAAACGATTTTATACCGATTCAAAAAATTGGAGCGGCTTGCTGTCAGCAGTCAATGTAACAAACGCTTTTTTCCATTCAGGAGTGTATCCGGAGTAGCGTCCGTAACGTTTCAGCTTCCCTGGTACGCGCAAGGTGTTTACGTTCTTGACTTTCACACCGAAGATCGACTCTACGGCTTGCTTGATTTCGGTTTTGTTGGCGCGAATATCAACCTCGAAAACGTATTTCAGGTCATTCATATATTCGGTCGAACGTTCCGTAATCACCGGGCGTTTGATAATATCGCGAGGATCTTTCATTACGCGAGCACCTCCTCTACCTTCTGAACTGCTTCTTTCGTAATGATCAGTTTGTCGTGCGTCAGCACGTCGAGAACATTAATGCCGTCTGCCGCCACGAATTTAACGCCTGGGATGTTGCGTGCGGAAAGCGCCACATTGTCGTCGTAGCTCGGAGCTACAACCAAAGCTTTGCGATCCACTTTCAGGTTGTTCAAAATCGCCGCGAACTCTTTTGTCTTCGGAGCGTTCAAGCTCAGCGCGTCAAGCACGATGATGTCTTGATCGATCACTTTCGAAGACAAGGCCGATTTGATCGCCAAACGGCGAACCTTCTTCGGCAGCTTGTAAGCATAGCTGCGTGGAGTCGGACCAAACACGGTACCGCCGCCTACCCATTGAGGGGCGCGGATGGAACCTTGGCGCGCACGGCCCGTACCTTTTTGTTTCCAAGGTTTACGGCCGCCGCCGCGAACTTCGGAGCGTCCTTTGACTTTGTGGGTGCCGAAACGCAGGGAAGCGCGCTGCATGACAACAGCTTCATGAAGAACGTGCGTGTTCGGCTCGATCCCGAATACCGCGTCATTCAATTCCACTTCGCCCACTTGGCTACCGCTAATATTGAAAAGTGCTACTTTTGGCATTTGATGTTCCTCCTTTCTTGAGGGCTATTATTTCTTAATGGTTTGCTTGATTTTGACGAAGCTGTTTTTCGGGCCCGGAATGGAGCCTTTAACCAGCAGAACGTTGCGTTCCGCATCAACGCGGATAACTTCAAGGTTTTGAATCGTCACGGTTTCATGTCCCATATGTCCAGGCAGGTTTTTGCCTTTGAATACGCGGTTGGCCGCGATCGAACCCATGGAACCCGGTCTGCGATGGTAACGGGAACCGTGCGCCATCGGGCCGCGGCTTTGTCCCCAGCGTTTGATTACGCCTTGGAACCCTTTACCTTTCGAAATGCCGGTTACGTCAACAAATTCGCCTTCGGCAAAAATATCGACTTTGACCTCCTGGCCAACTTCGTATCCCGCCAAATCAACACCGCGAATTTCGCGAACGTAGCGCTTAGGCGTTGCGCCTGCTTTTTTCGCATGCCCAACTTCCGGCTTGTTGGCTCTGGCTTCCTTCTTGTCGGAGTAGCCGAGCTGAATGGCTTCATAACCGTCGTTCTCCACGTCTTTCTTTTGCAGAACCACATTGGAGCCCGCCTCGATTACCGTTACGGGAATGACATTCCCTTCAGCGGTAAATACTTGAGTCATTCCGAGTTTTTTTCCTAAGATACCTTTCATGTTGACACCTCTTTTCCTTTCCTGATTACCTTACGATAATGTGGGTATTACAATTTGATTTCGATATCTACACCGGACGGCAGGTCCAAGCGCATCAAGGCGTCCACGGTTTGCGGAGTCGGGTTCACAATGTCGATCAGACGTTTGTGCGTCCGCATTTCGAATTGTTCCCGGGAATCCTTGTACTTGTGCACCGCACGGAGAATGGTAATGACTTGTTTTTCCGTAGGAAGCGGAATCGGCCCGGATACGCCGGCACCCGAACGTTTTGCCGTTTCAACGATTTTCTCTGCGGATTGATCAAGAATTCTGTGGTCGTAAGCTTTCAAACGAATACGAATTTTTTGCTTTGCCATTTTAGTCCCTCCTTCTATCGCCCAATTTAGTATCGGACATACTCCGTGAAAATTTTCTGACGCCCTCCCATGGCAAAGGGGCCGGGTGTGTCAGTAACCTCTCACATCATCGCAACGTCACAGAACAACATTCACTATTATATAGAAAAGGTAGGCGGAATGCAAGAAATTATTTTAAGGTAGTTCAAAAAGTCCGCTTTTAATCACGAAGTGAATCAGGAAGTAACTCGGCATCGAATCTTGAATTCAGCCGGGCCTTCCGTTGCTCACGTACCCAAAACGTACGCTCCGCTACTCAGCCCCTGGCTTCATCCAACCTTCTCGGTGCTGAAAACCGGACTTTTTGAACATGCACTTAAAAAATAAAACCACAAATCCCCGGGGGGACAAGTGGTTTCGGTAATGATGGCACGTATCGTTGCGCTAGATTTCATCGTTAATGGAGGAGGGCCAGTGAAGCTGAACTCCCTGCGATTCGATCCACGCCTGAAATGTCTTTAAATGGTACTCCCGCTCCCGAATCTCCCGGGGCCGGATATGATGCTTCAAAGCATAAGCGGCCATGTGCCCGGCGGCCTCGCCGATATTCCATTCGATCGGGTGCAGGCGGTAGCAGCCGTTCGTAATTTGCGTTGTCCCGATGTTTTTGCAGGCGGGCAGCAGATTTTGCACCCGCACCGGCAGCAGCGCTCCCATCGGAATCTCGAACGGATAGTTCGGTATATAGAAGCCGCGGCGCGATTGGGTCGTGGCATGTAAATCAAGCGGGTAGCTGCCTACCCCTACGCTGTCCTCATACCGCTTAATGCCAAGCTCCCCGCGCAGCTCCTTGCTGACGTCATGCTCCGTAATCGTGTAGAGGGCCCTAATGCGCCGGGATTCCCGGATGTAAGGGTACTTGGCCAGTCCGTCTTCCGTTCCGAGCACATCCCCGCGGAGCCGCAGGCCCGGGTATCCCTTCCCGCCGTCCGGCCGCGGAGACTCCGTCTGCAGCCAATACAGGAGGGACAAGCTGAGCTCGCGCGCTCCTTCCAAATGCCGCCGGCGTTCTTCCTCGGACACTTCGTAGATCATGCCCAAGTCGAAATCGTTCTGCGCCCAGTTGATCAGGGAGATGTCGCTTTGATAAAGTCCGCCGCAGAACAGGGCGGGGTCGATGATACGGCGGTACGTCCAAAGGGACGGCCGCCCGCTGTCGTCCGGGAACAGCGTAAACTCCTGGTCGTTATCCGGGTCCACCCCATCCCCCACGATCCAGCCCAGCTTCGGCAGACTCGAGTGAGGCTGCCTGTACCGCCGCCAATACTCATAGGACGCCGGCTTGCAAATCGTATAGTCTCCGCCGGGAACATAATCAAGCGCAAACACATGCGTAAAAGCTTGAACGTCATACGGCCTCGCTTCGTCCAGCGCATGCGGCTCCCCGGTCTCCGTCCTGGATTCGGCTCCGGTTACGTATTCGACTCCGGCCAAGGGCAAAATATCCCCGCATTCGGTAGCGTCGAGGAAATACGTCCCCCGCAGCGTCCACTCCTCATCCCGGTCCAGCCTTCTGACGGCAACGGATTTCACCGCATCTCCACGCGTCTCCGCCCGGACAGCGCGCACCCGATACATTACCGTGATTCGGCCGCTGTTCACATAGGGCGCGAGCATATCGCAGAGCACCCGCAGCGCCGCTTTCGGCTCATGGCACAGCCGGCTGACCCAGCCGTTGCCCGGGTTTAACAGCGGATCGTTCATCGCCTCTCCGGTCAGCGGATAATTTTGCCGGTAGTACTCCCTTACCCGGTTTCGGAATTCGCGGTACGTTCCGGTGCAGCCGAAGCTTTCGATCCACTTGTGCTCGTCGGGCGGAACCGCCTGGCTCGTCAACTGCCCGCCCAGCCAGTCCGTTTCTTCGGTCAAGATGACGGAATAACCCGCCTTGGCGACGGCCAAAGCGGCCATACAGCCGCCAAGCCCACCGCCAAGCACGATAACGTCCGCTATTCTTTCTCTTTCCATGCCTTGCATCCCTCCGTCTGTCAGTAGATTTTATCGATGACGGCCCGGGCCGTCTTCTCTTTCATATGTTTCGCACGCTCAAGATCCTTTAAGGACAATCCTTCGCATAGCAGATCAATGACAAAAAGCTGCGATATTTTCGCGCTCATGGAGCCTCCCTCAAGCGGTGATTCCTTCCCCGCCGTCAGCAGCACGAGGTCCGCGATGCTTGTAATCGGCGACTTGGCGTAATTCGTCACGGCGATGACCTTGGCTCCGCCGCTTTTGGCTTTGGCCAGGATGTCGTTCGTATCTTTGCTGCTCCCGGAAACGCTGAAGCCGACGGCCACGTCCCCCTCCTCCAGCAGCACGGCGCTCATCGCCTGCATATGGCTGTCAAAGGCCGCTTCGGAACGTCTGCCCAGCCGCAATAAACGGTTTTTGGCATCCAGTGCCGTAATGCCGGAGGAGCCGACGCCGATGAACTGAATGTGCCGGGCTTTGTCGATCAACTCGACGGCGGCTTCCAGCGTGTTCCGGTCAAGCAAACTTAGGCTGGCCTGCAGCACCTTCACAACGTTGCCGCAGACCCGCTCGATATAATGCGCCTCGCGCTCTTCGAGTTTGTTCTCCTCGATTTTGCGTAGCATTTGACTCTGGGCCAGCGCCAGCCGGAACTCCTGGTAGCCTTTAAATTTGATTTTCCGGCAAAAGCGGATCACCGTCGTTTCCCCGACGCCCGAAGCTTCGGCAAACTCGGTAATCGAGGAATACAGCACCTCATCCGCATGCTCCAGCACCCGCCTGGCGACCTTCTGCTCCGATCTCGTCAGCGAAGGGTAATAGCTGCCGATTTCCGCGATCAAATCCATGGGGGTTCTGATATTGGCAAACCGCGCGTTTTTATTCGTATCCGTCATGATCATTCTCCTATTTAACAGATAGCCCCCGGGGTCTCTATGACGATATCAAATGCGTTTTCAGCCCCACTTCAAACATCCGGCTCCACGGCAAAAATACATCATCGATGCTGACGCGGTAAGTTTCATCATTAATATACTGTTCCACGAAACGCTCCAGCTCTTCCCGGACAACGCCGGCGGCCACGCCGCGCGGTCCGTCGACCGAAAAATGATCCATCCCGAGCCCGGGCAGTTTATGCTCTTTGACGTGCTGTCGTACAAAGGCGCAGTAGCCGGCATCCTCGGTATAGCGCAGGGACAGGAAATCGAGATGAGCCCGGCTTGGCCCGTAATGACGGTAAATCATGCCCTGGGCGATGCAGGTGCCAAGCGTATTGGAGCTGGTGTTCCAGCCCGCATAGCCCGCCACTCGAAACAGCAGCTTCTTCTCCCGCAGCGACCGGATCAGTTCAAGATCTGCCCCGTTGGCAAAAGCCACGTCCGCGATCACGCACGGTTTATTGAACCGGCCGATGAGATCATCCGCGGTTTCGATCAACTCGGCCGTGTTTCGCATCACGTTATAGCCCGCGTTGGGATGATGCTGCGACGCGCTTTCCATCATCGTTTCCCCCGGAGCATTGATAAGTAGGGCGATATCCGCTTCGCTCATGCTGGAGCACAGCAACCCGCCGGCCGCCAGCACATGGTACTTTACGCTCTCGAACAGCAGGCGGTCCTCGTACAAAGGAATCACAAACGGCCCTTGGACGCTGGAAAACCGCGGATATACGAGGGGAACGGCTTGCTTAAACCGGTTGATCATGCGGGCAAGCAGCGTGCAGCCCGCCTCATCGGCGCCCGGATACATGTATACCCTCAGGGAAACGCCAAGCTCTTTGACGGTATCCCGAACCTTCTGCTGATCCAAAGCGGTCCATCCGTACGGGGCGGCATCATCCTGCGGAATGACAAGGAAATCGATGACGCCATCCTTCGCCAATTCCACGGCGCAGCGGTTGAGCTCGGCGTTAATCGCGCGCCGCTGCAAATAATCGCTCAACACGCCGGCGGGCAGCTGCGCGTCGATATGCTTTTTCTCCAACTTCTCGGCCTCCGTGGCGAGGCCAAGCTGCAACCGGTGGCCAATGTATCCTTGGCGGAAAATTTCCCGGCCCCATTCCCCGTAATAGTCAGGTTCTTCGTCGCTGCTGGAATACTGCGGGCAGCGCATGATCAGATTCATCGCGTAAACCCGCAGCCCGGGAACGACCTCCTTCAATTTTCTTAATTGGCCGAGTCTGTGTTGGCATTCCTCGAACGGCAGCCGGTGCAGCCGGGAAGGCACGATTCCCCCGTACACCAAGGTGTCCAATGACAAAATCGCACCGTCCGCCCCTCGCGCCTCCTGCAGCAGCCAATTCCATAACCCCTCGGTATCGGCCGGCCGTTTTTTGTTTCCCAGGAGCTCCACGGGAGGCGTCACCACCATGAAATCTGTTCCGGCGGCCAGCGCCGGGGGAAAATACAAATTGCACGGACGTTCGTCCAAAGGCACATAAACGATTTTGATCATGATCAGGCATCTCCTCCAGCCATGAATTGAAGGCAAGGAATCCTTTTATCCTTTAAGCGCTCCCGACATCCCTTCGATGAAATAACGTTGGGTCAGCAAGAAAACGGCGATGATCGGAAACACGGAAATCATGGTACCCGCGGCAATCCAGCCGAAATTGTAGGCGAACTGTCCGTTGAGATAGGTCAAAGCCGCCGCCAGCGGATATTTGGACGGATCGTTCAAAATGACGATCGGCCACAGGAAGTTGTTCCAGAACGCCATCATTTCCAGCAAAGCGATCACCGCGAGGCCGGGCTTCACCAAAGGCAGCATCAACTGCCAAAAAATCCGGAACTCGGAGGCCCCGTCCATTTTCCCGGAATCCCGCATATCCGCCGGAACGGACATAAAGGTCTGCCGCATCAGAAAAATGTTAAACACCGACACCGCCGCGGGCAATACGACGCCAACGTAGGTGTCCCCCAGACGGAAAGCCTGAATCGTCAGATAATGAACGATCATCGCCGTCGAGGAAGGAATGATCATCGTCGAAATCAGCAGGCCGAACACCAGATTTCGCCCTTTGAAGCGGAAGGCGGCCAGCGGATAGGCGGTCATGCTGGACAAGACGACATTCGCGGCAATCCCCAGCGCGGTAATAACAACCGTATTCATCATATATTTGGGAAAGTCCATGAATTTCCACACACCCGCGTAATTGGCAAAGTCGATAAAGCTCGGGAAAATGGCCGGCGGCACCGAAAATACGTTTTTGCCGGGCATCAGCGACACGCTGAGCAGCCAAAGAAACGGTCCCATCATAAATAACGCCAGCGCCGCCAGCAGGGCGTAAATGATTGCGTACCGGATGACCGTTCCCGGCCGAAATCCCCTTTTCGGAGTAGACGGTTTGCTCATCAATATGGATTGACGCCTCCCTTCCGGTTGACATAGAAGATCAAGACGCTGAGAACCCCGATGATCATGCTGACGATCAGCCCCAGCGCCGAAGCGTAACCGAAGTTAAACTGTTCCAGCCCTTTTTGAAAAATATAAACACTCGACGTCAACGTTGCCGTACCGGGGCCGCCTTTGGTCAGAATATACACCTCATCAAACACGCGGATCGCCGCCATCAGGGAAATCAAACTGCAGAACAGAATATGCGGCCGGAGCAGCGGCAAAGTAATCCGGTAGATGGCCCGGAACACGCCGGCTCCGTCGACTTTGGCCGCCTCGTATAGTTCCGCGGGAATCCCCTGCAGCCCGGCAAGGTACAACACCATGTAATACCCTAAGCCTTTCCACATCGTAATGAACATAAGCACAAAAAGTGCCGTGCTGCTGTCCGCCAACCAGGAAATCTGTTCGCTGATGATGCCGAGCCGGATCAAGATGTAATTGACGACCCCGTTGTTGCTGAGCAGCCAGCTCCAAATCAGCGCCACGGCCACCATCGAGGTGACGACCGGAATATAGTATGCCGTCCGAAAAGCCTTCACCCCGGGAAGGCGGCTGTTCACCAGCACGGCCATCAGGATCGAGGCGATTTGGATGAACGGAACGATCAACACGTATTTCACCGAATTCCACAGCGAGATCAGAAAATTCCGGTCCTGAAAAGCGGCCGCATAATTGTCCAGGCCCACGTACTTCGTGTCGGCAATGACGGAATAATCGGTAAAAGACAGCGGTATTCCGTAGAGGATTGGCCAAAACACGAATATTCCGATCAGAAGCAGTCCGGGCGTCATAAACGCCCAGGCGGTCCAGGTCTCCGAATGACTCCATTTCTTCAAGGCGTTTACCCCCTATCCCGCAAATCCATCAGGCCCTACTTTTTAAGGATTGCATTGACTTCCTTTTCTACGCTATCCAGCGTTTTCTTGATATCCTGGCCGTTCAGGAGCACTTCCTGCAGCCCCCGGCCCAATGCGGCATTGATGTCCGTCGCGCTGGGCACGCCGACCATAAAGTCCGTCGCTTTATCCAGGCTTTGCGCGGAAGCGATTTTGGCCTGCGCCTCCAGTGTGTTGTCCGATTCGGTAAAAAAGGGATCTTTGATCGATGCTTTGGTGGAGGGCAGCGTATTGGCCAATTTGGCAAAAGAGGTCTGATTTTCGGCATTCGTTACGAAAACCGCAAACTTGACCGCTTCTTCCATATGTTTGGAAGCCTTCGGCACCACGACGTTCATCGAGTTGGAAAGCCGCAAGTTGGCTTTGCCCGTGGGCAGCGGGACGGCTACGGTATTTTTGTACACGTCCGGGGCGGATGTTTTCAGGAAGTTGATAAAGGTAGGACCGGCCAACTCAAATGCCACCTGCTCGGCGGAATAATACTGAATCTGCTTGTCAAATTTCGCATCATCCTTGATGATCACGCCTTCCTCCATCAACTGCCGCAAATTTTGCAGCATCGCTTCCGCCTCCGGCGTGTTAAAGGCGGCGGCCGTTTTGTCTTCGTTGACGAACGGAATGCCATCTATCGCAAACAGTTTGGAGATCAGCTGGATGGCGTAACCGTTTTTGCCGGTCTTCGCTTTGATTTGCCGCGCCCAGTCGGCCAGCTCCTCGCGGCTTTGCGGCGGCTTGCTCGGGTCCAAGCCGGCTTCCTTCAGCAGCTTCGTGTTCATGAACAGCACTTCGGTCCCGGTATACCAAGGCAAGGCATAAGCGTGACCGTCGAGAACGGTAGAACTAAATATCCCTTCAAAATAAGCGGCTTTTTCCTCCGGAGTAAGATACTCTTCCAAATCGGCGAGCGCGCCTTTGCTGCCGATTTGGCTGGCAAATTCCGTATTCAGGTTTACCACGTCCGGGCTTTTGCCGCTGGCGATGCTGGTCAGCAGCTTTTGCGATACGGTGTCGAACGGGAAGTCCTGCCAATCGATGGTGACGTGGGGGTTTTCTTTTTCATAACGTGAGATCAATTCATGAAAGTAGTCGTTAAACGTGGGCTGCAAAGCGATGGTCCAGAACTGGAGCGTGACGGGTTCCTTGGCTTGATCCCCTTCGGAACCGCCAGCCTTCTGAGGTGTGTTCGCCGCAGCCCCTTGACTAGGTTCGGGTCCGCCGCCGCACCCGGAGAGCAAACCGGCGATCCATGCCGTAAGCAGCAGGAGGAGCGGAGCTTTCAGCATCGTTTTTGTCATGGACAACATCCTTTCAAGCTTTTGAACCATATATATTCAGCGGCTCGAAAATTATTTCCGCAATGCTTGGATATTCCGGCGGATAATTTCTGCTAACTTACAAGCGATGGCACAAAAAAAGGGCCCCTCCCCGGTAAACCGGGAAGAAGCCCTTTTCGGATAAGGCCGCTTAAAAGCGCCTTATTATTTGCTGATGGATACTACAGCGCCGGATCCAACCGTACGGCCGCCTTCGCGAATGGAGAAACGAGTTCCTTCTTCGATAGCGATCGGAGCGATCAGTTGTACCGTAACTTCGATGTTGTCGCCAGGCATAACCATTTCAGTGCCTTCCGGCAGGTTGATAACGCCCGTTACGTCCGTTGTACGGAAGTAGAACTGCGGACGGTAGCCGGAGAAGAAAGGTTTATGGCGTCCACCTTCTTCTTTCGTCAATACGTATACTTGAGCGGTGAACTCAGTATGCGGATTAACGGAAGCCGGTTTAGCCAATACTTGACCGCGTTCGATTTCTTTACGGTCAACACCGCGAAGCAATGCGCCGATGTTGTCGCCGGCTTGAGCGGAGTCCAGCAATTTGCGGAACATTTCAACGCCGGTAACGACGGATTTCTTCGTTTCTTCTTGGATACCCACGATTTCAATTTCGTCGCCGACTTTAACCGTACCGCGTTCTACACGGCCCGTAGCAACCGTACCGCGGCCAGTGATCGAGAATACGTCCTCGACAGGCATCAGGAACGGTTTGTCGACAGGACGTTCCGGAAGCGGAATGTACTCGTCGATAACTTGGAACATTTCAACGATTTTTTCAGCCCATTCGCCATCAGGGTTTTGCAGAGCTTCACGAGCGGAACCGCGGATGATCGGAGTGTCGTCGCCAGGGAACTCGTATTCGTTCAGCAGGTCGCGAACTTCCATTTCAACCAGTTCGAGCAACTCTTCGTCTTCAACCATGTCGCATTTGTTCAGGAATACAACGATGTAAGGAACGCCTACGTTACGGGACAGCAGGATGTGTTCGCGAGTTTGCGGCATTGGGCCGTCAGCTGCGGATACAACCAGGATTGCGCCGTCCATTTGAGCAGCGCCGGTGATCATGTTTTTAACATAGTCGGCGTGCCCTGGGCAGTCAACGTGTGCATAGTGGCGTTTGTCGGTTTCATACTCAACGTGAGCCGTCGAGATTGTGATACCGCGTTCGCGTTCTTCCGGAGCTTTGTCGATTTGGTCGAAAGCTACGGCAGCACCGCCGTATTTTTTGGACAATACAGTCGTGATGGCTGCAGTCAGAGTTGTTTTACCATGGTCGACGTGACCAATCGTACCGATATTAACGTGCGGTTTTGTACGTTCGTATTTAGCCTTTGCCATTTTAAACAGTTCCTCCTTAAAATATGGATTGTTATGTTTGACCGACCGGAAGATGAATTCTTCCGATCAGCAAGTACAACTAATTATTCTCCGCCCTTGTTCTTGGACACAATTTCTTCGGCGATATTTCTAGGAACTTCTTCGTAATGGGAAAGTTCCATCGAGAATACGCCGCGTCCTTGCGTACCGGAGCGAAGCGTGGTCGAGTAACCGAACATTTCGGAAAGAGGCACTTTGGCACGGATAATTTGCGCGCCGCCACGGGAATCCATACCTTCGATCCGACCACGGCGGGAGTTCAGCATACCCATTACATCACCCATGTACTCTTCCGGAACAGTTACTTCAACTTTCATAATCGGCTCAAGCAGAACCGGATTACATTTGTCCTTGGCCGCTTTGAGCGCCATGGAACCGGCGATTTTAAACGCCATTTCACTGGAGTCGACATCGTGGTAGGAACCGTCGACGATCGTCGCCTTCACGTCCACTACCGGGAAGCCGGCAAGAACACCGTTCTGCATCGCTTCTTCGATACCTTGCTGTGCAGGACCGACATATTCTCTCGGTACGGCGCCGCCGACGATTTTGCTGTCGAATTGGTTGCCTGTACCTGGCTCCAGCGGTTCGAATTCAACCCAGACGTGACCGTATTGACCGCGGCCGCCGGACTGACGTACGAATTTGCCTTCAACGCGCGCTGGCGTTCTGAACGTTTCGCGGTAAGCAACTTGCGGTTTACCCACGTTCGTCTCAACTTTGAATTCACGGCGCATCCGGTCGATAATGATATCGAGGTGAAGTTCACCCATACCTTTAAGGATCGTTTGGCCGGTTTCTTCATCCGTATAAGCGCGAAGCGTCGGGTCTTCTTCCGTCAGCTTGCCAAGAGCAACGCCCAATTTATCTTGGTCGGCTTTTGTCTTAGGCTCAACGGCGATCTCGATAACCGGATCCGGGAAGTTCATCGACTCGAGAATAACCGGGCTCTTCTCATCACACAGTGTATCACCCGTGCCCGTATCTTTCAAACCTACGGCCGCCGCAATGTCACCAGCGTATACTTCGCTGATCTCTTGACGGTGGTTTGCGTGCATTTGCAGGATACGGCCGATCCGTTCGCGTTTGCCTTTGGTCGCGTTCAGCACGTAAGAACCGGATTGCAAAATACCGGAGTATACGCGGAAGAACGTCAGCTTACCCACGTACGGGTCGGTCATGATTTTAAATGCCAGCGCCGCGAACGGTTCTTCGTCGGAAGAATGGCGTTCCACTTCCGTACCGTCTTCCAAGTGACCTTGAATGTTCGGTACATCAACCGGAGCAGGCAGGTAATCGATGACGGCATCCAGCATCAGCTGAATCCCTTTGTTCCGATAGGAAGATCCGCAAACGACCGGGAAGATTTTCACTTCGCAAACGCCTTTGCGCAGTGCGGCTTTCAGTTCTTCAACGGTGATTTCCTCGCCTTCGAGGTATTTCATCGTCAAGTCTTCATCCAGCTCGGCAACTTTCTCGACCAGTTCCGCGCGGAGTTCTTCTACTTTATCGGCAAGATCCGCAGGGATCTCGGCCTCTTCGATGTTTTGACCCAAATCGTCTTTATAGATGAAGGCTTTCTTCGTGATGATGTCGATGATCCCGACAAAATCATTTTCCGCACCGATCGGCAGTTGAATAGCAACTGCGTTCGCTTGCAGACGATCGCGCATATCATTTACAACGTTCAGGTAGTCCGCACCGATAATATCCATTTTGTTGACGTAGGCGATCCGCGGAACGCCGTAACGGTCAGCCTGTCTCCAGACGGTTTCGGACTGAGGCTCAACGCCTTCTTTTGCACTGAATACCCCTACAGCCCCGTCCAATACACGAAGGGAACGTTCGACTTCAACGGTGAAGTCGACGTGTCCCGGGGTATCAATGATATTTACGCGGTGACCTTTCCATTGAGCGGTGGTCGCAGCGGACGTAATCGTGATTCCGCGCTCCTGCTCCTGCTCCATCCAGTCCATCGTTGCAGCACCCTCGTGAACTTCCCCGATTTTGTGCGTACGGCCTGTGTAGAACAAGATCCGTTCCGTCGTGGTTGTCTTACCGGCGTCAATATGCGCCATGATCCCGATGTTACGTGTATTTTTCAAGGAGAACTCTCTTGCCATGAATCTGTCTCCCTTCAAAATAGAAGTTTTGAATTACGAGCGAAATCCTACCAGCGGTAGTGTGCGAACGCTTTGTTCGCTTCCGCCATTTTGTGCGTGTCTTCGCGTTTCTTCACGGAAGCGCCTGTGTTGTTGGATGCGTCGATAATCTCGGCAGCCAAACGCTCTTCCATCGTTTTCTCACCGCGGGTGCGAGAGTAGTTTACGAGCCAACGTAATCCCAGGGATGTACGTCTTTCCGGCTTAACTTCGATCGGAACCTGGTAGTTCGCACCACCGACACGGCGAGCTTTAACTTCCAATACAGGCATGATGTTCTTGAGCGCTGCTTCAAATACTTCCATCGGGTCGTTCCCCGTGCGTTCTTGAATGATGTTGAACGCGTTGTAAAGAATGCTTTGAGCAACACCGCGTTTACCGTCGATCATGATGCGGTTGATCAAGCGGGTAACCAGCTTGCTGTTATACACCGGATCCGGCAACACGTCTCTTTTGGCAACTGGACCTTTGCGTGGCATATAGTTATCCCCCTTTCAGCAATAATTCAAACCTAATAGCGGTAGTTCAAAAAGTCATCTTCGGATCACGAAACAGGTCGCGCCTTAAGACTTTTTCGCTTTCGGACGTTTTGCGCCGTATTTGGAACGGGCTTGCATCCGGTTGTTAACTCCAGCGGTATCCAAAGCTCCGCGTACGATATGGTAACGTACACCTGGGAGGTCTTTGACCCGGCCGCCGCGAATCAGCACCACGCTGTGTTCTTGCAGGTTATGTCCGATCCCCGGAATATAAGCCGTCACCTCTACACGGTTCGTCAAGCGAACACGGGCATATTTACGAAGCGCGGAGTTCGGTTTTTTCGGAGTCATCGTACCTACACGAGTGCAGACGCCGCGTTTTTGCGGAGAGCTCAAATCGGTAGCCTCGCGTTTCAGAGCGTTAAACCCTCTTTGCAGCGCTGGCGATTTGGATTTGTACACCTTCTCTTGGCGTCCTTTGCGTACTAATTGGTTAATTGTTGGCATGTTGTTGCCACCCCCTTCCTCAGAATTCACATTGCTTTACAAACCGTTTACTTAAGCCCACAGACCCAGGCGGTTCATAAAAGAGCAAAGGAAATGTTTTTGCCGGCGAGCTTTCGCTCGAATGCAAAAACATTTCGATCAGCTATGGTTTTACAATCGCCGCCATCGCCGCGCCCACTTCAATCCCGCAGGCTTTGCCAAGAGCCGCCATCGTGTCCACAAGAGTGACCTTGACGCCGCGCTCATTGCATAAGGCGATGATTTTCGATGTAAGACGTGGATCTGCATTTTCAGCCACATAAACTTCCACGGCGCGTCCTAGCTCTACCATTCGCATGGTTTGCTTGGTGCCGATTTTCACTGGTGCGTCCCGAAGTCCTTTATCATTAGACATCCTAAACGTCCTCCAAAGCACAGGGTATCCGTACTCACGCACTATGATATAGTAGCACTCCGGTATAGGCGATGTCAAGCATATATTTGTCGTTCCTCAGCTTCAAAAGAATAAACGCCGATGCGTCCCGACAGGTAATCAGATCACCCGGGGCCGCATCGGCGCAGCGCTTCAAATCACTTATTCAACGGAAACAGGCTCAAGGCTTTCCTCGCTCGTCTCGTCCAGCTCAGATTCCTCAAACTGGAGGCTGCGGTAACGGTTCATGCCGGTGCCGGCCGGAATCAGCTTCCCGATAATGACGTTTTCCTTCAGGCCGAGCAGCTTATCGACTTTGCCTTTGATGGCAGCGTCGGTAAGCACGCGCGTCGTTTCCTGGAAGGAAGCGGCCGACAGGAAGGAATCCGTTTCGAGCGACGCTTTCGTAATCCCGAGCAGAACCGGTTTGGCCACAGCGGGCTCTTGGCCGGACAAGATGGCTTCCTTGTTCGCCACTTCATACTCGTGCAGATCGACGAAAGAGCCCGGCAGAAGCGGCGTATCGCCGGAATCGACGATCCGGATTTTACGCAGCATCTGGCGGATCATAACCTCGACGTGCTTGTCGTTGATTTCTACGCCCTGGTTGCGGTATACGCGCTGAACTTCCTGCAAAATGTAGTTCTGTACGCCGCGAATCCCTTTGATGCGCAAAATTTCTTTCGGGTCGATGGAACCGTCGGTCAGTTCGTCCCCGGCCTCGATTTGGTCGCCCTCGCTTACGCGCAGACGGGAACCGTAGGTGACGGAGTAGACCTTCGTTTCCGCTTCGCCTTGTACCTCGATTTCGCGGCGGTCCTTCGCTTCGCGGATTTCCTTGATCACGCCGTCGATTTCACTGATCGTGGCTTGACCTTTCGGATTCCGGGCTTCAAACAGCTCCTGAATCCGCGGCAAACCTTGGGTAATGTCGTCGCCCGCAACGCCCCCGGTATGGAACGTACGCATGGTGAGCTGGGTTCCCGGTTCGCCGATCGACTGAGCGGCGATAATGCCGACAGCTTCGCCGATCTCGACGTGTTTGCCGGTGGCCAGGTTGCGGCCGTAGCACTTCTTGCAGACGCCATGACGGGCACGGCAGCTGAGCACGGAACGGATTTGCAGCTTCGTGATTCCTGCGTCCACGATTTCATGCGCTTTGTCGGAATCGATCAGCTCGTTCCGGTGAATGATGATCTCGCCGGTTTCCGGATGCCGTACCGTTTCGAACGAGTAACGGCCTTCGATCCGGTCGTACAGATTTTCGATAACCTCTTTGCCGTCCTGAATCACGCCGACGGTAAAGCCTTTATCCGTACCGCAATCTTCCTCGCGCACGATAACGTCCTGAGCCACGTCGACGAGACGGCGGGTCAAATAACCGGAGTCCGCCGTCCGCAGCGCGGTATCGGCCAGACCTTTCCGCGCGCCGTGCGTCGAAATGAAGTATTCCAGGACCGTAAGGCCTTCGCGGAAGTTCGATTTGATCGGAAGTTCGATGATGCGGCCGGCCGGGTTGGCCATGAGGCCCCGCATACCGCCCAACTGGGTGATCTGCGATTTGTTCCCCCGTGCCTTGGAATCGACCATCATCATGATGGAGTTGTAGCGGTCCATCGACTTCATCAGGATATCGGTAATTTGATCCTTACACTTGGACCAGATATCGATAACGCGGTCGTACCGTTCTTCGTTCGTGATTAGACCGCGGCGGTATTGATTGGTGACAACCCGTACTTTCTCCTCGGATTCGCGCAGGATGTCCTGCTTTTCCTGCGGAACGATAACGTCCGCCACCGCAATACTTACGCCGGCACGTGTGGAGTAAGTAAAGCCGGTTTGCTTGATTCTGTCCAGAATGACGGAAGTTTCCGTCGTTTGGTAGATTTCGAAGCAGCGTCCGATAATTTCCCCGAGGTATTCTTTGCCGACCCCGCCCGCTTGCGGCGCATTCATGATCCGCTCCACGATGTCCACGCCTTTTTCATGGATAAAATATTTATCCGGCGTTCCTTGGAACAGGTTCACGCGGGTCGGTTCATTAATGTACGGGAAGCTGGCCGGGAAAATTTCATTGAAAATGATTTTACCGACCGTAGTGATCAGCAAAGCGTTTTGCTGCGCTTCCGTAAAGCTCGTTTTGCCCAAAGCTTTCGCCGGGATAGCCACCCGCGCATGCAGGGAAGCCGTTCCCCGTTGATAAGCGGATACCGCTTCGTTGACCGAAGACAAAATCATGCCGGCGCCTTGAGCGTCCTTGTTGTCCATCGTCAGATAGTAGGAGCCTAGGACCATGTCCTGCGAAGGCGTAACGACCGGCTTGCCGTCTTTCGGGTTCAAAATGTTGCCGGAAGCCAGCATCAGAATGCGCGCTTCCGCTTGGGCTTCCGCCGACAACGGCACGTGCACGGCCATCTGGTCGCCGTCGAAGTCGGCGTTGTAAGCCGTACATACGAGCGGATGAAGACGGATGGCGCGGCCTTCGACAAGAATCGGTTCAAACGCCTGAATCCCGAGACGGTGAAGCGTAGGAGCACGGTTCAGCAGAACCGGATGTTCCTTAATGACCTCTTCGAGCACATCCCAAACTTCGGGGCTTACGCGTTCGACTTTGCGCTTCGCGCTCTTGATGTTGTGCGCCAGGCCTTTGTTGACCAGCTCTTTCATCACGAAAGGCTTAAACAGCTCCAGCGCCATTTCTTTCGGCAGGCCGCATTGATACATCTTCAAATACGGGCCTACAACGATAACGGAACGTCCGGAGTAGTCGACGCGTTTCCCGAGCAGGTTTTGCCGGAAACGGCCTTGTTTTCCTTTCAGCATATGGCTCAAGGATTTGAGCGGACGGTTGCCCGGGCCCGTTACCGGTCGGCCGCGGCGGCCGTTGTCGATCAAGGCGTCCACCGCTTCCTGCAGCATCCGTTTTTCGTTTTGCACAATGATATCGGGCGCGCCGAGATCAAGCAGCCGTTTCAAACGGTTGTTCCGGTTGATGACGCGGCGGTACAGATCGTTCAGGTCCGATGTGGCGAAACGTCCGCCGTCGAGCTGAACCATCGGACGGAGTTCCGGCGGAATGACCGGAAGCACGTCGAGGATCATCCACTCCGGCTCGTTGCCGGAGCTCTTGAACGCTTCGATCACTTCAAGCCGTTTGATCGCCCGGTTGCGGCGCTGGCCTTGAGCCGTGCGCAGCTCTTCTTTCAAAAATTCGAGCTCTTTGTCGATATCGAGATCCTGAAGCAGCTTCTTCACCGCTTCCGCACCCATGCCGGCTTGGAAACCGTAACCGTATTTCTCGCGATAGCTGCGGTATTCTTTCTCGGACAAAAGTTGCTTTTTCTCCAGCGGTGTTTCACCCGGATCGGTCACGACATAAGATGCAAAATAAATGATCTCTTCCAGGGAACGCGGCGACATGTCAAGCGCAAGGCCCATGCGGCTCGGAATCCCTTTGAAGTACCAAATGTGGGACACCGGAGCGGCCAGCTCGATATGACCCATCCGCTCGCGGCGCACTTTTGCTCTCGTCACTTCGACGCCGCAGCGGTCGCAGACTACGCCTTTATAGCGAACTCTCTTATATTTACCGCAATGACATTCCCAGTCTTTGGTCGGGCCGAAAATCTTCTCGCAGAACAGCCCTTCCTTTTCCGGTTTCAACGTGCGGTAGTTGATCGTTTCCGGTTTCTTCACTTCTCCGCGGGACCAAGAACGAATTTTGTCTGGGGAAGCAAGCCCAATTTTCATAAACTCGAAGTTGTTGACGTCCAACAAGGAGCATCCCTCCTTAACCTAGTCCTGATATTGACTATCTACGCTCTATTCTACTCCGACTTCCGAACCTTCCAGGTTGAGGCTGAGCTTATCGCCGGAGGCATCTTCCTCGTCGTCGATTTCCTTCATCTCGATCTCTTCTTCGTTTTCGGTCAGGATCTTGACGTCCATCCCCAAGCTTTGCAGTTCCTTGATCAGAACCTTAAACGATTCCGGAACGCCCGGTTCTGGCACGTTTTCGCCCTTCACGATGGATTCGTACGTCTTCACGCGGCCGACCACGTCGTCCGATTTGACGGTGAGAATTTCCTGCAGCGTATAAGCGGCGCCGTAAGCTTCCAGCGCCCACACTTCCATCTCCCCGAAACGCTGTCCGCCGAACTGCGCTTTACCGCCGAGCGGCTGCTGCGTAACGAGCGAGTACGGCCCGGTGGAGCGGGCGTGGATTTTATCGTCAACCATGTGCGCCAGCTTAATCATGTGCATGACGCCGACGGTAACTTCCCGTTCGAACGGTTCGCCCGTGCGACCGTCGTACAGCATCGTTTTACCGTTGCGCTGCATGCCGGCTTCTTCCATCGTGTCGAACACGTCCTCTTCGTTCGCGCCGTCGAATACCGGCGTAGCGACGTGGATGCCCATTTGCAGGGCGGCCATGCCGAGGTGGATCTCCAGCACCTGTCCGATGTTCATCCGCGAAGGCACGCCGAGCGGGTTAAGCACGACCTGTACCGGCGTTCCGTCCGGCATAAACGGCATATCCTCTTCCGGCAAAATGCGGGCAACGACCCCTTTGTTGCCGTGGCGTCCGGCCATTTTGTCGCCTTCGGAAATTTTCCGCTTTTGCGCGATGTAGACGCGGACAAGCTGATTTACGCCCGGCGGCAGCTCGTCGCCGTTATCGCGGGTAAATACCTTGACGTCTACGACGATCCCGTCGGTACCGTGCGGCACGCGCAGCGACGTATCGCGGACTTCGCGCGCCTTCTCGCCGAAGATCGCATGCAGCAGACGTTCTTCCGCCGTCAGTTCGGTCACGCCCTTCGGCGTAACTTTGCCGACGAGGATGTCGCCGGCGGCGATCTCCGCCCCGACGCGGATAATGCCGCGTTCGTCGAGATTGCGCAGCGCCTCTTCCCCTACGTTCGGAATATCGCGGGTAATTTCTTCCGGCCCGAGCTTGGTATCGCGGGCTTCGGATTCATATTCCTCGATATGGATCGAGGTGTACACGTCTTCCTTCACCAGCTTCTCGCTCAGCAGGATCGCATCCTCGTAGTTGTAACCTTCCCAAGTCATGAAGGCCACGACCACGTTGCGGCCAAGCGCCAATTCGCCCATTTCCGTCGACGGACCGTCGGCGAGGATGTCGCCCTTCTTGACGATATCGCCGCGTTTGACGATCGGACGCTGGTTGATGCAGGTTCCTTGGTTGGAACGCATGAATTTGTGCAGCTTATATTTGACGATGTCGCCTTTGACTTCTTTACCGTCCACCACTTCGACCCGGCGCAGCCAAATTTCGTTGGCGGCCGAGCGTTCGATGATGCCGTCGTATTTCGAGACGATGCAGACGCCGGAGTCCTTGGCGGCTTTGTGTTCCATGCCGGTTCCGACGAGCGGAGCCTTCGGAATGAGCAACGGTACCGCCTGACGCTGCATGTTCGATCCCATGAGGGCGCGGTTGGAGTCGTCGTTCTCCAGGAACGGAATGAGCGCTGTCGCCACGGACACGACCTGCTTCGGCGAAATGTCCATGTAATCGACCCGGTTGCTCGGCATCGTCAAAATATTGTCGGACTGCTTGTTGTACCGGACGATAACGAACTCATCCTCAAACTTGTTGTCTTCGGTCAGCTTCGCGTTTGCCTGAGCGATGACATAGTTGTCCTCTTCGTCCGCCGTCAGGTATGCTACCTGCTCCGTAACCGTACCGGTCTTCGGATCGACCCAGCGGTACGGCGCTTCGATAAAGCCGTATTCGTTGATCCGCGCAAACGTGGACAACGAGTTGATCAGACCGATGTTCGGTCCTTCCGGCGTTTCGATCGGACACATCCGGCCGTAGTGGGACGGGTGAACGTCGCGCACTTCCATGCCGGCGCGTTCCCGGGTCAAACCGCCCGGACCGAGCGCGGACAAACGGCGTTTGTGTGTAAGCTCCGCAAGCGGGTTCGTCTGGTCCATAAACTGCGACAGCTGCGAGCTGCCGAAGAACTCCTTGATCGAAGCGATCACGGGACGGATGTTGATCAGCGCCTGCGGCGTAATCACGTTGGCGTCCTGAATCGACATTCTTTCGCGAACGACGCGTTCCATCCGGGACAAGCCGATCCGGAACTGGTTCTGCAAGAGTTCGCCCACGGAGCGCAGACGGCGGTTGCCGAGATGGTCGATATCGTCCGTGCTGCCGATGCCGTGCAACAAATTGATAAAATAGCTGATCGAAGAAATAATATCAGCAGGGGTGATATGCTTCACCGATTTATCGATGTTGCGGTTGGCGATGACCTTCACTACTTTGCCGTCTTCGATCGGCGAGAACACATCGATCGTCTGCAGAGGGATATCCTCCGAATCCAGCACGCCGCCCGTCACATGGTAATTCCGGAAGCCGACGCTGTCTTCCAAATGAGGAAGAATCTCATCCAGCAAACGGCGGTCCACCATCTGACCGGCTTCGGCGATGATTTCGCCCGTAACCGTATCGATCAACGTCTCGGCGAGGCGCTGGTTGAACAAACGGTTTTTGATGTGCAGCTTTTTATTGATTTTGTAACGGCCGACATTGGCCAGATCGTAACGTTTAGGGTCAAAGAAGCGCGCCACGAGCAAGCTCTTCGCGTTTTCAAGCGTTGGCGGCTCGCCCGGACGAAGACGTTCATAGATTTCGATCAGCGCTTTTTCCGTCGAATCCGTATTGTCTTTGTCTAGGGTGTTACGGATATATTCGTCGTTGCCCAGCAAATCCAAAATTTCGGCATCCGTGCCGAAGCCAAGCGCACGAAGCAGCACGGTGACAGGGATTTTGCGGGTACGGTCGATCCGCACGTAAATAATATCCTTCGCATCCGTCTCCAGCTCGAGCCAGGCTCCGCGGTTCGGAATAACGGTTGCGGTGTACATCTTTTTGCCGTTCTTATCCACTTTTGTGCTGAAATAGACGCTAGGAGAGCGAACCAACTGGCTGACAATAACCCGTTCCGCACCATTGATAATGAATGTGCCGGTTTCGGTCATCAGCGGGAAATCTCCCATGAATACTTCCTGCTCTTTGACTTCCCCGGTTTCCTTGTTAATGAGCCGGACTTTAACCCGAAGCGGCGCCGCATACGTTACGTCGCGTTCCTTCGCGTCATCCACCGTGTACTTCGGTTCGCCCAGGCTGTAATCGATGAACTCCAACACCAAATTTCCGGTGAAATCCTGGATTGGCGAGATATCCTGGAACATTTCCCGCAGGCCTTCTTCCAAGAACCACTCGTAGGATTTCTGTTGGATTTCGATCAGGTTCGGAACTTCGAGTATCTCGTTAATTCGCGCATAACTGCGCCGAGTGCGTCGACCATATTGAACAAGATGTCCTGCCAACTTAAACTCACCCCTCAATGTCTACTCACTTAAAAATTCATTGCGAACCCGTGTTTGTACCCTTATAATAGGACCATACGGATTCATCCACAAATAAAGAAAAGCCCTTATCGAATGCTTTCGAAAAAAGAGCATCATTTATCCGTGTCTATCTGCCCTGATGACCCCGTATTCAATAGTTTGCCCAAAATGTGCATATTATACGTAAAACAGCCGATTTTTATGCGTGATTTACGCATAACTATTGACACTTTCGGCAACTAAAGCCACGGAGGGCATCCTAATGCTGACATTTTATAATAATAACATAGCGAATTTGTCAAGTCAACTATCGATTAGCAGGCCTCAATTTATGAGGTTTATGCTTTGACCGCTTTATAGATTCGGTATCCCTTATCTTTGGTAACTTCCTCTACCTGCGCAAAAAGCGACTCCAGCTTTGCCTTTGCCGACGGGGCGCCCTGTTTCTTCTGGATCACGATCCACAATGCGCCGCCGGACTTCAACCGTTCATAAGCCCCCTCAAAAATCGCATGCACGATGCTTTTGCCGGCGCGAATCGGCGGATTGGTCAACACCACATCAAACTTTTGGTCCTTCAAGGCCGCAAACAAATCGCTTTCCAGAATCGTTACATTGCTCACTTGGTTTAGCTCCGCGTTTTCCCGGGCCAAATCCACGGCTCTTGCATTGACGTCGATCATCGTCACATGCCCCCGGCCGGCCAGCTTCGCCGCCGCAAGCCCGATCGGTCCGTAGCCGCAGCCCACGTCGAGAACTTGGGCATCCTGCGGAATTTCCATTGCTTCAATCAGGGTACGGCTGCCGAAGTCCACGCCGCCTTTGGCGAACACCCCCGCATCGCTTACAAAGCGGAAAGTCTGCCCCCGCAGCGTTGCGTCCCACACTTTGCGGTCATGCTCAGCCGTTGGGTTGCTGGAATAGTAGTGATCCGCCATCGATACCGTCCTCCGTTACATCGATTAATTCGTTTCCGGCTAACGCCTGCCTTACTATTTTAGCCGATTCGTCCGCCATTAAGCCAGCACGGCTCTTTTGTATTGATCCGAGAAAACTTAGAAAAATCAGACTGCCTAACCGAGAACTCCCCCCCTCCCAAAGAAATAGGTGCAAAAAATGTCGTTATTTTCGCGATATCAGTCCATTTAAGAGAAATAAGGGGAATTTATGCCGCTATTTTCTCCAATCACAAGGAAATGGCCACATTCTGAACCATTCATAGGAAAATAAGTACACAAAGTGCCGCTAATGGAGATAAAATGCTGGGGCTTCGTATAATAGATACATAAAGTGCCGCCATTTCGAAAGCCGACAGTCGATCGCAGCCAGTAGGGCTCGGCAGCAGCTTTAACAGCAAAGCAAACCCCTTGAATCGGGTTCAAGGGGTTTGCCTGAAATGAAGAGACGATTATTTTACTTCTACAGTTGCGCCTGCTTCTTCCAATTTTGCTTTGATGCCGTCGGCTTCTTCTTTGCCCACTTTTTCTTTCAACGGCTTCGGAGCGTTGTCTACCAGGTCTTTGGCTTCTTTCAAGCCGAGGCCCGTGATTTCGCGAACCACTTTGATAACGTTGATTTTGGAAGCGCCAGCGTTAGTCAGGATCACGTCGAATTCAGTTTGTTCAGCAGCTTCGGCACCGCCGCCGCCGCCACCTGCTACAACTACCGGAGCTGCTGCAGTTACGCCAAATTCTTCTTCGATTGCTTTTACAAGATCGTTCAGTTCAAGAACGGTCATACCTTTAATCTCTTCCAAGATGGATTCTTTACTCATGGTTGAACCTCCATTATTTTAATAGTTTATGGGTTGTGGTACTTCAAATCACGAACTGCCGAAGAGGCTTAAGCGGTTGCGCCGCCCTCTTCTTTCTCGGCAACGGCTTTGACCGCGAGCGCGAAGTTGCGCATCGGAGCCTGCAGCACGCTGAGGAGCATGGAAAGGAGACCTTCGCGGGACGGAAGATCCGCCAGCGCTTTGATTTGGTCGACGCCAACTACACGGCCTTCAACCACGCCACCCTTCACTTTCAATGCATCGTTCTTTTTGGCGAAATCGCTCAAAATTTTTGCCGGAGCTACTGCGTCTTCCGTACTGAAAGCGATGGCCGTTGGACCGGTCAGCACTTCGTCCAGTTCAGAAAGTTCCGCAGCGGCGGTTGCGCGGCGAACGAGCGTATTCTTCAGCACTTGGAATTCCACGCCGGCTTCGCGAAGCTGTTTGCGGAGTTCGGTAACTTGTGCAACATTCAATCCGCGATAGTCCGCTACGACAGTCGTTGCGCTTTCGCGCAGCTTCGCAGTCAACACGTCAACCGCTTCTTGTTTCGCTTGAATGACTTTTGCGTTTGCCAAACTGTACACCTCCTATTAGAATTGCATGAGCCTTTCACACCATTAAAAAAGCCTCCGTAGAATCACGAAGGCTTGAATGAAGCATTTCACGCGGAAAACCCGCATGAAATTACGTTCTATCAGAACACCTCGGTAGGAAATTAAGCCTTGCGGCACCTACTGTCTACGGTAAGCATATTCACATGTCAGTCTCACATCAAAACAACCATTTCAGTATACCAGCGGATTCACTTTGTTGTCAATCCGTCTTGCCGCCAGGTCGCAGGTATTATCTGTAAGATGCTGTATTAACGCGAGCGCTCGGGCCCATGGTCGAAGAAATCGCGATATTTTTCAAGTAAACGCCCTTGGCCGCAGCCGGTTTAGCCCGGTTCAACGCGTCAATAAGAGCTTTCAGGTTTTCGTTCAGCTGTTCAGCACCGAAAGAAACCTTCCCGATTGGCGCATGGATTTGACCTGCTTTATCCAGACGGTACTCGATTTTACCCGCTTTGATTTCTTGAACGGCTTTCGCTACGTCAAACGTAACGGTACCTGCTTTCGGGTTAGGCATAAGGCCTTTACCGCCGAGCAGACGGCCGAGTTTACCAACTTCGCTCATCATGTCCGGCGTAGCTACGCAGACATCGAATTCGAACCAGCCTTGTTGGATTTTGTTGATCATGTCTTGATCGCCTACATAATCAGCTCCGGCAGCTTCCGCTTCCTTCGCCTTGTCGCCTTTGGCGAATACCAGTACGCGTTGGGTTTTGCCTGTGCCGTGAGGCAGGACAACCACACCGCGAACGGCTTGGTCTTGTTTACGAGGGTCTACGCCCAAACGAACCGCTGCTTCGACGGTTTCGTCGAATTTGGCAGTCGCCGCCTTCTTCACCAGTTCAACGGCTTCCAAAGGCTCGTAAGTCGCTTCGCTGTCGATCAGCTTAGCGGCTTCCAGGTATTTCTTACCGTGTTTAGCCATGAATTCGTCCTCCTTTGTGGTATTAGCGGAATATCCTCCCACTTGGGATGGAATTTATAAATATGCTTCGATCATTTATAAAACTCCATCCGTTGATGAATTGCTATGTTGACGTATTTTGCAACACAGTAATTCATCTGGGGATGAAAATGTATGCAATGCGGTTCATGCGGTCCGCAATATATATTTTCATCCATGGATCCAAACTTAGTCTTGGATCGTGATGCCCATGCTGCGGGCCGTACCTTCAACCATGCGCATAGCCGCTTCGACGGACGCTGCGTTCAGGTCAGGCATTTTTTGCTCCGCGATTTGACGAACGGTGTCGCGCTTCACGGTAGCCACTTTCTTCTTGTTCGGTTCGCCGGAACCCTTCTCGATCTTCGCTGCGACGCGAAGCAGAACGGCTGCCGGAGGAGTTTTGGTGATGAAAGTAAAAGAACGGTCTTCAAACACCGAAATTTCAACCGGAATGATCAAACCTGCTTGATCGGCGGTACGTGCGTTAAATTCCTTACAGAATGCCATGATGTTGACACCCGCTTGACCCAACGCCGGACCTACCGGAGGTGCAGGGTTCGCTTTACCCGCAGGAATTTGCAGTTTTACCACTTTAATAACTTTTTTCGCCATGTAAAACACCTCCTTGCCCTAATAGTGGTAGACGGAACACAGTTCCTCCCACTTTGAAACCTAAGAAACCTTTAGAAGTAGTTCAAAAAAAACATCTTTTGAACACTTAATTATATCTTCTCCACTTGAGTGTAATCCAGCTCAAGCGGGGTTTCTCTGCCAAACATGTTGACGTGAACCTTCAGCTTGCTCTTGTCCGTTAAAATCTCTTCAATCGAGCCGACAAAATTAGCAAACGGGCCAACTTTGATGCGTACGGATTCTTTGAGTTCGAACTCGATCACCGGCTTCGGCTCTTCCATGCCCATATGATGCAGGATCTGCTCCACTTCTTCCGGAAGCAGCGGAGTAGGTTTGGAACCGGAACCCGTGGAGCCGACAAATCCCGTGACACCCGGCGTGTTGCGGACAACGTACCAGGAATCGTCGGTTTGGATCATTTCCACCAAGACATACCCCGGGTAAACTTTGCGCATGACGGTTTTCTTCTTGCCGTCTTTGTTCACCACTTCTTCTTCCATCGGAACAAGTACGCGGAATATCTTGTCTTCCATGCCCATGGACTCGACACGCTTCTCCAAATTGGCTTTGACCTTGTTCTCATACCCGGAATAGGTATGAACGACATACCATCTTTTTTCCATATCAAGCCACCTAGGGACCCTTCTTAAATTATCGCTTCGATCACAGCAGAAATGCCGATGTCCAGAACCCAAAAATAAATCGCCACAACGACAATTGTACCGAGCACAATCAGCGTATAATTAGTCAGCTCTTTACGATTAGGCCAGCGAACCTTTTTAAGCTCAGCCCAGCTCTCAGAGAAAAAAGAAAAAAACGACTTGAAACTGCGTTTCATGCGCGACTACACCTCCAAAGGCTATCTGGTTTCGCGATGAAGAACTTGCTCGTTGCAAAACTTACAAAATTTCTTCATCTCCATGCGGTCGGGGTGGTTACGCTTGTTTTTCGTTGTCGTGTAGTTTCTTTGTTTACAGTTCGTACAAGCCAACGTAATTATTACCCGCATGATGTGCACCTCCCGAAGACATTCTTATGAGCGTCTCTATATTGACCTAAAATTCGGCATTCAAAAAAATGCAAGCACAAATTTAGGCCTACCTAAAACACTTTATCACATGGCTATAGTCGTGTCAACGAGACAACAAGCCAACCCCTACGAATATTTATAGTATTGGTCACGATTTTGGAAGATAAACCCTGCGCCCTCAAATCGGCCTTAAGCGTAGAGCCTGCGAACGGGCGGGCTTTTCCAAAAAAAGGGCCTCCCGTTACATACAGGCGCCCTTGTCTATTCTTTTTTTTATAGCACTTTTTGAACTCGATTTCATATGAAAAATAATCAGTTCCCTTAGTTAAATACTGCCGTCGCGAACTTCCAGATATCGTTCCAGCTTGCGCTTGACCCGCTGCAACGCGTTGTCGATCGATTTGACGTGACGGTTCAGGTCCACGGCGATCTCCTGGTAAGAACGCCCGTCCAGGTACAGCATAAGCACCTTCCGCTCCAGGTCGCTGAGAATCTCGGACATCTTGTCCTCAAGTCCGCTGAACTCTTCTTGGTTAATGATCAGCTCCTCCGGATCGCTCACCTGAGAACCGCAAATCACGTCAAGCAAAGTGCGATCGGATTCCTCGTCGTAGATCGGCTTGTCCAGGGAAACATAGGAATTCAGCGGGATATGCTTCTGGCGGGTCGCCGTCTTGATCGCCGTAATAATCTGCCTCGTAATGCACAGTTCGGCGAACGCTTTGAACGAAGCCAGCTTATCCCCTCGAAAGTCCCGGATCGATTTGTAAAGTCCGATCATGCCTTCCTGAATGATGTCCTCGCGATCGGCCCCGATCAGAAAATAGGACCTGGCTTTGGCGCGCACGAAACTCCGGTACTTGTTGATCAAGTACTCGAGCGCATCGCTGTCGCCTTCGCGGACCGCCTCGACAATGTCTTCGTCATTTTGGATCTCATAGTCAAACCTAACCCATGATTCGAGTTTGACACTCACCACAAATCCCTCCGGCTGCAACGCACGGTACCCCGTCACTCAGTCAAGTAATACGAACAGTATATATGAAGGTCCATAAAAGCGTCAACAACAAAAGTACCAAAAGATGTAAAGTCGAACTTTGTCAAGAGTATTTGGGAGGAGAATAAAAGAATGCCCTTTTATTCCCTGCGCCATCTTTCAAACAGCTGGCGCACCTCCGGACTCAGCTTGGCATCCAGCGTATTCCGGCTGGATTTCTCGCTTCGTTCGGCGATTTTGCGCTGGATTTCCTGTTCGCTTTGCTCCACCTGAGTCAATAATTCCCGGGCCGAAATGCGCAGGGCCCCCTGGCCGAAAATCACATGCTGTTCCACCATGTCGCTTGTTGCCACGTAAATTTGCCGCCGCCGGTGACTGAATTCGCCGACCAGCCGCTCGATGCATTCATCGGCCGTTTCCTTCTCCTTCGTAAAGTACATGTCCACTTTATTTTGGGCGAAGGTTTTGCCGAGTCCCGGCACACGGTAAGCATCGAATACGACGATCACTTTCCTTCCGGAAAAAGCCTGATAATCGGCGAGCCGCTCAAGCAGCCTGTCGCGGGCTTCCTGCAGGTCCCGCTTGGACAGCTCGGCCAGCTCGGGCCACCCGCCGATCATGTTGTACCCGTCAACCAGCAGCACGTCGCGCAGGTCGCGCATACCCGCTAACCTTCGGCGCGTCGTCTGCGCAGCGCTTCGTACATCATGACTCCCGCGGCCACCGAAGCGTTCAGGGAGTTCAGCCGCCCGTTCATCGGCAGCTTCAGCAGCACGTCGCAGGTTTCGCGAACGAGGCGCCCCATCCCTTTGTTTTCGTTGCCGATGACGACCGCCACCGGACCGTTCAGCACGCCGCCGCCTTGATACATGTCCTGCTTGGCGTTCACGTCGGTCCCGACGATCCAGATCCCCTCCTCCTTCAGCCGTTCCATCGTCTGCACCAGGTTCGTCACCCGCGCGACGGGAACATATTCCACCGCCCCGGCCGAAGTTTTCGATACCGTAGCCGTCACGGCGGCCGAACGACGCTTGGGGATAATAACGCCATGCACGCCCGTGCACTCGGCGGTCCGTAAAATGGAACCCAGGTTATGCGGGTCTTCGATTTCGTCGAGAATCAGCAAAAAAGGCGCTTCTCCCCGCTCGTTGGCAGCGGCCAGCAAATCGTCTACCTCCGCATAGGCATAAGGGGCGACCTGGGCGACTACCCCTTGATGCTGCAGCCCCGGCACCATTTGGTCCAGCTTTCTTTTGTCCACGAACTGGACGACGATGCCGCGGTTTTTGGCCTCTGCCAAAATCGGTTGGGTAAGGTGTTTTTGGGCTCCTTCCGCCACCCAGATTTTGTTGATCGCGCGGCCGGCATGCAGCGCCTCAAGCAGCGAATGCTTGCCGCCGATCCATTCTTGATCCTCCATCGTAATCCTCCCAGAGAGCGCATAAGTCTCCCGTTGTTATGAAAATAATGCTGTTGTCAATCCCGCCGTCCGCTATCCAAATGCGCGAAGCCTTGAGCCACCAGCTGGCGCAGCCTCTCGTGGGCGCCCGTATAGTACAGGTAGCCGACCAGGCTTTCGAAGGCGGTGGCGTGCCGGTATTCCAGGACATCGGCGTTTTTCGGGATCGTTCCCGACTTGGCGTTGCGGCCCTGGCGGACGACATCCCTTTCGTCCTCGGTCAGCTGCGGCTCCAGCAAGGCGAGCAGCTGCGCCTGCGCTTTGGCCGAGACGTACCTCGTCGACTCCCGGTGCAAATGATGCGGCCGCAGGTTGGCGCGGGACATCACATGCTGGCGGACGGCGACCTCGAACACGGCGTCCCCGATGTAGGCGAGCGCCAGCGGCGGCAGCAGCCGCGCCGGTTTGGAGGGCGCGTCGGGGAACCACAGGGGCGCCCCGGGGGGAGCGCCATTGGCGGCTCCGCCAGCTGAAACAGCCGCAGCTGGAACTCCGGCGGAGGTACCCGCTGCGGTACCGACCGGAGCGTCCCCGGCGGTGGCGGCGCTTGCGCGGCCGGAAGCGCCAGTGGCAGCGCCTTTAGCAGCCGGAACTGTGCCGGTGCCGGCTATAGCGCCCGTGCGGCCGGAAGCGCCGACGGCGGCCTGTTCAGCCGCCTCGCCGCCGGAAGCCTCCGTGCCGGCACCCGCACTGCCAGCCGCAGCCGCCTCGCCCGCCGGGCGTTCCTTATCCGTTTGGCCTCGTCCCGTCATTTCCGGCGCCATCTCATGCCCTGGGGCGTATCTTCAAGGACGATGCCCTGCGCGACCAAAAGGTCGCGGATTTCATCCGCGCGCGCCCAGTTTTTGGCCTTCCGCGCTTCCGCCCGCTCCGCGATGAGCGCCTCGATGTCGGCATCCAGCAGCTCGGCTTCCGCCGGCGCGGGGGCAATCCGCAGCACGCCGTTCATCTCGTCGAACAGCCGCAGCGCCGCTTCCAGGTCGGCCCGCCCGACTTCCGGCTGCTGCAGCAAAGCATTGACTTCGCTGACCCACTCGAACACGGCCGTAATCGCATCCGGCGTATTGAAATCATCCTGCATTTTCGCATGGAAGGTATCGCGGATTTGCTCCAGCTTGCTTTCCCAGGCCGGCGCCGCCGCATCGGCCCCGCTTCCGGCCCCTTGCAGGCGGTGGCGAAGATTGTTCGCCGCGTTGCCGATCCGCTCCACGCTGCGCTCCGCCTGAACCATCGTCTCTTCGGTAAAGTTCAGCGGGTTGCGGTAATGGGCCGACAGCATAAAATAACGGAACGCTTCAGGCTTGTATTTCTCGCGCAAATCTTTGACGAGAACCCCGTTGCCGAGCGATTTCGACATTTTTTCGCCGCCGATATTAATATAACCGTTATGCATCCAATAATTTGCCAGCGGTTTGCCGGTAGCCGCTTCCGACTGCGCGACCTCGCATTCATGGTGCGGAAACTGCAGGTCCTGGCCCCCGCCGTGAATGTCCAGTGTATCGCCAAGCAGAAGCCGGGACATCGCCGAGCATTCGATATGCCAGCCCGGACGCCCTTCGCCCCATGGGCTGGTCCAATGGATTTCACCCGGCTTGGCCGCTTTCCACAGCACGAAATCCTCCGGATGCTCCTTGCGCTCATCCACATCGATCCGGATCCCGAACTGCAGCTCGTCGATGTTTTGGCCGGACAGCTTGCCGTATTCCGGGAACTTGCGGGTGCGGAAGAAAACGTCCCCGCCGTTCTCGTAAGCAAAACCTTTCTGCTCCAAATCGCGGATGAAGCCGATGATCACGTCCATATGTTCCGTCACCCGCGGATTCGCCGTGGCCCACCGAATGCCAAGCCCTTCCAAATCTTCGTAATAGGCCCGAATGAACATCTCGGCCACTTCAGGAACCGTTTTGCCCAGCTCCTCGGCTTTGCGGATTAGCTTGTCGTCCACATCGGTGAAATTGACGACATAGTTCACATAGTAATTCTGGTTTTCCAAATAGCTGCGTACAACGTCAAAAAAAATCATCGGCCGCGCGTTCCCAATATGGATATAACCATAAACGGTCGGTCCGCAAACATACATATTGACTTTACCCGGGGTGATGCTGACAAACTCTTCTTTTTTCCGGGTTAACGTATTAAAGATCTGCAGTGCCATACTCACTTTCCTTTCAACTGAAGGTTATTCGACAAAATCTCACTCGGTTCGAAACGTATGTGAAACGCCCATGACCAGCGGAGTTCTTGCGGTTAAAGGGCCGCTCTTCACGCGGCGTTTACAGCTCCGAAGGCTGCTCCTCGCGCAGCCGCTGCTTCAAATCGCGGACCTCGCCCCGCAGCGCTTCGATTTCCCGCTGCATTTCCCGCATCGCGTCGACCATCGGGTCGGGCAGCTGATGACTGAGGCGGTCGAGCCGCTTGCCGTCCAGACGGACCACCTTCCCCGGGATCCCCACGACGGTGCTGCCGGGAGGAACCTCCTTCAGGACGACGGAGTTCGCCCCGATGTTCACTTGATCCCCGACTTTAAACGAGCCGAGTACCTTCGCGCCCGACCCGATCACGACGTTATTGCCGATCGTCGGGTGGCGTTTGCCTTTTTCTTTGCCGCTTCCGCCCAAGGTGACTCCCTGATAGATAACCACATCGTCCCCGATTTCGCAAGTTTCCCCGATGACGACGCCCATGCCATGGTCGATAAACAGCCGGTTGCCGATCCGGGCTCCCGGATGGATCTCAATGCCGGTGAAAAAGCGGCTGACCTGCGAGATGATTCGCGCAACCGTAAACCAGCGGCGGCGGTAGAAGAAGTGAGCGATCCGGTGGCTCCAAATCGCATGCAGGCCGGAATACGTAAAAATCACTTCAAACCAGCTTCTTGCCGCCGGGTCGTTATCAAACACCGCCTGGATATCGGATCTGACTCTCTTGAACATAGCTTCCCCCCACCTTCTTTTTCCTATGGCGATCATCCACAATTGGTGCCCCGAGCGCGAGAACCGATTGGAAAATTCCAATAGATTTACGGAAATCGAACGCAATCAGGGACTCTGATTGGAAATATCCAATAGATTTTGCTCAAGTCACCCATTTTGCGACCTAACGAGCCTGATCTATTGGAAATATCCAATCATGCGATCATATTCGCCCCAATCACCAATTCTATTGGATATTTCCAATAACAACCGCCGCACAGACACGAAAAAGCGCCCCTGCAGCTTTTCGCTGCAGAGGCGCTTTGCGCGCGGTTCCACTCTGCTTCGGATGGGGCGGCCGTACAATCCTTCGCCAGCGCGCCAGGCGCACAGCGCCCGAGGCCGCAGACCGCCCGGACAGGCGCCCGGTGCGGTCCGTGTTGCCCCAAGCTTGGGCCGAACTTCAGCATCGAGCTTGAGCGGCCGGCAGAGCGGCGGACCCCCTCCCTCTTCGCCGTCCTTAACGCGGACGAAACGGCGGAAGCTACCTCGCCAGGTCAAGGCGTGCTCGCTTCCGCAGCTCCCGGGTGCATTTCCGCCGGGCGTATCCGGATAACTTCCAGCCTGGATTCTTCTGTGCGCGGTCCGCATGAAGGGTCCCGGTTATCCTCTCTGGTGAATACGGCTTCCAAGCGTACTTCTCCCGATCTATGCCGGTGGAAATTAAGGCGGCCGTCAAGCTTCCCTTTCGTCGCTTCGCCCGCCTTAAATGATGTTGTATGTCTGCCTTTATATTACCTAAAGGCTCATGAACTGACAAGAATTAAAAAAACACGGGGCCGTCGCAGATTAGTATAGCTACAGGCTGGAGATCCGCGCCTTAAGACGATCCGCAACCTTGGATTGACCCAGCAAGAAAATCGTCTGGTTCAGGTCGCGGCCGTGCATCTGCCCGGTCAGCGCCACGCGGATCGGCATAAACAAGCCTTTTCCTTTGCTGCCCGTTTCTTTCTGCACCTCTTTGATCGCGGCGGCGATATTTTCCACGGTGTATTCGCCCAGCCCTTCCACCTTGGCGAGGAAGGCGCTCAGCACCGCCGGCACCTGCGGTTCCGCCAATACGGCGGCCGCCTCTTCCTCAAGCTCCAGATCGCTGCGGAAAAACAGTTCCGACAACGCCACGATATCGGAAGCCGCCGTCATCTGCTCCTGGTACAACGCGACCAGCGCTTTGGTCCAAGCCTCCTGCTCGGCTGTCAGCTCCGCCGGCAGCCGGCCGGCCTTCTGCAGATGCGGAATAGCCAGGCGGGCGATCCGCTCGGGATCGGCGTTTTTAATGTAATGGTTGTTGAGATGAGCCAGCTTGTTCGTGTCGAAAACCGCCGGGCTGCGGGACAAACGGCCCGCGTCAAAGATCGAAATCAGCTCTTCCTTGGTGAAGAACTCCTCTTCGCCTTCCGGTGACCAGCCCAGCAGGGCGATAAAGTTAAACAGCGCCTCCGGCAAATAACCGAGCTGATCGTATTGCTCAATAAACTGAATGACCGATTCGTCGCGCTTGCTCAGCTTTTTGTGATTCTCGCCGACGATCAGCGTCATATGCCCGAATACCGGCGGCTCCCAGCCAAATGCGTCGTAAATCATCAGCTGGCGCGGCGTGTTGGACACGTGGTCCTCCCCGCGCAGCACGTGGCTGATCTTCATCAGATGGTCGTCCAGCACGACAGCAAAGTTGTAGGTCGGGATGCCGTCTTTTTTCACGATGACGAAATCCCCGCTGATGTCCGACTCGAACGAAATCGTGCCTTTGACCAAATCGTCAAACGCGAAGGTGCGCCCTTCCGGAACGCGGAAACGGATGCTGTACGGCCGTCCTTCCGTATCGTAGGCAGCGTGCTGCTCCGGCGTCAGATGGCGGCATTTCCCGGAATAACGCGGCGTTTCGCCCCGCGCCATCTGCTGTTCGCGCTCTTTTTCCAGTTCATCTTCCGTACAATAGCAGCGGTAAGCCAGTCCCCGGTCAAGCAGGTACTGCACATGCGGACGGTACAGATCAAGCCGCTCCGTCTGACGGTATGGCCCGTATTCCCCGCCGACATCGACGCTTTCGTCCCAATCCATACCAAGCCACTTCAGGTAGGTCAGCTGGTTTTCTTCGCCGCCGGCCACGTTCCGTTTCACGTCGGTATCTTCAATCCGAATAATGAATTTCCCGCCGTGATGTCTGGCAAACAAATAATTAAACAACGCCGTTCTGGCGTTTCCGATATGTAAATGACCCGTCGGACTCGGCGCGTAACGCACGCGAACCTCTGTCATCACAATCCCCTCCCTATAAATACACGATGTATACGATTATAAACAGTCACGCTCAAAAACTCTATAAAAGGTTGTTCAAAAAGTCATCTTTTTATCGCGAAAACACGTATTATATATCGAAACTCAATAATCTTAAAATGATACCGCGTCGGAGACAAGAGAAACGATGCATTGGGCGGCAATCCCTTCGCCCCGGCCGGTAAAGCCGAGCTGCTCCGTCGTCGTGGCTTTCACGTTGACCCGCTGCGGGTCGGACCCGACCGCCCGGGCGATAATTTCCGCCATTTGCGGAATGTACGGCGCCATTTTAGGCTTCTGGGCAATGATGGTGGCGTCCAGGTTCCCCAGCCGGTATCCTTTCTCCACGGCCATTTCCCAGACGCGTTCGAGCAGCTTGACGCTGTCCGCGTCCTTATAAGCCGGGTCGGTATCGGGGAAATGGCGTCCGATGTCCCCAAGCCCCAGCGCCCCCAAAATCGCGTCGCTTACCGCATGCAGCAGCACGTCGGCGTCCGAATGTCCAAGCAGCCCTTTTTCATACGGAATCGTTACTCCGCCGATGATGCACGGCCTGCCCTCCACGAGCTGATGCACGTCAAAACCTTGTCCCACAATAAACATGTGTGAATCCCTCTCCCTGCGAATTTTTACAAAACACATCTAGCGACGCACTAACGTTCGCTAAAAATCTGACCAGCTGCGTTTCTAGCTACAAAATTTTCTAACGGTTGCCACAGCCGCTATTTGTCCCAAAAACATTGTTTTCAAGTTCTAACGGATGCCATGCCGCTTATTTCGCCTAAACCTGGCTTTTTTGCCCCGAATTAAGGCTGATAACGGCACTGACAACCGTTAAAATATAAAAAAGGCCTTTTTTCGCAAAATAGCGGCTGCTGCAACCGTTAGAATTCCGCCGCCTCCGGAGCCCCATCGATAACCTGTACTTCTGCCGGAAAATCCCGAAAGTATTGTGACTACAACAAGTCTATTGCTCCTTCACTCCCGGGTGTTCCCTCCTTCCGGGCGCTCCCTCACTTCCGGGCGCCCCTTCCCGCGGATAAACTCCGCATAGTCCAGGTCTTCCGGCGTCGTAATCTTGATATTGCTGTACGCGCCTTCAACGAGCTTGACCGGAAGGCCAAGCCGCTCCACCAGCATCGAGTCATCGGTGCCCGTGAAGCCCTCCCGCTCGGCCCGTTCATGCGCGGCCAGCAGATCGTCCCGGCGAAAAGCCTGCGGCGTCTGAATCGCCCATAACACGCGGCGGTCCAGCGTAGACGCGACCCAGCCCCGGCCGTCGGCCTGCTTGATCGTATCCTTCACCGGAACGGCCAGTACGGACGCTCCATGCTCGATGGCCGCCTCGCAGCAGGCGCTGATTTGTTCCCGCGTAACAAAAGGGCGGACGCCGTCATGCACCAGCACCCATGGCGCGCTGATATGCAGCAGCCCCTGGTATACCGATTGCTGACGCTCGGCGCCGCCCGGAATTACTTGCACTTGTTTGGTCATGCCGAATTCGGCAATCCAGGACCGGCAGCGGTCCACATCCTGCCCGCCGGTGACGAGCACCATTTCGGCGATCTCGGGATGGCGGTCGAACGCCTCGAGGGTATGGATGAAGATCGGCTTGTCCTCAAGCATCAAGTACTGCTTGCTTTCGCGCATTCCCATCCGGCTTCCCCGTCCCGCCGCCACCACCACCGCTCCGAAAATTCCTTTTTGCCCAGCCGCCATCGTTATCTGCCTCACCTTAGCCCAGAATAAAACGCGGGGGGCCCGCCCCCGGCGCTTTTATTCCCATCATACCGAATTACTGGGCTTTTTCCAACAGTTTTGGCTTGGCAAAAATCATCCGCCCCGCCGAAGTCTGCAGCACGCTGGTCACCAGAACCTCCGTAATCATCCCGATGTAATCGCGTCCGCCTTCAACAACGATCATCGTGCCGTCGTCCAAATAAGCCACGCCCTGTCCATGCTCCTTGCCGTCCTTGATGACTTGTACCATAATTTCCTCGCCCGGCAGCACGACCGGTTTCACGGCATTGGCAAGATCGTTGATATTCAGCACCGACACGCCCTGCAGCTCGCATACCTTGTTAAGGTTAAAGTCATTGGTGACGACTTTGCCCTGCAGCACCTTGGCCAATTTGACCAGCTTGCTGTCAACCTCGGAGATCTCTTCAAAATCCCCTTCATAAATCATGACTTTAACGTCCAGCTCTTTTTGGATTTTGTTCAAAATGTCCAGGCCGCGGCGACCCCGGTTGCGTTTGAGCAAATCCGAGGAGTCGGCGATATGCTGCAGTTCCTCCAGCACAAATTCGGGAATCACGATCGTCCCCTCAATGAATCCGGTTTTGCAAATATCCGCGATTCTCCCGTCGATAATCACGCTCGTGTCCAAAATTTTATGTTCTTTAGACCCGTGTTCATCCTCGGGGACGGTGCCTCCCCATTTTCCCGATTTCCAGAATGATGACAATTCTTCCTTCTTGGCAAGTCCAACGCAAAGCCCCATGTACCCAAACAGCGCCGATACGGCGAACCGGGCGAAGCTCTCCAGAGATCCGAGCCAGGTCGCAAGCGGATAGACCATTAAAGAAAGAAGAAGTCCCGCAGTCAATCCGGTCGCGCCGGCCGCCATGTCATTCATCGGAATCCGGGTCAACGCGGCGATCCACGCTTTAATTCTCGCGGATACGACATCTGCAGCCAGCGAAAACAGGAACATGAACAGCGCGGCTCCGGCAGCCGCCATGATCAGGTTCACCGCCAAAGGGCTCATGCCATCGGACCAGGAACGAACCGGTTCCGGCATCACGCCCAGCAATCCGCCCTCGGTGTACCCGAACCATGCGCCGCACAGGCCGGCTGTGATCCGTAAGTATTTTTTCAGCACGTCTATCTTCACCTCCTGAATAACTATCTTCGTTATCCAGTATGATCCAAATTTTGGAGACGTAATCGGTGGAGAATAACTTTTTTTAGGAAACGGCAAACGGCCGATATGAAGGAGAAGGCCCATCGCTACGGGATTTCTGGTTGATAAGTGGGGAAAATGTGGCATATAATGAATTCAATTCATAAATATTGAGGTGGATGGATAATGAGCGCACCAAGCCTTCAGTCTTTTCAAGAACAAGTTTCCGAACTGTTGCTCCGTCACCGCAGTTTGCTGGATGTTTTGTCGAAAATGGGACAAACCAACGCGGCCGCCGTCCGTTCCGTGACCAAGTCCGTCACCGAATGCGGCTGCATCGAGCTGCATGCCACCAAGCAGGATTTCGAGCCGGGCATGGATTTGCAGCACGCGAAAGAGACGATTGCCAAGCATGTTCATGGCGAGTTATGCGAAAACTGCAAAGACGCCATTATCAATGAGCTCGGACGCAACCTTTTCTATATGTCCGCCCTTTGCAATTTGCTCGGGATTCAAATGGACGAGATCGTCGAGCGGGAATCCCAGAAATGCGCCACGTTGGGACTTTTCAATTTATCGTAAGGGACTGCTGGTGAAACGGAGGCGCTTAACAATCCACGAAACGCAAAAGTGCAGGCCATTTTCGCCTAAGTGCCCCTGAATCGGCTCGTCAAATGCAAATGTGCAGTTCATTTCCGGTTAAAAGTCACTTTTTCTTCAAATTACCGATATTCAGATGTACTTTTGCATTTGGTAACAGAGAGGGTTTCTCATGCCGTAAAGTCAACCGCAGCATCGCTTATCATACTTATACTTAAAAAGGCATCGATCCTTCCGTCCGGCGGAGATCCATGCCTTTTTTCGCATATCAGCGTTTCGGCCGATACAATTCTTCCGTTTCGTTTTCGTCTCTTCGTTTACGGCGGAGCACCCTGCCGATATTTTGCCGCAGACCATAGGCGGCGTACAGCAGCAGCGGAATGAAAATCAGCTTGGAAAGCTGATCCGGAAAAGCCACGGCGAGCACAACGGCGGCGATGACGACGATGGGCGTATATACGACCGCTTTTTTCGGCAGGCCGATTTTTTTGAAATTCGGATACCTGACGGTGCTGACCATCAAATAAGACAACAAAACCATGGCCGCTGCGCAATAAACCGCCGAGATATCTTTATTAAACAATGACAGGGTGGCCGCCACACCGCCCGCCGCCGGGATCGGCAATCCGACAAAATATCCCGGAGCTCCCTTTTGCACGTTGAACCTTGCTAATCTCAAAGCTCCGCACATCGGGAAAAGAGCCGTCACCACCCACGCCAAACCGGGCTGAAGTTCCGGAAAAGAGACCAAATACATTATCAGTGCAGGAGCGACACCGAATGAAATAATGTCCGATAAGGAATCGAGCTCTTTGCCGAATTCACTTTGGGCATTCAGCGCCCGCGCGACCCGTCCGTCCAATCCGTCGAGCAGCATGGCGACGATCACCATAATGGCCGCTAAGCTGTAACGTCCTTCCAGCGCCATTATGATCGCCAGCATTCCGAGCAGCATGTTCCCCAAGGTGAACATGTTCGGAATCGATTTCGTAAACATTTCTTTCACCTCGAAAGATATTCCCGAACAACATCCGCAGATGATAGGGGAATTAAATTTGTCTGTCAATGAATACCTGTTCCTGAAGGCGTTTCAGCCCTTCCTTGATCGCCCGTGCCCGAACTTCGCCGATCCCGTCCACCTCGTCGAGCTCCTCGATGCTGGCCATCATGACGTTCGGCAGCTGATGGAACCGCTCCACCAAATTGTGAATGATCACGTTCGGCAGACGCGGGATTTTATTCAGCACCCGGTAGCCGCGCGGAGAAATAAGTTCCTCGGACGTCGCCATCGCTGCGGGATAACCGAGCAGCCGGGTAATGTGATTGTCATCAAGCAGTTCGTCATCAGTCGACCGCTTGAGGCCCAAAATAATCTCGCGAATCGCCTCGTCGCTGTCTTCTTTGGCGTAGTCTTTATACAACAGCCAAGCTTCTTCCTCCATATTGCTGACGAGCTCCTCCATCTGCATGCTGATCAGGCGCCCCTCCGTCCCGAGCTCGTTAATGTACCGCTTGATCTCCATCTTGATGCGGATCACCATCTCCACCCGCTGAATCACGTTCACCACTTCGGGCAATGAGACCAGCTCCTCAAATTCGGAGGCGGTTAAATTGGTCAAAGCCTGATTGAGCACCGCTCTGTATTTTTCCAGCGTTTGAATCGCCTGATTCGCTTTGGTCAAAATAACGCCGATTTCCTTAAGCGCGTACCGGATGTTTCCCTGGTACAGCGTAATGATGTTGCGGCGCTGGGAGATGGAAACGACAAGCTTGCCGGTCTGTTTGGCCACCCGTTCGGCGGTGCGGTGACGTATCCCCGTTTCCGCGGAGGAGATGGAGGAATCCGGGATCAGCTGCGTGTTCGCGTACAGAATCCGCTTTAAATCTTCGCTGAGGATAATCGCCCCGTCCATTTTAGCGAGCTCATAGAGATAGTTCGGTGAAAAGTCGCAGTTGATGGAGAAGCCCCCCTCCACGACCTCCATCACCTCCGGGCTGTAGCCGACGACGATCAGCCCCCCGGTTTTGGCCCGGAGCACGTTTTCGAGCCCGTCGCGAAAGGCCGTCCCCGGAGCGACTAGCCTCAGCAATTCATTCATTTTTTCCGTTTGGGTAGTTTCTTTCATCATTCAATGCCCCCTAATCTAACGCAACAGCTAGCGCATCTGCAACGGTATTTACGCCAATCAACTCGATTCCTTGCGGTCCTTTCCATCCTTTCATGCTCTTCTCCGGCAAAATCACCCGCTTAAAGCCCAGTTTGGCCGCTTCCTTGACCCGCTGCTCGGCCCGGGACACCGCCCTTACCTCGCCGGTCAAGCCCACCTCTCCGAAAATGACGTCGTACGGCTTGGTCGGTATATCGCGGAAGCTGGACGCCACGCTGACGGCGATCGCCAGGTCCACCGCCGGTTCATCCAGCTTGGCGCCGCCGGCCAGATTGACGTAGGCGTCCTGATTTTGCAGGAACATGCCCATTCTTTTTTCGAGCACGGCTAGAATCAGGTTCATGCGCTGATGATCCACGCCGGTCGCCATCCTGCGCGGGGAGGGAAAATGCGTGGCCGCAATTAAGGCCTGCAGTTCCACCAGCATCGGCCGCGTTCCCTCCATGCTGGCCACGACCGTGGAGCCGGCCACCCCAAGCGGCCGTTCCGACAGGAACAGCTCCGACGGGTTGGCGACCTCGGTCAGGCCGGATTCATTCATCTCGAAAATGCCGATTTCGTTGGTCGAGCCAAAACGGTTTTTGACCGCCCGCAGCAGGCGGTAAGAGTGATGCCGTTCCCCCTCAAAATAAAGCACGCAGTCGACCATATGCTCAAGCAGCCGCGGGCCGGCGATCGCGCCTTCCTTGGTCACGTGTCCGACCAGCACGGTGGCGATTCCCTGCCCTTTGGCGATGCGCATGAACCGGGCCGTGCATTCCCGCACCTGCGATACGCTGCCCGGCGCGCTGGTCACTTCCGGCAGGTACACCGTCTGAATCGAGTCGATGACGAGAAAATCCGGCGCAACGCCTTCGATCGCCTCTTCGATGCCGTCCATGCTGCTTTCGCACAAAACGAACAGTTCGGGAGAAAGCGCCCCGAGACGCTCCGCCCGCAGTTTGGTCTGGCGTACGGATTCCTCCCCCGAGATATACAATACTTTAAGCCCGGACCGGGCCAATTCATGAGACGTTTGCAGCAGCAGCGTCGATTTGCCGATTCCGGGGTCTCCGCCGACGAGCACCAGCGACCCGGGGACAACTCCCCCGCCAAGCACCCGGTTCAGCTCACCGATTCCCGTTTGAATCCGGGGTTCCTTGCCGCTCTCTATATTTATGATCGAAAGCGGCTTTTCTTTCGCATGAAATAACCCGGAATTCAGCCCTTGCGTTTTGACGGTTTTCACCGTTTCCTCCACCATTGAGTTCCACGCGCCGCACCCCGGGCACTTGCCGTACCATTTGGGCGATTCGTAGCCGCATTCGCCGCAAAAAAACTTTGTTTTTACTTTAACCATTTATCTCTCCTTCTCATCGACGCAAAATATGACAAATCTTGCAAATCCGGTTCCGCTGATGTATATTCAAATTTTACCATTCTTTGAGAATTCACGTAAAGTTTTTAAAGCCTTTGCAAAAAAAGAAACTGGATGAAAAAAAGCAGCTCCAAAGCACCGTTTGGAAGCTGCCTTTCATATATTTCATCGGCTTAAACATGGTTCTTTTTTAGGCCATACGCAAAAGTCAAGGACTTTTTAGCCTGATTTACGCATTTTTGACAAAAGTTCCTGTGCGCTCTACGGTCAATTCGCCGTTCTGTTCGTCGATCGTCAGCGAATCGCCTTTCTTGACATTGCCAGTTAGGAGCTCTTCGGACAGGCGGTCCTCGATGTGCTTCTGGATCGCCCGGCGCAGCGGCCGCGCCCCGTAAGCGGGATCGTAGCCCTCTTTGGCCAGGAACGCCTTCGCTTTATCGGTCAGCGTAAAGTCAACGTCATATTCACGGAGCCGCTTGCGCAGCTCGTCGGACATAAGCGAGACGATTTGACCGATATGCTCTTGCTCCAGCGAGTGGAACACGATGATCTCGTCGATCCGGTTCAGGAACTCCGGACGGAAGCTCTTCTTCAGCTCTTCCATCACTTTGCCCTTCATGTTGTCGTAATCCGCTCCCGCATCCTGCACCGCCGTGAATCCGAGGCGCGTATTGCGCTTGATCGCTTCAGCGCCCACGTTCGAAGTCAGAATGATCAGCGTGTTGCGGAAGTCGACGACCCGGCCTTTGGAGTCGGTCAACCGGCCGTCCTCCAGCACCTGCAGCAGGATGTTGAACACTTCCGGATGGGCTTTCTCGATTTCATCGAGCAACACGACGGAATACGGTTTGCGGCGCACCTTCTCGGTCAGCTGGCCGCCTTCTTCATAGCCGACGTATCCCGGAGGCGCTCCGACGAGGCGGGCGGTCGAATGTTTCTCCATGTACTCCGACATATCGATGCGGATGACCGCATTTTCGTCGCCGAACATCGCTTCGGCCAGTGCCCGGGCCAGCTCGGTTTTACCGACGCCTGTCGGACCAAGGAAGATAAACGAACCCATCGGCCGTTTCGGGTCCTTCAGGCCTGCGCGAGCCCGGCGGATCGCCCGGCTCACGGCTTTCACCGCTTCATCCTGGCCGATCACCCGTTCATGCAGAATGCTCTCCATATTGAGCAGGCGTTCCGTTTCTTCTTCCTTCAGCTTGTTCACGGGGATTCCCGTCCAGCTGGCGACAACCTGGGCGATATCTTCCGGCGTCACTTCGGAATCGGTGCGGCCTTGTTTTTCTTTCCATTGGTTTTTCGTCAGCTCAAGCTCTTCGCGGATCTTCTGTTCGGTATCACGAAGCGCCGCCGCTTTTTCGAATTCCTGGCTTTGTACGGCCGCGTCCTTCTCCTTGCGGATGTCCTCGAGCCGGCTTTCCAACTGCTTCAGATTCGGCGGTACCGTATAGGTGTTGAGCCTTACTCTGGACCCGGCTTCATCGATGAGATCGATCGCTTTGTCCGGCAGGAAGCGATCCTGGATATAGCGGTCGGACAGCTTAACGGCTTGATCAATCGCTTCATCGGTGATTTTCACGCGGTGATGCGCTTCATAGCGGTCGCGCAGCCCGTGCAGAATTTGGATCGCTTCTTCCACCGACGGCTGGTCGACCGTAATCGGTTGGAAGCGCCGTTCCAGCGCGGCGTCTTTTTCGATGTACTTGCGGTACTCATCGAGCGTCGTCGCCCCGATGCACTGCAGTTCGCCGCGGGCCAGCGCCGGCTTCAGGATGTTCGAAGCGTCGATCGCGCCTTCCGCGCCGCCGGCCCCGATCAACGTATGCAGCTCGTCGATGAACAGGATAATGTTGCCGGCCTGGCGGATTTCGTCCATGATTTTTTTCAGGCGGTCTTCAAATTCGCCGCGATATTTGGTTCCCGCTACGACGGAGCCCATATCGAGCGTCATGACGCGTTTGTCGCGTAGCGTTTCGGGAATTTCGTTGTTGATGATTTTTTGCGCCAAGCCTTCGGCGATCGCCGTTTTACCGACCCCCGGCTCCCCGATCAGGACCGGGTTGTTTTTCGTCCGGCGGCTGAGCACCTGAATAACCCGTTCAATTTCCTTGCTGCGGCCGATGACCGGATCAAGGTTGCCTTCCTTGGCGGAGGCCGTCAAATCGCGGGCCAAGCTGTCCAGGGTTGGCGTATTGACATTGGCCGGCGCGCCGTGATGGCTGGAGACGGCTTCGCTGCTGCCGAGCAATTGCAGCACTTGCTGGCGCGCCTTATTCAGGCTGATGCCAAGGTTGTTCAGTACGCGCGCGGCGACACCTTCGCCTTCACGAATCAACCCGAGCAAAATATGCTCCGTGCCGACGTAAGTATGGCCCAGCTTGCGCGCTTCGTCCATCGACAGTTCGATTACTTTTTTGGCGCGCGGCGTATAGGCGATATTGGTGGGCTGCTCTTGTCCGCGGCCGATTAAGGTTTCAACTTCGTCCTGGATTTTCTCCAGGCCAAGTCCGAGCCCGATCAAAGCCTTGGCGGCAATGCCTTCGCCTTCGCGAATGAGGCCAAGCAGCACGTGCTCTGTGCCGATATTGTTATGTCCAAGCCTTACGGCTTCTTCCTGAGCTAAGGCCAGCACCTTCTGGGCGCGTTCCGTAAATCTTCCAAACATCATCTTCTCCTACACCTCCATAGTTAATTTACCCTTTATTTCCCCATTCGTTCACGAATGAGTTTGGCGCGGTACATATCCCTTTCTCCCGGGGACATGCTCCCGCTGAATTTCTTTTGCAAAAAACCAGGCTGCGTGAGCACGTTTAATTCGTTCAGCACCTCCGTGGGTACCGAATCGATCAGTCCGAGATCCACGCCGAGCCGGACGTCGGACAGCCGCTGCGCGGCTTCTTTGGAATCGATGATGGCGGCGTGCGACAATATCCCGTAGGAGCGCATCACCCGGTCCACCATCCGAAGCCGAGATTCCCCGATCAGCTTCTCTCTGGCCGTTTTCTCATGCTGAATGATCTGCAGGACAACCCCGTATAAATTTTCTATAATCTCCGCTTCGCTTTGTCCTAGTGTAATCTGATTTGAGATTTGAAACAAGTTCCCCGTCGCTTCGCTGCCTTCCCCGTAGATGCCGCGCACCGTCAATCCCACCTGCGACACCGCCGACAAAATCCGGCTGATCTGCTGCGTTAGTACCAATGCCGGAAGGTGCATCATCACCGAAGCCCGCAGGCCGGTGCCGACATTCGTCGGGCAGCTGGTTAAGTAACCGCGGCGATCGTCAAAAGCGTAATCGACATGAGCTTCAAAAATATCGTCGATCGCCGTCGCTTTCTCCCAAGCCTCCTGCACCTGGAATCCCGGATACAAACATTGGATTCGCAGGTGGTCTTCTTCGTTCACCATAATGCTGAGACTTTCGTCTTCACTGATGAACACCGCCCCGTTTCTGGATTCGTTCGCCAGGTTGGGGCTGATCAGGTGCTTTTCCACCAACACCCGTTTGTCAAGCTCTTCGAGGTCCGCAAGCAGGACCGGATGAAGCTTGCCGTAGGACTTCAAGCGCTCGTCGGACAGCACGGTCTGCAGCTGCTTCAGCACCTCTTCCGACTGCTGGTTGGTGGCCAGCATCGGGAAAGGCTGGTGCTGGAGGTTGCGGGCGATCCGCACCCGGCTGCTGATGACGATGTCCGACTGTTTGCCCTCCCGTCTCATCCACTCGCTTAACGGCTGTTCTGTAAAACGGAGTTTTGACACCCTGCATCCCTCCTACTCTGCGGAAATATTCTTCTCAAGCTCGCGGATCTGGTCCCGCAGCGCTGCGGCTTCTTCGAATTCTTCCTGCAGGATCCGATACTGCAGCTCGCGTCGAAGATCGTCGAGCTTGCGTTTGACTTGAATGTGGCCGCCGGTCCGCTTCGGCACCTTCCCGACATGGACCGTGTTGCCGTGAACTCTCTTGAAAAGCGGGTCCAGGCGGTCGTTAAAATATTTGTAACAAGAGCTGCAGCCGAAACGGCCGATTTTGCTGAACTGGGAGTAGGTCATGCCGCATTCTTCACAGCGTACGCTTTCGGGACTTTTGGTTCCGGAAATCTGGCCTTTGCTTGACGGGCTCAAATCCAGGAAACCCGACAGCAAGTTGTGGATCGAAAAACCGCCCGAGGTCCCCGGAAGCATCTCCCCTTTTTCACGGGCACAGGCCTCGCAAATGTGAAACTCCGTCTTTTCCCCGTTCACGATTTTGGTGAAATGCAGGGTTGCCGGGCGCTTGCCGCATTCTTGACATTGCATAGGTGTCCCTCCTTTATGGGATAGACTGCTTAAAAAGGTAGTTCAAAAAGTCCGCTTTTGATCACGAAGTGAATTCAAGAAGTAACTCGGCATCGAATCTTGAATTCAGCCGGGCCCTCCGGTGCTCACGTACCCAAAACGTACGCTCCGCTCCTCGGTCCCTGGCTTCATCCAACCTTCTCGGTGCTGAAAACCGAACTTTTTGAACATGCACTTAAACCTAACGCTGCCCCTAACTCAACAAAGCAATCAGCATCGCTTTCATTAGTTTTGCCCGAATCTGGTCGCGGTACGGCAATTTGATCGCCAGGACGTCACGGGAGATGGCGGAACGCATCAGCGCCGCTTCCCGGCGGCTTAAGAACCGGGCTTCTTCCAGTTGATAGATGAGCCCTTCGGCCGCGGTCTGCCCGATCTCGTCCCCGATCGTTTGCTGCAGGTGGGTGTGCAGCGAGGTTGGACCCGGCAGCTCAATCCGCCGAATCCGCACGTAACCGCCGCCGCCGCGCTTGCTTTCGACAAGGTACCCTTTCTCCAGCGTGAACCGTGTGCTGATCACGTAATTGATCTGCGACGGCACGCAGGAAAACTGGTCGGCAAGATCGTTACGCTGAATTTCTATCGTTCCTTCAGGACTTTCATGCAAAATACTCTTGAGATATTTTTCAATGATATCTGAGATATTACGCATTCACTCATCCTCCATTGTTCCAAACGTGAAGCTCCTAAAAACTCATGCTGTACTGTTCTACCGGCTATCAGCAGCATATGCCGCCACCGGGCTTCTGTTGACTTTGACTTTCTTTGACTTTATTCTCATTATACCATATTTTGATCATTTGCCAAGAGGGTTTCCCCAATCAATTTCAGTGTGATCGACCAGGGGCGAAAATATTCGTGCTCCAGGGGCATCAAAAAAGCGAAAAACGCAGCATCCGGCCCATTGGACTTGCTTAATCGGTTTTTCGACATTTTAGCGAAACAAGCTTGGCCCCTTTTGCTCCGTAACGTACTCAAATGACATTGAACGTCATTACCTGGGGATTTTCCGCTAATACTGCAACAAACTCTAGTCTGACAGATACATTTCCGACCACGAAACAATTCTAACGGTTGCCACAACCGCTATTTGTTTCAAAAACGTTGATTTCAAACTGTAACGGATGCCACGGCGCTTATTTCACTGAAACCCGGCTGATTTTACTTAGATTCAGGCAGATAAGGGCGCTCACAACCGTCCCTCGTATTTAAGAAGTTTTCTCACGAATACTCACTTATTCGCAGGATTTCGCTACCTTGAAAAGCGAAGAGATGGGGGAGCTCCGGACAAAAAGCCGTGGTTTCTTGCAAAAGGGTGTGCAGGAACAGAAGTC
>SNQW01000117.1_pt1 | contig 72433 bp, 96 predicted proteins | sample 2580511 | NCBI WGS metagenome assembly SNQW01 (sample SAMN10953775, study PRJNA522744) | food fermentation metagenome | isolation source: 8-hour incubation of native-enriched microbial consortia from nixtamalized... | place: Mexico | collected 2017-09-24 | reverse complement strand
AGCTCGTCGGGCTCATAACCCGAAGGTCGCAGGTTCAAGTCCTGCCCCCGCAACCATATTCGGAGCCGTGGTGAAGTTGGAGTTCACGCTGGACTGTCACTCCGGAGGTCGCGGGTTCGAGTCCCGTCGGCTCCGCCACTTATTTATTTGTAGATTGTAGTATAACGGGCCTCTCACCCGAGAGGAAGTTCTGCTATAAGCGCTCACGTCCTGTGAGCAACGCAGAACCTAGCGCATCCTGCGCGTCGGAGTCCCGTCGGCTCCGCCATTCATTCACTTCATTATATAAGTTAGTTTGGCTCGGTAGCTCAGTCGGTAGAGCAGAGGACTGAAAATCCTCGTGTCGGCGGTTCGATTCCGTCCCGAGCCACCATTTTATCCTAATTCTTATAGATATTATGAATATGCCGGTGTAGCTCAATTGGCAGAGCACCTGACTTGTAATCAGGGGGTTGAGGGTTCAATTCCTTTCGCCGGCATCTTTTACATTCATGCTTAATAATATGGAGGGGTAGCGAAGTGGCTAAACGCGGCGGACTGTAAATCCGCTCCCTCAGGGTTCGGCGGTTCGAATCCGTCCCCCTCCACCATTTTCACGAAGCGAAATATAGGGGCATAGTTTAACGGTAGAACAGAGGTCTCCAAAACCTCCAGTGTGGGTTCGATTCCTACTGCCCCTGCCAGATATTATGGCGGTCGTGGCGAAGTGGTTAACGCATCGGATTGTGGCTCCGACATTCGTGGGTTCGATTCCCATCGATCGCCCCATTGTTGGGGTATAGCCAAGCGGTAAGGCAACGGACTTTGACTCCGTCATGCCCTGGTTCGAATCCAGGTACCCCAGCCATTCTTTTAGGATGTCTGTGGTTGCAACAAAAAAGAAAAGCGTATATACTAATAAAAGATGCGGACATAGCTCAGTTGGTAGAGCACGACCTTGCCAAGGTCGGGGTCGCGAGTTCGAGTCTCGTTGTCCGCTCCATTTACACCATTTCAATTAGTTAACCTTAAAAACATTATGTTAACTTGTAATAAATTGATTATGGAGGTATAGCCAAGTGGTAAGGCACAGGTCTGCAAAACCTTTATTCCCCGGTTCAAATCCGGGTACCTCCTCCATTTAACCCTTTGCCGGGGTGGCGGAACTGGCAGACGCACAGGACTTAAAATCCTGCGGTAGGTGACTACCGTACCGGTTCGATTCCGGTCCTCGGCACCATTTTCATTAACAGTAGATGCCTTTTTGTTTTGCCGATGTGGCGGAATTGGCAGACGCGCACGACTCAAAATCGTGTTCCTTCGGGAGTGTCGGTTCGACCCCGACCATCGGTACCATGCCAAATGCGGGTGTAGTTCAATGGTAGAACATCAGCCTTCCAAGCTGAATACGTGGGTTCGATTCCCATCACCCGCTTCATCTACAATTTTATATCTAATAGGATACTTATACATACGAACAACGCGTTTTTTCGTTCCATGACGGACGAAGGGGCGCGTTTTTATTTTAATCTAATTTGAGGAAAAGATAAAAAGACGTAAAAAATGAAAGGAGGATACATATGCTATTACCGGAAAAATTCTTAACATGTGTACGGTGCGAGGATGGATTGAAAAGAGAAGAAGGACAAACCCCTGTTCCAGGTGAAGGCATTCCGAATGCGGAAGTTATGCTTATCGGTGAGAGCCCAGGAGCTGAAGAGATGAAAAATGCCCGACCTTTCGTAGGAAAAGCTGGCGAAAACCTGAATGGCTTCCTTGAATCAGTTGGCCTTAACCGAAATAACATGTATGTTGTAAACACTACTCGATGCAGGCCTTACAAAGTAACGGAGAAGATATTAAAGAATGGAAACAAACGGATTACAAAATCAAATAAACCGCCCTCTCAACATGCAATCCGCTCCTGTGCTACTTGGCTAGACATGGAAATCGATCTCGTTAACCCAACATTAATTGTTACACTCGGCTCTACACCTTTAAAACGTCTTATTCCCGAATACAGCATTTCAAAAGTCCACGGTACATTATTAACTGTACCGATACAACACGCAGGTGTAAAAGAAGAGAGCCGAGAATTCACTTTGTCTGAACGAGAATTCCACATATTCCCGCTTTATCATCCGGCTGCGATTATTTACCGGCGTGAACTACAGGAAGTATTTGAAGAAGATTTGAAAAGGCTTCGACAAGCTATAGAGAAGCTTCAATTGAATTCTGTACTGATGTAATGAAGATTCTTTAAACTAATGTACGATTAAAACCCTTTAGGAAATCCTAGAGGGTTTTAAATTTGTTTTTATTTTTTTCTTAATGAATATAAAAACGAAGTGAATGATTCATCTAATAATTTTTCTCGATTGGCATCTTCATTAATATCGGTATCAACTTCTATTTCATGCTTGGATATACCGTACACATCATCTTCATCCCAAATAGAATCGTGTGCTTGTATACTGTTTTGTTCGTTATGGTTATGACCTTTTTCTCTTTTCAATTATATCCCACCTTGTATTTTTTACCGCAATATTAGTATTTGGATTGATGTGCAATTTATAATACGATTTATAAGGAAGTTGAGACATGTAAGATTAAGTTTAATCTTACTAAAAAAGGTTACACTGAAAATAGCCTTTTTAATGTAAAGAATTTTCAATATGTAAGGTGGTGTAAGAGTGAAGTGGATGGTTAAATCTAAGCATACAAATGAAGAGGAACAAATCGTTGCGCTAGAACTAGAGGATGGAGATGGCACATTTGATGCCAATGTTAGATGGGATGGATGTATGGAAATACACATACGTTCAAAAACCGAGGAAGATAATATATTAGTTGATACTGTGCATACTTGTGATATAGATGGGCTCATAAATAAATTACAAGGATTAAAACAGGTATGTCTGGATTACTTTGATAAGGCTAATGAATAAAAAGAGAGCGATGCAGAGAAAAGGCCCGGCGAGTATGCCGGGTTTTTAGTTGTTTATTTGAACAGAAATAAATCCTATAGCTAGTCTAATAATTGATTTCTAAGCGTTGTTTTCCTGTGAATTTGTATAAAGGAGTTCTTTTCTAAAAAGTCGAAATAATATGTTAAAGTTCTTGTCGGCATAAAATTGGCTACTTATACGTTATTTTGGTTGACAGAAAGGGGCTCAATATAGTGGACACACGAACGCAAAGGGTAAGATGTAATCCAATTCTCACTCATGAAGATTGGAACAAACAGCGCCATGCAGCGGAACGAAATCCAGGGGAATTCCATAGCGAAATCGCTAAGCGAGAAATTCATTGGTACGATAGAAAAACAAATGCCTGGATCATTTGGAGTGATGAACAAAATCAATGGCTTGGCTTAGATGCGGATAACGGCTCTGTTGTTACCATTACGTATGCACCGGGATTTGAACCGTGGGATATGGCATTCGATAATAATGATGAACCGTTCTATAAGTGGTTCTCGGGTGGATTAACCAATGCCTGCTTTAATGAGGTAGATCGCCATGTAATAAACGGACATGGGGATGAGACTGCCTTTTATTTTGAGGGTGATCGCTGGGATCAGGCTAAGAATGGTGGACGTGGCGGACCGGTTGTCGAATTCACCGTTACGCGCAAACAACTAATGCTTGAGACCGTAAAGGCAGCACAGGTACTCACAGGATTAGGCTTGAAAAAGGGTGACCGTATTGCACTGAATCTGCCGAATATTATGGAGCAAATTTATTACACGGAAGCGGCGAAGCGTCTAGGAATTATCTATACGGCAGTGTTTGGAGGATTTAGCGACAAGACGCTAAGCGACCGGATTCATAATGCAGGCGCTACAGTGGTTATTACTTCAGATGGCGGGTATCGCAATGCACAAATCGTTGACTTTAAAGAAGCGTATACCGATCCGGCGTTGGATAACTATATTCCAAAAGAAACGGCACAGCGGATTGTAGAGGAGAAGCTGCAGGAACTCAAACTGACGAAGGAGCAAGCCGCATTAATTAACGAAAAGGTTATGCAGACGATTGGTAACGAGATTACGGTGGAACGTTCTGACGCGATGCGTGGCGTCGGCATGGCCTTAGCTCAGTTCCATGATATGGACGCTAAAGAAAAATCGCACATTCGCACAGTTATTGCCAAAGGACTCGTTGAGGCGCCACCCCGTGTCGAAGCTGTTATCGTCGTTCGCCATACACGCCAACAGGATTTGAATTGGCGTCCAGAGCGTGATCGCTGGTCACACGAGTTGATTGCACAGGCAAGTAAAGAAGTGCTGCAAACAGCCGGTGAATTAGGATATGAGGTTGCGGACGAGAAAGAATTGCTTGAACTTGAGACGCAAGACTTCATCAAAGTAATGTATGCCGTATCCAGGCCTGAGCCGGTCGATGCCGAGTATCCGCTCTTTATCATCTATACAAGCGGAAGTACAGGCAAACCAAAAGGGGTCGTACATGTGCATGGCGGTTATGTAGCTGGCATTGCTCATACGATGAAAATTTCGTTTGATGCTAAACCAGGCGAAGATACAATGTATGTGATTGCCGATCCGGGCTGGATTACTGGACAATCATACCTTATTTCAGCTGCACTGACGACGCGTACAGCGAGCGTGGTGGCAGAAGGGGCGCCTGTATTTCCGAGTGCAGGCCGCTATGCAAGTATCATTGAACGCTACAATGTAACGATTTTTAAAGCGGGCTCCACCTTTCTGAAAACCATTATGTCCAATCCGCAAAACAAAGCCGACGTAGAGCAATACCGTATGGATACGCTTCGTGTAGCGACCTTCTGCGCCGAGCCAACAAGCCCAGTCGTTCAGCAGTTCGGCATGGACCTAATGACACGACAGTACATCAATTCTTATTGGGCCACTGAGCATGGCGGTATCGTATGGACACACTTCTATGGAAACAATGACTTTCAGCTTAAAGCTGATGCGCATACATTTCCGTTACCGTGGATTTTCGGCGATGTATGGATTGCGGAAGGCACGGCGCCAAGTGGCAAAGCAAAGTACCGTTCAGCAGCTTATGAAGAAAAAGGGGAAATCGTTATTACGAAGCCATATCCTTATTTAGCTCGCTATATTTGGGGCGATGAAGCTAATTTTGGCAACTCCGACTGGAAAGGGGATGCGGAACGTTACATTGATACGTATTGGGGCAGATGGGATGGTGTATGGGCTTATACGCAGGGGGACTTCGCCATGAAATATGAGGATGAATCGTTCTCATTGCATGGGCGTTCCGACGATGTAATTAACGTATCGGGACACCGGATGGGAACGGAAGAAATTGAAGGCGCCATCCTGCGTGATAAGCAGATTAATCCTGATTCCCCGGTCGGGAATGTACTTGTTATCGGTGCACCACACCGAGAAAAGGGGCTAACACCGATAGCATTTATCCAGACGGCACACGGTATGCGTCTGACGCTTGAAGACCAGCGTCGTCTGTCCGAATTGGTCCGTCAGGAAAAAGGCGCGGTCGCAGTGCCAAGCGATTTCATTGAAGTTGCGCAATTTCCAGAGACAAGAAGCGGTAAATATATGCGTCGCTACCTCAGTAATATGCTGAGCGGAGAACCATTGGGAGATACATCTACACTTCGCAACCCGGAAGTCATTGAAGAAATCCGACCGAAAGTCGATCAATGGCGGATGAAAACGAAGATGAAAGAAGAACAGAAGATTTTCGAGACCTATCGTTTCTTCCGCATACAGTATAATGATGTGCTTCGCGGCAAAAAAGTCGCTACCGTTACGGTTACAAATCCACCTGTTAATGCATTGAATGAACGGGCGTTAGATGAGTTAAATACCATAGTCAGTCATCTGGCCCGTCGTGAGGATGTTAAAGTTGTTATCTTTACGGGGCAGGGGACAAGCTCTTTTGTGGCAGGGGCAGATTTGAAGCAATTTCTTGAAGAAATGTTTGAAGTAGAGGACGTGCTTCCGCTGGCTCATAAAGCGCATTTGGCATTCAGTACAATTGAGAGTCTTGGCAAGCCAGTTATCGCTGCCATAAACGGTGTAGCACTTGGTGGAGGCAATGAATTTCAGATGGCGACTCACTATCGGATTGCTGAGCCACATACGGCGTTTGGCCAGCCAGAGATTAACTTGAACCTAATTCCGGGGTATGGTGGCACCCAGCGTTTGCCAAGGTTGTTGCAGCAACGGCATGGTACGGAGGGTTTCCTTAAAGCTGTCGAAATCATTCTGAATGGTCGGCGCATTGATGCCAAGGAAGCGCAACGTATTGGCCTTGTCGATGAAGTGATGGAAGGCAGCGACGATGTACTGGTTCGAGCATCTGCACTTGCACGCGAATACATCCTATTCGGAAAAGGGGCACTTAAAAAAGCATTCGATCGTCATAACAAATTCATCAATAATTGGGATACGCCGCAACCGTTCCCGCAGGAAGCGATCGACGGCAATCAGGAGATTCAACGCATTTTTCGCCAGACAGCCTGGGCCGAGCGTAAGAAAGCTGCAGAGCGCGTTTTGGAAGCGATTCGTACTGGATATGAACAGGGTATTAAGAAAGGCATAGAGCGTGAGGCGCAGCTTTTTGCCGAAGCGGTTATTGACCCGAAAGGCGGAAAGCTTGGCATTCTGGCGTTTCTTGATAAGAAGAGCAGGCCGTTGCCTACTCTCTCCCGCTTCCAGCCGGATGAGGCAAAGCAGAAAGAATTGATTCAAAAGGGAGAATTGTTGCCGATTGGCGCTCCATACTTTCCTGGATTTACACCGCTTCCAACATGGCAGTACGCATATGCAGTTACGAAAAACGACGAAACAGGTATGGTAGACCATGGCGATCCGATCGACTGTGAGAAAAAAATTGTCATTCCGGTCGAGAAACCAGGTGCCAATGAAGTATTACTCTATGTGTTAGCCAGTGAGGTGAATTTTAACGATATTTGGGCCCTTACAGGCATCCCTGTTTCCACGCTGGATGACCATGATATGGATTATCATGTAACGGGAAGTGGAGGTATCGCGCTTGTAGCAGCTGTAGGGAGTGAAGTAAAGCATGAGGGTCGTGTTAAAGTGGGGGATTTAGTCACTATTTATTCCGGTCAGAATGAGTTGCTGTCGCCAATAGTAGGTCTTGATCCAATGTTCGCTGATTTCAGCATTCAGGGGTATCAGGGGCCGGACGGTTCACATCAACAATTTATGATCGTGCAGGCTCCACAAGTGCATGTAAAGCCACAGGATGCAACTTTGGAAGCGGCCGGAAGCTATATTCTGAATTTGGGAACGATTTATCGTGCGCTTTTTACTACATTGAAAATCGAGCCGAATAAGAACCTGTTCGTTGAAGGTGCGGCGACTGGTACAGGACTTGAAGCGCTCAAATCGGCGGCACGTAATGGCCTACATGTAACGGGCATGGTATCCAATGAAGAAAGAGCTGATTATATTCGTGAGCAGGGTGCTATAGGGGTGATCAATCGGAAAAGTACAGCGTATGAAGGCGCATTTACCAAAGTACCGGCAAATCCGTCTGAATGGGCGGCATGGGAAGCGGCCGGTCAGAAGATACTCGATGACTATCGGACGCAGAACGGTGGACGCCTGGCTGACTATGCTGTATCTCACGCTGGTGAAGTCGCGTTTCCACGTTCGTTCCAGCTGGTAGAAGAAGGAGGTACGCTAACCTTTTATGGTGCATCAAGCGGCTATCATTTTACATTCATAGGAAAAGACGGTAGTAGTATGCCGCGTGAAATGTATGAAAAAGCCATGTTGCGTGCGGGTGAAGCGATGCTGATTTACTACGGAACGGATACAAATGCAGATGGCATCGTGGATGAGACCGGACTTATCGCCATCGAGGCGGCGCGTGAGATGGGAGCTCGCATTGTGATAGCGACTTACACGGATGCACAGAAAGAGTTTGTGCAAAGTCTTGGATATGGTGACGCAGTGCGGGGAGTACTCAGCATCGAAGAGATAACAAGACGGGAAGGGGACAATTTTGTATGGCCAGAGACCATGCCTGATCTGCCAAATCCGAAGACAGAGACCGAAGCATTTAAAGAATCGGTGCGTTACTTCACTGATTATATATTTAAGCCATTTGGTAGTGCGGTGGCCAAGTATTTACGTTCACCTGATAATCCGCGTGGATATCCAGATGTAATATTCGAACGTGCTGGCCATGACGTACTAGGTGTCAGTACGACACTGGTAAAGCCGTATACCGGTCGCATAATTTATAGCGAGAATATGGGAAAACACCGCTACAGCTTCTACGCACCGCAAGTGTGGATGCGCCAACGCCGTATTTATATGCCGACCGCGAACATTTGGGGTACCCACCTGTCGAATGCGTATGAGGTTATTCGGATGAATGAAATGATTGATGCAGGGATGCTTGAGATTACTGAACCCGTATTCGTGCCTTTTGAAAAGTTGCCGGAGGCGCATCAGGAGATGTGGGAAAATCGGCATGTCGGAAGCTCATATGTTGTAAACCATGCGATTCCTCGCCCCGGTCTCAAGACCAAAGACCAATTGTATGAAGCATGGTCTGCTCAAATGAGCGAAGCAGAGAACATCGAAAATTGAATAAGACAATAGCTTTGCTGTTTTAGTCAAAGCCATTTTAAGCGAAACCCGTCTCTTTAGAAGGCGGGCTTCTTTTCATTTATCGTATAAAAAGTAGATGTCGCGTTAAAACGAGAAATCATCATTCACTTTTTATGTATGTTTTTTCATCTTTTTCCTATAAGGAAGGAGTAGCGTTATTCCATCTTTCCGAAAAAATATGATATCGTAGAAAAGGACGCCATCATGATGGGAGAGAAAACGGATGAAACATGTTGCGGAAGGCATGCAGGATTTCTACCGTCGACTGACCAAAGACGGTTATCATCCTGAAGACGTAAAGCCTGCGCTATATCAGGTCGAAAGAATCGTACATATGGAACAAGTACGCCGTCATATTTTAAACTGTACGGATTGTTCGCTCTGTGAACGAGCAAAGAGCAGGGTGCCCGGCACAGGAAATACGTCTACACCGTTGATGATTGTTGGAGAAGGTCCCGGCGAGGACGAGGAAAACTGGGGATTACCGCTCGTCGGTATTAGTGGCTCGCTGCTTACACTTATTCTGGGGAAAGCAGGGATTGGTCGGGAGCAAATCTATATGACGAATGTGGTAAAATGCCGCGTAACGGATGAAAAGGGAAAAAACAGGACCCCGATGCGTGAGGAGACACTAGAGTGTGGAAAATATTTACGGCGTGAGCTTGATATCGTCAGACCGAAGGTGGTTTTGGCCCTGGGGAAGGTGGCACTACAGTTTTTTTTCCCGGATATGAAAACAATGTCCCAATTCCGGGGAAATATATACGAGTATGAGGGGACGAAGGTAGTGCCGACCTGGCACCCTGCCTATGTCGTGCGTCAGCGCGGCGATGCGCTGACCAAAGCAAAAAAAGAAGTATGGAATGATTTAAAAGTCGCCATCGAATGTGCAAAGAGAGAGCGGAAAAGGTGAAAATATGGAATCAGAGAGAGAAGCAACAAAGAATTTATACGGATTGGATGAGAAGCCACCCATTTCAGTAACGATGACAGCGGCACTACAATGGTTTTTTATCACGCTGTCTAGCTCCCTGGTTGTCCCGCTTGTAATCGGGGAGATGTATGGCCTGTCACCTCAGCAGGTAGGCCAGTTTGTTCAACAGACATTTTTCTTAATTGGACTTGTCTCCCTATTGCAGATATTGTTTGGTCATAAGCTGCCAATTACGGAAGGTCCGGCTGGTATGTGGTGGGGGATTTTTATCATTCTGGTGAATCTGGGAACAGTCGCCGGACAGGCCCCGCAAGAGATCGGACAATCCTTGGAAATGGGTTTAATTATCACAGGAATTATGCTTATTATTCTGGGTGCTACCGGATTTATTGAAAAGGTCCAGCGAATATTTACGCCTTTAGTGAGCGGCGGTTATCTTATATTGCTTGCGGTATCGCTTAGTGGACCTGTGATGAATGGGATGCTCGGCATCGGATATTTTTCGAAGGAAAGCGGCGTAGAACCTGTACTCGCCATGGTATCAATCGGATTGGTATTTCTTACGTTTATCATGATTCGGTCGCCTTTTAAATATGTGCGTAGCTTTGCTATCCTCATTAGCATGATTATGGGGTGGCTGATTTATTTATTTATGGATTGGACGAAGCCTCTTCAGGAAGCGAATGGGCTATTTGAACTGCCTCAGCCATTTTTCTGGGGACCCCCGGTGTTTCATCTGGGGACCGTTCTGACATCTCTTGTTACCGGGCTAATTCTTATTACGAATCTTGTTGCCAGTATTGCGGTTGTTAGCCATGTAGCGAACATTCGTCCGAGAGAAGAGGATTATCGGCGCGGCGGCATAATGACAGGAGTGGCGCATCTTTTATCCGGGTTTGGCGGTATCGTTGGCCTTGTGCCACTCTCCATTTCCGCAGGGGTCATCCAGGTATCACGTATCGCTGCACGTCTGCCGTTTATCATTGCTGCGATCATGCTGATTTTATTAGGTGTCTTATCACCTGTTAGTCGCATTCTCGCTGGTCTGCCTTCTCCGGTTGGTTATGCGGTTATGTTTGTAACTTATACGCAATTGCTTGGTTTCGGCCTGCGAGATTTCGGCCGAATTATTCTTGATGAACGAAATGTACTTATCATTGGGTTTGGGCTGCTAGGCGGCATTGGCCTGATGTTTGTCCCGCCTGAAGCGCTTCAGGTATTACCGCCTATCTTTAGCTATATTTTTGGCAATGGACTTGTCATGGGAGTGTTGCTCATTATCTTCATGGAGCAGGTAGTATTTCGTAGTCGCCCCCATTAATGTGTATAAACATATCGCCTGCAGAGTGAAGCAGTTGTTCGTCCGTCCAACGATCGAACCTCGGATAAATAAAAAACACATGCAATAAACGTGTCGCGTCTTCCGCCACGCTTGTACGTACAGAATCGACGAACGGGCTGCCGAATGGTCCTTTCGCGTCGGCAAGCACCAGCTTGCCTGCACAAGAAATCTCCCTGCCGTTCAGTCCTTCATATGTTTCGTCTTCCCGTCCAAGGCGCAGGGTTACATCACCTTCAATGAAGTCCCGATTATACAATCCGGCAGGAAGACCGAATTGGAGGGAAAGGAAGGTATTCACATCAACTCCGGTATGTATCCAGTGGAGCGGCTTATTTTGCAGGACGCGGCGCATGAGGGCTTCAGAAGAAGGACGATAGCGGGATGGGTCCATTCCTACCGCTTTGAAAATTTGCCGCCATTCTGTAATGCCCGGAACGTCGCTGACGGATTTGTCCATATAATCATGCCGCATATTCTCAAGAAATAAGTTAATCCGTCCTTTTAGCATCCCCGGTGTAGGAGAAAGCTTCACATCATTGTAGTGGAGAATACCAAGTCTTATACCTGGGATTCTAGTACGGATGTCCCCGTCAATCATATAGCTTTGCATGAAATCACCTCTTTTTGCCGATATTGTACCATACTTGCCCAAAAGACAGGAGAAGTTGATATACTGTAAATAGATAACGGAAGAATTCTTCTTATGATATTTGAACAGAATATAAACTATAAAAAATGAGGGACAAGATGAAGGATGTTATTATTTATACGGATGGTGCCTGTTCCGGTAATCCGGGACCTGGCGGTTGGGGCGCTGTTATGCTATATGGCAAGCATCGTAAAGAAATGTGCGGCAGCGAAGAGAATACAACAAATAATCGCATGGAGCTGAAAGCAGCGGTAGAGGCGCTTAAGGCGTTAAAGGAACCATGCAAGGTTTTGCTCCATAGTGACAGCGCTTATATGGTCAATTGTTTTCAACAAGGCTGGTATAAAGGCTGGATTAAAAACGGATGGAAAAACAGCAAAAAACAACCGGTAGAGAATCAAGACTTGTGGAAAGAGTTACTTGCGCTCATGGAAACACATGACGTACAATACATTAAGGTAAAAGGGCATGCGGATAATGAATTGAATAATCGCTGTGACGAATTGGCGACCGGAGCGATCGTGCGCCGGTAAGGCAACAGGAGGTGATGGCGGCGTGGAAATACGGCATGATTGCACGACAGTAACAGATTGGAGCCGCCTGAAGCAAGACGTTATTCGATATGCACATCACATCGGAATTGATAAAATCGGGTTTGCCTCGGCGGACCCGTTTCTTATGTTAAAGGAACGGTTATATAAACACCGCGAACAGGGGTATGAATCCGGGTTTGAGGAAAAGGATATCGAGAAGCGTACTCATCCAGAGAGCATTCTTCCGGAGGTAAAATCCATTATTGCCATCGCGCTTGCTTATCCGTCCCGTATAGAAGGGCCGCCGAAATCGGAACCGGGAAACTACAGAGGTGTGATGGCGCGGGTAGCCTGGGGAGAAGATTATCATCATGTGCTGCGTGAGCGGCTGCAAAAGCTGGAGCAATTTCTGCATGAGCAAGTGCCTGAGATTAAAACTGAAATTATGGTGGATACGGGCGCTTTGTCCGATAGGGCGGTTGCAGAGCGTGCCGGATTGGGATGGGTGGGCAAGAATACGTCACTTATTACGAAAGAATTCGGTTCTTGGGTGTATTTAGGAGAGATGTTAACGAGTGCGCCGTTCCCGCCTGACCATCCTATTGAAGAAGAATGTGGAGATTGCACAATGTGCATCGATTCCTGCCCTACCGGAGCAATTATTCAGGGAGGACAGCTTGATTCTACACGTTGTGTTGCGTTTTTGACACAGGTTAAAGATGAGATCCCTGAGGAGTTTCGGTCAGCGATTGGAAACCGTTTGTATGGCTGTGATACATGCCAACAGGTCTGTCCAAAAAATCGTAAAATCAACTTTACACATCATCCGGAGTTTACGCCTGACCCGGATGCAGCCAAACCGCTCTTAAAGCCATTGCTTACAATAAGCAAGAAGCAATTTGCCTCAAAGTTTGGACGATCTTCGGGATCATGGCGGGGTAAGAAGCCGATCCAGCGTAATGCGATTCTGGCGCTTGCGCATTTTAAAGACAAAAGCGCTGTGCCGGATTTGCTCTGTGTATTGTTGGAAGATGAACGTTCTGTGCTTAGAAGTACGGCAGCATGGGCGTTGGGCAGGATCGGCGGGGAGGAAGCGATGCTTGCGCTGAAAAAAGCAAAAATCCGAGAAAAAGATGCTGTGGTTCAAGAAGAGATTGAAAAAGCGCTTATGAGTGGGGAAAATGTCGAATGATTGTGCTGGATTTCTTCTTTTTGCACGGGGTAAGATGATAAGAAGATGTCACAAGGGAGGGATTGGGTGAAGTCGGAAGTTTTTTATACTGTATATCAAAGCCCCCTCGGGTCGATTGTATTGGCTGCTACAGAAGCAGGGTTGTGCTGGGTAGAATTTAGTGATGGGGATACAGCCAGACTTTCTCTGACGCGCTGGGCCAAGAAGTGGATGCATACAGAGAATATCACATATACGCCTGAGTTTTTCCTGGAAGCGACAGAGCAATTGGACGAGTATTTCGGGGGAGAACGACAGGAGTTTACCCTTCCACTTGATATACATGGCACGGCGTTTCAAAAGATTGTATGGGAACAGCTTCGACAAATTCCTTACGGAGAGACGAGATCATATAAAGATATTGCGCTCGCCATAAATGCGGCTAAAGCGGTACGTGCTATTGGCGGGGCCAATAATAAGAATCCCCTGTCTATCTTCATTCCATGCCATCGGGTTATTGGCTCAAATGGCGCGCTCGTGGGATATGGCGGTGGGCTGAATGTGAAAGAATATTTACTACAATTGGAAGGTGTGCTTGAACGTTCGGAAGTCGGTTCGGCATAAGGAATAAGTGAAAAAGGACGGCAATGCTTCTTATGAGAGCAGCGGCCGTCCTTTTTTCTTTTTGTACGGAATATACATATTATGATGTTGCGATATACCGGTGCACTTTGGGTTTATATAAAAAAGAAAGGAGATGTAAGATGACTACGTGGACAGAAGCTTTGGAGTTTTACCTGCAATGTCGGACAAAAAACCTTGTTACAAAAACGAATGAGCTTTCCAAGTGTTTGGACAAAGAAGAGGCCGAGTCGATAGAGCGGAGCAATCTTCAACGCTGGCAGCAGTTGAAGGAGCGACGGATTCGTCCATTGCAGAGCAGGTTACAAATCAACGATTTTCAGGTGGAAAAGGACGGAATAAATGAAATTGTTGTCCGTATAAAGGCAAGAGAATGGTACGCTTACCAGTTGGAGAAGAGGTGGCATGAACAAGAGAAAGACATACACATCCGCGTAATGCTGCGACATGTAAAAGATAGATGGCTTATCGTACAGGAGAATAAGATTAATGGTACGCCACAAAAGTCTGTGCAACCGGTCTTTCAACCACAAGAAGATGTATCGTTTAATGAAGAGCAAATAAGAAAAGGCAGTTATGTATATAATCGACTGCAGGCTGTTCGATATGCCGAAGCCTGGTGGAATGAATACAATCCGAACTTTCGACATTTTGATGTAGATTGCACGAATTTTATTTCGCAGTGTTTATATGCTGGTGGTATTCCGTTTTATTCAACCGGCAACAGGGCAACTGGCTGGTGGTATCGTGGCGGGAATAGTCCTTCGGCGTTATGGAGCTACAGTTGGACGGTAGCCCACAGCTTTCGTTGGTATCTGGAGAGGGGGCATATCAAGACAGAAAGTAAATCGAGTGCGGATCAGCTCTCTCTTGGTGATGTGATTTGCTATGATTTCGACGGGGACGGACGCTGGCAGCATTCGACTATTGTAGTAGCAAAAGACAGTCACGGTATGCCGCTCGTGAACGCACACACGACGAATAGCCGACATCGATACTGGGATTACCGGGATTCTACAGCCTATACGCCGAACATCAAATACCGATTTTTTCACATCATGTAAATATAATTTACAGGTGAATCTTTTTGATAGATAGTACGTAAATAAAAGGAGAAGAGGACGATACGATACATAAGAGGAGGAACAGAACAGTATATGAACAAACGAAGATGGATTGCGCTTGCGATCGTAGTGCTCGTTGTAGCGGCGGCGCTCGTTCTTCAACTCGTTCGTGGTGGAGAAGGTTCAGTGGCTTCGGTACCTGAAAAATGGAAGGCAAAGACAGTATCTGGTAGTGGAACGAATCAGGTGCTGCAATTGTATGTAGAAGGGGTTATCTCAGAAGAGAGCAGCTGGAACAGCACGTTTGATTATCAGGCGCTTCTTTCCCAGCTTAATCAAGCAAAAGAAGATTCGAATGTGAAAGCGATTGTTATACGGATTAATTCCCCAGGGGGAGCGGTGGTTCCGACCGATGAGCTGCACCGCAAACTGAAGCAAGTGAAAAGCGAAACGAAGAAGCCGATTGTTATTAGTATGGGTTCGTATGCTGCATCAGGTGGATATTATCTCGCTACTGCGGGAGATAAAGTGTATGCGAATCCATCCACATTGACAGGGAGTCTTGGCGTTATCGCTTCGTATATGAACTATGGAGAACTGGCCAAAGAGTATGGAATTAAAGAAAATGTAATTAAGAGTGGAAAATTCAAAGATATGGGTAATCCGATGCGGGAAATGACGCAGGACGAACATACTCTTTTGCAAGGTGTAATAAATGAAAGCTATCAGCAGTTCGTTGATGTGATTGCCGAAGGAAGAAAGATGCCACGTGAGAAAGTACTTCAGCTTGCTGACGGAAGAATTTATACAGGCAAACAGGCAAAGGCGAATGGATTGATTGACGAGCTCGGGACGTTGGAAGATGCGACAGAAGCGGCAAAGAAATTAGCAAAGTTGCAGGAAGCAACAGTTGTCCGCTATGAAGAACCTTTCGGCTTTTCGAGAATGTTTTCTTCATTCTCCACTAAGCTGTCCGGTATATTGAATCAGCAGCCCATTCCAGATTTTTTGAGAGAAGAGAAAAGGACACCGAGCATTGAGTATATTTACCGTCCATAATTCATACATTGTGGCAATTGTATGAAAGGAGGAGAAGAAATGGAATTGGAGAATACAAGGTATGCCGGTTTCTGGATTCGTTTCGTGGCGGCATTTATTGACGGAATTTTACTTATAGCTGTCCTGTATATTTTGGGGCTTTCATCAAAGGAAGCATTCTCGACTGAGTGGTTTGTACAAAACATACTAGGGATGATCTATTATATTGTGTTAACCGGTGTATGGGGACAGACGCTTGGCAAGATGATTATCGGTGTCAAGGTTGTGCGTACAGATGGCGGCACGGCCGGATGGGGAACCGTTATTTTACGCGAAACGATAGGGAAAATCATTTCTAGCATTGTATTGCTGATTGGATACATTTGGGCGGGATTTGATGAACGCAAGCAGAGCTGGCATGATAAAATGGCGGGCACGATTGTCATAAAATCTAAAACACAATAACCTGATAGCTAGGAAGGAAGAGCCGCGAGAAAATTTCGCGGCTCTTTTTGATATCTTGACGTGTTTTTGTTAGAAGTATGAATGTTCGTTCATGTATGTTGTTGTTTGTTTTTGTGCTATGATAGAAAGTGAGGTGAACAAATGGATGGCGTTTAATATAGTGCTCCATGAACCGCTCATTCCGGCTAATACAGGCAATGTAGCTCGTACGTGTGCAGCGACCGGCACGCGGCTTCATCTAATCGAGCCGCTAGGCTTTTCAACGGATGACAAGTATTTAAAACGAGCGGGACTTGACTATTGGCATGCGGTCGATATTACATATTATTCATCGTTTGACGATTTTGCGGCAAAGCATCCAGACGGTCGTTTTTTCTTTATTGAGACAAATGGCGATACGTACCATTCCGACGCACAATACAGGGATGGTGATTTTTTTGTTTTCGGCAAGGAAACGACCGGAATTCCCCAGGAAATTCTGATGCAGTACCCTGGACAAGTCATCCGGATTCCGATGGGGGATGCGACGCGCTCGTTGAATCTATCTAATACTGCCGCAGTTATTCTTTATGAGGCACTCAGGCAGGTTGGGTATCCCGGAATGAAGTAGTACATGATTGAAAGGGTGTATTGCTGAGCAATAAAATAAGTATGAAAGCAATAGGAGGTGCCGGGCGTGGCAGAAAAAGCGATATTTTTTGATTTGGACGGAACGCTTCTGACATTGGATACGGAGGCGTTTTTACACCGTTACATGAAGCGATTGGGTGAATATACGGCACACATTGTTGATCCTGAGTTGCTTGTCAAATCCGTATGGCAGGCAACGAAACAAATGATGAAAGATGACGGTGCAGACCGCACGAATGAAGAAATTTTCCGCGAGCACTTTCTAGCGGCATGCGGATTGGAACAGGAAGCGATCTGGCCGCTGTTCGATGTATTCTACGTAGAAGAGTTTCCACTTTTGAAAGAAGATATTGAACCGCACCCTTACGCCTTGAAAGTGGTAGAAGAGGCGAAGAAACAAGGCTATAGGCTTGTTGTAGCCACTAACCCGGTGTTTCCGGGTATTGCTATTCAGGAGCGAATGAAATGGGCGGGACTGTCAGAAAATGATTTTGAGCACGTTACGATTTTTGAGACGTCACGCTACTGCAAGCCCAATCCGAAATACTTCATTGAGATTTGCGAGCAGATTGATATCAAACCGGAAGATGCTATTATGATCGGCAACGATATGCAGCAGGATATGATAGCTTCCGAAGTCGGATTAAAAACATTCCTGGTCGAGGATTATAAAATCGACCGCGGCGTACCGCAGCATCGTGTAGATGGGCACGGTACCTTAAAAGAGCTATATGAGCAGCTCGTAGCCCGGCGTGGTATTTTTTCGTAGCGAAAGAAGCGTAAAAACATAGCATATACAAAATATGCTATAAAAAAAGTAATTGACAATTGTGTGAAAGATGCGTAATATAGTCTTCAGTTCAACTGAATAATGATCTCGCTTATCGAGAGAGGTGGAGGGACTGGCCCGATGAAGCCCGGCAGCGGATTTTTCCTTAGGGGAAAATGCTGTGCCAATTCCAGCAGGAGTTCTTATATCCTGGCAGATAAGAGTGTGTATTGAATGTGAAATCAATCCCCTCTCTGGTCTGCCGGAGAGGTTTTTTGCGTTTCGCGTACCGGGCCCGTACGCGTGGCGTAGCTGGACAGAACCATTATACGTACAACAACTAAAAATAAACCGATATGGGATAAAGAGGGGTAATAGACGATGAAAAAATGGATCGTATCCGCTATTTTACTGCTCACTGTCGGCGTACTCGCAGCATGCGGCGGCGGGAGCGGTGGCGGCAATGAGAAAAAAATTACCGTAGGCGCAAGCGCCGTACCGCACGCAGAAATTCTTGAGCATGTGAAAGGCAAGCTAAAAGAGCAGGGAGTGGATATGGAAATCAGAGTCTTCGACGATTATGTCCTTCCAAATACAGCACTCGAAGAGAAACAACTTGATGCAAACTATTTCCAAACGACTCCGTATCTTGATGAATTCAACAAAAAGCATAATACACATATTAAAGCGTTAGATGGTATTCATTTAGAGCCGATGGGACTGTATCCGGGCAAGGAAAAAGCGGCTGAGCCGAAGAACGGCGCGGTAATCGCGATTCCGGATGATGTATCGAATGGCGCACGTGCATTAAAGTTGATTGAGACTAAAGGCTGGATTAAGCTAACACCAGGCAAAGAACTGAATAGCTTAACGAAGCAGGACATTGTGGAAAATCCGCACAACATCAAAATTCAAGAGATGCAGGCATCCATGCTGCCGCGTGCAGTGAATGAAGTAGACTATGCGGTTATTAATGGAAACTATGCGATGGAAGGCGGACTGACGTTCGACCAAGCACTTGCAATGGAGAAGAAAGATTCTGAAGCTGCTAAGACATTCGCAAACATCTTAGCCGTTAAAGAAGGCGACGAAAACCGTGAAGAAATCAAAAAACTAATCCAGGTGCTGAAATCTGAAGATGTGAAGAAATTCATCGATGAGAAATACAAAGGCGCCGTTATTCCAGTATTCTAATTAATTAAAAAGGGACAAAGAGCATAAGGACTCTTTGTCCCTTTCGTTTTTGAGGAGGAAACCTGTTTGCTTAGACGATTACTAATTACAGGCTACAAACCACATGAACTTGGCATTTTCGATAATAAGCATCTCGGAATTGGCTATATCAAAAAAGCGATAAAGAAACGTCTCATCGCTTTTATAGAAGAAGGAGCGGCATGCGAGTGGGTGATTATAAGCGGTCAACTGGGAGTTGAATTGTGGGCTGCAGACGTCATTTTCGAATTGAAACACGAATACCCACAGTTGAAGCTTGCGATCATAACGCCTTTTCTTGATCAGGAGAAGAATTGGCAGGAAGAAAAACAAGAGTATTACAGAGGAATTGTAGCACGAGCTGATTTCGTCACTAGTGTGACGAAAAAGCCATACGAAGGGCCATGGCAGTTCAAAGCAAAAAACGCATTCCTGCTGGATAATACGGACGGAATGCTCGTGGTATATGATGAAGAGAAAGAAGGCTCTCCGCGCTATATTGTTGCTGAGGCGAAGCGAAGAAGCGAGGCAGAGGACTACTTTTTCACAACGATCTCTGCTCTTGATTTGCAAGCAATCGTTGAAGAAGAGCAGGCAAACGACTTTTAGAAAATAGTGGATATAAAAAAGAACGCTGCATTTTGGCAGCGCTTTACATAGTAAGAGTAACTTATAATCCCCATGTCTTGTCTTCATTGTAGCCGGCGGTGAAGATGGCACCGATTATCAGGACAGTTATTGACAGGATAATTACCATTTTCATGACTCCTCTCCAAAGTATGTGATTTACTTTATTATACCCCATAAATTTTACCATTGGAACGTAGAGGAACACTGTAATCTTGACAAAGTTTGCACGCTTGTGATTGGAAAAGTTCAGACGGTTTTGCTATCATTAATAAGGAACGATACTTTATGGAGGTGGATATACCATGTACGTTGTAATGAATGTATTGCAGGTTCCCGCTGCGATGAAAGGACGCATGGGAGAGATGTTTGCCAAGAGTGCAGAGCGTATGAGCAATGTTCCAGGCTGTCTGGAATTCCAATTCTTAAGCGCAAAAGAAGGGGACAAGCAGGTCGTATATACGAAATGGGACAGCGAAGAATCGTTCAAAGCCTGGACTGAAAGCGATAACTTCCGTAAGGCGCACGCACACTCTTCGGACAACAATCCAGCCACCGGTTCACAGTTGGAAATCTATGAAGTTATGCATGGAGCTACATATCAGAAATAAAGAATAAGGATGGAAATGCGTATATGGACGTGTTTCCATCCTTATTTTTTATTTGCTGTGTGAATATCGAGCGATCAAATGTAATCCATATAATTAGCATGTCATCTGCATGTGCGGAATAGGATAGTAAAAACACATCCCTGACTTACCATTCTGAACGAAGAAAAGGAGAGGAGTGCCCGATGGATATCCTGAAGCGGATTGCGGAATACCGTGCACGTGAAGAGCAGCTAGTTTGGGAAGGGACATTCGCCGAGTACCTTGAGATTGTAAGAAAAAATCCGCACGTTGCCCAGACCGCACACTCCCGGGTGTACAATATGATCAAACATGCCGGGATTGAACATAATGAGGATGGAAGCAAAAGTTATAAATTTTTCAGCCGCGAAATCTATGGTTTGGATCGGGCAATTGAGAAGCTGGTAGAAGAGTATTTTCATTCCTCAGCCATGCGACTTGATGTCCGTAAGCGTATCCTGTTGCTAATGGGGCCTGTCAGCGGCGGGAAATCGACTATCGTTACAATGCTAAAACGAGGCCTCGAGCAGTTCACGCGCACCGATGAAGGTGCCGTTTATGCCATTAAGGGATGCCCCATGCATGAAGACCCGAACATATTATAAGTAACCCATTAAAAAACGGACTACCGAAGCTGGTAGTCCGTAATCTCTACTATTGGCGGTTCTGCATATTTTCCCGGTTTGGTTGGTACCACAACCTCAATAGTCATACTTTCAAAAATAGCTCTTATAGCGGCTTTTTTTGCCTCATTAGAGAGATTGTACCATTCATTTTTGACGTTCTGCAACCAGTTGTAAAGTTCCTCCTGTGATGCTTCCTCGTCTTCTTGATTTAATAAATCCATAATCTCCAGTTCTCTTTCACGAATCTCCTGCATCATTTTAGTGTATCGGTCTTTCGGGATATCCCCTTCGAGATAAAGTTCCTCGGCGCGTCCTTTTCTACCCTGTAAACGTGATATTTCTTTTTCAAGCTGCTCGTGATTTATTTCTGTTTTCTTCGTTTCTAATTCAATTTCAAACTCAGTCTTTGGAGCGGAGATACTTTCAAGGAACGCTTTTTCAATTGATTCTTCTGCAATGGTTTGAACATTACATATCCCAAATTTGAATCGACCCGCACACTTATAATAGCGATATACACCACCAGCTTTTCTTTTTTTTGATGCTCCAGTGAATGAATAACCACAGTTAGCACATTTGGTGATACCACTAAAAGGATAGTGATTATCTGAACGAAATGCCACGGAGCTGCGTTCTTTCATAATCTTTTGAGTATGATCATATTTTTCTTTTGAGATGATTGGCTGAAAATCCTCCTGGTCATATTTTGTAATGACCTCGTTTCCCGTGAATTTTCCTTTGGCTATGCTACGATAATTCCAGCGAATGTATCCAGCATAAATGGGATTACGTAGAACATAACGAACAGAGAAATCACTCCATATTTCACCTTTTTTGGTCCTGATGCCACGTTTGTTCAGTAGTTTAGCGATGTTTTGCGAGCCGGTGGTTTCATATTTATCAAATATAAATGTAACCCAGGGCGCTTGCTCTTCATTTATAATGAGTTTCCCGTCAACTAGTTCATAACCGAACGGAGCTGGTGCGCCGTTACGCTTGCCTTGTTCGCTGCGATGTAGCATATTATCGAATACGCGTTCAGCAATTGTTTCCCGTTCCCATTGTGCCAGCGTCGCAATGATAGTAATGAACATGCGGCCTGTCGCGCTGGTTGTGTCAAACACTTCTGTACAGCTCTTGAATTTAACATCGTACTTGTCCATCAGCTGCAGCAGCTCGTGCAGGTCAGCTACAGAGCGTACAAAGCGATCCAGACGATAAACAAGAAGCACATCAAATTTTTTTTGTTTAATATCGTTAATCATACGTTGTAACGCTGGACGTTCAATATTTTTTGCTGAAAATCCTTCATCAGCATAGTCAATTACATGGGTCCATCCCTGACTTACAACGTATGCATCCAGGCGTTCTTTTTGTGATTGAAGAGATACGCCTTCCTCACGCTGCATTTCCGTGGAGACGCGTCGATATGTTGCACATCTCAATTTGTTTAACACTTCCTCTTTTTGGATATGTATAATTTTACTTTATTTTCTCTTTGTATAACAGGATGTTGTAAGCATTAAGAATACATATCATTATGATATAATTCACTCAAAAAGACTACACTAGGTGATTCCAATAGAGATCGCAAAATATATACGATTGCAACGACTCAAACTAGGCTACACTCAACAGCAAGTAAGTATAAAAATACCTATTACCGAGGCAAATTACAATCGAATAGAGACAGGAAAGAGTGTGCCACATATTCGTACATTTTTTGCTATCTGCCAAGTGCTAGAAATAGATTGGAATACCGTAAAAAAAAACTATCTTGACTTACTACATACTCCATCACAATTATTTGAATTATCTTCTTTTTGTTTCAAGCAAGGGGATAACGTTTTTGCCAAACGTGTGTTATCAAAACTGTTCTCGATTGCCAAACAAATAGAGCAGCCCCATCTTATTACTGTAGGTTTATTTCAAATTTTGTATTGTGATATGGACAGTAGGAATGAAATATTGGCCCGTGAGGTCACATCAAGAATGTGTCATCTGGGGAAAAAAAGAACGGTAGAGACTATTAAAAAAGTAGTACTTGAAAAATATTAGCGTAAAATTTTGTCTAGTTTTGTAAAAGTTTGTCGAAAATTATCGTCCCCCCCTCAAAATCGACATAGGACAATAAAGACATAATGCCAAAAATACAGTACTATAGATTCATAAAGCGTAACAGATTTTTAAAAAAATAGGGGTAAAAGTAAAAGGAGTTAAAATATATAAATTATGTTCACCATTTATGGGGATTTTTATGCCGGAGAGTAATGAAATACTCTCTTTACCAAGAGGTCTTTGTGCGACTTTTTTTCCATGCGTTCCATTCTGCAACAGAAACTTCTTCCCAATAAAAAAGGTCATCTATATGCACATCAATATATACACTAATGGCATCAGCACAGTTCTTGGCGATCTCAATCGGAATTGGACGTATGTCATTAGCATAATCAGATATACGTTGCTCTGATACATGTATAGTGCTAGCAAGCCACCTTTGTGTTTTGCCAATTTTTTTGAGAAGATACTTAAGCCGCGACCTCTGAATGAGGACGGGCATAAAAAACCTCCATATATGAGTTATGTGTTGTTGAACAATATACCCCGAAAAATGAAAGTAACGAGAGGGGAAAGGCATAATGAAAATTGTCTTGTCTGAAAAACAGGCCGAAAAGTTTTTATCGTGCTTTATAGAAGAAGCACACCATATTGTCAAAGAGCGTAAGTATCAAACAACAAAGGCAAAATTGCCATCAAAAGAAATCATACACACTGAACAACCTTTTAATGATTCAGTTGCTATATAAATTTTTAGGTTCATTAGAGAAAGTTGCTGTGCATATAATGTGCAGCAACTTTTTAGTTTTAATAATTTCTTTTTGTCTCTGTTATTTTTCCTATAATATGAACGTTTTCACACTCCGTTCCAGTAAAAATCTGTGGTGGATATTTAGGGTTTGAGGACTGCAAAATAATACTTCCATCTTTTTTAAATACTCGCTTTAACGTCCCTTCTTCATTGTCTACAATAACAAGAGCTAGGTCTCCATATTCAACTTCAGGCTGTTTTCTAACAAGAGCTAAATCGCCAGGTAAGATGCCATCTCCTGTCATTGATTCATCATTAATCCTAAGCCAAAAATATTTTCTTCCACCCAAAACTTCTTCACCAGCATATCCATTTCTTCGAGGGATATCATAGACCAGTCCGTTCGGCCCTGCTTTCACGGCATTAATAACAGGAATAGAAAAGGGTTTGTCTGTAAGTGTTTTTTCTTGATTATCATCTAAATTGTTTTTTGTTACACCAGGAAGAGTTAATAATTTTTCTAATTTCAAGTCGTTTTCTTGTGTATATTCAATTAAAAAGTTAAGAATGTGTAGTTTACTTTCTATACTAAATTCATCAAATAAATCAATAAGAGTTGCGGTATCTAAAATAATAGGTGATTCATTATCTTCGTCCAAAAAGGTTTCTTTTAATACCGTATCAAGAATTTCCTCGTTTCCATTGACTAATAGAAGAAATATTTTTTTAAAGAATTCATTTGTATTTTCTATCCCATTTAAAAGCTTCTGAACTTCTTCAGGAGCTTTTTCAATATATCCAGCCATAATTAGTGGTTCTGGGTCTCCATTGGTGACTTCTGCTAAGGCTCTGGTAATATCTTCACCAGCAGGGGGGAGTTTTCCATTTTGAAGTTTACTTATATATGCTTTGTTGGTAGAAAACCCCTTGTTCCTCATTCTTTGTTCAATTTGACTTAAAGTTAAACGTGAATTCGCAATATATCTACTTAATAAATCCTTGTATAACATAAATTTTCCCCTCGCTTTATTCTATAATATTACCTTTTGTTGTGTTTTATAGTCAACGAATCTACAATCCTAGTGGTTTTTTTATTTTTTGTTGACAACAAATTCAACTGTGTAGTAATGTAAAGACAACGATTATTGTCATTTTAAAACAACGTTGTTACAAAAAAATAAAGGTGGTGAGATAGTGACATATCAAAAAATGTTAGAAGAAGGTTTAATTCGTAGTGGATTAACACTCCGAAAAGCTGCTGATTTGATAAGAAAAGAATCGGGAATGCGTATTGACCATTCTTATCTTAGTAAATTAAAAAGCGGCACCAAACCCCCGGCAAGTGATGGTTTGAACGAAGCGATTGCAAAAGTTCTTAATCTTGATTCGGTTGAACTTAAAGTTGCTGCCTATTGTGAAAAAATCCCACCAGAAGTCTTGGACAAGCTCTTAAAGAAAAATTCTGCATGAAAGATGTGACTATATGAAATCAATTGAGCAACGTCTTACCGAACTAGAAGCTAAAATGATAACGCTAGAAAATGAAATTAATATCAAAGAGAAATTACCGATTAACAAATGTTTATCTAAGTTGAAATACAGTGATCTGCTTTATAAAACTATTCGAGAATCTGGTTGGAGCATGAGAGAAGTAGCACGAAGATGTGACATATCTCAATCGTATCTAAGTCTGCTATGCAATGGGGAGGCTCCACCTGCATCTGATGAAACTAATCGAGTATTAGGGAAAGTTCTTTCACCAGTAACAGATATTGAAAAAGATGAATTCTTAATAGCTGCATATCTTGAAAAAATTCCATCTGAAGTTTTAGACAAGCTCTTAAAACTAAATTTAGCCTAAAAAAAGTCATCTGCAACAAAGTTCTACATGAATAGATATAGGACGAGCTTTTTTAAACATATATATCCTCCAAGGACAAGAAAGGGGGAGGATTGCATGAAAATTGTACTTTCTGAAGAACAATGGCGGCGTTTTATAACACCAATTATTCCAGAAGCCATTGAAATCATTAAAGAACGGAAGCGCCAGGCAAAGCAACAAGCAACCTTAGAAGAAACTGAAAAGAATCTAATCGAAGAAAAGAAAAATGTTGCTGTCTAGTTTGGTATGAATCACTTGCTGCACGATTATGTGCAGCAACAACAGTTGGACAAGCTGCAAAAAAACTGAATAGGAGGAAACGGCATGACACCTCAACAAAAAAAGAGCTTCGTCAAGCGAGCATGGAACTGAAACAAGGTATCGACCAGATGCTAAGCCAGCGTACACCAGAACAGAAGCAACGCGACCTGGACGAATTGGTCAAAAACGCGCATCGGTTGCTGGGAAAGTCCGGCAAGCGAAAGGAGGTGAAGCAAGAATGAATGGCGAGAACCTTGAAAGTATCATTTTCCATATGCGTACTAAGCAACTGCATTGGCAAGAGGAACCAAGTATGTACCGAATGACCATTAGCGAAATGATAGCCTTGGAGCGCTGGCTCTTGGTCGCAGAAGCGGCACCTGAATCCGTTGCTGTAGGACAAGCCTTGAAAACCGAATATGTAGGAGGTCATTACTTATGAAATTCATTGATAAGCAATTAGTTTCCCCTTTTGAAATTGCTGAAAGACTTGGCATTGTTACAAAAAACGGAAATCCACACGGACAGCTTATCCGGTCTGTTCTAGGTGAGCTGCAAATTTCTTATGTTAAGCGATCTAGTTCTAAATCATTTCTATATGATGAGCATTGCATTCAACAGGTTCGTTGGTGGTTTTACCAACATGTCGGCATCGACTTCCCAGATGTATTGCATGTTGCTGGAGTCCGCTACATAGTTCGTTATCTTCCAGAAGAAGAAAAAGTCTCTACTGTCATTGTAGCGTAGGGAGGGAGAGGAGACCATGTATCGTGAGTTCAGGAATGCAGCTAATATGACCCGTGAAAATGCATCTGAAGAAATCGGCGTAGCTGAAAGAACACTGGCGAAATATGAATCGGGTGAAATTATACCCGATGCAGGAAAAGTACTCAAAATGAGCCAGGTATATAAAGACTTGGAGCTTACACACTGGTATTGCCGAAACACCTGCCCAATTGGACGAGCCTTTAAATATGAAGTGTTGGACAACGTTAGTGAGGACCCTCTTCATGTACTTACTAAGTTGGAAGAAGAAATGACAGAGGCACTAAACGAAATTACACGAGCTAGAATGGCACTGATTAATAGTCAAAAGGAAAGTGGCTGGTGTCAGAATACGATGGCTACTGTTAGCGTGTTCTTTCGAGAAATGCTAGATGTCGACCACGTAATAGAAAAAATCAAAATGAAGTGGGGACGAAAGCTGGACCTTCGAAAGTTTATTGCTGACCACAATAAAAAGTGTCTTGAAAAAGGCTATTTCAAGAACAAGAAAGGAGCATGAGGATGAACGTACTTGTTGGAATGTGGCGGAGCTTTCCGAAAGAAATGCGGCTCTTCATATTGGAGTGTGTTTCCGAAGAACAGGCCGATCAGAGAAAAAAGAAAAATGCTGCCATGTGCGGTAACACAATGACAGCATAAGAAACACATCCCTAAAACATATATGAACTTATCCTAACACATGGTATGTCTTGACGGCAAGTTTATGTCAGATTGGTTGTCGGTTAAAAACAAAAAAAGAGACAACGATGCTGTGTAATTCGAAAGAGATTTTAATTCTGAAAGGAGCTATTGTGAATGACTTGGAATGAACGCTTGCAGGAAGTATTAGAACGTACAGCACCTTATGATATGAGTTTTATGAATGATGAACAGAAAGAAGCGTATCAACAACGCTTGGACCTTAATCGAATTGCGCTTGGAATGGATAAAACGGAATAGCAAGCATAATTCATTATCGAAACCAGCGCCCATCGTGGCGCTTGGTCGTCGGGAGATTGGCTACCCGGCCTGATGAGATAGCCATAAAAACTATGGGGGTGAGTAAAATGCCAGAAATTATTAATTTTAATGATTTTGCAGACGGTGCGGTTGCTGAAAGGCTAAACATCGAAGTGCAAAAGGTACTTCAAAACATCGCTGATCCAAATACGGACCCAAAGAAAGAACGAAAGGTCACATTAGTCATCAAATTTAAAGCGGATGAGGGCCGAGATGTGACTGCTGTCCAAGTTGCAGCGGATTCAAAATTAGTCCCTGCCAAGTCAATTGAGTCAAAAATCCTTATGGACCTCGACAGTAAAGGTCGTGTAACCGGTGCAGAGTTGAAATCCGGTGTGAAAGGTCAATCCTTTATCACAGAAGACGGCGAAATCGCAGAAGATACCGGAAAAGTTATCAGCTTTAAATAAACCTGAGGAGGAAGAAAAACGATGTTAAAAGACGCACTTCAATATTTGATGGGGCTAGGTAACACAAGAATTGAAAAAGTTGATGGACAAGTATACTCCACGCAGAAGATATATGCATTAGAACAGGCCACGCCAAGCGAGATCGCTGTTCATAGCTTGTCTGGATTAATAGAATACCTGCAATCGGATTTCGATGGCACTGATAACGTAATGGTCCATGTTAGTAGCCCGACTGAAGTAGTTTGCTTCAGTACGTTTAATCGTGACTACAATCGAAATCAATTCATCAAAGCAAGTGCAATGCTTCCTTCATTTGCTTTTGACCGCTGGTACGACACAGAAAACTTTAATATCAAGTTGCAATCTTGCTTTGTAGCGGATGGGGACCGCGACGTTATGCTAAAGGTCGTCGGAAACATCAAAGAAGAAGCGGTAAATACCATTGGTGATGATGGTGTTTCACAAGCTGTTGTTGCCAAAACAGGTGTGGCAACAGTAGCAAATGTAAAGGTGCCGAATCCGGTTGTTTTGAAGCCGTATCGTACCTTTGTAGAGGTCGAGCAGCCAGCGAGTGATTTTATCTTCCGAATGCAATCCGGCCCGAGTTGCGCCCTATTTGAAGCGGACGGCGGTGCATGGAAACTCCAAGCGATGAAAAATATTAAGGATTATCTGGAAAAAGAACTGAAACAGGAGATTGCAGACGGAAAAATCGTCATCATTGCGTAAACATGCGTTGCCTGGTTAAGCGATACATACGGAGCAGCTTAGGAGCGGCAGTCCGCTGGAGAGGTAGGGCCAGCGGATCGCTTACCTGGATAGGAAGGATAGAAAATGAAAACGGAATTCGAACATTGCAATCGTTGCGTTTATGTAGAGAACTGTTATCGAGATGGCAGAGAAGCTATTTTTATCGAACCGGCCTGCAGCATTGGTCCAGCGACAGGAGAGGAGGGGGATGTGTAATGTATATCGGTTATACCGTTCCTATTGCTGATTATCACGAACTTATGTCCAAGAAATATGAAAACGAAGAAGTTGAAACCAAATAAAAAAGCGGGCTACTGCAATAGCCCGCTTTTAAAAAAGTCGCTTATGAAAGATATCAATTGAATTGTACCATGAGTGACCTTTTGTCATCAAGCAAACTCAATTCCAGAAACCGGGCAAGGGGGTGAATCGATGTGGATCATTATTTTGTGCTTCTTCCTTCGCCAACAACAAATTATATGACGGTTCATAGTATTACAGCTGCGTTTTCTAGCATGATTCAAAAGTTAGAAATGAAGGAAGCAAGTATACGTGAAATAAGCATCGGAGAGCACAACAAGCTATCTGTCACGTTGGGAGAAAGAAACGGGGTGCCAACTGATACTCCATCGACTCTACTAGAAGGCGAAAAGATAACCTGGAATACTTCCCTACATACATCAACTAGTGAGGCAGCTACATACCTACGGGAATTGAATCAAGTTCTTTATAAGTGGTCAGACGGATTTGAAAAAGATGAACTTCTGTCCTTTTCTAAGAACGAGAGTGGTACAACACTAACGTTTGAAAAGGTGAAAGTTGTACGTAAGGAACATGAAACGGTTAGCACGAGTAAGCCGGTACTTCTTCTCATTGATGGATCTAATGTGCTAAGTAGCGCTTACTTTGCGACAGAGCAGAACTTGCTCCAGAACCGTAAAGGGTTGTATACGAATGCGGTTTTCCCGATGGCACGACGCTTTTTAAGTTTGCTTCGCAAGTATAAGCCTACACATGTAGCCATATGTTGGGACGTTGATCGGGATACATTCCGTCGGCAGTTGCACGCGGGGTACAAAGGGGAACGGGAAGAAACACCTGCAGCACTAAAGGAACAATTTGCTACCGCCAAAAAACTCTTTCATCGGATGGGGATTAAGCAATCCAGTGTGAAAGGATTCGAGGCGGATGATTTAATCGGGACACTAACCAGTAAGTGGCGTACTCAGTTCGGCGGTGAGAGTTGCTACATCGTTTCGAATGACAAAGACTTGTATCAACTTCTAGCACCGGGCGTTAAGCTTGTGCGTTCAATCAAAGGCGGAGAGCGTTTGTATGAGATGGAAAATTTCTCAGCTGATTACAACATCACACCTTCGCAGTGGATTGATGTAAAAGCCTTGCTGGGCGAGACAGGGAAAACGTCAGACGGCATTCCTGGGGTGCGGTATGTAGGAGATAAAGCAGCCTTCCCCCTAGTGCGTCAATATCGTGACCTAGATGGAATTTATGCTTCACTTGAACAGATTGGCGCATCAAAAGATTTAAAACGTTGTGTGAAGCATCTAGAGGACGGAAAGGACATGGCTTATTTAAGCAAAAAGTTAGCAACCATTGTAACTGATGTTCCTATTCTCGCAGATTTGAAAATAGAAGAGCTGCAACTGAACATTAACCAGCAGAATATGATGCTCGATTTTGCGGCGCTTGAATTCAAAACGTTGCTCCGTGAAGTAGAGGACGGAAAATACAACTGGTGGGGTGAAGAGCGTGAAAAAGCAGCTGAAGCTGTCTGAGATTACAAAGAGTGAATTTGGGTGTTGTGCATGGTGGAAGGCGTGCGACATGGGGCGAAAAGCTTGCTATCACGAGAAAGAGGACCCGGAACGCTCGGATTCATGCCTCTGCTATCAGACACATCATCAAAAAAAGGTGGAGGTTATTGTGTCGGAACAACCGGCTATGTCATTTGATGAGAGTGGACAAGGTTGTCTCTTTTAATATCATCTGTAGATTTTATGAAAATGGAGGGATAAGTAATGTTGAGATTTTGGGCACTTGCTTTTCAGTTTCAGGAAGATATCTTTTACGATTTTGCCAAACAAGAAGATGTTCACAGCTTAGAACCTACTTGCTTGCTACCAACGGAAGAATTGGCAGAACAGTTAGCGGAGGACGAAGTGGGGGATGATTATGTGCCAGTTGCTATTGATATTGAACGATACTCAAACGGTTCTATGGTTTATTCAAGAGGACGGGTTGAAAGATGGGATGAAGAATAGTTCACCAAACAGCCCATATGACGAAAGAGAGGGAAGAACATGAAAAACGGAAAACGCCCAACAAAAAGGCAGAAAGAGGCTATGATCGCAGCTGGCCTCAATGACAAGGAGTGGTTAGTGACAAAAAATCTAACAGAAACGAAAAACGAGCTACACATTGTACATCGTAATTCGGAAGAGAAGAAGGTTATTTTCGCATCGTAAAAGTGGCTGAAACAGGTTAAGCACAACAGGGGGTGATCACTTGAATGCAACAGTAGAGAAAATCGGCCAAATGAATTTTACCGGAAACATAATACCCGCAAACTGGTTTAAAGAACTTTTATTTGCCAGCGGGAAACCTCATGTAAATGCAATTCTTGTGCTTTCTGACATCGTGTACTGGTATCGTCCAGTCGAGGTCAGAGATGAAAATACAGGGCATTTTATTAAGTTTCGAAAAAAATTCAAAGCCGATAAATTACAGCGAAATTATGCTGCTTTTGCTGAACAATTTGGGATATCGAAGCGCCAAGTGAAAGAGGCAATGGACTTCCTAGAAGATGAAAAGAAAGTCATCACTAGGGAGTGGAGAACGATAGACATCGAGGCCGGGCGACTAAACAATGTTCTGTTTATCGATATTAACGTGGAAGAGCTTCAAAACATTACTTATCCGTCGACGGACCCCCTCCCACATTCTAACGTAAGAGGGTCCTCTGACAAGAAAGAACCCCTATTGCATTCTAACGTAGGAGGGTCCTGCAGTGAAACGCAACACCCTCCTACGTCAGACCGGGGGACAAATACAGAGATTACTACAAAGAATACTACAGAGATTAAAAGAGATGATGATGAAGATGATAGAGGGGCTATCGCCCCTTTCCCCCGTACCCTTCACATCGGCCTAACAGAGTTATGGGTTCATGATGAAATGGACAAGTTATACGCCAGGTACTTTGAAGCAAAGCCAAATAGGGACCAAGTCCAATTCCTTCTTCGCCAGTTAACAAAAGGAATCACAGCCGATGGAATTGCCTGGGCGATGCGAGAAACGCGGGAGAGAGGAAAGAACTGGCCTTATTGCATGAAGGTGCTTGAAAACTACGGGGATATAAGAACAGCGGAAGAAGCGGAAGCAAGAAAGCAAGCACGAAACAAGCAAACTGAGCAGGAGATGCAAGCAGCAGAAGAAGTCACGGCTACAACAGAAGGGCAACTGGAAGGCCGGGACGGAGCTGATAAATCAAAAAAGCGGAAGGCTCCACCGCCTTACAAAAAAATTATTGATTATCTCAATGAAAAAACTGGAAAGTCGTTTAAACACGATTCGAAGGCTACGCGAGATAAAATTCGCGCTCGATTCAATGAAGACTTCACGCTAGAAGACTTCTATACGGTTATCGATAAAAAAGTAGCGCAATGGCTTACGGATGATAAAGCAAACGCCTGGCTTCGCCCTAAGACGTTGTTCGGAACAAACTTCGAATCCTATCTAAACGAAAACATAAACATACCGGGAAGCAGTTCGTTGCCACCAACAGAAGAAAAATGGGAAGAAGCAGCAGAGCAACACATCACTGAATATGACCCAGATGCGGATGAGGAATACAAACGGTTGCTGAAAGGGGATACGGACTGATGAATCTTTTTTCTAGTGTACTCAAGCAAACGGGTTTATCAGACATTCAGGATAGACTTCGAAAGTTTCCGAGCATGGATGAAACCATGAACAGTCATCCAGAACTAAGGGAGCTGCGAGAACGGTACCCAACTTATTCTTTTCCGTCTGGTGACATTATTGGTTTTATCACAGCAAAAAAGAATTGCGAGCAATGCCCAGGCTTAGAATCATGCCCAAACATGATATATGGTCACAGCGTAATTGTGGACGAAGAAGGACCGCACTTTCGACATGTAAAATGCGACAAGATGCTCCTAGCTGAAAAGCATAAGGAATTGCAGCGTAGGATTCAATGCCACCACGTTCCTGAGGGCGTTTTGGAAATGACCTTTGAAAACATCGATCCAGACGGTGGAAGAGTGAAAGCAATCAAAGCGGCCATGTCCTTCTGTAATGCATACAAGGAAGGCGTGACGAAGATTGGCCTTTATCTGCATGGTGGATTCGGAGTCGGGAAAAGTGTCATTTGCGGAGCGATTGCAAGACGACTCGCACAAAAAAATATAGATGTTGTGATGGTATATGTGCCTGATTTTTTACAGGAAATGAAAGCAGCCATTCGGACAGGCTCCGTCGATGAAAAAATTAATTCCATGAAAAATGTTCCGGTCCTCATATTGGACGACATCGGGGCGGAACCATTAACAGAATGGACACGGGATGAAGTGCTGGGGGCCATTCTCCAAGCGAGAATGAATAAGCTACCTACCATTTTCACCTCAAACCTCACGATAGAAGAATTGACTGAACACCTAGCAAATACAAAAGAGCGGAATATAAAAAAAGCGGAACGGATTATGGAGCGTATCGAGCCGTTTGTAGATGTTTACACCATTATTGGTCCGAACCGACGCCGAAAAAGGAGAGAAGAAAATGCAGGATAAATGCAAAGTGTGCAAAGGCGATGGAATTGTACAAAACAAACTTAGTCTTGGGATTCTGTCTCAACCTTGCTATTGCGAGGCAGCAGAGAAAAAACAGGCAGCAGTAAAAGCAGAGCTGCAAGTGATGCTCAATGACATAAGAAGGCGGAAAAGACACATTGCAGTTAAAGCAGTTGTGTGAGGTGTAGGGCGTGGCTATCGCACAGATTGAGGCGAGTAAAGACAACCCGCATCTAGGGCCGCGTGATGAATTCATTGCGAAAAACTTAAAACTAGCACACAAGATTTGTGGTAAATATCAATCCGGTGCAGCAGGGATCGGATTAACCTATGACGATATTTTTAGCTTCGCTTGCGAGGGTTTACTTTTGGCATATGAACGATTTGACCCTACAAAAACAAAAGCAAAGAAATTTTCAACTTTTGCTTATCCTTACATCTCTGGAAGGATTAAAACTTATATGACCAGAACGAATCCAGGACTGAAACATTCTCCATATGCAAAGGAAGCCGTCATTCGTATACTAAAAAATCATTGGGAAGACTTGCCTATTGATGAGATCGTACAAAAAAGTGGATTCAAAAAACGGTATGTAGAGGACGCCTTATACATGATTAAAAATGGCCGTCCGGCTTCCATCGATGCCCCGATGAAAGGGAAAAACGGTACGGAAGATACTACTTTTCAAGAAATATGGGGAGCAGATGAAGACTATAGCAATATTGTCGTCGAAGACTTTTTCTCTTTACTGACAGAAAAAGAGCAATTAATTGTTAGCCATCTTATGCAAGGATATAACGGGGTAGATATCGGCCGAGTCATGGGTGTTAGCCATCAATGGGTACGTCAAATTATTAAAGGCATTAAGAAAAAGGCGACAAATTATATGAGCGGAAAAGGGAGGAGTTGCATTGTGAATACCGCAACGGCTCAAAAGATTGAAGAGAAAACAACCATTATCCCACGTACAAAAGAAAATTATCTCATGCTGCGAGAGGCGGGGAAAACGGACAAAGAAATTGCAAAGATTTTCGGTATGCCAAATTCAAAGAACCTTTGGCAGTACAAACATAAATGGGGATTGACTGATAAGAGTCAAAACGATAACCAGGCACAGCCTCGGACAAGAAAAGACGATACAGAAACGGCTCAACTTCATAAAGAAATTCAGATGCTTACTGAAAAAATCGAACAACTTCTTTCTGAAAATATGGAGTTGCGTCAGGAAGAAAACGCAAAAATTGAACAACTGCAGGAGATGGATGCCAAGGTTAACGAACTGGAGCGCCGACTGTTAAAAGAGCAAGAGCGATACAACCTACTCTATCAGGATAAGTTGACCATAGAGGACAAGCTCATCAAATACGAACGAAGGTACAACGACGAGCTGATAATGGCAAAGGAAGCCCAAGAAAGGCAAATGATGATAGAAGAAGAACAAGTACAGCTTCACCAAACCATTTTCGACATACAGCAGGAACTTCATCTGACACAACAATTGCTGAAAATGAAGTTATAAGTAGGTGGTATACGTGGACATACGTGAAATTGAATGCATGTTTAGCGGGTGCCCCGCCTATCGTGAATGTACAGTAAAATACGGAAATTTATGTACTAGGAATGGGGGAAGGAAGGTACCGCGGTTCGATAACCATGTTTACAGTGAACCGCCGAATGTTCACCTGGTTACCAGCTGCGGCGGGCCAGACGATGACATTACAACGCGATATAGTACGGACCCCTATTTTGATTGAGGTGTAAAAAAGTGAGTAACAAAAAATATAGTCTACGGCCAGAACAAGCCGGTAAATCTTTCGAAAACGCGATAGATTTTGTTAATCGACAATATGATAACGGACAAGTAGCTTTGATCCACAAAATAGCGACTCCAATTAAAGCAAGAAAAACAAATGGAAACGAGATTACAGCCGGTAAATTTCACAAGAAAAGTACGGTTGACTATGGCGGAGTATTTCGGGGTCGGCACATTTGCTTTGAGGCGAAGAGTACAGATAGCAAGACAAGCTTTCCTCTTAGCAATATCAAGGCGCACCAGCTGGAGCATCTTGAAAAAGCAGCCTTGCACGGGGCGATTTGCTTCTTTCTTATCCATTTTTCTTCTTATAACAGAACCTTTTATGTCCCATTGGAGGTTGTACGCAATTGTCTAAAGGGAAGCAGAAGAAGCATACCATACAAGTATTTTGATGAGTACGTATCCGAGGTGAAGGGGTCCATTCGGGCGATACTGGATTACCTGCCGTATGTGGAGAAAGAAATGGAAAGCAAGCTAGCAGACAGCGTATAACACAGTATCAAAAATAAGGGCTTATAGAAAAGGGAGCAGGAGGAAAAGAAATGAATCTAACAAAGCTTTATGAAGCGCAGCGTGTGCTAAATGAACGAATAATCAAGGACAAAGGGTTAGAAGAGAAAGAATTACTGCCTAGTAAAATCCTACAACTACAAGTAAAACTCGGGGATCTGGCCGATGAGTGGCAAGGTCACAAGTTTTGGAGTGAGGACCAAGAACCAAGAACCAGAAGATATGTTTATTGTGTCGCATGTAGCGGGACGGGAGAGCAAACGGGGATTGATTGGAAAGAGGCGATAGATTGTCGTTCGTGTGAAGGTCATGGGCAACATTGTGTAGGTAATCCTCTTCTTGAAGAATATACAGGCTGCTTACATTCAATCTTGTCGATTGGATTGGAGATGTTTGATAGAGAAGAACATATCATTACGCCAGACGATATTTATTACCATTTCGCAAAGAAACATGACAACATCATCGATCACATTCTTTCTCTTATGTCCGATTTCACAGACTTATGGAATTACGAAGAGATCGATTATCCATATGGAATTGTGATTACAAAATTCCTCAAGTTAGGCAAAGCACTTGGCTTTACCTGGGAGGAGATCGAAGCGGAATATTTTAAGACGATTGGACAAGCTACCTAGCGCACTATGGCTATATGACGAAAAGCGAAAGGATGAGAAATTTGTGGCCAACGAAATTTTACAAGGAGATTGCAAAGAAATTTTAAAGCAAAAACCGGACGGATATTTTAATTGTTGTGTTACTTCTCCTCCGTATTGGGGATTACGTGACTATGGTATTCCACCGTCAAAGTGGCCAGCAGTAACATACTCACCAATGCCGGGCCTACCGGAGACTCATATTCCGGAATGGAACGGATGCTTGGGGCTGGAGCCAACGCCAGAAATGTTCGTCGCTCATATAGTCCTGGTGTTCCGGGAAGTGTGGCGCACGCTACAGGGTGACGGAACGCTTTGGTTGAACTTCGGAGATAGCTATGCTGGGAGTATGAAAGGAAGAAACGCAGACGGTCAAGGTAATCCAGGAGGGTTTCATAAGCAGAGTGGAGGACAGTCTGGAGGAAATATTGATTATAAATGTTTCGATTATGGAGGACTTAAAAACAAAGATTTAGTCGGCATCCCGTGGAGAGTAGCTTTCGCACTACAGGCAGACGGGTGGTACTTGCGAATGGATAACATCTGGCACAAACCAAATTGTATGCCTGAGAGCGTGGCTGACAGGCCAACCAAGGCCCACGAATACATGTTTCTTCTTAGCAAAAGTAAGAAATATTATTACAATGCTGAAGCAATAAAAGAACCTGCAGTCGGATTCGATTTTCGTCCTCCAGCTGGATCAGAAGGTGCATTTGGTCCACAACAGTCGAGACGACGAAAAGGCAACAGCAAAACTTTTCGTGGTGGTGGCCAATATACGCAAGGTCAAAGTTTCGATAATTCAAATGAGGTTAGTCGAGAAAGCCACGGTAACCAGCCAAACGAATCCGGAATGCGAAATAAGCGCTCGGTTTGGACAGTGGCCACAGCACAATTAGCGGAGAATCACTTTGCGACATTTCCAGAAAAGCTGATTGAGCCATGTATCTTAGCCGGCTGCCCAGAAGGTGGGAGGGTGCTGGACCCATTCTTCGGATCCGGAACAACTGGAAGAGTGGCCATGAAGTACAATCGCGAGTTTACAGGTATTGATTTGAACGATAAATATATCAACCTTTCGCAAAGGCGTACTTCTAGTGTACAAGCCGTGTTGAATCTATAAAGACAATAAAAAAGGCCGACACAGGTCGGCAATGAAAAGAAGGTTAAGTGTTAAAAGGTTTACTCTCATAATATACCATATTTAGGTAAATGGGTAAATAAGGAAATTGATAGGAAGACATAAAAAAAGAGCCGGTATAAGACCGGCAAGCAAAAGAACCGGGGGGGTCCTTGTTTTTAATTTGCCACAATTGGTAATTATTTCATGTAGGTAAAAAAGTGGAATTTTGATAGGAGGACGTAAAATGCGCGAGATTAAGTATCAAGCATGGCTCCATGATGAAAAGCAGATGGTTAATGTCATAGAAATAAATACCTTCGATAAATACATTCGGTACTACGATATAAGCCATTGCCAGGATGATGCTGAAATATTTGATTTTATTAGAAGTAATTTACCAAATGCAGATTGCGGGTTTGAAGGGTGCGATTTACGCCAATACACCGGGCTGAAGGATCGGAATGGGCGGGAGATTTATGAGGGCGATATATTAGCGAACAAAAAAGCTTTTAATCGCAGTTTTAAAGTCATATGGAATCCAGATGGAGCTTGGTTTGTTCATGATGGCGATGATTGGCCTTGCTACTATTTACGCCAAGTTAATGGATCAACTGAAGTTATCGGCAACGTATTTGAGCATCCCGAACTGCTGGAAGTGGAGAAGGTATGAACACAGCAGTCATGTTCAGCAGTGCAACGGATGAATGGGCAACGCCACAAGATTTCTTTGACAAACTGAATCAAGAGTTTCACTTTACGCTTGATCCTTGCGCTACACATGAGAGCGCCAAGTGTGCTAGGTACTTCACCGAAGAGGACAACGGGCTTGCACAAGATTGGGCTAGAGAAGTTGTCTTCATGAATCCACCTTACGGTAGAGTGCTTGGGCAATGGGTAAAGAAGGCGTTTGAAGAGAGTATAAAGGGTGCAACAGTGGTTTGCTTGTTACCAGCACGAACGGATACACGATGGTTTCATGACTATATCTACCATCGAGCAGAAATTAGGTTTGTCAAAGGTAGGTTAAAATTCGGAGATTCAAAGAACAGCGCGCCATTTCCAAGTATGGTTGTGATATTCAATCGGGCAGGCGTGAAGGCGGGAGGATGAGAGTGAGGGGTTACAGATACTGGGAAAAGTTATCCAAGGAAAAACCTCTTCCATCTATGAAAAAGCCATGTGAAGATTGCGCGATTGTATATGGATTTTATACTTCACATGCTAATGAGCTTTTGAAGCAACCAAAGGATGTTCAGGAAAAAGTGATGAAAACGTGGTTCTGTCACAATCACCCAGATAGGTGTTGTAAGGGATTAGAGGAGTACAGGAAGAAGAAGGAGGCGAAACAATGAAGCTTGCCTTGAAAGATGATCCACAGCAACAAATGATTGCTATAGCAGTTCTAGATATGCTGGAACGAGGCGAAAAGGTGCATGACATTGCTGATGTAACACAAAAAATTGTTGGTGAAGTTTGGTACGGCTATATAGCACAACAAAGCGAAAAGAAGGGATGAGGAGAAATGAAAGTCATATCAATCATTCAGCCGTGGGCTACACTGATTGCCCTAGGCGAGAAGAGGTTTGAAACAAGGTCATGGAGTACCAAATATCGCGGAGAGCTGGCAATTCATTCGAGTAAAAAGATAAACAAAGAGGCGTGCAGATTGGAACCGATTCGTTCCGTACTTGCTAAACATGGATATACAGAGAGCGACCTTCCTATAGGTGTTATCCTAGCAACCTGCCAGCTTGTAGATTGCTTTAAGGTAACGAGAGACTTTGGCGAATCTGCAAATTTAGCTGGTAGATATCCTGTGATAGGAAACGAGTATAGGTTCGGAGACTACAGCGAAGGACGATTCGCTTGGGAACTGCTTAATGTACAAAGGCTAGATGAGCCAATTCCGGCAAAAGGAAAGCTTAATTTATGGGAGCATCCTCTTACAGAAATGGTAGGTGAAGTCAATGACTGACCAGGAACTGAAGGAGATACGAGAGCGTTTGGAAGCTGCTACGCCGGGTAAATGGTTTCAACTTCATTTTGACGATGTTCCGAGCGGTGTAGTGAACACTTGGGATGATAGCAAAAGCGAAATCGAAGACAAGGAAGTTTGCGGGTGTGAAAGTGAAGCTGATGCTGAATTCATTGCTCATGCCATAGAAGATATTCGACGATTGTTGGAAGATAACGCGAAGCAAAAGGAAGCGTTACAGCAAATTGAAAAATGGTTGACCGGTACTTTAGCAAATGAAGATTTGACCATTGTAGAGAGCAAGGTACTTGAGATTGCAAGGAAAGCATTGAAGGTGTAAAAGAAGCCCCTTCAAATGAAGGAGCCAATTAGAAGGAGTTCATACAACGCTATTGAGCCTACACAATATATTCCCCTATATTTGAGAAATTAAACAATAAAATACCCCTACAACATGGCAACTGTAGGGGTAAGACAAGGAAATGTTTTGCGCACTATACATTACGAGACATAAATAGAAAAAGTTTCAAATAAAAAAATCCCCTCTCCGACGGGAACGGGAGGGGAAAACCTGCTCGAACTATTCAAATTAATTATACCATAGAGCGGGGGATTCATCGATGGGAGCAAAACAATTAGAAGAAGATTATCAGGACCTAGTTATCAAGGAGTTAAGTGAATATCGCGCTCTGAAGGTAAGAATGAAAAATAAACAGGAACAAGCAGCGAGCGGGATTACAAATCTTTTTCCTACACTATTACAGTGCGAACAAAAAGATATCCTTAAACTTACACAGGTTCAGCGTGCGCTTGATGAGGCGTTAGATCCTATTGAAAGAGCGATTATCGAGAAGAAATATCTTGCTTGTGGGGAAGAAAAAGACATTGAAATATATCTTGCGTTAGGAATTAAGAAAGGAAGATATTACAAAAAGAAAAAATCAGCAATTTATCACTTAGCAAAAGCGCTCGGCATTAAATGAGCGCTTTTTTGCTGTTTTGGCGGTCGTTATTACTCCAGAATACAAAACCATTCCTTAACTCGATAGAAGCTAATACAAGGCAAAACAGAGAGCCGTTTTTCAAGCTGGTTACAAAATTTTAATGATGGATCGGCTGATTTGAAAATACATGCCTCTACAATGTTATGATCATGCTTTTTGGAGAAAAAACGGACAAAAAACGAACAAAAAGGGTACCTTTTGGGGCACCTTTTCGGGTACCAAATTGGGGACCTTTTTTTTCGAGGAAAACTTGTACGATTTTCCTGTAAGGATTTTTCCTTACGGGAGTTACCGTACACTCCCGTATCAACGATGGTGCTCTAGGTGACCTATAGGGTGATGAAAACCGCTGTCAAACCAGGCAGAGCGGAAGGAGTCCTACGCGCGTATGACGTGAATGAACACGATGCATACACACATTCAATTGTAGAAGAATGTGGGAGTCTCGCGACAGTATCTGAGGAGTAACGCGATGTAAGTACATCGCTAAGGACGCAAGCGCCGAATTCGCTATGCAGCTTATGTTGTCTGTCGTGTCATTGGCGTCGTGCTCTCATATCATTGACCTACCTGCCTGGGTGATTGTAGAGGCGACATTTAATTTTAAAACAAATCCAAAATGCATCATTTTATATCCATTTTTATCGTTTTTTTATCCAAAAACAGCGCTTTTTTGCACGTTTTTAGCATAAAACGAGTCGGAAATTATTCTTCCTGAAGTTGATTATCTGGTAGCTTGTCGAATGAATAGATAACCAGGTCATGACCTGCAGAGAAGAAATTACATACTAAATCACAAAGAAGCGGAGGAGAAGGAAATGGAAGTTCTAAAGGTATCAGCTTCAACCAACCCTAAAAACGTTGCAGATGCTTTGACTATTAAATTGTGTAAGAGTGGCGAATGCGAGTTGCAGGCGGTTGGGCCGCAAGCAGTTAATCAAATGCTGAAAGCTGCAGCTATCGGAAGAAAGAAATTAGGGAAATTCGGTTTTGATTTAAGTTGCGTCCCTTCGTTCTTCCAGACCGACAACGGACATTCCGCGTTGAAACTGATTGTGAAGCGGGAAAATTTAATGCTTGTAAGCACAGGGGGTTAATACTGTGTTTCTTGTAACTATTCCTTATATCATACTGCGTCTCATCGGATACCCATTTCATCTGATCGGGCGCTTTTTTTATTGTACAGCAGACAAATACGGTGACTGGATAGAGCAAAGGATGTAAGAACGGCAAAGGCCAAGGGAGGCGGATACGTTTGGGATTTAGAGATGTAGTCATAGCAATCCTCTCATTGTCTGACCTGGATACGTTAAGGGAGAAGCTACGGGAACTGGCGGATCGATGGGAGGCAATGTTCGAAGAAAGACGCCAGATCCAATATGAAAATGAGAATGACATGTGGCTATGGAGGAAATGTGGAGGTTACTTTTATGGAGCAAAAACAACCGTCTGTGCGGCATCTAGTTATTACAATGCCTCATCCACAAACGGGATGGGAAGAATGCGTGAGAGTTCATCGGGAGCGAGACAGGCTGCGGTGGGAATGGAAGAAACGGAACATGAAAAAAGCTGAAAGGAGCGATTTTTATGCAAGACAAGGTTGATCAAACAAAAGAAACTGAGCAAGTAAACACAGGATGCAGATTTGTCATTTCAGACGCGCTTTTTATTGATATTCTATGCGAGAAATTTGGGTTCCAAAGGGATCACCTTCGTTTAGTAGATGTTACAACAAATCATTATTATAAAGGTGTTCTGATTTCTGTATGTGGTACCGATCCGAAAATGCCAGAGCTAAAAGAGGTTGAAGAAATTCCTTTTGTAACCCCGTTGATTAAGGTACAAGATGGAAAAGTCGTCTGTGAGGGATTCGAAGAAATTTATCCTGTTCCAACATCAGCAAAGTTATAGGAAAGGTTAAAAAAGGAGGCTCTTACCAGTGGCAGAAATCAAACTAATAAGCAAAGATACAGACCTATCTAATTTGAAACCGATTGATTGGGATGTAGTTGTTAATGACATACCAATGCAAGTTTACAAATTAGAAGGTTATAATCATTCAATTGGTGGTAGATGGGGCGAAAATTGTTATTGGTGTTGTCCAAGAAATGAAGAGCCGACATACGAAAATCTTATGGCGTTTAGTGGTCATACAGTTAGATGGGGAATTATAGTTGATGAAACAAATGGAGTTAAACATAAATGGGGAGAAACAGAAGTTAAGGCATCTTGTAAATGTTTCATAACCAGGAACGGAGAGCGGTTCTTTGATGTTACTGGTAATACATTAGATTACTGTTTAAATAAAGCAAGACAAATTATTTTCGATTTAGAGTGCTTTCCAGTGCCTTTCACATCTTATAACTATTTGAAGGATATTACGAACAGGAAAATTTATTGGAAAGAGCAGCCGGCGACGATTTTAAGATATATAAAGGGTGGTCATGTATTGATAAAGGCTGAAAGTCCAGAAGGATTCAAACCGCCTTGTTATGTGGATAAAGATGAAATTTTTGAATATGAAGATAGATATGAAATCATCGAGGATATCTTTTCATCATCGATTTGGTGGTTTAGGGATTAACTAAAATCATATTCGCTCATCTACCAAATAGTAGAGTGAGAATACGGATTTCGCACTATGATAACCAGTTTTTTAAGGATTTTCTTTCCAAAACCCTTGATATTTGCCACTGTATATGGTACTATAATATCAGGAGGTGAGACATGGCAAAGATAGAAAAAATCATCGAAAAGATGAAACGAAATCCAAAAGGAATTACTTTCCGTGAGGTGAAAAAAGCCCTTGAATACGCCGGATACAGTGAGATAAGGATTGTCGGCTCCCATCACCACTTCCGAAACGCTCAAGGACTTCTCACAACGGTAAAGCGCGAAAATCCTGTACATCGTAAAGCTGTAGAGGACGCGCTAAGAAGGTTAGGGGTTTAGCCCCTTCCTTCTCTCCTTCTATCTTATGCCAAAAACAATGGAAAATCAAAAAGACCTTGCTTATTATCTTTCTTTGCCCTATACATTCCAAATTCGTCGTATTGAGGATGAAGGAGATGTTTCCTACTGGGCAAATGTAAAGGAGTTAGATGGCTGTCATACAGCGGCAGACACTTGGCAGGAAGCTTATTCCGAATTGGAGGAAGTGCTTAAAGCGCATATCGAAATCAAGTTAGAACATGGCGACCCGATTCCGGAACCAGTGGATCAGAACTTTAGTGGTAAGTTTAATGTACGTGTACCGAAAACATTGCATAAACAACTTTCGGTAATGGCTGAGGAAGAAGGTATTTCTTTAAACCAATATATATTGCATAAGCTAAGCAAATGAGTCGCTCATACCGAGCGGCTTTTTATTTTGCTCATCTACCATGTTGTAGAAGGAGACCGCTGGATTTCGTACTACGATGACCGGCTTTTTTATTGGGAGGGAAAATGCGTCAGTAAATGCAGGCGGGATGCAGACGCATAAACAAGAAAGGGATGAGAACAATGTAACCCATTAAATCGCACAGGACCCTTGTTCCAGAGAGGAGCAAGTAAGGAGGAGGGAACGGTGTAACATGGCATATGCTTATCAAGATGAAAATGGTGTTCTTCGTGTGGTCGGTTCAGAAATAGCGGCAAAGCATCAAGCTCGCGGGGGTATCGCAGCGACGTATGTTCCTTGCTCTGGTGGATATCCGCAGGTACCGGATGGTAATAGAATGACTCCTATTACCGTATACGAAGATGGCTCTGCTTATATAGGCGGAGATAGTAAGAATGGTCAAAAAGTTTCTTTATGTAATTACCCGGCAGTACAAGCAGCATTCAATTCTTTAAAGTAACAATGAAAATACTATTCATCTTCATATTGTGTTTAGATAGGCAGAGACGCCTTCCTCTGCGCTATCGCTGGCATCCCGACTCGTTCTCCTGTCACGATAAGATAGGCGGGAACAGATTTCCGTACCGGCCTATGAGAGACAGTATACCGGTTGAGAGTTGACTCGGGGTTCCAGCGATAGAATCAGGAAAGGATGATGTAATTGAGAGGAATAAGCGGATACGTTTTATACCAACCGTCATTTATGCTTGGATTTTCTTATATAGCAGAAGAGAATGAATTGGAACTCTTCTTAGGTCTTGTAGCCATTAGTATTAAACTTTAATAGAACCGCAGCAGATACATGAGCATCCACTGCGGCCTGATGGTCAGTCTTCTCTTTTCTGTTTTTCTATTGCACGGTATAACGTTGAGGAGCTGATGCCCGTCAATTCCTCAATTTCTTTAATCGTGTGTTGTTTGCTCTTATACAAGGTCAAAGCGTGGTTCAACTTTTTGTTATTCACCGGCGGGCGGCCACCCTTCCGGCCTCGTGCCCTGGCAGCTTCTAATCCGGCCATTGTTCTTTCGCGGATAATATCTCGTTCGAATTCGGCTAATACTGCGAGCATACCAAACATCATTTTTCCTGTTGGTGTACTGGTATCAATATTATCGCGGATGCTAATGAAGTCAATGTCCATCTCTTTTAATTGTTCAGCTACTTCGATTAGCTTTTTAGTGGAGCGGGCAAGCCGGTCGAGTTTATACACGATGAACGTGTCACCAGGTCGGAGGATTTCAAGAGCACGAGCCAGCTCCGGCCGGTCATCCTTTGCACCGCTTATCTTTTCGGTATAGATGCGTTCGCAACCTATTTTATGTAGTGCATCAATTTGTAAGTCGAGCGATTGGTCCGCGGTCGATACACGGGCATATCCTATTTTCAATGTCTCACCTCCATATGTCTATTCTTCATAAAGGTGCCTTTTTGGGAAATAGTTTTTGAGATGTGTTTCGGGAAAGAAATATAGGGAAAATGAAGTGGTTACAGGTAGTGTGCTGATTATCTTCATAAACATTCGTTTTTGGGAATTTGATAGAATAGTATATTTATCCAATGAAAAACGTGGTAGTATATTATCAACACAAAATATCATTTTTATACTCATAAAAAAACATATTAGCCAATAGACATCTTCTTATAGAGTTAATTTTAAGAAAGGGAGATGTTTATGCGGCGCAAGGAGGGGAAACGAATGGCACTATCCACCTTGGCAGATACAAAAAGAAAAAAACATACTGATCCAAAAAAGAAGTTAGCAGCTTTAAGATCTTTAGGGGCTATTAAATCGAAACATGAAATTGATTCTCAAGAAATTTGTCGAGAGGTAAGAGGTAAGAAGTAATGTCATTACATCCTACAGATTTCGGGAATGGGCTCGTTTCCATTATGGAGAACGATGCCTTTTTTCTTGATACCAATATTTTAGTTTCTGTACTTCATGAGAAAAACAAATATCATTTAGCGTGCTACACATTTATAACTTATTTAATAAAAAATGAAATACCTATGTGTGTTTCGGAAACAGTTATTGCAGAGACTGTTCATTCTCTAGCTAGAGTGTGCTACATTCAGGATCGCTTTGACGAACTTACACTAACGAATGGCGAACCTGTAAATAAGAAGGCGGCCCGCGCATTAGAAAATACTTTAAGACGAGAATGGATCAATAAAGTAATAAAGAATGACCCACTTAGGCTTAGAGATTACAATGCAAGAGCTATAGAATTGATTAGGCCATTATTAGGCATTCTCTTCGTGATTCCTTGTAATGATGAAATTATAGAAGCTACTCTTGATATAGCTATCGATACCCCGCTTGCTTCTGCTGATGCTTTTATTATTGCTGCGGCAATACATCCAGATTCAGGGTGTAGAGGAGTAGTTACAACAGACAGGGATTTACATATTGTATTTCAAACGGAGATATTTAGCAGTTCGGTCGCTAATGAAGATTTTAATGCAGTAGAATTATTAAGCGAATTAGATATGATTGGATATCTTCTAGATTCACTTGGCCCTGATGAATTTTATAGTAAATATCCTGCGATGAAAGATATTATTCACGTTATAGGAGAATAAAACAATTGGATACATTTAAAAGTCGTCTTTAAAAAAGGGCGACTTTTTTTTATTTGGTTAAGGAGGCGCGTGTTTTGGCTAAGAGAATGAAGAAACCTTGTGCTTTTCCCATGTGTCCAAACACTACAGTAAATAGATACTGCGCAGAACATAAGAAGAGAGCAAGAACGTATGACAAGGACCGAGGTTCAGCGTCTGAGCGTGGGTATGATGCAAGATGGCGGCGGGCGCGGCGGATGTTCCTAGCAAGGTATCCACTATGTAAGGAATGCCAGGCGGAAGGAAAGACAGTGGCAGCGGAGGTTGTTGACCATATCGTTCCGCATAAAGGAGACTACTCCTTATTTTGGGATGAAAAGAATTGGCAGCCGCTTTGTAAGAGGCATCACGATATCAAGACAGTAAAAGAAGATGGAGGTTTTGGAAGTGGAAAAAGCTGAAGCATTTTCTTTCGATTGGTTCTGTGAGCTACAAAGTAAATTTAACCGTATCATAATTGATTTAGAAAGAATGTCGGGCGCTTCATGTCTGATTCATCTTATTGGTAATGAAGAGAGTTGCAAACAGGCGGAAAAAATTATTCTTGATAACAAACCGTTCCACATTAACGCAGAAGTAGTAAAGGTCATTGTGTCAGATAACATCTATTACGCAAGAATCAGGAGTCGCAAACATCTTGATAAGGTGATCGACGCCCTTGACGTTCTCGGTAAACGATATGAGATTACATCGGAACAACCTCCCCAGCACAGTTACAAACAAAAATTATGGATTGTTCGTGAGATTGAAGATGGTTGTATTTTGAAGGCAACAGAACCATCGCCGGTTGATTTTTAAAATTATATAGGAGGAATTTGCTATGAATGCACGATATGAAATCGAACAGCATTTAAAACAGTTAGACATACGCATGTCAGAGCTTATACGAAGGGATCGCGTTGAAGGATGGAATTCATACACGGCTTTAATGCAAGCTAAATCAACTGCGTTAATGGCTTTATCTATGATTGATAAAAAGGAAAATCCATCCGTGCCAATACAGGAAGACAGTCTAATAATAATACCTGGTCCATTAACAAAGAAAACTATTAAGGCACTATTGAAGAAAGACAATAAAGAGGTAGTCGGAAAGGATGAAAGAGTTGTCACAGACTAAGAGACGATACCAATGCATGGAAGAGAACTGTAGTTATGAATTGACTGGTAAAGCTACATTGCTTGATGGTACATATTGTCCTCGATGTAACGGACCTATTTTTCCTGTTGAACCTGAGTTATGGCAAAGCCCTAAGAATGAAATGGTAAGGGAACAATCATGGCAGGCATTCAAAGAATCCGGTCTATTATGGTGGATGAATATGGTCCTTCATACTTTCGGTTGGGCCATTGTATTTGACTATGAAGAAAAAGAACTCAAGCGTGTTTATCCTGCTAGGGTAAGGTTCAGGGGATTTAGTGAGGATTCAAACACTGATGGTTATCGCAAGGTAAGTCGTTATTTGTTACACAATGCAGATGAGTTAAGACAAGAGGCGGAGCAATAAAAAAACGTAAAGAAAGAGGCGAGCGAGATGGAGTGGCACCCGTGGTCAGAGTTTGAAGGAGAAGCGCCGGTGACCGTAAATGTTGAGGAGCCTCCATGCAAGCACTGTAAACATTGGAATCCTCGTATTGTAACGGATGCAAAAGGGGATTTTGCTAGAGTTCGTTTTTGCATTGCGGATTCTATGTATTTTGATTTCAGTTGCTTCAAGAAAAAGGATAGCGGCAAGGGGTAGGGGGGGTAAATTCTTAAAAAACAATTTCTATAGACCGCGCCGTCCGTCTTCCGTAAAAAAAATTCGTTTTATTTCGTAAAGGGGGGTGAAGGGAGATGGGAAGAAAAGCCAAGCCGATTCACTTGCATTTATTGGAAGGGAACAGAAGTCGGCTCACAAAACAGGAAATTGAAGAGCGGGTAGAAGCAGAGAAAAAGCTGCGGCCCAATAAGGATCGGGTCCGGCCTCCTGTATGGCTGGATTCCATCGCCAAAAAAGAATTTAAGCGAATCGCCAAAGAACTTGATGAGCTTGACCTTGTTACGAATATAGATATCAATGCGCTTGCGACATACTGTGATGCTTATTCCGACTACATCGAATGTACAAAAATCATTAAGGAAGAGGGCTTGATGGTTGAGTACACAAACAAGGCAGCCGAAACGAATCGAGTTCCGCATCCACTCCTAACAAAGAAGAAGCAGTTGCATGAACAGATGAAAACTCTGGCGGTTGAGTTCGGCTTGACACCAAGTTCTCGGGCAAAAATTTCTATGCCAAAAGAAGAGCCTAAGGAGCCGTCAGAATTTGATCGTGAGTTTGGTAATGTATGAGTTTGCTCGAAGAATTACTCATTTATGCGGAAGATGTCATCGACGGAGAAATTGTCGCTTGTCAAAAACACAAATGGGCCTGTGAACGATTTATCAGAGATTTAGAGCGACAAGAAACAGAAGATTTTCCTTACTTCTTTGACGAAAGACGCGCCGAACATTTTTTAAAATGGATGGCGCTGTTCAAGCATACCAAAGGAAAACTAGCCGGACAGAGAATTGAGCCGCACATCATCCAGAAGTTCATTTTCGGTAATTTGTATGGATGGGTACACCAGGATACAGAACTAAGGCGTTTCAGAAAATCGTACTGGCAGGTCGGCCGAAAGAATGCAAAATCGCAAAGTCTTGCCTGTGTTGGCTCTTATGAATCATCTGCATTTGGTGAAAACATGGCGGAAATTTATATCGGAGCCACAAAAACAGAGCAAAGTAAGATTGTCTGGAATGAAATGAAGGCGCAAATCTTGGGATGCCCGGAGTTAAAAGGGAAATTCAAGGTTGCGTATGGGAAAATTGAGCATAAGAGAAGCAATTCCTTTATTACGGCCCTGTCTAAAGATGCGGGTAAGACAGGCGATGGCTTCAACCCGCAAGCGGGCATTATTGATGAATATCATGCTCATCCAACTACTGAAATTTATGACGTTATTGAGTCGGGTATGGGGGCGCGCACGCAGCCGCTAATGATGATTATTACGACAGCAGGCTTTTTATTGTCGCATCCTTGCTATTCGGTGGAGTACAAGTACGTATCTAACATCTTAGACCCAAATCACCCGGTCGAAAATGACGAATACTTCGTGATGATTAACGAATTGGATAAAGATGATGACATCAAAGACGAATCAAACTGGATAAAAGCCAATCCGATTATTTGTTCTTATGAAGAAGGCGTCAAATTTCTACGTAGTCAGTTAAAAGCAGCGCTCGATGCCCCAGAGAAGATGCGTAACTTTTTAACAAAGAACATGAATATCTGGGTTGACCAAAAAGCCAACGGATATATGCCAATGAACGCTTGGGCAGATTGTTATTGTGAAGAGTTACCAGATTTACAAGGCCGAGAATGTTATGTAGGGGTGGACTTATCCCAAAAAATCGACTTAACCAGCGTTAGTTTCGAATTTCCGTTAGGAGATGGACGGTATGTAGTTAAAAGCCATTCATTTATGCCCGAAGATACGTTTGAAGAGAAGCGAAAGACGGACAAAGTGCCGTATGATTTATGGGAGCAACAAGGCTGGCTTACAATAACCCCTGGTGCTGTTGTCGATTACGATTTTATTCAAGCCTATATCGAACGGGTTTCTGATAAAAACGGATGGAAAGTGAAAGAAATTTGTTATGATCCGTATAATGCCACACAATTTTCTCTGACACTGGATGCGAAAGGTTATGAAATGATTGAAATTCGACAGCGAATTGGTGTTTTATCCGAACCGACGAAGAATTTCCGCGAGCTGGTGAAGTCAAAGAAGATCCTTCACGATGGAAATCCTGTTCTTACATGGTCGGTTGGAAATGCTGTGACGAAAGAAGATGCACAGGAAAACATCATGCTGGACAAATCAAAGTCTACAGAGCGAATCGACCCGATTGCTGCACTGATTAATGCACATGTCCGTGTGATGAGAAGTGAATTCGAAAATCGACCATCCATTTATGAAACGCAAGGCATTCGAACGATTTAAAGGGGGTGAAAACACTGAAAATACCAATTGTATCTCGAATGTTAGGACGACTATTCGAAGGAAGAAATGACAAGAAAGGCGATGGAACGCAGTTTTCTGGGTGGTTACGTGGCCAAAATGTAGAGGAAATATCCGCTAATGAGCACAATGCTTTGCAGCTCACAGCGGTCTATGCCTGCGTTCGCATCTTATCAGAGACAATCGCTTCCTTACCGCTAAATGTCTATCAAAATCTAGACAATGGGAAAGATAAAGCAAAGGATCACCCACTCTATGATGTTTTACACAACCAGGCAAATGAGGAAATGACCTCTTTTATCTTCCGTGAAACCATGACAGCACATCTTTTGCTATGGGGTAACTGTTATGCGGAAATTGAGTACGATAGAGCTGGTCGGGTCCGAGGTTTGTGGCCGCTCTTACCAGATCGGACAAATCCAGAGCGGGACCGAGCTACAAACAAATTATTTTATCAAACGACCATCAAAAATGAACGTATTCGTTTGCCAAGTGATCGAGTACTGCATATTCCTGGTTTGGGTTTTGATGGGCTTGTCGGGTATTCGCCGCTGCAAATGGTGAAAAAATCAATGGAACTTGGCATGTATGCTGAACGATTCGGCAGTGACTTCTTTAAAAATGGTACAAACGTAGGTGCCGTTGTCACGCATCCTGGTACATTGGGAGATGGAGCCTTTGAGCGGTTACGAAAATCCTTGCAAGAAAAGTATGAGGGGTTAGGCAAGGCGCATCGAATGATGCTCCTAGAAGAAGGGATGACCTTCGCAAAGAATATGATTCCGCCGAACGAGGCTCAATTTTTAGAAACGCGCAAGTTTCAGATATCTGAAATCGCGCGTTTTTTTCGTGTCCCGCCTCACATGTTGGCTGACCTGGAACGGGCAACGTTCTCCAATATCGAGCATCAGGCCATTGAGTTTGTTACCCACACACTCCGGCCTTGGCTAGTTCGTTGGGAACAGCAAATGCAAAAAGATTTGTTCACTGAGGAAGAACGAAAGAAATTCTCCGTCGGTCATGTCATTGACGGACTATTACGCGGTGACATCAAGAGTCGTTATGAAGCATACTCCATCGGTCGACAAAACGGCTGGTTAAGTGCGGATGATATCCGCGAGAAAGAGGATATGAACCCGCTTCCGGACGGACAAGGAAAAACCTACTTAATTCCGCTAAACATGATACCAGCACAGTATGTTACCGATGATTTTGACATAAGTTCCGATGAGCCAAGCGATACACCGGAAGAGCGCTCACAACGAATGAAGAAGCGTGCCGCAGAATTACGGCGAATTCGCCAACGAAGGACACACGAAATGCGGAGTCGGTCGAAAACCAATTACCGTAAACCATTTGCCCGTGCTTTTAAACGAATCATAGAAAAAGAAGTCGATGACGTTCTATCCAAAGCAAGGGATTTGTTCCAACAACGAAATATCGACCTCTTTACCATATGGCTTGGTGAATATTACGAGGATTTCCAAAGTTATTTTGAAGAAGAGATGATGCCGGTTGTTCTTTCGTTCGCGGATATCATCATCCAAGGGGTCGCGGACGAGCTGGAGGTAGAGGAAGAGATTTCTTTGCAGGCGTTCATTGGTGCTGTTGTTGCTGCGATGGCCGTCCGTTACATTGCGAAGTCACAAAAGAGAATCATGAAAGTCATTGATGATGGACTATCTAACAGCATGGACCTTACGGAAGCAATAGAGAAAGAAACAACACGCTGGAAAGAAAAGCGGCCGGAGCAGGAAAGCAAAGGGGAGGCAACCCGGACGGCCAATGCCATCGCAAAGGCAGCTTATAAGAAATACGGGGTGCGTGAACTGGTGTGGGTAGCTGCAAGCGGAGAAGTTTGCGACTTCTGCAAGCGTCTGGATGGAAAAGTCATCGGTATCGACCAAACTTTTGTTGCTGCAGGTGAAGATGTCGTTGGAAATGCAGATGAAACGCCACTAACACCTAAAAAGAACATCACGCATCCGCCGCTTCACACTGGCTGCGAATGCGATATTGTAGCCAATCGATAACATGAGAGGAGGTGAAACAGCCATGAAAGACAAAAATGAAGTAGTATCAAAATTTGAGCAACGCACTTTTGCGATTTCTAATATCGAGGTACGAGCAGAAGAGAATATGCCGCCTGTAGTAGCAGGTGACGTTGTCATGTTTGAACAGCTGTCTGTTCCATTGTGGGGATTTAGAGAGAAGGTACGCAAAGGAGCGTTTGAAAAATCTCTTCGCAAAGCTGTTGTAAAAGCGCTTTGGAACCATAATTCAGACTTGGTGCTTGGCAGTACAAAAAATAGAACCTTAAAGCTATGGGAAGATGATTTAGCCTTGCGTTTTGAGCTTGAATTGCCTGATACGACATGGGGAAGAGACGCTGCTAAATCTATCGACCGAGGTGATGTCGATGGCGTAAGTTTTGGGTTTGAGGTTGTGCGTGATGAATGGGATTATGACGATCCTTCTGATGTGATACGAACCTTAATTGAGGTTAATTTATATGAAATTTCACCAACGCCATTCCCTGCGTATCCAGATAGTTCCGTCGATATGCGCAGTGCAAAACGAGCTTATGAAAATTTCCAACTTACTCGAAAAAATGAAAACCAACAAGCGGAAGCCGAAGAGCGGACGCGAAAATTTGAAGCTATGCGTAAACGTCTTGCGCTAACCGAACTGGAGGGCTAAACCAAATGAAAAAAATTAGAGAAATGCGTCAAAAACGCGCGTCACTTATCCAACAAGCACGTGAATTAATTGATCGTGCTGAGAAAGAAAATCGCAGCCTATCTACTGAGGAAGATCAACAATACGAAAACATCATGAAGGAGGTTGATCAACTAAAAACAGATATTGATCGTGAAGAACGTCAACTTGAACTGGAACGCGAATTGGAACAACGTGATCGGGAACCAGGTCGCCAAGATCCAGGAACACCCCCAGGAGCGAATCCAGAGCAACGCACCGACCCGCGTGAAACACAAGAATACCGTGATATGTTCTTGCGTTATGTCGCAGGTGGACGTGAAGCCATGACCAATGAAGAGCTTCGCTCACTCACGTCCGGGGAGGATGCAAAGGGTGGATATATTGTTGCACCAAAGCAATTCGTGAATGAACTACTTAAAGAGGTCGACGATTCTGTTGTTGTTCGTCAACTCGCCCGTACTTTCCAGTTGAAAAATGCGAAAAGTTTAGGCGTGCCCACACTTGAAGAAGATATGGCGGATGCAGAATGGACTTCAGAACTTAGTGTAGGTAACGAAGGCTCTGTTGGATTTGGTCAACGCGAACTTACACCTCATCCGTTAGCAAAATGGGTGAAAATCTCCAATAAATTACTTAACACAGGTGGAGCGGTAAACGCAGAGGAATTGATTAGAAGTCGTTTATCCTATAAATTTGGCGTCACGATGGAAAAAGCGTACATGACAGGTGATGGGAATAAAAAACCACTTGGTTTATTTACAGCCTCGAAAGATGGGATTAGCGAAAAACGTGACGTAACTGGAGGTAATACAGCAACAGCTATCAAAGCAGATAGCTTAATCGAAACGAAGTACAGCTTAAAACCACAATATCACCCTCGTGCGAAATGGATTTTTCATCGAGACGTCATGAAAGAAATCCGTAAGTTGAAAGATAACAACGGACAATACATCTGGCAAGCAGGGATTGCAAACGGTGCGCCGGACCGTATTCTTGAATTGCCGTACTTGATGAGCGAATATGCACCAAATGATATTTCTAGCGGCCAATATATCGGCATCTTGGGAGACTTCCAATTCTATTGGATTGCCGATGCGCTAGATTTCCAAATTCAACGACTGATCGAATTTTTTGCAACAACGAATCAAACCGGGTTTATCGGACGCTTAGAAAGCGACGGGATGCCGGTTATGGAAGAAGCGTTTGCACGCCTGAAAATGGGCTGATCCAACAAATCGGATCGCCCTTTTTTAATTATATGAAAGAGGTGGAGACATGAATCTCTCATCAGAAGTTAAAATTGTAAAATTATCGTCGTCTACGACATCGACAACCGGTACCGTTGAGTCAAATCCTGTTGATACTACAGGATACGAAGGGGTCTTGCTCTTTACGAGCATCAAAGTTGCTGACCCGACGAACATTTTTAAGGTTCAACAGGGAGGAAAAGACCTGGAAGGGGCAACGATTGTTGCTCAACATAATGGACAAGTTGTGTTCACAGAGGTTCACTTGCCGCAAACTATTCAAGGTAAGGAGCTGCGCGTCGTAGTCGAACGCGGTGTGGCTACCTCTGTAGGTGATATTTATGCTTTCTTGTACAGTGGCCGTCGTCGTCCAGAAGTAAATGCCACGGATGGCGTAGATGGTATCCTGGGCAAGTTACTTATCAGTCCAGACGTAATATAAAACGAAAGAGGTGAGGAACGATGCGGGTAATGATTCCGCCTCCGGCTGAACCGCTTTCGCTTAAAGAAGCAAAAAAACATCTGCGTGTGGAACATGATGAAGAGGATGCTTTGATTCAAAGTCTGATTCGTGCCGCACGCGAATACTGTGAAAACTTCCAACGGCGTGCCTATATCTTGCAAACTTTTGAACTCTATCTTGATAGTTTTCAAAGACAAATCCAACTCCCAAGGCCGCCGCTTCTGTCTGTAGAGGCGATTTTGTACCGGGATGAAAACGGGGTGCAACATACCCTGAGTCCAGATGTATATATCGTCGATCCAGCAACCGAGCCAGGGCGCATCTTCATCAAAACGGCTCCAAAAGTCGCCCTTTTCCCGGCATCTCCGGTCACAATTCGTTTTGTGGCCGGGTATGAACCGGTCACTACCGATGAAAATACGGATTATGCCGCACGAGTACCAGAGGCGGTAAAACATGCTATGCGTATGCTCATTGGTCACTGGTATGAAAATCGAGAGGCCGTCACCATCGGACAGACACCAACCAGCATACCATTCGCAGTGGATGCACTCTTATGGCAGGATCGGGTGTTTTAAACATGAGAATCGGAAAATTAAACAAGCGAATCACAATCCAACGCTTACAAACAGTGGTAACCGGTGCGCGAATACAAGAAACATGGTCTGATGTAGTATCGAGATGGGCGCATTTTGACAATCTGCAATCTTCTCGTGTTGTTATACGTTACATGAGTGAAATTGAACGAGGGATGCGGATTCTATACGGTCGAAAAATCTTTGACATTGAAGATATCAGCGATATTGAAGAGCGGAGCAAAGAGATACACTTAACAGTTAAAGAAGTCGACATGTCACGGTTTGATGTTCCGGTTCAAATTTATCGCGTCATGGAGAAAAAAAGACAATATAACCTGGTGAGTGCCAAAAAAGATCTGGCAGCTACTGTGATGGGCAGACCCATTTTTACGGACCCGATTCAATCAGATGCAGATGGAAAACCTGTTGAATTTAAGGTAGCAAAGAAAGTGGAACTGCCACTAGATACAGACATCCGAATAGGCGAAGAAATTCATATCGGAGGTCGGCAGTATCTTGTGAAAGACGTTGTATCCTGTCGCCACTGGTTGTCAGTTTCATTTGAAGCGGAGGTAACCGGCCATGACCGTTATTGATTTTGATGGGTTTGCAAGCAAACTGACAAAATTACAACGGACCCATCTTCCACACATCATCCAGGAAGTCATTCTTTCCCTTGGCGATGAGATGCTAAATAGGGTGGTTGCTGAAATTCAAAATCAAAGCTTGGTTCGAACCGAACTGATGCAAGAGTCTTTTCAAAAAGGCGGATATAAAAATATCTGGAAATGGGATGTAGACCGGAACGCAATTACGCTGGAAGTCGGTTCAGCTCTTTTCTACACAACATTTGTGAATGATGGATACACCATCAAGAAAAAGAAAGACCGGCGCGGTAGACGCATCAAGCCTCGGACCTTCATCGGCCGTAAATTTGTAGACATCTCGCTCGACCGATTTGAAGGCGGCATAAATGCATTGATTATGCAGAAGCTGGAAAGGGAGTTGAGTCGTGTCTTATGAGTGGTATTACAACGTTAGTATGGGCAGAGTTGTTATATCGGCTTTACCCAGACATTCGGGTTATCGAAGACACTGAACAATGGATGAATGGTCATGTCAATCCACCTGCAATTTTACTGGAGACGGACATTGTATCAGAGAAGACACATACGCCTCAGTCAGCACGCATTATCGAGGATGTGGGTCTTGTCTTTCGATTTAAAAAAATTGAAGATCCAAGCGTGGAGCAGCCTTATGAAAAAATTGATGTGGAGCTGCTACGTTCTTATCTGCGCAAGCATCGGTATTGTGTCGCTTCTAAGGCACATCAAATGATGCTTGTTTTGCAAGAGCCTTCGATTCAGCCGTTTAAGGATCGGGTTGAGTTCGAATGCCGGTACTCTTACTTACTGAGTACAAAAATAGAATTACCTGGCGAAGAGAAGCCAGAGAAAATTCATCACTTCTATGTTGATGCAAACGGAAAGGAGGTAGAGGCATGAGTGACAAACGAGTAAGAAAGCCTTCAGTTGTAGCAATCCAGCACGATTTGAACAAACGAACAAAAAAAGAATGGATTGAGAGCGCAAGCCCGGTGTTCAATGTAGAACGCTTTGAAATGGCTGGCGCTCTTTTTGATTGTAAGGACAAGGATGAACTCTCCCAACAGGAAGTAAAACAAAAGCTAGATGCCTACCTGCATCCAGATAAGAAGGAGGAGGAACAAACGAATGTCGATTCAACGAGTTAGGGCAGGAGCCTATGTAGAGCTGCAGGCCAAAGCAAAAGCGCGAGTTATTCCCACTACAGGCCGTGTCCTGGTTCCGTATCAAGCAGAATGGGGTAAGCCTAATTTTGCGGTAGATATGGCAGACACATCTGAACGTCTGAAAGAAACAGGATTGCTGGTCGATGTGGTTGAATTGGCCGCGGAGAACGGAGCTACCGTCATGGGGTATCGCGTAACTAACGAACAGGAGAAAGCAGCAGCTCATACTGTTACAGACAGTTATACTATCGAGGCACGCTATCCAGGTAAGCGCGGGGAAGATTTTGAATACATGATCCGCCCAAGTTTAGTAGATGCCACAAAGAAAGAAATTGTGGTCCGTGATACGAAAATGATTTACGACACAGAAACCTATCTAGTGGCGGACAAGCAAGAGGCGGAAGACAAACTAAAGAAATCCAATATGGTTCGCTTTAAGGGTGTTGGTAATGGAGAGTTGGCGGATATCGCTTATACGAAATTAGCCGGAGCGGTAACCGGAACAGCAACAATTACAGCTGGCGAATGGAGTCGTATTTTTAACCGCATAGATGGCCTTGAATTCGATGTATTCTATCTACCTTCTACGGACCCAGCCGTACAAGCAGCATGCAAGCAATGGTTGCTAGACAGGCGCACAAAAGCCCGTAAGCTGGCACAGTTGGTCATTGCGGGAGATGCGGCAACAGATGATGATATCGAGGCGCATAATGCACGTTCCCGCGCCATGAATGCACGTTTCATTATCAACAGTTCCATTGCCGGAACGCATAGCAACGGAAAAGAGTACAATTCCGTGCAGTGGGCGGCATGGGTGGCGGGCCTCGTAGCGGGTACACCAGCCAACAAGTCCTTTACAGGGGTAAAAGTACCGCTCACGCTTGCAAAGATAGACTGGAGCCACAGCGAAGTGATGAAGGGGCTGGCTGAAGGAACCTTAATGGCAACCCGTGACGGGTATGACTACATTATTGAGTCCGCGGTCAATACTCTATCCACGCTCGGAGCGGGTGAGCGAGAGGATTTCGGTAAAATCCGCGTATCGATGACGATTGACCAGATCCTTAATGATATTTATTCAGCGGGTAAAAAATATCGGGCACAGTTGGACAATGACAAGGATGGCCGCGCTATCTTCATTGGTGCGGTGGTCGAATACCTTAAAATTCGCGCCCAACAAAAAGCAATCGCGGATGATTATAAATTTGAGGAACATCCAGTGAAAGAAAGTGACTTTGATTTTGCTTATTTCAAACTTTTGGCGAAGCCGCTGGATGCTATTGAGGCATTCTATATTGATTGGGAGGTGGCCTAGTAGATGGAACGCGAACTCATAGGCCGGAATTTATCCGTACAGGACGATAACGGCGACCCGATTCAGACCATCAAAGAAATTGAGGTTATCCTGAAGCCGGAGAACTTGGATATTATCCGGGCACGTCGGATGGCGAAAACAAAACAGCTTACCGGTTACGAGATTCCAGTAAAGATGGTGATGTCTAAACTAGAATCGAGATTGCGGTACCGCCTGCTAGACCTGTTTAAGCAAGGCAAAACCATGTTTCTTCCCCGTGTTACTGGCTCATTAGAAGATATGATAACAGGCAATACAGAGCGTGTATTGATTACCGGCATTCATATTCATGGTGACATTGATATCATTGTGGCAAAGATTGACGAAAACAAAGGCATTGATATCACGCTAGAAGGTACGGCTACGGACTTCGACTTTGTTGAAAAATTCCCTGATTACATGGCATAGGAGGGCGTACAGCCCTCTTTTTTACTGCTTCAAAAAATAACAATACCCATTCCAAGGAGGAAAAAAGAATGAGCGACAAATTGCAAAAGTACCTGGAGAAAGCAAAAGGCGGCCGCCGCGACGATATTATCAAGGTGAAGGCAGACGGTGATGAATGGTCTGTACGTCGTTTAACGACAATGGAGGTTCGCCGCTCAATTGAGCTGGCCGTGAATGAAGATGGCTCATCTAAAGACACATACAATGAAATCGACATTATGATCGTAAAAGCAACCGAACATGAATTTGACTGGAACAATGCGGAGCTATTGAAGGCATATAACTGCATTGAGAAATTCGAGTTGCCGCCGCGTGTCCTAGATAACCCTGACGATTATGCTGCGCTTAGTAGAGCAGTTCGTAACTTCACAGACACGAAAGAAGCGCTTATCAAAGAGGGAAAGAACTCATCCGCCGCGACGGAGAAGCAAGTTGGATAGCTTTCATATGGGTTAACCGTCATCGACTGCCAGAGGAGATACTTGAATACGAAGTAGACCAGGAACGGCAGAAATTTTTCTGTATAGCGGCTGAAATGATTGCAGAGGAAGATATGAAACGAGCGATGCGAACATAATGAAAAAGAGCGCCTTTGAAAATTTAGCGTAGGCCCTCTTTTTAGAAGGCGAAATCAAAATACAGAATTCGGCATAAGAGTGAGAAATCCTATAAAACAGGTTATTAACTCGGAAGTAAGGCGCAACATCAATTTAAATAAATATAAAAATATAGTTGAATTGTGGTATAATACGAGATAAGAAATACCTCAAATTTTAGGTATTTGCATATTAGTATTTGAGTACACTAAAAAAGACCGCCTGGTACTGCCAATACCAAAGCGGCCTTGCACAATAGACGCTCTCACGAGGAGCGGCTCAGGTTTTCCTAAGAAATAGATCGGTACCTTGGACGAGGGCGGTCTATTTCTTTTTTGTCAAAAGAAGTGTCACAATGGCTACGATTACACCAACAAATGTTAGTGTGTATATGCCAAAGTTTAATGCAAGATTTGCTGCATCGTATGACACCATGTTCTCACCCCCCTCCATCAAGAGGATGGATAGTGCAGGAGTGAGCCGCCCCCGGAGCCTCGTCTATGTACAAGGAAAATTATAACACACTAGCACCCTTGAATGAGGGTGCTTTTTCTTTTATACATTTGCTGTTGTGCAACCATAAAAGAATATACTTAGAAAAAAAAGAATAAAAACCATAAATAAACACTTTAAAAAAGAAGGGTATTTTGATGTATCTAATCTCTTTGCCCATGCCACAGGATATAACACTAAATAAATAGAGTAGCCCACTATCCCTAAAACGCATAAAACCAAGAAAACCCATGAAAAAAATATGTAAATGTTTATTTTTTTCACCCCCTTTAGGGGATCATAAGGCAGGTGAAAAATAATGGCAACAACTCCTGTGACAATTACTTTTGAAGGAAGAGACCTAATTTCAGGAAGTCTAAAAAGAATTAGTTCTGCTCTAAGAGGTGCAACTAGTGACTTTATTTCATTTCGTCGTGCATCTGAATCTATGCATGATAATTTTATTTCTGGAAGTAGGCGAGCAAGAGACGCCGCACAAGATTTCGGTAGAGAAGTTGATGCTGCTAGAGATGACGTTCGAGGATTAGCAAATGAACAGGTGGATGACCTGTTTACCCATGCCAGGAGCGGCGCTGAGGATTTCCGCTCTACAGTCAGTCGCGCTGAATCAGAGGTCAGAGGGTTAAGTGATGCTCGTGTTCATCTTCAAGCACGAGATGATGTTAGTCCTGTACTTGATGGTATTTCGTCAAAGTTGGCTGTTATAGCTGCGACTGCCGGGAGTCTTGTTCTTGGGGGAGGCGTCAAAGACTCATTGTTTGGCGGGGTTACTGAATATACCCATGAAGCGGCACGAAGCGCCCCATATCTTTCTCCTACCGATAGAAAAAACGCATTGACAAAAGCGAATGAGTTATACGGAAAAGGCTATTTTGAGTCGAGACCCGAGGCGGCTAAACAAGTGGCAGATATCGCACCGCTAGTAAAGGATAAATCGCAAATCGGCTCCTTTGTGGAATCATCTGCAAAAATGAAATACATTACACCTGATGCAAGTTGGGAAGAAATTAATCGTTCTTTAGGACAGGCCACCAATGTATTCAAAGAAACACCACAGCAAGTAACGGATTCTATGATGTATGCATATAAGCAGGTAGGCGACCGCCAGCAGGATTTGTACGATACATTCTGGGAATATGCTCTCTACTTCGATAAGGCGGGTACTAGTTCCGCTCAAATGTCTAACTTCCTGGTTAAGAGCGTGCAAGAAGGTAGCTTTAACTATGATAAGCCCGCAGATTTCTTCAAAGAGACGTTTGGAGTTAAAGCACTAGACGCTGGTGACATGGCTAAGTATTTCGAACTTCGTGGCTCAAGTAAGGATATAGCGGAGAAACAAGCGAACGATTTTACATCTGACATAAATTCTGGTGATGAACAAAGAGCTAAAGGGGCGATTATGGCATTAGTTGCCGACTTAGCAAGTCAAACACCTGCGGAATTAAAAGCATCCCTCGTGCAACTTGGTTCTGCTACAGGGGAAGACAACGGCGATGCTATCCTAAAATCATTTAAGACAGCCTTTGAAGAACCGCCGAAAGATATTACTGGTACAACGGATCGTATGGTCCAAGCTCAAAAGGACGCCAATCCGATGCAGGAAATGATTGAAGCCAGAAGACAGATGGATGAGTTGATGCATGGAATTGGACAGGGCATGATTGCTGATTTGTTGCCGGTCATGCAGGAATTTAATCAGTTGTTAGTTACTAATAAAGATGAGATACAAAGCTTTTTCAAGACTCTCACAACTGGTATAACAGTAGCGACAGGTATTTATAAAGACCATTTCGCTGTAATAAACGCACTCATAATTGGCCTTGTGAGTGCATTTGCCATAAAAAAAGGCTTAGACCTTGGAAAAGGCATCGTGAATTTTGGAAAAAATACAATCGATATGGGCAAGAGCGCTTTTTCCACCGTTGGCAAAGGTGCAAGTACTGTAAAAGGCTGGTTCACCCGTTCGAAAGATGAAGAAACAGCCCCGGAAAAGAAAAAGTTCACACTAAGAGGGAATCAGGGAAGCCGAGGGGATGACCGTATACGTGCCCTTTCCTCTATGACGGTGAATGCTACCCGCGTATATGTTAACGGGCCAGTTTCCGGCGGTGGTGGCGGCATGGATACAGGAGAGCGCCGAAGAAAACCCGGCAAGGGCGGCCGGGGAATAAGTGCTAGAGATGAACTGACCAGGCGGAAGAAGGATAATGAAGACCATAGCCCACCACGCCGCACAAAAACTGTTTCGCGTGATAAAGCAAACGATGTGATCAAACAACACCGCCCACCGAAGCCGCCAGAGCCCCCGAAAAAAAGAAGTATTGGCAAAGGTTTACTTAGGGGCGCAGGTGTTGCAGGGGCTGTTGCTGGTGTTGGAATAGGGGCCTATGAATTATACCAATCGGCAAAAGATGGCGGATTGAGACGAGCAGCTGCAACCAGCGGTGGTTCTGTTGTCGGTGGTCTTGCTGGTACAGCAGTTGGCGGGGCTATTGGTTCGCTTGCAGGTCCGCTTGGCACCGCAGCAGGGGCCGCAGTCGGAAACTATATCGGTGATAAGCTCGGTAGTCTAGCAGATAGCAGCGGAGTGACCGCAAAAGTGGTTGATACGCTCGCTTCTTTCAAGGATACGCTAGGCTCATGGAAAGACAAAGCGACTAACTTTTTCACCGGTAAAAAAGAGGAACCCGCAAAAAGCGCAGTAGTAGGCCCACCAGCTCCTAAACCATCGCCCCCACCGCTTACCATTCCCAGATTCACGATGGAAGGAAAGCAGAAAATGCAAGATATGTTTACTTCCTTCCGAACGTCGATGAAACAAAAAGGCATCGAGATGGATTTCACTCCTATCCAAAAAGCCGGGGCAAAGGTAAAAGATACATTTAGCAATATGAAACAGAGCGTTGTTGGATGGTGGAAAGGCGACAGTGCCAAGAAAGCACAAGGGGACCTGCACGCAGTCGGCTCTGCTACCCAAACCGCAGCCGGACAGACAAAGAATCTAGGGTCATCTGCAAATCGAAGTACAGCAGAAATTGTCCAAGGCTCTAAACAAGCAGGCCAAAGCTTTGCAGGCGTGAGTGCAGCGGCGGGTACCGCAGCGGGGCAGACAAAAAGTCACCTAGAAACGTTAAGGAACATATCAAGCCAAGGAAGCAGTTGGGGAAGCAACCTCATTTCTATGATGGTATCTGGTATTCAAAGTAAATTCCCGCTCCTGTCCTCGGTTGTTTCCGGAGTGGCCGGGATTATTAAAAAGAATCTTGGATTTAGTTCCCCGACAAAGGAAGGTCCGGCCAGTAAATCGGACAAATGGGCACCGAACTTCATTTCCATGTTTGCCAGTGGATTGAAAGCCGATCCTATCAAACAAAAAATGAATCTGATTGCGGGTACCATGAATCGTAAGCTCCATAATCGCGCTTCTATTGATGTGATGCAACGGGCAGGCAACGGAATTCGAGTGGCGCGGTCGCTAAATCAAGCACCGCAAGCTGTGGGCTCCGTTAGTATTCAAAATATCACCCTAGACTTTGGCGAGATGGCAAAGCAAGTCACAAACTTTACGGAATTTGCTAAAATGCTGAGCGGACCACAAGGCCGCGCATTGATTCGTAAGGTTGTGGGTGAAGAACTGCATAAAGCAATAGAGAATGGAGGGTAATGCATGCTGGCGTTAGCGCAAGCCAATAATCGGTTTACTTTCCCTCTTACACCGGAGGAAATTCAGATTCAATCCGGTAATGAAGTAGAAACCTTCACTGTCATTACCGGTGAGGAACGTACAGGCAAACCCGTTTCCAAAGCGAGACGGGTTTCTTTTACGGCCATTTTCCCTCGTTTCTGGCAAGAGATATGGGAGAAGGGAACCGAAACGATTAAATATCAGTCACCTGAACAAGCATTGAAGCTACTGGAACAATGGAAAGCAAAGCCCGTTGTTGTGATTTTCGATGCACTATTCAGTCAAACGATGCTGATGGAAGGATTCGAACCGACCTATAAGGACGGGCAGGCAAACCTTCATATCAGCTTTTCTTTTGTAGAACATAAGCCGGTTAAAATTATTTCTTATTCGAATACAAAGCAACTCTTAAAACCGGGGGTTATTATTACCAAACCTTCTAAGAGTAGGCCGAACACAACAAGTAAAGAGTCAAAAAAGGATAAGAAGAAAAGCGATAAAAAGAAAGATAAAGATAAGGGTAAAGACAAAGGTAAGGGCAATAAAAAGGGTGATAAGAAGAAGGAAGAGAGCAAAGTCGGCGCGTTTAACTACAGCGCACAACGAAACCGAATCTCTACCACGAATAACCGTGCAAAGGGGAAATAATCCATGCAAGACTTCGCGGTCGTTTACGGAAAACAAAATGTACGTCATATTCTCACCGATGCGATTGTGGATCTGTCCTGGTCATCCCATCGAGAAGAAATTACCCGCAGTATGACGGTACGGTTGCGGAACGCACCGCCCATTCAGGTAGCCGGAATGCTCATGTGTTTTGGAAAACGGTCAAAAGAGCAACTTTTGCATTATCAAAACCAATTCTTTCACGGTCCGATCATCAGCTTTGAAGAAAATGAGTTTACGCATGAATGGGAGCTGGAAGCACGGGAGATTGGATGGTATCTAGCTAAGAACAAAGGCACCCGGCCTTACCTGAAGGGGCCAGCAGGTTCAGAGCTGCAGACGTACATTAAGAGTACCGGCATTGATTTTCGTTGCCCGGACCTTGGTTTCTCCATCGATGAGCGGTACGGGACGATGGCGCATTCTGATATCGTTCTCGATGTGCTGCAGAAAGCCTATGAGCATACCGGTTACCGCTTTTATCTCGAATATATCCGAAAAGACCAAAGCTTTTATATTGTTGTTGCTCGTGAAGGAAGAAATACAATCGTGCCGGTATTCATTCAAAATCAGATGGAGGAAAGCAGTCGCGGGGCTTCCATAGAGGACACCTACACAGTTGTAACAGCGCAGAAATGGAAGGATGACAAGATAGTGCCTTCCGTCACAAAGGCCAATACTGGAGCGATTAATAACCTTGGACGGATGGAGGAAATCATCGAAGTAGAGGAAAAAGAAAATCCGACTACCATTGCCACGCAAAAGCTTGTGGAGTTATCGAATCCAAAGCTTACGAAGAAAATCACGGTAAAACATGAGGATCATACGTTATGCGGCTTACGTGCCGGATGGCTTGTTTTAATTCAGGAGGAAAAATACAAATCCAAATGGGTGATCGTGAGTGAACAGACGACCTTTAGCAACGGCATCTACACGGTACAACTGGAATTAGAAAGGCGGGAATAAGGTGTTACGCGAAGCACTGAATCTCTTGAAAGAGAAAACAGCCAGTCACATCGATGCTAGGGATACTGAGCGGGCGACGCTGCTTAGTTGGCCAGATAAACCAAAGATACAGGTGGATGGCGACCCCACACCCTATGAACACGACAAGCTCATTTTTGCGGAATACCTACAGGACCGGAAAGTCGAGGCATATTTTGAAATCGGGCAGTACATGGAGGGTGAAGAAGCAAAAGGAAGCGTGACAGGCGTCCTGACAAACGGCGTAGAGTACGAGAGCGGCGCACCCTATGAACAAGTACCCCGTTCCTCTTTGCAAGGCGTCATCGTTATTCCTAGCCCGCTGAAGGTGGGTGACCGTCTGATCGTCTCTCGAACAACTGGACAACGATATTATGTGCATGGAAAGGATGTGGGGCTGAATGGCGGATGAACCGATTTCCTTGTTTCCTGAGATAAATCTTAGTGATATGGAAGAAAGCGAACTATACGAAGATACCCCTTCAGAAGACAAATGGACCTACATGATCGACTTTCGCAATCGATGCGCGATTGTAGATGAAGACGGCCGCCCACGTAAGACGGAAACCTATGCTGAATTCCTAGTGCAGACAGCGATGAAAATACTCAATACCGAACGTTTTCAATACGTGGTATACAGTGCGGATATCGGCGTCGAAAAATCAGAATGGCCTGGATGGGAAGACGTTGAAATTAAACGCGATATGGAAGAAGCATTGACCGCCCACCCGGAAATTGAGCGGGCCGAGGTGCTTTCTATGGAACGCGACGCTCATGAGGTACATGTAAAAATTCATTTGGTCGGCCTTGCTGGTACGGTAGAGATGGAGGAGGCAATCGGATTATGAAACTGACGGACTTACCTAAGCTTCCCTATATGCCCATTTTGGAAGAAACGCCGGAGGACATTTACCAACGTTGGGTAAACCGAGCGATTGAACTGGCGAAAGAAAAGGGGCTCCCTCCTCCCCCAACAGGTGAAGGGGAATATTTCTATGATTTATGGTACCCGATTGCTCAAGAATACGCAGAGCAACAAGAATTATGGACGTATGGCTTTATTCAGGCGTTTCCGATATGGGCCGACGGTGAATTTCTAGAAGCGCATGGCTGGGCGGATGGGCTGCTTAGAAAAGAAGGCGAGGACGATGATACGTTCCGTCTTCGTCTCTTAGACCGCGCCTTTATCGAGGAAGGAAGCGGACGGCGGAAGGATTATGAGTTATGGGCCAAAGAAGTTCCTGGTGTAGGCGGTGCGATTGCGGTCGAGAAAGAACGACATGACAATTCTATTGACCTCTATCTTACTGATATGAACGGCAATCCGGTAACGCCCGAATTCGCGGAACAGGTTAAAAACTTGATGTGGGAAGATAAACGGATTGCAGGGCATGATTTAGCAGCCTATCCCGCTCCTGTCTTTGTGTTACGAATTGAGGCAGCACTCGAAACGACTGGGGATCGGGCTGTTCTAGCGGAGCAAATCAAAAAGCGCGTCCTTGCCTACGCAGAAGGCCGGACGAAACTGGTTTACAATTACGTTGCTGCACTCCTGGTTTTCGATATTGGAGAAAATTACTCCAATTTTACGATGAACGGAGAAACCAAGGATATCGAAATACCGCCTATATCAATCCTGCAGGTTGAGGTGGCCTTACTATGATTCCTTTACGGTACCGGGAAGTACTGCCGCCCTATTGGTACGAAATCGACATGGCGGAGCGTCATTTCTCTGTGATGGAAGAGGCAATGAACGGACGCGAGAAAATCACGAACGAGCTGCGGGACCAATTCATCCTCCAGCGGGCGACCTACGCACTGGAAGTATGGGAATGGATTTACTTTCGTAAAGTGCAAACTGGTAGTTTTGAAGAACGGAGAGAAGCCATCCGAAAAAAGCGGTGGGCCAAGCAACCGTTTAAACTCCCTGTTCTTCGGCTTATGGGTTCACAGTCTGGAAAACTACTTGATGTTACGGAAGATTTTCTAAAGAAAGAAGTTTTGTTTGAATATGCAGCAGATGAAGCAATCAATCTTATTCATCTTTATAGAGATTTTGAATATATACGACCGGTTCATGTAAATCGAGCAGTAGCGGTAGCAAAAACGATGACAACTCCTATTATCGTTGGCGGGGATGCACGAAATTTTGATGTAACCTACCGCCGTTGTGGTGAAACCATTACCGAAGGGGTTCAAGACGGACAACTGGCACAAGCTGGCGTAAACGTCTTAGGTGATGCTTACGGCTTTGCTGTTCCGTACCGCCGTTGTGGAGAGATCTATACAGGAGAGGAGGCGTAAACCTTGGCTGAAGGAACGGTTATACAACCGAGATACTTAGACATTATTCGCGATGCCGCAGATGCTGCTGTCGCAAAATCACTGGTTACCATCGGTGGGGAGCAAAAAGAATTTCCGATTTATCGTACCTTGGTAGATGGTTACAAAATACGTAAATACATCTACATTCAAAATGACACTGGACATATCACAAATGCCGTATTGTTGGATCACGCCGGAAACCAATTAGCCATCAAGCCTCACAATGTACAAAAGGGCACCGATGGTTTTATGATTTGTTTTGAACTCGAGATTAAACTGGAGGTAAAATAGATGGCCGGATATATCCCTATTGGTTTTAAGGATACGATCAGAGACCCTATTACAGGAGACATCATCGAGCGAGGGACGCCATTAAATCAACCCAATCTTAAGCATGTAGAAGATGGAATCCTTTCGGCTCATGAGAAACTAGAATTGATGGAATTAGAAATGGCCCGCATGAAAGTTTATATGGAAATCGACGGTCGAGTTACAGGCGGAAAAGGGACATTTTTTGAGACGATGGACGGTGTAGAGCCACACCTAATGCGAAGGGAGACAGCAGAAGCTATGCTTCCTGCCCCCGTCACCGCAAGCCCAGAACCAATTACTCTTTCTGCCTTTATGATAGACGATTCTTTTACTAGCGGAGAGGAAGTCACTATATATGATGATGAGGGTTGGGAAGAAGTCGTGATACAGGCTGTTGAAGGAAATAAACTTACCCTGAATCACCTGCAGAACAGCTACAAAAAAGGAGCCATCATTTCTCGTAGCCCTTCCAAACCTGATCCAACGACCAAAACAATGAAACCGGGGGTGTTCAAGACGTATGATTTGTCTTTCCGAGAAGTATAAAACAGGGGCGTTGCTCGAAGTGTCCGGGCGTTCGATGGAGCCGACGTTATGGAACGGGCAGATTGTCGAAGTAGTGGAAGGCTACCAGGATGGTGATATCGTTGTTGCTGAATATGAAGGACGATTGATAGTGAAACGTTTAGTCGGAGATAGATTGCTGGGAGATAACCGGGCACTATCTACCGACTTTTTTGTTGCAGATGTACGTATCCTCAGTCGAGTAGAGGTTCGGACAAAAGAAGAATTGGAAGAAAGAGGAGTACAACTTGATAGTCTCTCTTCTGGTAAGGTATCAGCAGCAACATTATATAATGACGATTCACCCTGGGAATTTGTAAAAAAAGATTGGTATTCGGTAGTTAGTAACAGACTATTTACTTCTTACTCATTCGATCCTTTATTAAACCAGTATAATCCAGCAGGAGAAGCTAAGTCTTGGAATACAAGTAATGGATTAGATGCAGGGGAAGTTGCTTATCACGTATGGGATAATACTACCAGTATTATGAAATACGAAGCGATAGAGCAAGGGTCTCCTTATTACAACATTTATCAGAAGAACGCTAGTAAAAATTCAGTTCAGATGGGGCCTGAGTGGGAAATTGTCTATCGAGATGCACGGCGCCCTCACAGCACAGGCTCCTTAAATTTAAAACCATATCTAGATGACACGGCTTATGAATACCGAGCTTACGCTTCAATCTCTGGTTTGAAATATTATTATAGCAATTGGGATTTAGTGGATTATGACATACCTACTACACCACAACTAATAAACGAAATACCAAATGTAAATGTAGTAGCGGGGATTAGAAATAATACAGATGTAACCATTACGTATTACATCGGAAAAAAGAAGAAAAATTCAAATCCAACTCTGACGCTTTCTACTCAAAATAATGTCATCCTATCCGCAGGTACTGTCACCCTCTCCGGAAGCGTAATTGACCCAGATGGGGACACGGTTACTGTGAGTGCAACGATTGCTGGTATCCAAAAACAAACGACTGTACCGGGTACTGGAAGTTGGTCGTTATCTTGGCCGGTAGCGGATTTACCGCAAGGACAATATTCAAATATTGTTATCACAGCCACAGACGGCAAAGGCGGCACCGCCACGGCGACATACACAGGCATGGTTACCATCGATAAGACGAAGCCGTCTATTGCTATATCAGGTGTTTCTGAAGGTCAGACGTATACATCGGCTACACCCGTATTCTCCGCGACGGATGCAGGTGGTGCAGGATTGCAGAGTTGTACAGCCACATTGAATGGAAATGTTTTTACGTCTGGTACACAGATTACGGTAGGCGGAAGTTATACACTGATAGTAACGGCCAAGGATAATGCTGGGAACGTTAGTACGCAGACAATTAACTTCAAAGTTAACAGTGCGCCAACAATCGAGATTACGACAGCCAACAACCAAACCTTGTATGAAGGGGATTCCCTTATCATCTCTGGTAGTGCCAATGACGCCAACGTAGGAAATGCACTTATCGTAAAGTTGAAGATTGATGAAGAACCAGAAAGAAATATCCTGGTTACTACATCAACTGGTACACCACAACCTATTAGCTATACCGTCACATTCAAGAACGGTCGCTTGTATGACGCATCGAACAATCCGATTACGCCGGAGTTAAACAAAGATGTGGTCCATAGCTTCACAGTCTATGCCAAGGACGACAGTGGGGCAGAATCGTCTCGTATTGTGCGTCAGTTTATGGTGGTACCAAACCGAAACCCACTTATCAGTATTAACCCTATTCAACCACTATCCGGGATGGTTCCGACCGATACATTTTCAATTAGTGGAACGGTAAACGATCCGGATGAAGGGAATACCGTCACAATGGAATACAAGCTTAATCAAGGACCTTTTCAGCCTGCCACCATGGAAGGAGAAACATGGTCTTTTTCTGTTTCTGTAGGTGATTTGCGAGATGGGGAAAACATCATCGAATTAAAAGCGCTTGATAATAAGGGCGGTGTGACTGTAAAACGAATGGCGATTGACCAAACGCCCCGGATAGTACCAGTAAAGGTTTCACAGTCCCGGTATATGATTCTACCACCAAAAGGAGAAATGCAAGGACTAGTTGCATGGATTCAACGAAAGAAAGGGGACCTGCAGGTCAAAGGAGACCTATCGATTGTTGCGACTGGACAGCCAGAATCCTTTGTTCCGATGGAAAAAACGTCAGCAGAATTGTCGCACGCCCTCGACGAGGACCAGTTCATAGGTAGTGTAGAAACAGCCGGGCAAAACGTGACGATTAAACTGACAGAGACGCGCACTGATGCCTTAAATTCGTCAGCTGCCATTACAAAAATTGCAGGGGTGATTAACTAATGGGAGAGTTGAAAATCCGGCCGCGTAATGAAGATGGCTCTTTAGGAGAATTTGAGACTGTGTTCCCTAAAGAAGGCATGACACCAGAGGAAAAGATTGCATTTCTGGAGCAAGCGTTAGCGAAGGAAAAACAACGCAATAAAGACAACAGCTTTGCCATTATGGAGTTATATGAAGCGTTTGACGCAATGCAAAAGGGAGGACAATAAGGTGTCAGTTGCAAAAGTCTATGTAAATGCTATAAAAGACGGTGATATTCAAATCACCGATGTTCCAGCAAGCATTCAAGACAAAGTAAAGGAGATACTGAGAGAAGATGAGGGATAAACTCGCTCGTTTCTTCTTATCGGTCGCTCTTTTTCTTTTGAAAGGAGGTGATAAAATGTTCCCACGTATTGCAGTGATTTATGTGACGTTCATTATTGACGAGGAAATCAGTTATGCTGATGTCCCAGCTACATTGAGGCCAGAAGTCAAACGTCAATTAGAACTATTAGGTTGCGGTCATCTGGCGACAGAGGCTACATAAGCGCTTCTCGATAAAGAGAGGCGTTTTTATTTTGGGAGCCTTGATACTCAAAATACCTCGAAGTAGGTATGTCGCTGGAGAATGGAATATAGTACATTAAAGATGCCCGTTGTAAACAGAAATAAAAAATTTTCTTCTCGTTGATGGAACGCCGTGTGCCGTGAAAGTGGCCCGCACGGTGTAGGCTCGAACGAAAACCCACAATATAGAGATGGGTATAAGTCGGGAATAGCACAAAGAAAATCAATGATTTTGCTCAAAACAGTTTTTTTGGTAGTCCGGAGTACGGTAATGCTATAGATTTCTCCTTCACGATACCCGAGGGAGCTACAGAGGTAAAACCTCAATTATCTATAGATGGAGGAGCGACATGGCAAGCTCCAGAAATTTTCAAGATTTGGGAATTTACCTATAATGGTGTTCCTAGAAATATGATACGTATTGGAAAATTAACAAGTGGACAGACGTATCAATTTAAGCTTGTTATTACTGGTGGGGAATATGAAGGAGAATCTAATATCGTAACAGCTACCAGATAGCCATC
>SNQW01000116.1_pt1 | contig 72517 bp, 50 predicted proteins | sample 2580511 | NCBI WGS metagenome assembly SNQW01 (sample SAMN10953775, study PRJNA522744) | food fermentation metagenome | isolation source: 8-hour incubation of native-enriched microbial consortia from nixtamalized... | place: Mexico | collected 2017-09-24 | reverse complement strand
GAGAGTTATGGACAACGTACCTACCTCTTTACAATAGGAGATTTTTTATGCTTTTTCCATGAAAAATGATCATAATTACCCATATTTAACTAATATTTGATTATTCGCGTTAGGTTTTATGCAACGCTAGTGCATAAAGTGCCGCTATTCTTGTGATATGAGGCTCCTCAGGCGGCCTGATCGCAGGCGATGATCATGCAGAGCCGCGGTTTCACTGCCCGCCCCGGTTTCGGTAGCCGCTGGGGGAATGGCCGGTAATTCTTTTGAACACCCGGGAAAAATAAAACATATCGTGATAGCCGAGCGCTTCCCCGATTTCCTTGATGCTCATTTCCGTATTGAGCAAAATGTTTTTCGCTTCGGCCACCTTCAGCCGGTGTATGAATTCATTTAACGGATACCCCGTGTATTCGTGGACGATCCTGCGCAGCGTCGATACGGAAATGTGATGTCTGGCCGCCAGCTCCTCCGGCTTCCGGCGGGCGTACAGCGACCCGGAGATGTCCTCGATCACCTTGAGCACGAACCGCCCCCGGTTGCCCGTTTCGGCCCGGTCGGCCTGGGCGACCAGCTCGTACAGGAACGCTTCGAGCAGCAGCGAGGCGCGGTCCAGATTGCTCGGCACGCCGCTCTCCAGAAGCATGAACATCATCTCCATCCGGTTCACGGCCGATTCGTCGATCGCCGCCTTTTGGACCTGGGCCGGATGCTGCAGCCAGCTGCCCAGCCATTCTCCAACCCGCTCCCCCTCGACGGTAAAATAATACTCGTCCCAATGCCCGTCCGCATGAGGGCCATAGTTGAACTCGGCACCGGGGAACAGGCAAAACCAGGAGCCCGCGGGAACCTCCTGCTTCTCCCCGCCGTCAACCTGGTAATACCCGCCCCCGCCGGTAATCACCACAAAAGCCCAATAGCTGAACTTCGCCTGAACGCGCTGCATCGTTCTGCCGGGCAAATGGCCGGCGTTGACCACCGTCAGGGAGCGGATTTTCCGCTTGCTGGCGTCGACGACCGGGTTGAACACGCGGATCGGATGTGGACTGATCATATAATCCAGATATTTTGTCATCCTGCACATTCTCCCTTTAGAATTCCTGTGCTAAATTAAGGGTGCCTGAACAAATAAAACAAACTCGCGGCGAATTTTGCTTCATTGTAGCAAATTCGCGCCGCTGACGAAAGGGAGCAAAGTGCGGAATATGAGCGAACTCAAAATCGGACTGATCGGCGCCGGATCGATCTCGGAATCCCACCTGCTGGCCTATCAGGCCAACCCGAAAGCCGTGCTGTGGGCCATCTGCGACCTCAATGAAAGCAGAGCCCGGGCCATGGCGCGGAAGTACAACATTCCTCATGTGTACACTGACTATCGCGACCTGCTAGCGAACCCCGATGTACAGGCGGTCAGCATCTGCACCTGGAACAACAGCCACGCCGAAATCAGCATCGCCGCCCTCGAAGCGGGCAAAAACGTCCTTTGCGAGAAGCCGCTCTGCATTACCGTAGACGAAGCGCTCCAGGTACAGGCAGCGGTGAAGCGGACCGGCAGGCTGCTGCAGGTCGGCTACGTGCGGCGTTATGCCTCGAACATCGCCGTGCTCAAAAAATTCATCGCTGCCGGGGACCTCGGGGAGATCTATTTTGCCAAAGCGAGCCTGGTCCGGCGCCTCGGCAATCCCGGCGGCTGGTTTGCCGACAAAGCCCGCTCCGGCGGCGGCCCGCTGATCGATATCGGCGTGCACGTGATCGACCTGTGCTGGTATCTGATGGGCCGGCCAAAGGTGAAATCGGTTAGCGGCAATGCCTATTACAAGCTCGGCAACCGCTCCAACATCGAGAATTACGCGTTTTACCAGGCAGCGGACTACGACGCATCCCTCAACACGGTGGAGGATATGGCCAATGCGCTGATCCGTTTCGAAAACGGGGCCTCCCTGCTGGTGGACGTCAGCTTTTCGCTGCATGCCAAACAGAATTCCGCTCTGGTCAACATTTACGGAGAAAAAGGCGGCGCCGAGATTGAGCCGGAGCTGTCGATCGTTACGGAACGCCATAATACGATCATCAATATCGATCCGCAAATCAGCACGCCCGCGTTCGATTTCCAAGGCAGCTTCCAGAACGAAATCAACCATTTTGTGGACAGCTGTCTGGACGGCGTGCCGCCGATCAGCCCGGTGGAGGACGGTGTGGAGATCATCAAAATATTAAACGCGATTTACCAATCGGCCGAGGAAGGCCGAGAAATCCGGTTTTAGGAGGGCGTTGGCATATGAAGCTGAACAATAAGATCGGTATCATCGTCGACAGTTTGGGTCTGGGCGTCACGGAAGGCCTGAAAAAAGCGAAGGAACTGGGCGCCGAAGGCGTGCAAATCTACGCCGTGTCCGGCGAAATGGACCCGGCCGCGCTGACCGCGGCCAAACGCAAAGAGCTGCGGAGTTATATCGAAGGGCTGGGCCTGGAAATATCCGCCCTCTGCGGCGATCTGGGCGGCCACGGATTCCAGGACGCCGCCGCCAATCCGGCCAAAATCGAAAAGTCGAAGCGCATTCTCGATTTGGCCGTTGAGCTCGGCACGAACATCGTGACGACCCATATCGGCATCGTGCCGGAGGACCTAAGCAGCCCGATCTACGCTGCCATGCAGCAGGCCTGCGAGGAGCTAGGCATCTATGCCAAAAGCTTAAACGCCTATTTTGCCATCGAAACGGGGCCGGAACCGGCCGCTCATTTAAAAAGCTTCCTGGACACGCTGAGCACAAACGGCGTTTCCGTCAATTTCGACCCGGCCAATATGGTTATGGTGACGGGCGACGATCCGGTGCAGGGCGTCAAGACGCTGCGGGACTATATCGTGCATACGCACGTGAAGGACGGGGTGCGCCTGCGCCCGGTCGATCCCCGGGAGGTATACGGCTTCCTCGGCTACGAGGCGATGGATCACGAAAAGATCGCCGACATGGCTTCCTCCGGCGGCGCCGGGTTTGCGGAGGTTCCGCTGGGCGAAGGCCGGGTGGATTTCCCGGCTTATTTTGCCGCCCTGCAGGAGATCGGCTATACCGGCTATCTGACGATCGAGCGGGAAGTCGGCGACAAGCCGGAGGAAGATATCGGAAAAGCGGTTGAATTCATCCGGTCTTTCCGGGGATGACCCGAGGGCAAAGCGGATGTGATTCGCAAGAGCCGCAAGAGCCGCGCCACAGCGGCCTTAAGCAGAAACGATCTTAGGATGGAAGGAGACGCGCTGTAAACCATGAAACTCGGAATAAGCTCTTATAGTCTTTATCAGGCCATGCAGACGGACGGCATGACTATTCTGGAGGCGATCGACTGGATCGCCGGCATCGGCGGGGAGCATGTCGAAATCGTGCCGCTAGGTTTCGATTTGAACCAAACCCCCGAACTGATCGGGCAAATCCGCGAGCGGGCCGCCAAAGCGGGAATCGCCGTTTCCAACTATGCCATCGGCGCCAACTTCATTACGGACACGGAAGAAGCTTACGAGTCGGAAATCCGCCGGGTCATGCGGGAAGTCGACATTGCCCATGCCCTCGGCGTCAAGCTGATGCGCCATGACGTCGCTTCCCGGCAGGACACCTCGATCATACGCTTTCAGGAGGATCTTCCACGCATCGCCGAAGCCTGCCGGCGGATCGCCGATTACGCTGCGCAGTACGGCATTACGACCAGCCTGGAGAACCACGGCTATTACGTTCAGGCCAGCGACCGGGTACAGGCGGTGCTCCACGCGGTCGGCCGGCCGAATTACAAGACGACGCTGGACGTCGGCAACTTTGTGTGCGTGGACGAACAGCCCGTGATCGCGGTGAAGAAAAACATCGCCTACGCGTCGATGGTTCACGTCAAAGACTTCTACATCCGTCCGGCGGACCGCAACCCTGGAGAAGGCTGGTTCCGCAGCGCGGGCGGCGGGTATTTGCGCGGCGCGATCGCCGGCCAGGGCGACCTCGATCTGCGGGAGATTCTCCGCATCGTCAAGCGCTCCGGCTATGACGGCTTCCTGTCCATCGAATACGAAGGCATGGAGGAGTGCCGCAAAGGAACCAAAATCGCCTTCGAGAATGTGCGGCGAATTTGGGAGGAAGTGTAGCCGCCCGCTTGGTCCGTGTTCGGCGGATTAAAGCGCAAACTTCATTGGAACTTGCGTTTATACGGACGAGGTATACTTTAGTATACCTCGTTTTTTGGGCGGTACATGGCCGCCGGGATGGCGGCTCCGGACTTCAGAAATTCGGCCCACAGCCGCCACATCACCTGGTCATAAGAGCGTTTGTCCTTTTTCCTATCTTGTGCATTTCGGGAAGAACCACTCCAATTAGAATCAGTATAACACCGCACCATTGTACCGGGCTGACGTTTTCATGAAGCACTATCGAAGAAAGCATTACGGCAACCGGCAATTCGGCAGCGCCCAAAATCCCTCCCATCGCCTCTCCGATATGAGGTATTCCGATGGCGAAGAGCAGCGGCGGAATAAACGCTCCAAATAAGCCTAACAGAAATCCGTACATTAGCAGCGGTCCGAACAGCAACCCGTTAAACAAGAAATAAGGCGGGAATAACACGATAAGTAAAATAAATCCGCCGGTAACCATCCAAGCGCTCCGGTATGCCGGATGAACGGAAGGAACCGCTTTTCCGCTGAACAGAAGAAACATGGAATAGCTCACTGCCGAAAATAAACCGAAAATAATGCCGGTTCGCTCGATGTTTGCCGAACCTTGCGCGTTTAGGCCGGCCGCCAGCAAAGTACCCACAAACAACACGAACAGGGTCGCCACCATCATCTTTCCGGGACGCCGCCGCTTGCTTACCGCTTGGATCAGTGCGCTGATCCACGTGAATTGAAACAATAAAATAATCGCCAGCGAAGCGGGGATATACTGAAGGGAATGATAGTAAAGCAATCCCGTAACAACTGTTGGGGCCCCCGCCAACATAAGCAGTAATCTTTGCTTCCACGTTAACCCTTTATCCGCAATGACGGCGGAAAAAGTCTCCGGTTGCCTCCGCTTTTTACGCAACGCCTTGCGTTTCGTGTACAAGGCCATCAACCAGGATAAAATTAAACCGATCAATAGCTGCGCTCCTACCACTTCCCCTAGTTTAAAACCTTCGCCGTAAGCCAACACGACAATGGTCGATAACACACCGTAACTCATGGCTCCTGCTAAAACGGAAATCCAATACTTCATAAAAATCCGATCCTCCTGCACCAAATTGTATCGATTTATGAACAACGCAAAAAATCCTAACCACGCGATAAGGAAGAAGTTCTGAATTCCTTGTCATCGTAGTTAGGAAGTAAAGGCTCCCTGTAGAAACCCCCGCCCTGACGGCATTGGCCGATTACGGGGTTATACGAGAAAGTATGATTTTTTTCGCAACAGATTAGATATTAAACGAATATAAAATTACTGTCAACCGTGATGTCCGTGACGACTAAGTCCGCTTGGGGCGGTTGAGCCTGTCCAAAGCTGTGAAACGGTTAACGCCGGGGCGATTACGGAATCAGGTCCAGCGCCTGCTGCGGCACAAAAGCTTCAACCCCGTTGTACACGACCACACCTTCCAGTTGCGTTTTCTTGCCGTTCAGGACAGCGATACTTTGGTGCAGCGGCAGTTCCAGCTTGTCGCCGCCTTTAGTAACGATGATCTTGCCGTTTTTGTCATCCAGTGTGTAAGTTGCGCCCTTGGCCGTGAAGGCCGGCTTGGCTTTAACAAACAATCTGTCCGTCGCTGCGTCCAAATCAAGCCCCATCACGCGCGCCATGTATTTGGCCACGCCGGTGTTGTCGATCACGCCCGTCGGACGGTCGCCGTTCGGCGCGTAGGTGTACAGAACCACATCGCCGCCCGTATGTCCGCCCGTCGTCCAGCCGATCCCCGACCGCTTGCTGATCATCGGACCTACCGTATAATTCAGGCTGCCGGCTTCGGCCTCTTTTATGGCTTTAATTTCTTCCGCCGTCAGGTCGGCAATGCCGAAATATCGGGCCATCACTTCTTTGATGTTGGTCCGCTTCGCGTTCAGCTTGGCTTCCAGTCCCTCGCCGGTCAGCTTCGCTTTTTTGATCGGGCCGATGAACGTGGACAGCGGTTCCTTGTCATAGCTTCCGGTTGTCGACGCGTTGCCGATCGTCAATCCGCCGTTGCCATGGTCGGTTACGGCCACAATCGCGGTCTGCCCGTCGTCTTTGGCGAAATCGAGCGCAACTTTGACCGCCTCGTCAAAAGCCAGTACATCGCTAATGACTCCGATCGGATCGTTGGCGTGGGCGGCCCAATCGACTTTGCTGCCTTCCACCATGAGGAAAAAACCGTCCTCGTCTTTGGACAGAACTTCAATCGCTTTGGCGGTCATCTCGGCCAGACTCGGCTCCTTGGAAGGATCGCGGTCCATGTCGTAGGCCAACCCGGCAGGCGCAAAAGCTCCCCATATCTTGTTTGATTTGGAAGCCTTCAGCGCGGCCGGAGTCGTTACATAATCGTAACCGAGAGCTTTGATGGATGCAATCAGGTCGGCCCCGTCTTTGCGGCCTTGGGGGCTCAGATATTCGGCGCCCCCGCCCAGCACAACGTCCATTCCGTTATATACCTGCTGCATGCTTAGCGCGTCATAATTTTTACGGTCCGGATAATGGGCGGAAAAGTCCGCCGGAGTGGCGTGCATAATTTCAGACGTTGCGATAATCCCCGTGGCTTTGCCGGACAGCTTCGCCGCCTCGAGCACCGAAGCCACCGGTTTTTTCTCGTCCCCCGGTTGGATTTTGGCTTGTCCCGGCATCGTCGCTTTGTCCGGCAGCACGCCAACATAACCTGTATGCGATTTATGCCCGGTCGCAAAAGCGGTTCCCGCCGGAGCCGAATCCGCAATCGCCGCGTCGGCCGAATGGGTACGTACGAGACCGCTTGCCATTTGATCCAGCGTCAGACTGCTGCCCTTATACCATCTGGACAACGCCGTAGCGTCATTCGCCATCCCGTCCGGAATAAGAATAATGACATTTTTGATAGCCGTCCCCGCCTCCTGCGCTGCGGCGGAACCGCTTCCACCCGTCGAAACCGTCAAAACAAACGCCGAGGCGATTAACAAACTTGCCATCCTTTTCAAACCTTGTCCAAGCATAAACCATCCTCCATCCTATGAAATTCGTATGTTTTACATTTTTCAGTATAGAGAACGTATATTAGAATAACGTAAATTTATTCCCATATTCATGTAAAAATGCAAGTTCCCTCCCGGATGATCTGACTAACGCCCATATCCAAAGCGGGCAAGATGAAGCGGACCGGATCGCATGATAATAAGCGCGGCAGTTATGAACGCGGCTATCTCTTAAGCGCAGAAATGTTAATAAAATAGTCAATGTTTTTAATGTAATTGTATTATTTTTCCACCCCCCTTAGACGATAAATACGGTGTCAGTACCACAATCATCAGGCAGTAAGGGGGTGAAATCAATGAATATACTTACGCCGGGAGTGATCAGCGGATTGTTGGGAGCTTCAAATTACATGCATGCGTCCAATACGCCTATGGCGATTTATAACAAGGAAGCCGCGAAAGTTAATCCGGATTTGGAAAAAATGGGCCGGGCTTTAGGCGTTGCCGGCAGCGCTCTCAACTCGGCCAGAAGCGAAAGCGATACTGCGGCGGAGGAACTGGAAAAGGCACAGGAACAAGCCAAAAAGCAAGAAAAAGCCGAGCAGGAAGCAAAACTGCAAAAGGATATGGAAGCGAAAATAAAGGTGCAGCAAGAGTATGCAAACCAACCTGCCGATACCGTAGAGATCAGCAAAGAAGGGCAGTTAGCACTCAATGGCAACGATCCGGCCGGCGCGCAACAAAATCCGGATGCTGTTGAGATCAAGAGCCAACCCGCAGTTGAGCCCAAAATATACACATCCGACGGTACGGCCTTCACAGTATCCGCAGACATAAATGTATCGCCGGCTATTTCGGTAAGGGTATAGCTTGGAGAAAAAAGAGGCTACGTCCCAATTCGGCGCCTGACCGATGGGACCGTAGCCCGTATTGTTTGTCCGCTAAAAACCTTCGTCCGGCAGCGTCAGCGCCGAATCCCGATCGTGACGATTTCGCAGGGTCCTGTCATCAGGGACAGACAACCGACGGCGTCTTTGCTCAGCGGAGTTCCCTCCTCTTCCAGAATCGTCGTTTTGTAAAAATGCTCATGTTCGAAATCCGCGCAAAATGTCAGCTCTCCCGGCTGCCGGCTCATATTGTACCAGCGGAACATCAGGTCGCCGGTTTCTTCGTTTATTTTCAGCGAAGAAAAGGCCAGCTCTTTGCTTTCCCAGCGGAACGGCGCTGAGCTTGGAGCGAGCGTTCCTTCATGTATGCCGGTTTGGCACACGGTCCAAGGCACCTGGAACTGGTACGCCTCCGCAAATGCGCCGGAAACGATGCCGTCGCCTGTATGCGGGATCAGCTCCATACGCATCGTATGGGTACCGAGACACTGGGCTTCCGGCGTCGGAAACAAGCCCCAGTCGCCAAGCTCGCCTACGCAGCGCAGAAGCGTGACCGCGATTGTGTTCCGGCCATCAAGCAGCACTTCGTATTCGTTCAGTCCGAGATTGGCGACCGTTAAACCGGCCTTCTCCCCGCTTACGTCCACAAAAGCTTGCTGATGCTGGGTATTGCTCGGATTTTCCCACTCCGGCGCCGGAACGTTGCCGCGCTCCGCGATTTCAAACATCGAATCGGCGCGATGCACGGAAGCTTCCAGGTCCGTAGGGAACAGCACCCGAATGCGGTGGTCTTTCGCCGTGTTGTCGATCGTCGTTTCGATCTCTACACCTCTGCTGCCGGCTTCAAGCGAAATGACCGTGCGCAGCTTCAGCGTCGTCAGCTTGCCGCTGCGCTGCGCCTTGCGCTGCGGATAATACACCAGCTCGCGCATCTCCTCGTCCAGCTTGTCGTCGGCGGAAGCCGGGATCTCCCATGCGTGGCACACTTCCACTGCGGCCCGGTACGGCGTATCCTCCAGCACGCGGATCTGCGCCGGCAGACCTTTGGTGGTCAGCGGCTGTTCGCCTTCCGGCTGCTTGTACATGTATTCGTTGCCGATATCGCCGGTATCCTCATAGATGCCGAGGTCGCGGTAGATTTGGCCGGTCGCTTTATCGGTCAGCGCAAACGAACCGTCGCCGGCGATCTCCACTTTCAGCCCGGCGTTTTCCATGACCAGGCCGCCGGTAAACAGCGAGGCCGGTGCTGTGACGGCGGTCAGTGCTGCGGCGGTCGGTGCTGCGGCGGTCGGTGCTGCGGCGGCCGGTGCTGTGACGGCCGGTGCTGTGACGGCCGGTTGGCGGCGCACCCAGGCGTACGCGCGGTGCCCCAGCGCCGGTACCTGCTCCGCCTGGAACGTCAGCTTCACCCGGCGGCACATGTACGGCTGCCGGAACTTGTCGTCCGGCAGGTCGTAGCCGAACAGCAAGCCGAGGTCTTCCACCGTGCAAGGCACGGCGTTCCCCGCCTCGTCCACCAGCTCGCGGCCGGACAAGTCGACCGCCTTCATGCGGCGGGCGGTTTCCTCAAGGCCGAGCCCCTCGCGCAGATACAGGCGGGCGGCGTCCAGCTCCACGGTCACCGTGCCGGTACGGTTCCAGCCGGTCGTGTTCATGACGACCAGCGGCAGCGGATCCTTGCCGTACCCGGCGAAGATCGACGTGTTCACCGCCTCGGCGACGGCCCGCTTGCTGTCGTCGATGATCGCCTCGGCAACGTGGCGGCTCTTGGCGAAGCGGGTGACCATCTCGCGGTGCACCTCGTCCACGCTGCAGCCGCAGATGCTGTCATGCGGATGGTTTTGCATCAGCGTTTTCCAGGCATAGGTGAACAGATGATGCGGGTAGTTTTTGCCCAGCATATTCGCCACCGCAGCGAGCGGCTCGGCGACTTTTTCCAGCAAGGTCTGGCCTTCCTGGTTCATCTGCTTCAAATACACGCGCGAAGAAGCGGTGTTAACCAGCGTGCCCCAGCCGTCGGTGCGCTGACTGCGCAGCTCGCCTTTGACGGTGGACAGCTCGCGGCCGCCCAGCGCCCCCTCCAGCGCCTGCAGGTAGTCCGGCAGGGTCGAATGCACGAACTTCGTGTCCGGGTACAGCTTCTCGGCCGTGCGGATCGCCTCCGGCAGATCGAGCTGCAGCGGCTGGTGGTCGCAGCCGTTCATGAACAGCAGTTCATCCGTCGCTGCGTATTTTTCCGCATCCGCCAGCTTGCGGTCCCAGAACGCCTTCGCTTCCGCTTCGTCCACCGGCACCTCGTTGCCGTTGGAGTACCAGTTGGCGAACAAAATGCCCAGCACTTTCGAGCCGTCCGGCCCTTCCCAAATCAGCTCGGAGAAGGAGGACTCATACCCGCCGTCGGAGACGGTGTTGTTGAAGCCGGTCGGCTTCACGCCGCGGCCGAAAAAGGCGTTGTCGATGCCGGATTGCCGCATCAACTGTGGCGTTTGGCCGACGAGCCCGAACGTGTCGGGGAAATAGCCGATTTTCGCCGGTGCGCCGTATTTTTTCGCGTCCTGATGGCCGATCTGCATGTTGCGGATATTCGCTTCCCCACTCGTCAAAAAAGCGTCCTGCAAAATGTACCACGGTCCGATCAAAATGCGCCCTTTGCGGATATACTTCTCCAGCCGCTCCTTGTTTTCGGGGCGTACCTGCAGGTAATCTTCCAAAATGATCGTTTGCCCGTCGAGGTAAAAGCTTTTAAACGCCGTATCGCCGTCCAGCTTGTCGAGCAGCGCGTCCACCAGCTGAACGAGCCGGACATGGTGCTTCTCGTAAGGCAGATACCATTCTCGGTCCCAGTGCGTATGGGAAATGATATGCGCCGTTCTTTTCTTTTTCATTCCGTTGCCCCTCTTCCTCTCCATCGGTAATCCGTTGCAACCTGTTGAAAATCGGATGGGCAGCCGTCCGAAATGACACTGACTTTTTCGCACGCCTGCCCCTTGTTGCTGTTAAATTCAGTTCAACTTTTCGATTAAGCTTCTTCCAAAGGATACTCTTCCATGTAGCTCAGCAGTTCGTCCACGGTCGTGAACGCCAGGCCGGTCACCGTATCGGCGCAGCCGTAGTAAATGGCGATCCGGCCGGTTTCGGCGTCGGTCAAAGCCGCGCACGGGAACGTCACGTTCGGCACGTCGCCCACGCATTCATACAGCGTTTCCGGGCCGAGGATGTAATTGCGCGACCGCGCTTTAACGATCCAGGGCTTGTCGATATCCAGCAAGGCGCAGCCCATGCGGTAAACGAATCCGTTGCACGTATTGATAACGCCGTGGTAGATCAGCAGCCAGCCTTTGTCCGTTTCGATCGGAACCGGCCCCGGGCCGATTTTTTTGGACTGCCATGCGGACGCATCGCCGTTAATCGTCCCCATCACATAGCGGTGTTTGCCCCAGAACGTAAGGTCCGGGCTTTCGCTGTAAAAAATATCGCCGAACGGCGTGTGCCCGGTATCGCTCGGGCGGCTGAGCATGGCGTAACGTTCGCCGATCTTGCGCGGGAACAGCACGCCGTTGCGGTTATACGGCAAAAAGGCGTTTTCCAGCTGGTGGAACGTTTTGAAATCGGTCGTATACGCGATGCCGATCGTTGGACCGTGGTAGCCGTTGCACCAGGTGATGTAATAGCGGTCGCCGATTTTGCAGACGCGCGGATCGTAGCGGTATTCCCGCTTGGTCACTTCCTCGTCCCCTTCGAACTGAATCGGCGCGTGGTTGATTTTCCAGTTGATCCCGTCGTCGCTGAATCCGGCAAAAATGTCCATGCTCACCGAACGGGAATCGCAGCGGAACACGCCGGCAAATCCCCCTTCAAAAGGCACGACCGCCGAATTGAACACGCTGTTCGAATTCGGGATCGCGTGGCGTTCGATAATCGGGTTTTGCGAGTAACGCCAGACCGGGGCGTTCAGGCCGGCCGGTTTGTCTTGCCAAGGGATGTTTTTCAGGGCTTCGCCAATAATTTTGCTCATCGTCGTCAGGTCTCCTTCTTGTATAAAAGGTAATTTATCAGATATGATGCCAGTTCCGGTCTGATCGAGTCTGATCAAGTCTGAACGAGTCTGATCGAGTCCGATCGGGTCTGATCAAGTCTAATCGAGTCTGATCGAGTCTGATCGAGTCTGATCAGAGTCCGGTCGAGTCCGGTCGAGTCCGGTCGATCCGGTCCGCCGGCTTGCATCTCTTCCTAGCAACGGAAACCTAGCGCCGGGTTTTCCGCACTAGCGTTGCGTTGCATTAACTTTTGCTCAGATTTCCTTAAAAGCTTAGGCTTTCGAATCGATACGGACGCCCTTCGGAAATCTAACGGTTGCAGCAGCGGCTATTTCGCAAAAAAGCCCTTTTCCAAATTTTAACGGTTGTCAGCGTCGTTAATTGCCTCAATCCAAGCAAAAATGGCCGTTTTAAGCGAAATAAGCGCCATGGCAACCGTTACAATTTGAAATCAACGTTTTTTGAACAAATAGCGCTGTGGCAACCGTTAGAATATTTGTTCCAACACGTTCCCCCCGATGCGCCCTATAGATATGTCTACAGACATGCCCTACTGACATGCCTTACTGACATGCCCTACTGACATCCCCTACTGACATGCCCTACTGACATCCCCTACAGACATGCCCTACTGACATGCCCTACTGACATCCCCTACTGACATCCCCTACTGACATGCCCAGCGGACATGCCCCTACAAAATGCCTTCCTGCATCGCCTTATACACAAGCTGCGAGAACAGGCTGTTCGACCAGGCGAACCATTTGCGCGTGTACGTGTTCGGATCGTCGGCGTGGAAGCCTTCGTGCATGTAGCCCGTGCCGGCGTCGGTCGCTTCCAGCATCGCGATCATCTCCAGCTTTTCTTCCTTCGTCCGCGCCGTCAGGCCCTGCATCGACAAGGCCATATGCCAGATATAATCCTTCGGCGTGTGCGGGCTGCCGATGCCTTTCGCCGCTTTGCCTTCGAAGTAAAACGGGTTTTCCTTGCTCAGGGCAAAGCGTCTCGTGTTCTGATAAACCGGGTCGTCCGCGCCGACATAACCGAGATACGGTATGGACATCAGGCCCGGCGTGCCGGCATCGTCCATCAGGCAGTAGTTGCCGAAGCCGTCGGTTTCGTACGCGTAAATCGGGCCGAATTCCGGGTGGCGGTAGATACCGTACAGCTTAATCCCGTGATCGACTTCGAATTCCAACTCCTTGAGCTCGGCCAGGAAATTCATGTCGCGGAACACCCATTCGGCGAACTCCTGCATCTGGCGCAGCGCGACGACGGCGAACATATTGCCCGGGATGTTGTAATGGAAATCGCAGGCATCGTCGCTGGAGCGGAAGCCCGACCAGATCATCCCGGTGTAATTGACCGGCATGCCGAGACCGCCGTTCCGCAAGGAATCGGCCGGTATCCCGTTGTTCCGGGTGAACCGATATGGCGACTGCTCAAAATGGCGCTGCTCGGTTTTGAACAGCTCGTAGATTTTCCGCATCGCCGCTTTAAAGCCGGCATCGAAAATGTCGGTCAGCTCGGTTTCTTTCCAGTACGCATACGCGAGCCGGACGACGAAACAGAGGGAGTCGATTTCGAATTTCCGCTCCCACACCCAAGGCGACATTTCCGTTTCGTCCGTCGTATTCCAGTGCCAATCGTTGGCCGATTCGTTAAACGCGTTGGCGTACGGATCGATATGGACGTATTGGATATGACGCTTGATCAATCCGCCGATGATCCTCTGCAACTCGGGGTCGTTTTTGGCCAGCGGCACGTAGTGGATGACCTGTTCCACCGAATCGCGCAGCCAGGAGGCCGGAATATCTCCGGTGATGACGAAAGTCGTGCCGTCGTCCATCAGCTTGGTCGTCGTTTCCAGGGTGTTCGGGAAGCAGTTTTTGAACAGCTGCAAAAGCTTCGGACGAAACGCGAGCTTCACTTCGGCTTCGGCCAGCACATCCTGAACGGCCTGCGGCAGCTCCAGCTTCGGCATCGGGATTTTCGGAAGTCTAAATTGTTCCATGAGCACTCTCGCTCCTTTAATGGTCTGGTTTATTCATCCGTTGATTTTAATCGTCTTGATCTCGTACGGGGCAAAATCGAGCCGGATCCGGCCTTTATCAACTGCCAGCTGCTCAAGCTCCTGCTCGAGCGCATTCGATACGTTCACGCTGCTATACGGCTGGTTCCAGCTCAGCTCCACGCGTTCGCGGCCGCCGGCGGATTCGTAGAACCGCAGGATAACGCCGCTTCCGTCCTCGGCCGGTTTCACCGTATCGAGCACGACATGCTCGCCGGTAAAGCCGATCAGCGATTGCGCGGGCGGCAGTGTTCCCGGATGCGCCTCTTCGGCAAGGGCCGCCGGGACAACGTTCAGCTCAGCCGCAGCGCGTACCGTATGGGCCGCCTGCCAATCGCCGAGGTGGGGGTACAGTGAATACGTGAACTCGTGTTCGCCCAAATCCGCCGTGACGTCCGGCCATTTCGGCGCGCGCAGCAGGGACAGGCGGATGATGCTGCCCTGAACGTCATAGCCGTATTTGCAGTCGTTCAGCAGGCTCACGCCGTAGCCCCGTTCCGATACGTCCACAAAACGGTGCCCGCATACTTCGTATTGCGCCTGCTCCCAGCTCGTATTGCGGTGCGTGACGCGCTCAAGCGCGCCGAACGGAATTTCGCAGGTCGCTTTGTCGGTCACCACATCGATCGGGAAACCGACCTTCAGCAGCTTGTGAGCTTCGTTCCAGTTCACCTTCGTCTTGAAATCGATCCGCCGGTCATGATGATACAGAATCAGCTCCTGCGTGATGTCCGACTGGCCGATCCGCCAGCGGAACTGCAGCACATCCTTGACCTTGCCGCGGGCTACGAGCCGGCTTTCCAGCAATTTCGCCTGCCCGGCCGGCTGCTGCTCGTAGCGGCTGTCGATATCCCAGGCGTCCCACAGCGTCGGGCGGTCATGGAAAAAGTGGAAGCGATTCGCCGCTTCGCCCGGTTTTACGATTTCACGGTCCGCCGCTTTGTCCCATAGGCTAACAATCTCGCCGCGCTCATTAAACGTTAAGCGGTAGTGGACCGTTTCCCAACGGTCGGTGAACATCCGTTCCTTGGCGGCCAGGCCCTTCTCCTGCAGGATCTGGCCGACGGCAGCGAGGATATCCGCCTTATCTGCTTTATCCGCCCCTCCGTCTGCCGCTCTTCCAGCCGGCGGCCCTGCCAACGTATCCGCTTCGCTTCTCAGCCAAATCGTCTTGTAGCCGAACGCCGGAACCTCCGGCACGCGCACCCAAGCCGCCTCGGCATTTCCGCCCGTTCCCGGCTGCAAGTCGAGCGCAAGCCGCATGCCGTTTTCGTCATAGGCGGCGGCGGAGCGGTCAAAGCCGTGCCCGGAAACCTCGATCACCGCGTCGCGGGTCCAGCCGAGGCTGTTAAACACGACGTAGGGCTTGCCTTCCCCCGCCGTGGCGATCTGCCCGGCCAGCGCCTTCAGGCCTTGCCGCAAACCGGAATTCCCTTTGGCGAAAATTTCCGCATATTCTTTTTCCGACGTTTCGTACGCTTCCGTAATTGCCGAACCTGGGATAATGTCATGGAACTGATTCAACAAAATCAGCTTCCAGCCGTCATGCAGCACGCTTTGCACCTCGCGCTGACGTTCCGCCGCCAGCGACGAGGGCGCCAGCGACGAGGGCGCCAGCGTGTTCCAGACCTCCGCTTCGCGGTACAAAATTTCCGCTTTCCGGTTGTTCCGCTTGTTGCGGCCATGGGTTGTGTACGTTCCGCGGTGCAGCTCCAGGTACAGGTCTCCATGCCACGACGGCAGCTGCGGCTCCGCCGCTTCAATCCCGGCAAAAAACGCCGCCGCCGTGCTGTACTCGCTGGCCGGCTGGCCGGTCATCAGTTCGGAGCGATCGATATACTCCAGCATTTCGCGGGTTACGCCGCCGCCGCCGTCGCCGTGCCCGTACAGCAGCATCTGCTCGGGATGCGCGGCTTTCTGCCGGTAAGACTGCCAGTGATCGTGCACGTCTTTCGGCAGCGTATTTTCGTTAACGCCGTGGTTCAAATAAGACAACATCGGCGTGCCGTCGATCCCGACCCAATGGAACAGGTCGTACGGGAACACGTTCGTATCGTTCCAGCCCAGCTTCGTCGTCATAAAATAGCGGATGCCGCCATGCCGCAAAATCTGCGGTAAAGAAGCGCAGTAGCCAAACGTGTCCGGCAGCCATTCGATGTCCGAGGTTTGGCCGAACTCCTCCAGATAGAAGCGCTGCCCGTACAGCATTTGCCGCATTAGCGACTCGCCGCTCGGCAGGTTGAGGTCGGGCTCGACCCACATGCCGCCGACCAGTTCCCAACGCCCTTCCTTGATTCTCGCCTTAACCCGCTCGTACAGCTCGGGGTCGTTGTCCTTCAAGTAAGCAAACAGCTGCGGCTGGCTTTGCGCGTACCGGTACTGCGGGTATTCGCGCATCAAAGCGTCGACCGTCGCGAACGTGCGGCTCGCTTTCCGCACCGTCTCGCGCGCCGGCCACAGCCAGGCGATATCGATGTGCGACTGGCCGATCATATGGATCAGGCCTTCGGCGTTGCCGCCGATCGCCTTGACCCGCTCCGCCAGCCGCCGCTCGATTTCGGCGATCCCCCCGCCATCTTGAATCGCATCAGGATCAAGCGCCACAAACTCGTCCATCGCGGCGTGCAGCGCCTCGATCAGCCGCGTGCGCCGCATATCCTGCTCCGGCAGCAGCACGGCGGAATCGCGGATCACGGTCGCCGTGTACATCAGACTCTGCACCGGACGGTTAACCAGCACCAGCTTGCTCTGGATCGAAGAAATCGGCGGCTGAATGACCGCCTGCCGGTTCAGCGGATCGACCGGCTCCGGAATCGGATCAAACAGTTCGATTTCAAGCTGAAGCGGACGATTCCCCCGCTCCCGGGGCAAAGTCACAAAAGTATGGTTCCGGTCGAGGCCTTGATACGACTTTCCGTCGATTCTCAGCAGCCCTTCGCCCCCGGAAGCAAATACGAGGCCGGCATGGCCGCCCTGCCAGCGGTCCGGGATCGTTAACTCGTTCCTAAAAAAATACGTTGTTCCCTGCGTGCTCGGAAACCGTTCCAGCCCTTGGCCTTCCGGGTAGCCGGCTTCCTCGGTGTATTTTCCGGGAACCAAATAGGCCGACTTCGTGATCTTCCAATTGCGCAGCTCGATTTGCTCCAGCCATGCCGCGTCCGACAGTTCCCGAATAAAACGTCTGATCCGTTCCATTTTTCATTAACCCTCCCGCACAAAAAACTTGGCGCTCAGCGTATCATTTACGTTTTTACCTACATGAACATGAAATTCCCCTGGTTCGACGGCCGGTTTGTAATCGGGGCCGATATATTGCAGCTCCTCCGCGCCGAGCGTAAACTCGACCCTCCGGGTTTCCCCCGGAGCAAGCCACACCTTGCGGAATCCTTTCAGTTCCTTCGCCGGTCTGGTCACGGTGCTGGCCACATCGGCGATGTACAGCTGCACGACCTCCGCCCCGGCACGCCCACCGGTATTCGTGACATCCACCGTCACTTTGACCGTTTCACCTGGCGAAATCGCCTCCGGCTGAACGGTCAATCCGGCATAGCTGAATTCCGTGTAGCTTAACCCGTACCCAAACGGGTAGCGCGGCTGGGAATCGTCCTCGAGGTATCTTTTGCCGCGTGAACGTTTGCCGTTGTAATACACCGGAAGCTGCCCGACATGCTTCGGAATCGAGATCGTCAGGCGTCCGGACGGGTTCACATCGCCGAACAAAATGTCGGCCACGGCGTGTCCGCCCTCCTGCCCCGGGTACCACGCCTCCAAAATGGCGTCGGCATGCTCGTCGATCCACGGCTCGGCGATCGGCCGCCCGTTAATGTAAACCACCACCAGCGGTTTGCCCAATTTGTGGATCTCCTGAAGCAGCTCAAGCTGTACCCCGGACAATGCCAGCGACATGCGGTCGATGCCTTCGCCGCAATCCATGTCGCTCCAGGAGTTCCCAGTGACCTTCGAAGCCCCGGTCTTCAAGTCGATGCTGCCTTCGCCGAAATCGCGCGCGCTGGAGCCGCCGACGACCATGACGATCGTGTCCGCCTGCTCCGCGCTGGCCAAGGCGGTTTCGAAGCCTTCCCGGGCATCGCCTTTAATCCGGCAGCCCGGGGCGTACAACACCCGCTCGGGCGCAGCCGCCAGCTTGCCGCGGATACCGCCGAGCACGGTGGTCACCTTGGACCGCGGCTGCGGCGAGGTGTAGTCGCCGAGCTGGTTGTAGCCGGCATCGGCGTTGGGGCCGATCACGGCGATTTTCCCGGCGTCCGGGGATAGCGGCAGCACGCCGTTGTTTTTCAACAGCACGATGCCTTCGCCCGCCAGCTTCCGCGCCAACGCCGTATGCTCCGCGCTGCCGATCACCCGCTCCGCCCGGTCCGGGTCGCCGTACGGGTTCTCGAACAAGCCCAGCCGGAATTTCAGCGCCAGCACGCGGCGAACCGCCCCATCGAGCACTGCTTCCTCCAGCTCGCCGGAACGCACCGCTTCCAGCAGATGTTTGCCGAACATTTCGCCGGACATTTCCATATCGATGCCCGCGCGAATCGCCTGAACGGCTGCGTCCCGGCCGTCCGCGGCCACATCGTGGCCGGAAGCCAGCATGTCGATCGCGCCGCAGTCGGTGATGACCATGCCGTCAAACCCCCACTCGCCGCGCAGCACGCCGTCCAGCAGTTCCTTATTGGTCGTGCAAGGCACGCCGTCGATTTCGTTGTAGGCCGGCATGATCGATGCCGCTCCCGCCTGCACCGCCTTGCGGAACGGCAGCATATCCACCTCCAGCAGCTCGCGCCGCCCCATGTGCACCGGGCCCGCGTTGCGGCCGCCCTCGGAGCTGCCGTAGCCGACGAAATGCTTGAGCGTTGCGGCCACGCTGTCGGCACCGCCCAGGCTTTCGCCCTGCAGCCCTTCCACCGCAGCCACGGCCATCTCGCCGATCAAATAAGCGTCTTCGCCGAAGCATTCCTCGGTCCGGCCCCAGCGCGGATCGCGCACGACGTCAAGGACCGGCGAGTACGTGACCGCGCCACCTTGGCTGCGCGTCTCCCGGGCCACCGCCCGGCACATCTCGCGGTACAGGTCCACGTTCCAGGTGCTGCCGAGCGACAGCGGCACCGGGAACACGGTCGCGCCGATCGCCATATGGCCATGCGAGCATTCTTCCCCGATCAGGATCGGGATACCGAGCCGCGAGTGCTCGATCGCGTAACGCTGGAGCGCGTTTACGGCCTCCGCGCCCTCGCGCGGCGACAGGCCGGTTTCGAGCGTGACGCCCGTCCACGGGTCGGCCCGCAGCACGCCGTACAGCGAGCCAACCCCGCCGTTTTTCACCTGCTCCTTAAACGACTCCTTCAGCCGGATCTCGCCGTTCACATGCTCGTAGGTTTGCCAGCCGAACGGCTGAACCAACTGTCCGACCTTCTCTTCCACGGTCATCAGCCCAAGCAGATGTTCGACCCGTTCCGGAATCGGTTTCGTGCTGTCCTTGTAAACCAACATCTCCACCTCGCTTAATTTTAAATGCGTGTTAAGAACAACGCCGCTGACCATCAAAGCAGGTTCGCCGATAAGCCGGCGGCGCTCTTTTGTACCCCCGAGAGAACCTGTAACAAGCGGCCTGAGAAACTTCGGCGAATAAAAGACAAAGAAACTTCAGTGAATAAAATAAAGACAAAAAATGTCGCTATATCGGCAATATCAGTTTATTTGAGAGAAATAGGGGACATTTATGTCGCTATTTTCCTCCGTCGCAAGGAAATGCCCACGTTCTGAACCATTCACAGGAAAATAAGTACATAAAATGCCGCTAATAAAATGAACATGCCAGGGCTCCTGATAATAAGTACATAAAGTACCGCTATTTTGCAGGCCGACGGTCAGGCGTCCGGTAACCCGCTATCAAGCGCCGATTTCTATATAAGCTGAACTATGGATTATACGAGAATCATTTCCCACCCCTGCACCCTTGCTCCCTTGCACTCTTGCCTTACTTCCGCATCTTTAGTTCAACATATATAGGTCGATTGGTGGATCCGGTTCCTGGCCTCTTATTTGTCTTATTCTTTAACGGCCCCAACCGTAAGCCCCTGTACGAAATAGCGCTGGAAGAACGGATAGGCAAAAATAATCGGCAGCGTCGCCAGCACGACCATCGCCATGCGCGCCGTGTCCTGCGGGATCGACGACAGCGCCTGCAAGCTCAGCGAGCTGTTTTGCGAGTTTTGCTGGATGAACTGGATGCTCGATTCGATCCGCATCAGCATCGATTGCAGCGGCACAAGGTTCGGATTGTCGATGTACAGCAGGGCGTTAAACCAGTCGTTCCAGTAGCCCAAGGTGCTGAACAGGCCGATCGTGGCCAGGCCCGGCAGCGACAGCGGCAATACGATGCGCAGGAAAATGTAGAAATCGCCCGCCCCGTCGATCCGCGCCGATTCGATGACCGCTTCAGGCACGCTGGTGCTGTAGAACGTGCGAAGAATCATGATATAGAAAGCGTTCATCGCCAGCGGCAAAATGAGTGCCCACAGTGTATCCTTCAGGCCCATGAGCTGGGACACGACCATATAAGTCGGAATCATCCCGCCGTTAAACAGCATGGTCACGATCGCAAACACGGAGAAAAACCGCCGGTAGCGGAAGCTTTTCCGCGAAATCGCGTAAGCGTACAGCGCGATCAGCACCAAGCTGAGGAGCGTGCCCGCCACGGTAATCAAAATCGTCACCCCGTAAGAGCGGAGCAGCGAGTCCCCGCTTTCGAACACGAAACGGTAAGCCTCCAGGCTCCATTTGGCCGGAAACAACCGGTACCCGTCCGTGGCCAGCGTTTTTTCATCGGTAAACGAAATAATGACGACGAACAAAAACGGAAATACGCACATGAAAGAAAATAAGCCAGCAATCAGGTGCAAAACCGCGTTCCATCCGCGCGAGACATGATGAAAATCCTTGTGTTTTCTAACAACCTCCGCCATAACCTGACACTCCTTTCAGCTTGATTTAGAATAGGGCGCTGTCTTTGTCGATTTTGCGCACAATGAAGTTGGAAACGATGACGAGCACAAAACCGACGACCGATTGATACAGCCCCGCCGCCGTACTCATGCCGATTTCCCCGGTCGTTTTCAAACCGCGGTACACGTAAGTGTCGATGACGTTGGTCACGGCGTAGAGCGTCCCGGAATCCCTCGGCACCTGATAGAACAAACCGAAGTCCGCGTAAAAGATCTTGCCGACCGCGAGCAGCGTCATAATAATGATGATCGGAGAAAGCAGCGGGATCGTGATGTTGCGGACCTGCTGCCATTTGCTCGCCCCGTCGATCATGGCCGCTTCGTACAGCGATTTGTCGATGCCCATAATGGAAGCCAGGTACACAACGCTGTTGTAGCCGACCATTTTCCACAAATTGACGAACACCAATATATACGGCCAATACTTCGCCTCCGAATACCAATTGATCGGTTCGGCGCCGAACCAGCCGAGGATTTGATTGAGCATCCCCCGGTCCATGCTCAGGAAGCTGAACGCAAAGTAGCCGACGATAACCCAGGACAGGAAATACGGCAGAAACATCCCGGTTTGATACACTTTGGCCATCACTTTGCCGGCCAGCTCGGAGAGGATGATCGCCATCGCCACGGACAGCACCAATCCAATAAAAATAAAAGCAAGATTGTACAGCAGCGTGTTGCGCGTAATGGTAAAAGCGTCGTCCGTCATGAACAGGAACTTGAAGTTGTCCCAGCCGACCCATTCGCTTTTGGCCAGGCTGGCCCAGAACCCTTCGCGGCTGAAACGGTACTGCTTGAAGGCGGCCACGGTGCCGACCAGGGGGAGATATGAGAAAAAGAAAAACCAAACGGCCCCCGGCAACACCATAAATAACATGACTTTGTTTTTTAGCACGTTTTTGAAAAATGCGGCCATCTTTGTGTTCCCCTCCTGTCTACATCATGAAAAAAGATCGGGCGCAACGTTCACCCGCCCGATCCTCAAATGTTCAGTTTCTGGAATGTTACTTGTTGCCCGCAGCTCTCCAGGCGTCGAGCTGCGCTTGGGCTTCGGCCATAACCTTGTCAAGACCCGCCTCTTTGAATTTTTGAATCGCTTTCGGAAGATATTCTTCCGGATCGACGGTCCCGGTCATCAGCGATGCCCAGAACTGTTCCTTCACGTTTTGCACGGCGGTCATTTCGGTAGCCACTTTCGTGCTGTCAAAGTTGAAGCTAAGGATCGGCGAATTGACGCCCGAAGCATTAAATTGCTTGAACTGCTCCCATTTGTCGTCTGGATCGTTCGGGTTCAAATACAGCAGCATGTTGTTGCCCAAGGAATAGGACGGCATGTCGTAGTTTTTGGATTCGTCCAGGTTTTCAATATGCTTGTCGTCGACTTTCTTGTAGTGCACGCCTTCGATCCCGGAGTCGATCATGTTGCGCAGCACCGGATCGGTATTCAGCAGGTTCAGGAACTCCATCGCTTTCTCCGGATATTCGGAGTTGGCGGAAATGGCCATAATCGAGCCTTGCACCGACGTATTCGTAACGATCGCGTCGCTCGCCGGCGTGGATACGACAGGGTATCCGTAGCTCGCCGACCAAAGGTTGTCGGCCAGCGGCTGGGTTTGCGCGCGGTCCATAAACCATTTGCCGGAAGTCATCAGATCGCTGGTCGAACCGGTCGTGGCCGCTTCAGGCGCCACATAACCCGCTTTATAATATTTGTGCATCGTTTTCAGGGCTTCCTGCATTTCCGGAGTTTCCAAAATGTTCACGATTTTATAATCCGTGGTGTCGAGTTTCACGGCCATCGGCAGATTTTGAATTACATAATCGTATGGAACATAAGGAACATAGTTTTTATCCATCGCGAACGGGGTTACGCCCGGCTCGTTTTCTTTAATCGTTTTCAAAAGCGGCTCGATGCTGTCCAAGGAACGCACATTGGAGATGTCCAGCTTGTATTTGTCCAGTAGGTTTTTGTTAAAGCGCCATACTTCTTGCTGCGGAAGCTCTTTGTTGGCCGGAATGCCGTAGTTGTGGCCGTCGACCTTGGAGCCTTCCAGGAACGCCGGATCGATCGTGTTTTTCAGGTCCTTTCCGTATTGCTCAAGCAGATCGTCGAGCTCCATGAACGCGCCTTTTCTGGCATTCTGCACATAATCGAAGCCGCCGGCGGCGGTGAAAATAATGTCCATCGGCTCCCCGGAAGCGACGTTAACCTGCATCTTTTGCTTATAATCGCCCCAGTCGATCATTTTCATCGTAACCGTGGCATTGATTTTTTCCTTCGTGTACTTGCTGACTTCTTCCATAACTTTGTCCACGTCTTTTTGCGGAGTGCCGATCGTGTACCAAATGAGGTTTACGGTTTTGCCCGAGTCCCCGCCGGCTGCCGGCGAGCCGCCCTCGGCGCTGTTTTTGCCTCCTCCGCAAGCGCTTAACACAAACACCAGAGCCGTTAGCATCGCGAGTGCGAAAGAAAAGCTTCTTTTGCTTTTACCCATGCTGGATCCTCCCTTTTGAATGAATTTCTGTAGTTTATCTAATACAACCTTACCGGATGAAAGCCGTTTCAAAAAGAAGCTAAATTTAATAAATCAGGGTACAAATTAAAGAAAAGATTCGCGGCAAAAAAAAAACCCGGGATAAAGAATGGAATCCCTTACATAAGGAGTTAGTTCCTTTCCTCTACCCCGGGTGCTCCCGTTGTTGTATCGTATGCTAATGAAGGGCTTTGAAATCGGTGGGCGAGATGCCGACATATTTTCGAAACTGTTTGTAAAAATAACCGATCTCCCAATATCCCACATTGCGGGCGATTTCATGCACCTTCAAATGGGTGTTTTTCAGCTGCTGCTTCGCTTTTTCGATCCGGTATTTATTGATATATTCCGCAAAAGAACCCCCCGTCTCCTTATGAAACAGCTGGCCTAAATAAACGGGGTGGATATGGTACTGGGCCCCCAGCGTTTTCAAGGAAAGCTCGTCGGCATAATGGCCGTGGATGTACTCCAGCACCTGGCTCACCACCGGATTTTTGGCATCCTGCAGCAGCGAACCGACCGTTTCCTCCGCCACGCCCTGAAGATGCGTCACCAGCTCGGAGAACGCGGCGCTGCCCTGCACCCGGTCCAGCCCTTTGCGGAAGATGTCCGGCTCGTCGGTATGCTTGATCTCTTTAAGCTCCATTTTGAACCTCACAACCAACTCCAGCGCAGCGTTGTGCAAGTCCTCCGGGCGGATCCCCGGCGTTTGCTGCAGCTCCTCGAAGTCGGCTTGGATCCGCTGCTTTAATCCTTCCGCGTCCCGGGCCAAAATCAGCTTGGCATACTCGCCCCAAGGCAGGGATATTGCCCCGCCTTCGCCCCCCTTATCAAGCTCCAGCGACTTATACTCCATGATCGGGCGATCCGGATAGATCATAAAATACTCCAGCGCCCGTTTGGCCTCCTGATAGCTTGCAGCCCCTTCTTCACACGACAGCGCACCCTCCTGCCGCAGCCTGCAGGCGCTTCCGACGCCGATTTGCACCGGTGTATTCCGGGCGGCAAGCGCTTCCTTAAGTTCCTGCAGCTTGGCGAGAAAATCCCGCTTCCCTTCGGTTTCGGTCGGCAGCATGCCGATCAGCACGATATCGCCGCCAACGTCGCGGAAAGGCGTAATTTCATTGTTTGCTTTCAGAAACTTGACCGTTTCCTCAAAGGTTTCATTTTGACTGCCGCCCGTTCGCAGCACAGCTACGGCCATGAAGGGCCCGTTTAACGAAAGGCTCAGCAGTTCGGCCCGCTCGGCAAATTCCCTGGCTGCGATCTGCCCGGTCAGCCAGCGGAATAACGTATTGTCTTTGAGAATCTGCACGTCATAAGCGTCGTATAGCTCCTCGGACCGCTGGCTGTCCAGTTTTTCCACCGTGTTGCGCAGCGTGGATTCCAGTTCCTCCACATTGATCGGCTTCAGCAAATAGTTTTCGATGCCCAGCCGCATGCCTTCTTTTAGATAATCAAACTCATTGAAGCCGCTCAGAATGATGGCCTTGAGATCCTTATGCCGCTTACGCGCCTCGGAAATCAAGCTCAAGCCGTTCATCACCGGCATCGAAATGTCGGTGATCAACACGTCGGCCGGGGTGGTTTGCAGCGCGTCCAGCGCCTGCCGCCCGTTTTCCGCGTGCCCGACAATTTCCAGTCCGAACGAAGGCCAATCCAAAATATCGTACAACCCATCAATGATAAAAGGCTCGTCATCGACAATAAACACTTTATACATCTTCAGCGTCCGCTCCTTCCCGATTTGGATAACGTACTACAATCGTCGTCCCTTCTTCAGGCCGGCTTTCGATTTCAATCCCGTATGCAGGCCCATACAAAAACCTTAGCCGGCTATGAACGCTGCGCAGCCCGAACATTTCCCCCGGCTCTTCCTGGCTCTCCAGCGCTGCGCGGATTTCGGCCAGCCTGCCTGGATCAATGCCTTTCCCGTTATCTTGAACGACGGCCGTCAGCATATCCCCCTCCTCCTGAACTCTGACCGTCAAGCGGTTATCGTCCCGGTCGGTTCTGATGCCGTGGATGATGTAATTTTCAATGATCGGCTGCAGCCAAAGCTTCATCACCGATATGCCGTATAAGGCGGGGGCGGCAACGATCTTATAATTGAATCTGTCTTTATAGCGGATTCTGAACAACTCCAGGTACAGCCGGCAGGTCTCCAGTTCGTCTTTCAGGGTGTAGATTTTTTTCTGCTGCACCAGGCTTTTGAACAGCACGGACAAGCTGTAGATCATCTCGCCGACGTCCCTCGCCCCCTGGGAGATGGCTCGCATGCGGATCACTTCCAGCGTGTTGTACAGGAAGTGCGGGTTGATCCTGGCCTGAAGCGCCACCAGTTCGGTCTGCTGCTGCTTGATTTCGGCCTTGTACACCCTTTCGATGTATTGATTCAGCTCATCGAGCATCTCGTTGAAGCTGCGGGAGATTTGCCCCAGCTCGTCCTCCCGCGGATCGGCGATCCGCGCCGCCAAATCCCCGCCGCGCACCTTGCGGGTAAACCGGATGATCCCGTACATCCGTTTGGCGAAATTGCTGATGAACAGCGAAGGAATCATAATCGCAAAAAAGATGCAGATGATGCTGATGGTGAGAATCGTATTTCTTAGCCCAACGTACGTATCGGCGAGTTCCTGTTTCGGCACGGCGCTCAGCACCGTAAATCCGCCCTGGCTTTGCGTCAGCTTGGTGACGATCGTCTTCCCTCCCAGCACGCCGCTGTCGTAAATCGAGTTCAATTGTTCATTGTACGGGTACTTCCGGCCGTAGTAGGTGCCGGAGGAATCGAACAGCACGTCCCCGTTGGCGGAGATGACCAAAATGGAACCTTTCAATTCTTGTTTGTAAAAAGCCATGCTGTTCCAAATCTTGTCCGTATCGAAATAAACAACCAGCTGCCCGATATTCCGCAGCGACTGATTGTTGTTGATCGGCACGCGCACGGAATACATTGGCGTATCCGGCAAACCCGCCGCTTTGCGCACCCAAATGTTGGCCGCCGCCACGTTTGCGCTGTCCTGCTGATACATGACGTCCGGAACGTACGAGCGGGCGGCGTTGGTGGGGATGATTTTGAACTGCTTGTCGTTGCCAAAGGCATACAGATGCTGCTGGTCCGCGCTGTACAGCATCAGGCTGCGGATATCCGGATTATCCTCCACCTGGTTGCGGAAATATATCACTGTATCCGTCAAAGAACTATTCTCCGTATAAAAACGATCCAGCCGGTACCGCACGTAATCCTGATACGGATGCTCCAGGAAATAGGACGTGTTGGAGGCAAGCTCGCTATCCCGGTAAATGTCCCGCACCATCGCCTGCACCGAATTGTATTTCCCGCCGATATAATTGCTTACGCTTTCAATCGCCCGTTTCTGAATATCCAGCTGTCTTTGCACCGCGGACTCCGACATGAATTTGAACATCAGGTAGGAGAACGTAATGATCGTAACGATCGTAATGACCGAAAAAACCAGAATGATTTTCATGAACAAATTGTTTTTGAAATAATTGCGGTAAATGCTGCGGATCATCATGACGCCCCTCCTCCCGCATAGGTCAATTATATCATGCCAAACGGAGCATGTGATTTGCATATCCTGGGGGCGGGCCTGGCCCGGGAGGAACTTGGCCTGGGAGAGCTTGGCCTGGGTGAGCCTGGCCTGGGTGAGCCTGGCCTGGGTGAGCCTGGCCTGGGTGAGCCTGGCCTGGGTGAGCCTGGCCTGGGAGAGCTTGGCCTAGGAGAGCCTGGCCTGGGTGAGCCTGGCCTGGGTGAGCCTGGCCTGGGTGAGCCTGGCCTGGGTGAGCCTGGCCTGGGAGAGCTTGGCCTGGGCGGCTCTAAGCTGCCATCGGCGGACGAGAGGCGCGAGGCCGAGGCTGAAATTTAAAGTACATCTTGGCGTGATTTTCACGCACCATACCCCTTGGCTTCCCTATTCCAGTAGTCCCTGCAGCTCTCATTGGAAATATCCAATAGATTACCGGGGCATCAAACGTAATTGAGGACTCTTATTGGAAAAATCCAATAGATCTCGACCAAATGGCCTATTCTGCGCCCTGCCACGCTTGATCTATTGGAAATATCCAATCAAACCGCTGTGTCTGCCACTGAATGTCTGTTCTATTGGATATTTCCAATCTGGACTAGTCCATCAGGCTGCGGAAACCGGCGTCCGGCCTACCCGCGATAAGAAAAACGCCTGACGGCGCACTAGCGTTGCACTAATTCCGACAAGATCCACAAGATACACCTCTAGCCACAACTAATCTAACGGTTGCCACAACCGCTATTCGCTCAAAAAACGTTGATTTCAAATTGTAACGGTTGCCATAGCGCTTATTTCACTGACACCCGGCTCATTTTACTTAGATTCAGGCAAATAACGATTCTCACAACCGTTAAAATTTTGAATAGGGCTTTTTTCGTAAAATAGCCGCTGCTACAACCGTTAGATTTCCTTCCTGCTAGCTCAATTTTATTTAGACACCTAAGCCTTTGCGGAAAACCTGAAATGTATTAAGGCAACAAGTTGTCTTGTGCAAGAGTTTGAGTTTATACAACGCCAGTGCTGACGGTGTCCTTTAATGGCGCTGACTTCTATTTTGGAGCGATTGGAGGCTCTTCCTAAACATTGGACGTTGCTCTAACCGACTCCAGCGGCCTTATCCACCCATTTCCCGAGTATTTCCCAGCCTAACGGACCCACATGACCCTATTTCGCTCTAAACCCGTTCATCCACGCCGATTTGAGGTAAATAAGGTCATCTGTGTCCGTCCAATTTGAAAACCTCCGTTTTTCCGAAAATAACGGCACTGGTGTCCCTTAGCTCCCCACATCCTCTTCTCTCCCCCTCTACCTGCGCATCGCCCCCTACCGCACCCGAAATTTTATAAGGTTGAAAAAAACGCCCGTTCCCGAAGGAACAGGCGCCGCTGCAAGCAGACGGGAGGTTAAAAACACATATGCACTTTACCCCCGGAATTCCTGCAGCCCTTCATTCAGCGACCGGGTGGCCGCGTAAACTTGCTGGTACAGCTTAAAGAGCCGGGCGTACTTTTCCACGTTGGCCGGGATCGGCTCGTACGTGGCGGCGTAGCCGATAAACGCGTCGGCGCATTCCTTCAGGCTGGCGAACCAGCCGCTGCCGACGGCGGCCATCATCGCCGCGCCCATCGCCGGGCCTTGCTCGTTCTTCAGCGCGACGACCGGCTTGCCGAAAATATCGGCCTGCATCTGCAGCCAGACCGGATTTTTCGCACCGCCGCCGATGGAAATGACGCGCTCAACCGCGATGCCGGCTTGGCGGATCAGATCCAACGACTCCTGCAGGGAGAACGTGATCCCCTCCATGACGGCGCGGGCCAGATGCTCGCGGCGGTGCGTGCCGGACAACCCGATGAAGCTGGCGCGAATGACGCTGTCCGCGTGCGGCGTACGTTCCCCAACCAGGTAAGGGGTGAACAGCAGCCCCTCCGAGCCCGGAGCGATGCCGCCCACCGGCTTCAGCAGCTCGTCGAAGCTCAGCTCCGGCGCCAGCGACTCCTTAAACCAGCTCAGGGAGTACCCCGCGCCCAGCGTCACGCCCATCGCGTAAAACGCCCCCGGATGGGCATGGTTAAAGAAATGCACCTTGCCGCCGAAGTCTTTGTTTTTGTCCTCTTCGTAAGTCAGGACAACGCCGGAGGTCCCCACGCTGCACAGCGCGTCGCCCTTGCGGACGATCCCCGCGCCAACCGCGCCGCAGGCGTTGTCCGCGCCGCCGCCGAACACCTTCGTCGCCGGGGACAGGCCGGTTTGCGCCGCAAACTCCGGCAGCAGCGTCCCCGTCTCCTCGGTGCTGCCGGCGAGCGGCGGGCAAAAGCCTTCCGGAAGGCCAAACGCGGCGGCGATTTCATCGCTCCACTTTCCTTCCGGCACGTTCAGCATCAGCGTTCCGGCGGCGTCGGAGATTTCCATCTGCACTTTGCCGGTCATCCGGTACCGCAAATAATCCTTCGGCAGCACGAAACGCGCCGCTTTGGCGAACAATTCCGGTTCATGCTCCTGCACCCATAAAACCTTCGGCAGCGTAAATCCTTCCAGAGCCGCATTGCGCGTAATTTCTAGCAACCGATCGCCCAGCTTCGCCTCGATTTCCCGGCATTGCTTGGTCGTGCGCGTATCGTTCCACAAAATCGCGTTGCGCAGCACGTTGTTTTGCTCATCCAGCAGCACCAGTCCGTGCATTTGGCCCGAGAACGACACACCCTCGATGTCCGCCGCGGAAACGCCGCTCTCCTTAACCAGCCGTTTCAAGCAATCGATCGTGCCATTTACCCATTCCTCGGGATTTTGCTCGCTGTACCCGGGACGCTCCTGAATAAGCGGATAAGCCGCGGAGGCTTCCCCTTTAATTTCGCCGTCTTGGCCGACGAGCAGCGTTTTGACCGAACTCGTGCCAAGATCGATGCCGATCACATATTTCATCCGTTCGATTCTCCTTTCAAATTCCCCGGCAGGCAGGGGCGTACGACCACAAAAAGGGACGGCAAGCGTCCCTTTTCATACATATAAGGCGGACAGGTGTCCGGACAACCTGATTACTTCGCGCTGAAAATATATTCGTTCAGGCGGGCTTTGATCAGTTCAAGATGGTTGGATTTGTTGACGATTTTGCTGTTTTGCAGCGCGTAAGCTTCCAGCGTTTTGAAGTTGGCTTTGCCGGATACGATATCGGCGCCGATACCGGTTTTGAAGCTGGCGTAACGCTCGTCGATCAGCTTGTCGAAGAATTTGTCCTCGATCAGCTTGGCGGCAACCTTCAAGCCCTTGGCGAAGCTGTCCATACCGGCGATATGCGCATAGAACAAATCTTCCGGTTCAAAAGATCCGCGTCTTACTTTGGCATCGAAGTTCACGCCGCCGGAGCCGAGCCCCCCGTTTTGCAAAATTTCGTACATCGCCAGCGTAACGGCGTACAGATCGGTCGGGAATTCGTCCGTATCCCAGCCGAGCAATGGGTCGCCTTGGTTGGCGTCAACCGAACCGAGCATGTTGTTGATGCGGGCTACGCGCAGCTCATGCTCGAACGTATGGCCGGCCAGCGTCGCATGGTTCGCTTCCAGGTTCAGTTTGAAATGATCCTGCAGGCCGTATTTTTGCAGGAAGGCGATCGTCGTGGCCGCGTCGAAATCGTATTGGTGTTTGGTCGGTTCTTTCGGCTTCGGCTCGATCAGGAATTGGCCTTTAAAGCCGATTTCTTTGGCGTAATCGATCGCCATGTTGAAAAATCTGGCCAGATTATCCAGCTCCAAGCCCATATCCGTGTTCAACAGAGACTCATAACCTTCGCGTCCGCCCCAGAACACGTAGTTTTCCGCGCCCAGCTCAAGCGCCGTTTCCAGGCCTTTTTTCACTTGCGCCGCGGCGTAAGCAAACACGTCGGCATTGGAAGTCGTTGCCGCGCCGTGAACGAAACGCGGGTTGGAGAACATGTTGGCCGTGTTCCACAGCAGCTTCACGCCGCTCGCTTTCATGCCTTCCTTGATTTTTGCGACGATCACGTCGAGGTTTTCGTTCGATTCCTTCAGTGTTTCGCCTTCCGGCGCGATGTCCACGTCATGGAAGCAGAAGTACGGTGCGCCGAGTTTTTCGAGGAATTCGAAGTTGACTTCCACGCGCACCTTGGCCAGGTCCAGTCCGCTTACGGTTTCCCACGGACGGATCATGTTGCCTTGGCCAAACGGGTCGCTGCCGTTCATCGTCAGCGTGTGCCAATAAGCCACCGCGAAACGAAGATGGTCTTTCATCGATTTGCCAAGCACGACTTCGTTTTCGTTATAATGTTTGAACGCCAGCGGATTCGTGGATTCTGCACCTTCATACTGGATTTTGTTCACGTTTTTAAAATAACTCACAATAAAGTCCTCCCAACCGGTTTGGTTTTTAAGTAAGCCTTTACATCCATTGGTTTATAAGGAGCATGCTCGCCGTTTCCAGGCGGCATGCCCTGCACAACTAGATCGTATCACGTTCAACTTAGTTTGTCTAGCCAATAAACTAAGTTGTTGTTTTTTGTTGATTTTTCGGGGGACTGTTGTGTATGATGCGTATAAAGTACGTAAATAAGGTATACGGAATATACGCAACGTGACTGTGGAGGAAAAAGATGAAGATAACAGGCGACCAGCAGCTGATTAAAAAAATGAATAAAACGATCGTCCTCGACACGATCCGGCAGCGCCAGCCCTTGTCCCGGGCGGATATTTCCGCCGCGATCGGGCTTAACAAGGCGACGGTGTCGTCCCTCGTGTCCGAGCTGATCGACAGCCGGCTCGTCGCCGAAATCGGCCCCGGCGAATCGAGCGGCGGCCGCAAGCCGACCCTGCTGCTGTTCAACCGCAGCGCCGGATACGCGATCGGCATCGATATTCGCGTAAACGATCTGCTGGCCGTGCTCGTCGATTTGGAGGGCAACGTCCTGCAGGAGAAAACCGCCGCCCTGGCCGACTCTTCCCCGGACAGCGTGCTGGAGCAAATCCGCAAAGCGATCCGCCAGCTGGCCAAAAAACTGCCCGATTCCGCCTACGGCATCGTCGGGATCGGCATCGGAGTTCCCGGGCTCGTCGACGAGAACAGCCGCGTCGTGTCCGCCCCCAATCTGGGCTGGAACCAGGTCGACTTGCTCGGCCCCCTCGCCGCCGAATTCGGCGGCAACATCCATATCGATAACGAGGCGAACGCCGGCGCGATCGGGGAGAAACTGTACGGGGCCGGCCGGGACGCCCTCAACCTGATCTACTTGAGCATCGGGATCGGCATCGGCTCGGGGATCATCGTGGGCGGGGAGCTGTACCGCGGCACCTCGAATTTCTCCGGAGAGGTCGGCCATATGACCGTGGCCGAAGACGGGCCCCTCTGCCGCTGCGGCAACCGCGGCTGCTGGGAAACCCTGGCCTCCGAAAAAGCGCTGCTCGACCGGGCCGGCAAGCTGTGGGGCCGCGCGGTTCCCGACCTGGAGCAGATCGTCCGGCTGGCCCGCGAGGGCGACCCGAAAGCGGTCCGGCTCCTGAACGAAACCGGAGCCCAGCTTGGCGTCGGTTTGGCCAACCTTGTCAACATCCTGAACCCCGAGCTGATCGTCATCGGCAACCGGCTGTCGCTGGCCGGCGATCTGCTGCAGGACGCGATGCTGGGGACGCTGGAAAACCGCAGCCTTTCCTATCATCGCAAAAAATCGCATGTCGCCTTCGCCAATCTCGGTATCCGCTCGACCGCTTTAGGCGCCGCCTCCATGCCGATCACCGCTTTTCTGGCCGACCCGCATATCGAACCGGCGGAAGCCTAGGCACAGGCTTAAGATAATCCGGAGGATCAATCTTCCTCCGGAGCAAAATTATCTTGAATCACGTATTCTCCGGTGCATAATAACCTTGAATCACGCAGCCCTTCGCTCGTCTCAAATGCCGCGGCGGCTCCGCGGTTTCACGCCTCCCCCGCACCTGCAGCCTCATTTTGCGCTTCGAACGAAATATTTTCTAGGCAACGAAATCAATGTTTGTCTTGCGGAAGATCGCCTGCCTCCTGGGCATCCAAATAAGGCTTGTTCGCGAAGTAATACATAAAGCCCATCAACATCACCCCGCCGATCAAATTGCCTATCGTCACCGGGATTAAATTGTGAACCACGCCGGCAAAAGAAATCGTCCCCGGATGGTTCAGCACCAGCGCGATGGCGAAGGTGCACATATTCGCGATGCTGTGCTCGTATCCGGAGATGAAAAAACAGAAAACAAACAGCATCATGGCGAACATTTTGGCGCCGTCGCCCTGCAGCGACATCGGGATAAAGAAGGCCAGGCAAACAAGCCAATTGCACAGGATGGCGCGAAAAAACAGCTCAAGGGTAGGCGTGGCCATTTTATGCTCCACGACGCTCAGCAGAAAGCTGTTGACCGAGGCATCGGTAAACAGGCCCGTCAAATAAATCAGCAAAGCAAAAGCGGCGGCTCCCATGATATTTCCAATATAGCTAAGCCCCCAAAGCCGGCCGACATCCGACCATTTCAGCTTTTTCCTTAACGCGGCAAACGTATAATAAAACGTATTCCCGGTAAACAGATCCCCTCCGCCGTAAGCGATCAGAATAATGGCCGCGCCGAACGTAATGGCCGCCATCGGGTATGTAAGCGGAGAATGCTCAAGATAGAAATAGTTGCCGCTTTTGAAGGCGACGATAACGCCAAAGCCGATAAACATGCTGGCCAGCATCGCCCTCGCGATATAACGGATTTGACTTTGGCGAAAAATTTTGTACTTCTTGAGTGCCAGTTCTTCTACTTTTAATAACGATTCGGTCTCCATAGCGCCTCCAGTCGATTTCCTTCAATTTTTATATATCTTAATATTTTGTCCGGTGCCGGTCAAAACAAAATCTTAACTACCTAACGCTCCGGGGAATTGTTCCCAGCCGATAGCGTATTTACAACCGGCCGGCAAATATGCATAATGATATCAGGACATATGATAATGATTATCATTATTAGATAATAAATGGAGGAGCTGAAGGCCGCGATGAGATTATCCGCTCGGAGAAAAACAGTGCTGTGCACCGACGATTACCTCGATTTGCTGAATCTCGCCATTCAACTAGGCGACAAGCAATGGCAAAAGGAAATCATCCGGAAGCTGGAAATGATGCAGGCGGAGACCTGCGACGTTGCGATATAAGGAGTGGTCGTCCGCCGTCGCCGTCATGCAGCGCGACACCGCGCTAAGGGGAAATCCCACGAAATGCAAAAGTGCAGGCGGTTTTCGTCGAAATTCCTCGAAGCAGGTGGTTCAGATGTAAAAGTGCATTTCATTTCGGGTCAAAAGCTACTTTTTTATCGGATAGCCCTGAAAGAGATGTATTTTTGCGGAAAATAAAATGCATTTTTGCAGTTGATCCCATCGGACCGCCCTTCTTCCTAGTGAAAAAAAGGCCAACTGCTGGAACTGATCAACGATGGTAGGTATAATGAGGGATTAGCCCATCAAAGCAAGAAGCCCCTTTGATCAAGGGGCTTCTTGCTTTGATGATCCTCCGCTACGCCTTGATGGTCTCACCCGCAGTCTCTTCCACCAAGCCGGAAATCACCAGATCGGTTTTGCGCATTAAATCCACTTCGTAGGGGGCGCTTACGAGGCTGCCGTCGGCTTCGCGGATAATTTTGACGACGGGCCGGTGCACCAGACTCGTTTCCAGGGAGGTTACGACCCCCAACTGGCCGCTGCTCAGCCTGACTACGCTGGAGAGAGGATAAATGCTGATATGCTTTAAGTAGGTTTGAATCAGATCGAGGCTGAAATACCGGTCTCCGGCGGCCAGCAAGTATTCGACCGCTTCTCCGGGCGTATAAGCCAGCCGGTAATTTCTGCGGGAGATCAGCGCGTGGTACGTATCGGCGATCGCCACGATTTCCGCGTATTCATCGATCTCCCCGTGTTTAAGCCGCGAGGGATACCCCGTGCCGTTAAACCGTTCGTGATGCTGCAGCGCGCATAATGCCGAGCGCGGGGAGACCCCTTCCATCCGGCTGATGATGCGGTGGCCTGCCTCCGGATGCAGCCTGACCGCGGCCCGCTCGGCTCCGGTCAGACTGCCGGTGCTGCTAAAAGTATGGGCCGGCAGCTCCGTCATCCCGATGTCGAACAGCAGCGATCCGACGCATAGCTCGAGCATTTCGGCGCCGGCATAGCCATTTGCCAAACCGAGAATAGCCGCATACGCCGTGACGTGAAAAGAATGCTCCAGCAAGTAAGGGTCGGCTCTCTCCAGGCGGAGCAAACCGTCAACCACCCCGTCATGGCGCGTAATCTCATATAAAGTGTTGCGGAACATCCGGCGAAACGGCTCCTCCATCTGCGGGCTCGACGGCCGGCCGATCCCCAGCTCCGCGTCGGCCAGCCGGATCAAGGCCTGCCTCATTTCCCGGCGCTTTTCCCACTTATCTCTGATTTCCTGAACAGGCACGGGAGTGTGCGAGCCTTCGGCGGCTGGCGCAGATTGGAGCTCGGCTTTGGCTGTAGGCCGTTTCTCCTGCGGCTCTTTATTGACGATACACGCGTCTTTGATCCCCAGTTTTTTTAAACGGTTGATATGGACTTCGGTCAGCGCCGTTCCCGGGCCCAACATGACGATTCCGCGTTGATTCAAAATCGGCTCGGCCAAAACGTCCCCCGGCTCAAGCATGGCGATATGAACCTGTTTCATGGCAACACCTCTTTATTAAACAAGCTAAGCCGGCCAGCAAGCGGCGAAATCCAGCCTCCCTTCAGGTTTCGCTAAATGCAGTCCAGACCACAGAAGCTTCCTATTCGACAGATTCAAATTTATCATGGTCATAACAGCCGAGAACATTACCCCAAAGTATACTTTCAGAGCCCGCTTTTTCGACAAGACTATACAAAAAGTCACTATTCCTTTACATAATTCAACGATATCCTTAAAGATAAATGGAAAATATCTACGAAATTTGAGGGTGAATAGCCATGAGTATGCAAATGCATGAGAGGGCGGACACAGCGCGGGGCTCCCGTTTGCTTGGCAGGGAATGGGAGTTGGAGACTTTTTCCGTTTATTTGAGCCACTACTTGAAAATGGAACGGATCATAAGCATCTATGGGGCCGCCGGGGTCGGCAAAAGCGCCCTGGCCGAGGAATTCCAAAAACAGGCCATCCGGCAAGGCGCCGCTACCGTTGCCCTGGATGCCGCCCGTTTTAAGGCAAAGCCCGCTGATTTCTGCCGGCAAATACTGAAGCAGCTCGGGCTTCTGGGTACGCTTCCTCCCTCTTCCGATCCCGCTTTTGTCGTCAGAGCCGCCATCGAAGCCATTCAGCGGAGAGCGGAAACGGGTCCGACCATTCTCTTTCTCGATTCGTACGAACTGCTAGAGGATCTGGACGACTGGTTGCGCGATTTCTTTTTTCCGCAGATTAAAGCCGGCTGTCTTACCGTCATCTCCGGGAGGAATCCGCTATCCGAGCATTGGCTGAACTCCATGGTCTGGAAACGCAGCATTTACCGGATGCCCTTGGGGAATTTGGACTACTGCAGCGTTGTTGCGTATTTGCGCGGATGCGGCATCACCGACCAGGAACTGATCTTCCGGCTCTGGAAACAGACCGACGGACACCCGCTGGCGCTGACGGCTTTATACGGCGGCCGGGAAAACGGCGGGGAACCGGAGGCCGGACTAGGGGAACCGTCTGCCGCAGACCTCCTCCTTTCTCCGGGATCTTCCCTGGAGCACCTCCCCAAAGCGAAGCCCGAGGAGGTCATTTACGCCCGCACCGATTTAACCCGCCGGGAGAAGGAGGTTGCGGCGCTGGCCGCCGAAGGATTGACCAATCGGGATATCGCTTCCAGGTTGTTTTTGAGCGAGGTTACGATCAAAAAACATATGCGCTCGATTTTCCAAAAAGTCGGGGCCAGCAACCGGACGCAGCTGCTAAAGCTGCTTATGGACTGAACTTCCGTAACTAAAGAAATCCATTGCTTTCCTCCTTATGACGCATGTATGATGAGTATATAAGTTTTGTTACGGATATTCTCCCGTATGCCGGACATCGTCAGAGTTCTTGTTAACACCATTTGCGGTTCATTTCGAGGAGGCTTTTAAAAGTGGACGACCAGCTAGCCTTTCAATCCAGTTTTGAGTCAATCATCGACGCCTCGGCGCTGCTGCGCGCCATCGATTTGATGGGTGTGGGGCTTGCGATTACCGATCCTCGTTTGCAGGACAACCCTCTCGTATACGTAAATCGGGGCTTCGAGGAAATCACCGGTTATTCCCGCGAGGAAGTTTTGCTGCGGAATCCCCGGTTTCTTCAGGGTGCGGAAACGAACAAAGAGCAGTTGGAGGTTATACGCCAAGCGATCTTAAGCGGCCGATCGTCAACCGTCACGATCAAAAACTACAAGAAAGACGGCAGCACCTTTTGGAACCAATTTACCATTAGCCCCATTTTCGATTCGGATGGGCAACCCCTCTATTTTATTGGGCTTCAGTTAGACGTCACCCAGGAGATAGAAGAACGAAGAGCCTCTACGGAGCAGATCCGCCAACTCTCGAATTTGGATCCTATCACCCATTTGTTGAATATGAGCCGCTTCCGGGAATTGATGCACGCTGAACTCCTCAAGGCGGAAGCCGAGAAGAAAACCGCGGCCGTGTTTCACGTCAACCTGAACCGGTTCCGGTATATCAATGAAAGCTACGGGGAAAGCACGGGAAACGAACTGCTCCGGCAGGTCGCCGACCGGCTGCGGAGCTCCTTCGCCGAAGAAACGTTGATGTGCCGCAGCTTTGCCGACGAATTTATCGTGCTTGTTTCCGACATATCCGATCCTTTGTTTATACATACTTTAGCGCTCGGTCTGAGCGATGCGCTGCATGAGCCTTACGTTTTGGCCGGGGAAGAGATTCAAATCGGTTTCGGCATGGGCATCAGCCTTTTCCCGGACGACGGTCCCGATGTTACCCAATTGTTAAAGCATGCCGAGCTTGCTCTTAAGGAAGCTAAGGAGGAAGCGCTTAACGGACCGCACTATTTTGACTACTACTTAATGGACAAGCTGCTGGAACGTGTTTCTTTAGAGCAAAAAATGGCCCGGGCGCTCGCGGAAGGGCAGTTTGAACTGCATTTCCAGCCCAAGGTGGACTCCGCCACCGTGAACCTTACCGGTTACGAAGCGTTGATCCGCTGGAATGACCCGGTTCAGGGCTATATCCCGCCGAATACGTTTATTCCGATCGCCGAAGATACCGGGTTTATCGTCGAGTTGGGAGAATGGGTGCTGCGCGAGGCCTGCCGGGCCAACAAGCAATGGCAGGACAACGGCTTTCCGAAGCTGCCGATCTCCGTAAATGTATCCGCTGTCCAATTCAGGCATCCCCAGTTTTTGCGCACCGTCGAGAACGTGCTGAAGGAAACGGGGCTGGCGCCGCAGTATCTGGAGCTGGAGGTCACGGAGTCGCTGCTGAACAATCCGGTGATCATCAAAGAAACGCTGGTCGCCTTGCAGGAGCGGGGAATTTCCCTCTCCGTCGACGATTTCGGCACAGGTTATTCCTCCATCAACTATTTGAAGTCCCTGCCGCTGCAGGTACTGAAAATCGATCGGGCGTTCATCCAGGAAACCCCTTTCTCCGAACGGGACAGCCTGCTGCTGCTCTCGATCATTCAATTGGGGAAGTCGCTGGGCATGACGGTTTTGGCCGAAGGGGTGGAAACGAAGGAACAATTCGATTTTCTGCAAAAGCATGGCTGCGACCAAATTCAGGGGTTTTATTACAGCCGCCCTTTAAACGTTTCCGATATGGAAAAATTGTTGAAGGAGCGAAAAATAAAGCCGCTGGATCACATGGATTCGGCTTAAAATGATAACGGCAAGGCGGGCGGAATGAAGTTCCTCTCGGCCTTGCCGTTTTTTATACTTCGGCGGTATTTGGACAGCAAATTCACGGCCAGATTGCCTGAGCTGTAGGCCACCTTCCGCAGCTCCGGCTTGGATGCCTGGGCCTTAAACCGCTTCATCCGTTCCCCTCCCCCATTGGGTGATCCGCCTGGCCTGTTGTTCCTTTCGTTTGGGTAATCCCCCTGGCACGTTCCTTTCGTTGGATAATCCGCCTGGCCCGTTCCTTTCCGTTGGCTAACTCCGCTTCACCCCGTCTTCCCGCTGAGTAACGCGCTTCATCGATTTCCTCTCCGTTGGCCGTTCATGTACATTACCGGTGCTGCTGCAGCTTACGCAAATCCCGCCACCGGATCATGACGATGCCTTCCGAACTGATGGTTTCCCGCACTTCCGGATCGCGGAACAAGTCAAAATCCCACTGCCGCTTCTCCCATTCCCCGTGAATAGCCTTCAATTCCTCCGACGCCAAAGCCGGATGAATAATGATCTCGGAGACGCCGGGCCGCAGGGACCGCAGCACGCGGATCATGTCCCGTTTATAGCTTTCGTACGTTTCCCCCGGCTGCTTGCCGAAGGGAAGGCCGATCAAATGGTCGAGGATCACGACGCCCATCCGGTCGGCGAGTTCGGCGGTTTGCCGGGCCATCGCGGCGGCTTCCGCCGGCAGCTTGCCGAGATCGGGCAGCGCGCGCGGCATGCGGAACGGCAGCTCATAGCGGGCGCAAACCTCAAACGCTGCATCAAGGAAATGATGTCCGGTCGCAAGGCCGTACAAACTGCCCATATGGTTGTCGAGGTGAGTTGGCGCAAGCCCCAGCGCCAGCGCCGTTTCAACCTGGTTGACCATCTCCAGGCGCACGTGATGGCGTGCGGCCTGCCGTTCAAACGCGGCGATATCGGCGGGAAAATACCCCTCCTCCGTCACAAGCGTGCTGACATCGCCGTTCCTCGTGACCGGTCCCCATTTATAGCCGCTCCATTCGCTGGTAAACGTCAAATGCACGCCGACATCGTGTTCGGGACGCGCGGCGCTCCAGGCCGCCGCCTCCTTGGCCCAGCCGCAAGGAATCATCACGGTGGCCGAGGATACGGCCCCTTCCTCAAGCAGCTGCATGATAGCCGCGTTTTCGGCATGGCACATGCCGAAGTCATCGGCGTTAACGATCAGCAGCTTCGCTCCCGGCTCATATCCCAACTGCTCGGCCAATGTCATCGCAAAGCCTCCGTTTCGTCAGTGGTTTTTGTCGAGCGCTTACATTGTTAGTAGAAATCACGGTTGCCGTTCCAGGATACCCTTAGATCAAGTCTGCTCTTCCTGAAAATGTATTCGTCCGCCAATGCGAACATTCCTGCTTGCGCCCATCAAGCTTTTTTCGGGTGAAGGATTGCAGGCAGAAGCAAGGAGGTTACAGGTAAGGAGGTTACAGGTAAGGAGGTTACAGGTAGGGAGGTTACAGGTAAGGAGGTTAGGAGGTTAGGAGGTTAGGAGGTTAGCAGGTAACTAGTGTAAGGAGCACGGAGTCGCAAGTAAGGCAGATAAACAGGTGTGGAGGTATAGTTGCAGGCAGTCCACCTCACATTGGAAAAATCCAATAGATTGCGGGAAATCGAACACCCTTTGAGCTCTCATTGGAAATATCCAATAGATTTTGCTCAAAGCTCCCTTTTTCGCCGTGCCGTGTCTAATCTATTGGAAATATCCAATAAAACGCTGTATCTGATCACTCAACTACCAGTTCTATTGGATATTTCCAATGAGCGGGCGACTTGGGCCGATCTTGGCTGATCTAGTCCAGTACTTACGGGCCAGTCCCCCTCCCCGCTATTTGCCAATCCGGTAATGATATCCCGACACGGCGGCAAAACCAAGTTTGCCGTAGAGTTCCAGCGCCGGGGCGTTCTTCTCAAGCACCTGGAGATACATGCCTTCCGCCCCCGCTTCGGCCGACCAGGCCGCGAGGGCGAGCAGCATCCGGGCGGCCGCTCTCTTGCGGCGGTGGCGCGGATCGACGATAACATTGCTGATTCCGGCCCAGCCGGCCTCGACCACCGCCGTGCCCACCCCTATGGGCTCCCCTTGATCTACGATCGCAACAAACGCTTTAGGGGAAGGCATAGCGGCAAAGATCGACCTGTAGCCTTCACGCCGTGAATCGGGAAACCCTTCCATCCGTAAAAAATCGTCCAACCACGGCTCGCTCACCTCCGGCGCAAGGATGACCCCGGTTCCAGTGAAACGGAATTCCTCTGTCCCTTCCGCCGCGGCCATAGCGGGGCAAACAAGCCCCAAGTCTGCGGCGCGGTTTATGATTTCCCGGCAGGAAGCCGCCAGCATCAGGCAGTGCATCGCCTCTTCATAGTCCGCAGCCGCGAGCAGACTATCCAACTCCGGAGGCGAAAAATCGCTCACATGAAAACAAGGCGGCAGCCCCCGGTCGCGATAGAAACGCTCCGCCTCCTCCAGCCAATCCCCTTCCGGGAACGGGCCTGCGGCAAGCACGCTGTTGGCCCGCCTCGTTACGCCGCCATTGGCTCGAAGCTGCCAGGAGCCTAGACGCCGCGATTCGCGCGGCGGCCAGCCGCTCGCAGCCAACTCCTCAAGCCGGTGACCCAGGGCGCTATGTGCCATCCTTCCGCTCATTTCAACCACCCCGCAAAAAAGTCCCGGTAGCCCCGCTTCATCACCGTGGCCGAAAACTTCGCAAAGGCGTACTCGCGGTTGTCGGCGGAGAATCTCTGCGGCGCGGCCGCCGCCATATTGACCAGCTCGAACCAGTTTTGCTCGTTGCCCGCAAAGGCGTGGCGGGAGCTGATATGGTCGTAGCAGGGATGTTCGGGTTTGACGACGATTTTCCCCATCGCCAGCGCTTCCGTCAGCGGCATGGCAAAGGTATCGAATTTCGAGCAGCTCCAATACACCTTGGCTGAATTCATCAAGGCGAAAATCTCATCCTGGGACAAAGCGAACCTCAGGGTTACGTTGCCGGGGATGTCGTATTTTTTCACACTCTCCCGGTAACGCGCCCCGCCGAAAACCATGACGACATCTTTGTCCGGGTTCTGCCGCGCATACTCCAGCACCAGATCCGGGCGCCGGTTCTCCTCGTCCCGGCCGATCCAAAGCACCCGGTTGTCCACGATGGCCGCCGGATCAAAATGCTTCCGCGCCAGCGTCTCGTCAAAGCCGATCGGGATCACGTCGACGTCCGTCACCCCGAACACGTCACGAAGCTGCCGCCACAAAAACTCCGTCTGCACGACCGCCTTGTCCACGATCCCGTAAAACGGCTTCATCATTTCGTAGCCGGTCAGCGCCGGATCGGGAAAGCTGTGCGGGAACAGCACGCTGTTTTTGATGAACATTTTGAGAAACGTAAACCCGGAGACCGTATAGATCACGTGCTCGATCCCCTCTGCGTAAATTTGGTCCAGCACGATGTCATAGTTGACCAAATCCCCTTTTTCATGCTCGTAACCCGGAATCCAGTCATGTCCGCTGACATGGCGCTCCGGAGAAATAAACACGATCTCGACGCCAAGCTCCGCCGCGATGTTGCGCAGCCGTTCCGCAAACACGCGAGGCCCCTGCGCTTCCGTAAACTGGATTTTCCGCATGACCAAACCGACTTTTTTCATATGATCCCGCCTTATTTTCTGTGTCAATTACCTTGTGTTGTGATGCTTGCAAACTTCCATCTATCCAAGCTTGCGCTAACTGCCCATAAGAACCATGCAGCCGGCCAAATTGGCCGCCGTTTCTTCCTGCTGCGCCAGCAGCCGTTCCCGGGGCCAAACGCATTCCGCCCGCTTAAGATCGCTTTGAATCAGCAGCAGCATCCAAAGGGCGAAAAGCGCGGCAAAGCTCCCGTATTCGCGGACGAACGCCCCCCGCTCCCACTCGGCCCCGTAAAGCCGGGCTTGTCCCAGGTACTCGCCAAGAATCCGCTCCCGGTCGGAAGCGGTCATACGCTTGGCAAACATCGGATGCGACATATCGATCAGGTGAAAGAGATCCCAAAACGGAGAGCTCAGGTGGGCGTGTTCCCAATCCAAAATATACAGCCGCCCCTCGTCCGTGACGGCGTAATTCCCTTGGTGGAGATCGCCGTGCGACAACACCCGCGGTCCGCCAAACCGCTCCCCCGCGCGAGCCGCGCGGGCCGCGGCGAATATTCCCGCCGGCTGGCCAAGCCCAAGCTCGCTTAAAACTGCGGCGGCCTCGTTTTGCCGGTCCAAAAGCTCGGCGGCGATGGTCTCGATGCCGGGCTTGGGCCCCTGCATGGACAAACCGCTCCATTCGGCCGCCGGAAGGCTATGCCACCACGCCATCCGCTGTGCAACCTTCAAAGCATTCTCCAATCGATACGCGTGTCCCAGGGCGCCGAGATCCTCAAAAATCGCCCAGCCGGCCGCTCCCTTGCCCTCCCCGGAGGTCGCCAGCATCTGCGGATAAATCGGCGGGAAAAAGGGCAGCACATGTCTATACACCCAAATTTCACGATCGATCGACTCGCCGTTCGTTAACGGCTTAAAAATGCAGCTTTGCCCCTTCGCCGGATAAAAGCGCTCCACAAACCTGCCGTTCATCCCCCGGTAAAGCGGCTCTCTTCTCCGTATTTTGCTGTCGTCGAGCGTTCCTTCCGCCCGAACATATTCGTACAAATTCCCCATCATGCGGCTCCCGTTTCTTTTCCCTGCGTGTCCTTAAAATACAATCGCAAACTATCGCCGAACGCGGTCTGTCTTCTTTGAAGGTATAGCGATAGGTGTTTTTCTTACTAGGGTACATAAAATTTGAAAAGAATGTCAAACGGTTGCCGCAAATTCCGTAAGTTTAATCCAACGCACGAAGAGCGGCCCAAAATATTGGGCCGCTCTTTGGTCTTGATTATTATCCTGCCTGGCACGGCATCACTTCGCTTGCTTGGTCGGCTTCGCCGTTCTTGCAGGCTGGGCTGCCTGGACCTTCGGATAGGCAAAAGATGCGGATAAATTATATTGCTTCGCATTTGTCATATCGGGTACCGACAAAAAATAGATGCTGTAGGCCGACTGACTGTTAATCGCTTGACCTGCGAAATCCTGAGTAAGCTTAATGTTGGTAAACGGTCCTGCTTTGAGTACCTTAGTGCCTTTATCCACAGACGCCTTAGCCGACGCAAGATCGATGGAACCGCCGGATGGAACGGCGAAAATAACGTAGGAAGCGATATATTCATCGCCTTGCGGCGCAGTGAAGCTCACCGATATCTCGGAACCATCGGCTTGTACCGACGCCTGGCTTACTTTCGGAACCGTTACCTCCTCCGAATTCGCTGGTAAAGTAAATTGATTTGACGCGGCGGACAAAGCATTTTCGTATCCGGAGCCCGCTTTCGTTACCGTGAGCACGAACAACCGATAATTCGTCCCTGCTTTGATTGGATCGCCGGATGCGTCTTTGTCTTTCTGCAGTGTGAGCTGGACATTGGACCCGTTCGGTTTTACCTGGGTGTAATTGTCCGTAAGCGTTACGTCGTTGGCATCCGCCACTTTAAAGCTTGCGGCTTTGGCTGCCGGCACGACCATAATTCGGTACTCCTCCACTTTGCTTTCGTCGTTCAACTTATTGAATCCAACGGAGATATCGTTAACTGTGCCCTTATTCCCGATGATGTCGAAATGCAATCCGGTCACGGCCTCTATGACTTTAACTTCAGTCTTCAAAGTAATCGCGCTGGATGGCGAAGACAAGGCGTTCGGGCCCGAGTAATTGCCGCTGCCTACCGTCAGGACGAACACATTATAGCTTACGCCTTCTTTAATCAGATCCCCGTCAACGTCATGGGCGCTTGCGCTCAGTTCTTCCGTCAGTGTATTTCCGCTTTTGATAACACGCGTATAGTTATTGCTGGAAACGTCATTCGCTTTGGACAAAGTAAAGCTGCCCGCCTTCGATGATTTGACGACCATAATCCGGTAATGATCGACGTATGACTCATCCGAGGCCCGGGTAAACGATACCTGCAGGTCACTGCCGTTCCCCTTATCTCCCACATCGCTGACCTTCAGGTCCGAAACAGCCTCAATATTGGCTTTCTTAGGTAACGTGATCTCTCCGGATGCTGCGGACAGCGCGTTTGTGCCTGAGTAATTGCCGCCGCCTGCCGTCAGGACGAATACCTTATAACTTACGTCTTCTTTAATCAGATCCCCGTCAACGTCACGAGCATTCGAATCCAACACTTTGGTTAACGTATTTCCGCCTTTGTTGACAAGCGTATAGTTATTGCTGGAAACGTTATTCGCATTGGACAAAGTAAAGCTGCCCGCCTTCGATGATTTGACGACCATAATCCGGTAGTGATCGACGTACGACTCATCCGAGGCCCGGGTAAACTCGACGCGCAGGTCACTGCCGTTGCCATTATTGCCCACGTCGCTTACCGTCAGGTTCGAAACGGCCCCAATGGTAACTTGCTTCGTCAGCGTAATGTCGCTCGATGCACTCGACAGCGCGTTCGTTCCCGAGCTGCCTTTGCCTACCGACAGGACAAACACCTTGTAGCTTACGCCTTCTTTAATCAGATCCCCGTCAACGTCACGGGCGCTTGCGCTTAGTACTTCCGTCAGTGTAGTTCCGCCTTTGTTGACACGCGTATAGTTATTGCTGGAAACGTTATTCGCATCGGACAAAGTAAAGCTGCCCGCCTTCGACGATTTGACAACCATAATCCGGTATTGGTCGATGTACGATTCATCCGAAGCCCGGGTGAACTCGACGCGCAGGTCACTGCCGTTGCCGTTATCCGCCACATCGCTGACCTTCAGATTCGAAACGGTCCCCGCTCTTTTGTCATTCTTCAGCGTAATCTCGCTGGATGCATAGGACAGCGCGTTGGAGTAACCGCTTTTGCCTACCGACAGGACAAACACCTTGTAACTTACATCCTGTTTAATCAGATCTCCGTTGACGTCACGGGCGCTTGAGCTCAGCACCTGCGACAACGTTTTTCCGCCCTTGTAGACGCGCGTATAGTTATTGCTGGAAACATCATTCGCCTTGGACAAAGTAAAGCTGCTCGCATTCGACGATTTGACGACCATAATCCGGTATTGGTCGATGTACGACTCATCCGAAGCCCGGGAGAACTCTACCCGCAGATCGCGGCCATCCCCATAATTGTCCACGTCACTGACCGTCAGATTCGAAACGATATCAACCTTACCGTTTTTGCCGCTGCCGTTATTGCCTCCGCTGTAGCCGTTAACCAGCGTTATCGAGCTTGATGCCGAGGACAGGACGTTGGCGTTTGACCCGTTTCCTACCGCCATGACGAACACCCGGTAATTTACATCATTGCGGATATAATCTCCGTCGACGTCCCTGGCGCTGGAGGACAAGCGGTAATCGTTAATGTTGTACCCCGTTTTGCTGACCTGGGTATAATTGGAGCTCGATACGTTATTCGCCTTCGACAGGGTAAAGTCGCTGTAGTTTTTGCTTTTCACGACAAAAATCCGGTAAGAGCCGATTTTGGCCTCATCGTTCACTTTTGAAAAGCTCACTTGCAAATCCCGGCCGTCCCCATAATCGTTCACGTCCTCCACATCGGTGACTACGGGGTAATTCAAGGAGCCGCTATCCAGCCTGATTGAAGAAGATGCCGCCGACAGCCTGTTGGCTTTAACGCCCGTATTGTTGCTGACCGACATCACAAATACGGTGTACGCTGTTCCGTTTTTGATATAATCCCCGGACGTGTCGCGGGAAGACGAAGTAAGATCCACGCTAAGCGTTTGGCTGCTCCCGGACTTGTATACGACCGTTGAATAAGAATTTGACACGTTGTTTGCCTTGCTTAGGTCAAATTTGTTCGCGTCCGCAGTCTTCACGACGAACACACGGTAGTTCGCAATGTCGCTCTCATTTTGCGCCCGGGTAAACTCGACGCGCAGATCGCGGCCGTCACCGTAATCGCCGATATCGGAGACTCTGACATTCGTAGGCGCCGCTACCGACGAGTCACGCTGCAGCGTAACGACCTGTGAAGTGCTCGACATGGCAATTTGGCCGCTCGTTTTTCCTACCGACAATACGATCGCGACATAAGATTGGTCTTCCCGGATATAATCACCGTCCACATCCCGCGAGTTGGACGTAAGCGTGAGCACCTGATCCGAACCGTTAGGATACAGGGTCGTATAGTTTCCTGAAGTTACGTTTCGCGCCGCAGCCAGACCGAATTGAGACGAATTGGCCGATTTAACGATCAGAACACGGTAATGGTCTATATTCGATTCGTTGTAGGCTTTGGAGAAACGGACTTCCAAGTCGCGGCCGTCCCCGTTGTCCCCGATGTCACGCGCTGAAACGTTGGCTACCGGGCTCGGCAAGGTCACGTTGCCGCCGCCTCCGACGTTACCACCGTTGCCACTATTGCCACCGTTGCCGCCACTTCCGCGGGAGCCCGACGTGGTGATTGTGACGATTTTCGTTTTGTTGGTATAACCCACTTTTTCACCCAGCGCCTCGGTGACGAAACGTACGGGAACCATCGTTGTGCCCCTTAAGTTTTGCGCCGGAACATCAAGTTTTACGGTTTTGTTGCCGATGGTCGCCGTTTTCGCTTTGATTTTGAGCTTGATCGTCTTTCCGTTCTTTTTCGCCGTTACCGTTTGCGATTTCTGGTTCCAATTGATCGATGCGCCCAGCGCTTCGAAAATAGCACGCATTGGCAGCATTACCCGGCCTTTAATGGCAATCGGCGCCTGCTTTGTCGCCAGCCGGCTGCCGTCAATATAGACGGAGATCGGTTTGGCCGCCTGAGCAGGCGGCGGTTGCAGCAGCGGAACCGCTATTATCGCAGCAAAAATTCCAGTCCAGATTTTTTTCACGAACTCATCCTCCAAACTCCTAATCATCATATGGAAAATCATTCCTCACTAATCAAAGACGAACCGGAACGGAAAAAAGTTTCCGTTTTTGGGTTTTTGCCAAAAAAAAATTTTGGCGGTATGGTTCGGTTTCACCGGCATTAGATGAAGCAAAAGATCCGCCCTCCCTTTTCAAAAAAGGGAAAGCGGATCTTCCTCGGCGGGTTAAATCGGCATATGTATTTTTCCGCTCCGTCCGTTCACTAGGCTTCTGCCCGCTGAAGCCGGACGGTCAACGTCTCGCGCCAGCTGGCCGATAGTGCGTCCACCTCCAAAATGCGCTTCAGACCATCGGCATTTTCTTTGTCCAAAAACATGATCCGATTGGCAAAAGACAGCGTCACGCCCGCAGGATGCCTTTCGGTCAATATTAGCGAATCGCCGGGAACGACCTGTCCCTCCTGTACCACCCGAAAGTAGTAGCCGGTATAACCGGTCTGCTGGACTTTCAAGGGGAGCTCGGGCATTCCATGTTTGACGCCCAATTTGAAGCATGGCTGTCTCGGCTGGCTGACCTGCACGACCGCCTCGCCCAGCCGGAACATATCTCCGATGCAAATATCGTCCTCCAGCATCCCCTCCGTCGTTAAATTTTCGCCAAAAGCGCCGAAAGCCAGCGTCTTCCCTAGCTCCCGCTCCCAATACGCGTATCTTTCGAATGGATAAACGCAAACGGCTTTATCCGTACCGCCATGATGAACGAGATCGGCCTGACCGTCCCCCGCAAAATTCATCGCCGACAGATACAGCGGACCGGAAACCGGGGTTTTGTATATCCCTGTCGCGATTTCCTTGCCGTGATGCTCCACCTGCACCGGTTTTCCCACATTGATCGACCGGACCATCATTTGTTCCGTCATTTGTTCCGTCATAACCGCACCATTCCCTCCTGCTTCGAAAATAAATCCGCTTCCCCCTGCCGTTTGGCCTCTGTCCGGACAGCTCATGAAACCCATTATACCGACTACTCTTGCACCAACACCACCCTGAATCCGGAAAAGCAGCTGAAACTTCTTGAAGGGCTTATTCGTAATAATAATAGTTATGACAAATTCAAACAGCAATCCAACTACCCGATCGGAGAGGATCTCTCATATGAAACTGAAAAAAGTCGTCATCGTCGGCACCATGGCCGTTGTCATTACCATCACCCCAAGCTTGTCCGGTTACCTGGCCAGCATCGCCTTTGCGGCTCAAGCCTCCAAGGCGTCCAGTCTTAGCACCGCAACGCTGAGCCCCCAGAGTGAGTTGAACGATGTGCTTGGCGTCTCTTCGGACAAGGAGATCTACGATTCCCTGCTTGAAGGCCGGTCGCTGGCCGATATCGCCGAAGCCCATGGCCAGGACGCAGACAGCGTCATCGCCCTGCAAGTCAAGGAAATGCAGGAGCAGCTGCGGCAGCGGCTGGAGCAGGGGAGCCTGACGCAGGAAGCGTACGAACAGCAGCTCCGGGAACTCCCCGAGCTCATCTCGGGCAGCGTGCACAGCAAGTACAGGATATTGACTTAACCGTCACTTTGGCGGGGCGGCGCACCGTTTAAATCCATCGTCTAAAGCTCCCCCCTGTCTAAACTCATTCGAGGAAAATAGAGGAACTTTTTGCTCCTATTTCGGCAATTGGGTGCGCGCTGACGGCAATAGTGGAATTTTTTATTCTTATTTTCTCTATCGGAGCGAATAACCGGCAAATGGCCTTACCCGCCACGCAAATAAAGGAATAATTTTCCACTATTGTGTGCAAAACCTCAAAACCGCAGGAAATAACGCCCTTTTTTGCGCTTATTTTGGGGGTCAAAAACCGGAATCGGGGCTAGACGGGTATTGCACGAGTATTGCACGAGTATTACACAGGTGTTGCACAGGGGCTGGACAGTTGTTGGACAAAACGATTCGAAGTACCCGGGGCGGGCTAACGGACCGAAGTAACCAACCTTATTTCGGCATTTCGTCAAAATTAAGCGGTTAGGCACTAGCGTTGCATCAAATCTGATCTGACAAAGATACATTCTCTATCCATACAAATTTTCTAACGGATGCCACAAGCGTTATTTGTTCCAAAAACGTTGATTTCAAAATCTAACGGTTGCCATAGCGCTTATTTCACTGAAATCCGGCTATTTATGCCTTGATTCAGGCAAATAACGGCGTTCACAACCGTTAGAATTTCGAAAGGGGCTTTTTTCGGAAAATAGCCGCTGCTACAACCGTTAGATTTCCGGTCAGCTTTTACAGGAAAGCCCTGAGGCATATGCCTCAGGGCTGTTTGCGTCTCACTGCCCCCGCTTGGGAAGCAGCTTCACGTATTCGTCCGAGAGCTTCATCAGCTCCGTGACATAATCGTAGTCGCCGCGGTAAGGTGAGATATCCGTCACCGGCTGCAGCGTCTTCAGCGACACGGCCGTGCCGTCGTCGAAGCCTTGACCCGGCACGAACATCACCTCATCGTTGAAAAACGATCCGGTCGGCAAATAATAGCGCATGCCGATCACGTTCCGGTCGATGTTGAGCAGATCCTGGCCCAATGCGGTAAAACCTTCGTCCGCCAGCGAAACGCCGAGCAGGTTTGCGATCGTCGGCAGAATGTCGACCTGGCCGCCGGTACGCTCCACGACCTGCCCGCTCTTCGCTCCGGGTACATGGACGATCAGCGGAATGTTGAAGCGGCTGATCCGCTCGTCATAAGCGATGCCGAGCTTTTCGCGGATCTCCCCGGCGCTGACGTCATTCGGCTGTAAACCGAAATGATCCCCGTAAAACACCAGCATCGTATTGTCCCATAAGCCGGCTTGCTTCAAACGGTCGATCAATGTCCCGATCGCGTAATCGGTATAGTTGACGGCCTGGATGTAATTGCCCAGCATCGTCCCCTCCATGTCGGCGGGCAGCTGGATATGCCGGCGGTCCTGCGGCACGACAAACGGAGAATGGCTCGACGTCGTCACAAACTGAGCGTAAAACGGCTTGGACTGCGCCTTGATTTCCGCCAGCTTCTCTACGCCCACCCGGTACATCTCCTCGTCGGAGGCCCCGAAGTCGTTAAAATGATCGTTCGTATAGTACGGCTTGTCATAATACTTGTCAAAATGGAGCGCCGGGTACAGCTTGTTGCGGTCCCAAAACGTCACATTATTGATATGGAACGTATTCGCCACGTACCCGTGCCCCTGCAAGAGCCGCGGCAGACTCGGCAGCTGGCGGTCGCCGAAGCTCGTCGACATCGCGGCCGCGGCCGTCGGATAAATCGACGTGTTGGACATGAACTCGGCGTCCGAGGTATTGCCCGGCCCGATCTGCTGGAATACGTGCGGGAAGTAGAACCCTTCCTTGGCCAGCTTGTTCAGCACCGGCGTGACCTCCTGCCCGTTCAGGGTCAGGTTGATCGGGAAGTTCTGGAACGACTCCATCTGCACGACGATCAGGTTCATCCCCTGAGCCGATCCGAAAAAGTCGGGAGCCGCTTTCGAAGAAGCCGCAACGGCCGAAGTGTTTGCAGTGCCTGTAGCGCCAGTATTGCCCGTAGCCTCCGGACTTTTTACGTCCGTAGTTTCCGCAGTTGGGGTTCCCGCAACGCCCGTTCCGCCGGTAGCCGGGGTTCCCGCTTTATCCGAAGCACCCATAGCGCCAGCGCCAGCCGATCCCCCCGCTTCTCCCGTATCCGCCCGGTAAGGGTACGTGCTTTGCAGCTGCCGGATCTTGGCGATCGTCTCCTGCAAATTTCCTGCCGCGATCATCCGTTCCTCTTCCTGGTCGCGGATGGCCGCGTCCACCTGGAAATTGAGGAAGCCGACGCTTTCGGCCCGCACCAGCTCGTTATCGATCCCTTTGCCCGCGCGGATGTAGAGCCCGGACAGCAGCAGGCTGGCGATCAGGATAAAGGCGACTCCCACCTTCCAAACCAGCCCTGCTCGCGGACGGTCGGTGCGGAAGTTCAGCCCTCCCCGCGAAGTCCGGGTGCCGAAACTTAAAGTTCCCTGCGGCCGCCCTGAACGGAATGCCCCGCCGCGGCGGACAAGCCCGATGATTTTGATCAGGAGCAACACCGCCAGATCGGCAAAATACAGAAACTGCCCCGGCCGAAGCAAAGCGCCGATGCTCGCTTTCACCTCGGGCACCTGGCCCAGTCCGCTAAGCACCTTATAAGTCGGCACTGTCCCGAAGTAGGCGAAGTACACCGTGGCGGCAAACAGAATGAACGACAGGACAAAATTAAATCCGAAAAATGTCCACCATTTGCCTTTGGCCGGCGTCACCAGCTCCACCAGGCAGAGGAGGGCCAGCACCGACAGCAGCTCGCCGGGCAGTCCCGCCGGATGGAAGCCGCCGTAAAAAAAGTACCGCAGCAACAGCAATTTCACGCCGATCAGCACGAACGTTTCAACGATTTTGTAGCGACTGGATGTAAATGTAAATATGTTTCCCATCTTTTTACCTCGATTTATTCCGTTTTTACAAAAAACACGGTTTTTTTATCTGTTTATTATAGCACGGTAAAATCGAGAATCGAACTTCCATAAACTGTAAATAAACTCAATCTACACAAAATCGGCCATGGACCGGACCCGGATTTCCCCCGGAGCTCCCGGAACAAACGCCTCATCATCCGCGGCCGCGCCGCGCCGGCGGAACTCCACGGTCACCGGCACGCCAGGCATCATATCAAAGTAATTGTCGGAGAAGATACCTTCCCGTTCGGCTTGGTTCCAAACCTGACGCGCCAGTACGCCGCTCACAAGCGTATACTTGGCGCCGCCGCTGCCCGGCGCTTCCCGCACCTCGATTTGCGCCGCTGGCAAAATAAGGTCTTTGCCGGAAACAAAGTAAAACGGCTTGCTGTCCGCAGGTGCCCCGTCCAGTTCCAGGCTGGCGAGCAGGACAACCTGCTGCGGGTCGCGGTTTTCCAGCCAAGCTTCCCTTGCGAAAGAGACCGCCTCCTTGGCGGAATCCGCCGCAATATTAACCTCCTGTACCGTTTCTTTAAGCACTCCGCCGCCCACATCGTAAAGCATTAGGCGCAGCGTTCCCGAAACGTTCTCCCGTTTGTCGGAAACGATGCTAACGGCAATTTTGCCGTCCTCCGGTTCGTACACCGACAGCATCACGTCTCCGAAGCTGCGGCGGACCGCATACTGCAGCGCTTTCCAGCGGCCGTAATAATCCATGCCCGCCCAGGAGGCGACCGGCCAGCAATCGTTCATCTGCCAATATAGCGTGCCCATGCAATAAGGCTTGTTTCGGCGGTGCGCCTCGATCGCCGTGCGGATCGCCTCCGCCTGCAGCACCTGGCTCATGTACAGGAACGCCTTGAAATCCCGCGGCACCGGCAAATAGATGTCCATGTATTCCTTGATGAGCTGATTGCCCCGGCCGTTTTTCTGATGCGCCAGCATAATGTCCGATTCTAGCTCCAGCGCGCTTTCCGGCGCGTATTTCAGTACCGAATCCAGCTCGGGGAACGATTGAAAACCGTATTCGCTCATAAACCGGCCGAGCCGGGTGTTGTAATTGGCGAACGGCTCGACCGCGTGCCACACGCCCCAATAATGGATATCGCCTTCGCCGGACACCTTATAGGCGTGCTGTTCCGCATCGCCCGTCAAATCGCGCAGCGGCGACGAAGGCCAGTAAGCGATTCCGCCTGCCAGCCGCTCCACCGCCCGCGGCAAAATATCGTGGAATACGGCCTCATAATCGGCCCAAATCCGCTCGCGGACATCGGCCGCATAGGTTTCCTTCCAGCCCCAGCCGGCATTTTCCGCATAATGCGACCAGGCCGAATCGATCTCGTTGTTGCCGCACCACAAAGCGATGCACGGATGATTGCGCAACCGTTTGATATTATGCTCCGCTTCCCGGGCGACATTTTCCAGGAACGCCGCGTCTCCCGGGTACATGCTGCAAGCAAACATAAAGTCCTGCCACACCAAAAGCCCGTATTCGTCGCACAATTCGTAAAAAACATCCTGCTCGTAAATCCCGCCGCCCCAGACGCGCAGCATGTTCATGCCGCTTGCGGCGGCCGAAGCGATCTCATGCCGGTAGCGCTCCGCCGTCACCTCCGTCACGAAGCTATCGTTCGGAATATGGTTGGCGCCTTTGGCGAACACGGAGACGCCGTTCAGTTCAAAGCGGAAGGAAGCTCCCGCCTCGTCCTTCTCGCGGACCAGCTTGATTTCGCGCAAGCCCGTTCGCACCGCCGCGTCGGCTTCCAGCTTACCATTCGCGCCGATCAACTCCGCCTTAAACGTATACATCGCCGGCTCCCCCAAGCCCCGGCACCACCACAGCTTCGGCTGCGCCAAGTTCAGCGGCAGCTCCACCTCCTGCTGTCCCGGCTTCAGAGCAACCTGCCGCTCCCATACCGCTTCCCCGGCGGAGACGCGCAGCCGGCCTTCCCACGCGGCGGCCGCTTCCACCTCCACGACCGCCGCCAATTCGGCAGCCTCCGGCGCAACGCGGTCCTGGCGGATGAACACATCGCGGAGGACCGGACCGCCCCACGCTTCGATCCGGGCTTCCCGCCAAATGCCGCACGTCACCAGCCGCGGTCCCCAATCCCAGCCGTAATGGTAAGGAGCTTTGCGGGCAAATACGCTGACTCTGCGGTCCCCAAGCCCGCCCAGCTCCGCTTGGTCGTTCGAAGCCGGCAAATCGTAACCTAGCCGCTCCAGCTTCGGCAAATCTTCGGCGATCGGGGAACGGAAGCGCACCGTGACCGTATTCGTTCCTTCGCGGAGCAGCGCTTTAATGTCCGCCCGCCAGGAGCGGAACATATTGTCGGCCGACAAAACATGCCGGCCGTTCACCGAAACGTCCGCATACGTGTCCAACCCTTCAAACACGATTTCGATTCGCGGCAGCTTCGCCCACCCTTCATGCAGTTCAAACGAAGTTTGATACTCCCAATCCTTCTTGTCGATCCACTGCAGCTCATGCTCATTCGTGCCATAAAACGGGTCGGGAATCAGCCCGTTCAGCCGCAGGTCCGTATGCACCGTTCCCGGAACCCGCGCCGGCAGCCACTCCGCTTCATCGCACGCCTTGAATTGCCAATCGCCGAGCACATATCGTTGGTTGTTCATAAGCCCTCCTCAAGTTGTAAGTTATGAACCCTATTATAGTCGATAATCGTTATTTTTTGTTATATTATTTGTTAGCAACATAACTGCCATGTTTATTCCGAAACTATCATATAAATAATCTATTTCCATCTACTCCTCCGCCTAAAAACAAGCAAAACAAAGACAATAAAAAATAACACAAGACATTTTCATTATTATAACAAAGCGATACAATCAATCTGTAAGCGCTAACATATCTTTGTAAAAGGGGCGATCACATTGAAAAAACAACTCCTGATGACTTTCATGCTGATCTTTACATTCGCAACCGTACTGGCCGGGTGCGGCGGCGGAGGGAGCGCGAACGGCGGCGGGAACACAGCTCCGCCGCCGGATAACGGAACCACCGCCGCGGATAACAAATCGGGCGGCACAAGCGGACAGCTTAGCGGCAAGGTGACCTTTCTGACCAACCGCACCGACATGATCGGCAAGGAATACGACGAATACGTCAAACGGTTCCACGAGAAGTATCCGAACATTGAAATTGAATTCGAAGCCAGCCAGACGGACTACAACCAGCAGGCCAAAGTCCGCATGGCCAGCGGCGAGCTGCCGGACCTGATGTTCGTCCCGGACATTCCGAACTCCGATTTGCCGAAATATTTCGCGCCGCTGGACGATTTGGGACTGAGCGCGGAAATTACGTTCAAGGATTTCAAATCTTACGACGGCAAGCTGTACGGTATTTCGACGGGCAACTCCACGTCCGGGATCGTCTACAACAAAAAAGCGTTCGCCGACGCCGGCATTACGGAAATCCCGAAAACCTGGGACGAATTCCTGGCCGCCTGCGAAAAGCTGAAGCAAACCGGCGTCATTCCGCTGGCCTCCAACTTCAAGGACAAATGGCCGCTGAACAACTGGGTATTCGATTTGCCGAGGGTGATTGAAAACAACAGCAACTTCCCCAACGAAGTGATCAATACGGACGCTCCGTTCACGATGGATAACGGGTACGGCAAAGCGATGTCCCTCATCAAGGAGCTGGCCGACAAAGGCTACCTGGAAAAAGATATCAACTCCACCAACTGGGAGCAATCCAAAAAAGACCTGGCGAACGGCAAAATGGCCATGTACTTCCTGGGCAACTGGGTGATCAACCAGGTGATCGGCGTCGGCGCGGAGTCCGACAACATCGGGTTTTTCCCGCTGCCGTTCGATGACTCGGGCGCGAGCAGAGCCGCGCTTAGCCCCGATTTCTTCTATGCCGTCAACAAAGACAGCAAAAACCTGGAGGCGGCGAAGGCTTTCCTGAAATGGATGCTCGAGGATTCCGGTTACGAGGATTTCGCCGGCTTTATCTCTCCGTTGGAAGGCCGCGAATCCAAGCTGTCCCAATTGGCCGAGTTCCAGGCGAGCGGCGTGGAGCTGCAGGAAGGCACGCCCGATGATCCGAAGGTAGTCGAAATCCGCAACAAGGCGCAAATCGATCTGCCGGCGATCGCCCAGGAATTCGTCTTGGCCAAAGACCCGCAGGCCGTGCTGGACAAATGGAACAAAGCCTGGGCCAAAGCGAAGCAGGAGCTGGGCTACTAAGAAAGAAGGGGAACGGCATGTTTGGAACGCTGTCTTATAAAGCGCAGAAAAATATCATTATCGTCTCGTTTTTACTCGTCCCGCTCGCTTTGCTCCTGCTGTTTACCTACTATCCCGCGCTGAAGCTGGTCATGTTCAGCTTCACCGATTGGGACGGGTACAGCCCGGAGAAGCCGTGGGTCGGGCTGGCCAATTACCGGGAAGTGTTTACCAACCCGGACATTTTCGGCGTATTCGCCCATAACTTCGCCTATTTTGTCATGGGCATCATCCAAAATATCATCGCGATTTACTTCGCCGTGATTTTGAACAGCAGGCTGCGCGGCCGGAACTTTTTCCGGCTGCTGCTGTTCCTGCCTTACATTATGAACGCCGTGGCCGTCGCTTTTATGTTCGGCTATGTTTTCGATACGACCCAGGGTTCGCTGAACCTGTTCCTGCAAAGCATCGGGCTGAAGCATCTCGGCGAAACGAGCTGGCTCGGCACGGCCGGCCTGGTCAACTATTCGCTTGCTTCGACCGGGCTGTGGCGGTTCATGGGCTATAACATGGTGATTTACATCGCCGCTTTGCAGGCGATCCCCCGCGACATGTACGAAGCGGCCAAAATCGACGGCGCCGGGGCCATGCAAACGTTTTGGCGGATTACGCTGCCGAACATGAAGCCGGTCATCCAGTTGAACCTGTTCCTGACCGTCACCGGCGCGCTGGAGGTGTTCGATCTTCCGTTCGTCCTGACCAAAGGAGGGCCGGCCGGCGCGAGCCAAACATACGTGCAGCGGGTAATGGAGACTGCTTTTGCTTACAACCATTACGGGCTTGCTTCGGCGATGAGCATCATTTTGCTGATGTTCGTGATCATCGTCGTGGGGCTTCAACAGTTTGTGCTTAGCAGAGGAGGAAACGGCAAATGAGCGGACGTAAATTCACTTTCCCGGATGCGCTGAAATACCTGACCTTGCTGATCGGGGTTTTTGTCGTGCTGTTCCCTCCATACGTCGTCATCGTCAACTCCTTCAAATCAAGCGATGAATTTAATACCGCCAGCACGATGGCGCTGCCGCAAAGCTTTTTCAATTTTGAAAATTTCAAGATCGTGTTTGAACGGGGCGGCCTATTGAGCGGGTTCGGCAATACGCTGGTCATTATTTGCGTGTCCCTGGTCTTCAATATCCTGTTCGGAACGATGGTGGCTTACGTGCTTGGGCGGTTTTCTTTTAAGCTGAAAAAAGCGGTTTTCGGCCTGTATCTGTTTGCGACCGTCATTCCCGGCATTACGACCCAGGTCGCTACCTTCGGCATCATCAAATCGCTGGGCCTGTACAACACGCTGGGAGCTCCGATCATCCTGTACGTCGGCGCGGACGTGATCCAGATCATTTTATATTTGCAGTTTATCCGCAACATTCCCGTCGACCTCGACGAAAGCGCCATGGCCGAAGGCGCCTCCCTGTTCCGGATTTACCGTTCGATCATTTTTCCGCTGCTGACACCGGCGACGGCCACGCTGATCATTTTGAAGACGATCAGCATTTACAACGATATGTACACGCCGTACCTTTACATGCCGAAGCAAAGCCTGGGCGTGGTGACGACGGTGCTGATGCGCTTCCAGGGCGTCAACGTGGCCGACTGGAACCTGATTTGCGCGGCGATCCTGCTGATTCTGCTGCCTACCGTGGTGCTGTATTTTTTCCTGCAAAAATATATCTTTGAAGGCGTTACCAGCGGTGCGGTAAAATGAGGTATGATCTTGCGAGCCTTGTTCCGAAAAGCCTGGTTGTTATTCGCCAACTTATCCATGCAAAAAAAGCTGGTGATCGTCTTCGTCTTTCTCATTTCGCTGCCGGTCACCTATTTCAGCTACACTTCGTACCGTTCCAGCTTCAGACTGGTGCAAAGCAGCACGACCGAGGCCGCCCGTCTGATGACGGACAACGCGATGGACAAAGTGGACCGTTATATCGCCGATTTGAAGCGGTACACAAGCCTGCCCTTGTACAACAAAGAGGTGCAAAAATATTTGGACCAGCGGGGAACGGATTGGGACAAGAGCACCTCCATCGATATTTTTCTGATGTATTTGAACAATACCAAGGATGAGATTTTGTCCGCCTACCTGGTGGACCGTTACGATATGGTTTATTACAACCGGAAGCCGGGCATCAACGTACTGTACCCGGAAACGCGGCTCAGCGAGTGGAAGGCATTGGCGCGTAAGTCCGGTTCGTCTCCCGCCCTCGCCGGCACACATGCGATCCGCGTGAACGAAACGGAGAGCCGCCAGGTGTTCACCGTGGTCCGCCCTATCCGTTCGGTCAGTTCCTTGCACGATATCGGCCTGATCGCGATCGATGTCGACGCGAAGCTGTTCGACGGGATCATCGAGCCGCTGAATGCCGTGACCCACGGCGACGCCCTGATCGTGGACGAATACGGAAAGGTCGTGTACAACGCCGATCCCGGCAAGCTGGGCGAGGATTTAAGCGGCAGCCCTCTGCTTGCGCCGGCCGCAGGCGCGCGGGGCAGTTTCCAGCTGGCTATCGGCGGCCGGCCTTACATTTGCGTCTACACTTCGTCCGCGCAAACCGGCTGGAAAACGCTGGTCTACATTCCTTTGACCGAGCTGCTGGCGCCGATGAAGCAAAACCGCGATAAACTGATAATCACGACGTTGTCCGTTATTTTTTTCGCCCTGCTTGTGGCCATGGTTATCTCCTACGCGCTCACGAAGCCGCTGAAACGGACGGTGCAGCTAATGAAGCAGGTGCAGCGCGGCAAGCTCGACGTTCGGGTCAACGTCAAATACAATGACGAAATCGGCCTTCTGGGCAGCCAGTTCAACCGGATGATCGCCCGCGTGAAGGACCTGCTCCATGAGGTGGCCGAAACGGAAAAAAGCAAGCAAAAAGCCGATATGCTGGCACTGCAAAATCAGATCAACCCGCATTTTATCTACAACACGCTGGAAGCGATCCGCATGCTCGCCGAGCTGAACGACGATGACCGGGTCGCCGAGCTGACCTATCTGCTGGGCCTGCTGCTTCGCTACAGCATTACCCGGAGCGCCGACGAGCAGGTGACGGTGGCCCAGGAAATCGACCATGTGCGGAATTACCTGCTGCTGCTGCAAATCCGCTTCCCGGACAAATTCAGCTTCCGTGTGGAGATTCCGGAGTTTTTTTATCCGCTGCCAATCGTTAAGCTGGTTTTTCAGCCGATTGTGGAAAACGCGGTGTTTCACGGTCTGGAAAAAAGAGAGGGGCCCGGCACCATTACGATCCGGGCGTGGAATGAACTTGGCGACGCCATCTTCACGGTGCATGACGACGGCGTCGGGATGACCGAAGAACGCCTCGCCTCCCTGAACCATAGCCTGACGGACGGCAGAACGGACAAATTCGGAATCGGGCTGCGCAATGTCCAAGAGCGGATCCGGCTTCATTACGGCGCAGGCTCCCGGTTGACCGTCAGCAGCCGGGCGGGCGAAGGCACGACGGTCACGGTGAGAATCGCCGGCTTGCTCCGTAACGGCGCGGGGGGAGTTGGATGAGCAAGTTAAAGGATGGCCACGGCTGGCTTGGAGGCCTGACCACGGCTTCGACCAAGTCAAAATGCCGGGACGTAAAGCCATATTGCCGAGGTGCTGACCGTAATGCCGTACTTGCCGGACGTAAACGGAATGATTCAAAGGGGGAAATCCTATGCTGCGAATCGCGATCGTGGACGACGAGGCTTCGATTCGGGAAGGGCTGGGTAAGATGATCGGCAAGGAGAGCGGCCGCTTCGTCGTCGACGGTTTGTTCTCCAATGGGCAGGACGTCCTCGATTATCTCGGGGAAGCCGACCTTGACGTGATCGTCACCGATATCCGCATGCCCGTGGTGGACGGACTGGAGCTGAGCAAACAGGTAAAGGCCATCAAGCCGGAAATCCGCTGCATCATCATGAGCGGGTTTAAGGATTTCGAATATGCCCGGCAGGCCATCCGTTATTCCGCCGTGGACTATCTGCTCAAGCCGATCGACAAGCAGCAGCTGTTTGCCCTGCTTTACGCGCTTGATGAGGAGAAAACGGCGGCCCGCGGCAAGGAGCGGCAAATCCGTTCAGGATTGTTGCTCTCTCATTTCAAAAGCTTCGCAGGAGGGGCCGGCCTTGTTGGACCCGGCGCAAAGCTGCCGGAGCTTTCTCTGCCGGAGCCTTATTTTGCCGTATATGCGATCAAGGGCTGGCATCCGGAAGCCTTGCGCGCCGGGCTTGAGCAAACCCTGCGCCTCCCCGTTTGCTTTTGGGATCTGGTTGACACCGGCGAACCGGTTCTCGCTTGGATCTGTTATTTTTCGCAGCAGCCGGACCAGGAAGAACTCCGCCAATTGACCGCGGTTTTGGAAGCGATATGCCACCCCCGCCGCACGCTTGCCGGCTCCAGCTTCGTATATGGCGATCCTGCCATGCTGGGCAGAGCTTACGCGGAAGCGAAAAGCGCCTGCGAGCTCGGCATTTACGGAAACCGGACGTGGAATTACCGTGAGGCCGGCGGCAGCGCCGGGCCCGACAACGGCGGTCCGGATATCGGCGAACGGTTTGCCGCCTGCCGCGATGAATGGGTCGAGCAGCTGCAAATTTTAAACGTTCCCCGGGCGGCCGCCTGTTTGGAGCGAATGTTGGAGCAGGTAAGGAAAGATCGGACTCCGCTTGAATCGGTCATTTTACTGTGCCGTCTCGTGCTGGACACCATCTCCGCCGAGCTGCACGAATGGAGCAAAATATGGCCCCGCGCCAAAGCCAAACAGCTGGAAGCCGAGCTGTTGTCCTGCCTTAGCTTTGATGAAATCCGGCAAAAATTTGTGGACGAATTGACCGGCGCTTTGCAACAGGTCCGGGCCGGACGCCTGGCGCAGGCGGGGAAATCGGTCGAAACCGTCAAGCGCTGGATCGCCGAACATTACAACCAGCCGGCCGAACTAAGCCAGCTCGCTCGTATGGTCTATTTGACGCCCAGCTACCTGAGCAAGCTGTTCAAACATGAAACCGGCATGACGATCACCGATTACCTGATCGAGGTAAGAATCAAAAAAGCGAAGCTGCTGCTGCGCAAATCAAGCGAGCTGAAAATCCACGAAATCGGCTGCGAGGTCGGTTATCCCGACCCGGCCTATTTCAACAAGCTGTTCAAGCGCATGGTCGGGGTGACGCCCAACGAGTACAAAAGGATATCGCAGTAAGATAAGGTCGTATCCCAGCCTGCGGTTCCGCCCGTTTCAGTGCAATACCGGACCGAAGCGCAGGCTGTCCGCTATTTTACGGGATAACAAGCTTATTGCGCTTGCTCGTAGTTGACATCTTTTTGATAGGAGTAGACAAGCCCCCCTCCTGCGGCCAACAAAACCACAGGTATAACGACCCACCATAAATTCAGGTCAAAAAGGCTGTAACTGAAATTTCCGCTTCCGGGTCTGAGGTCCTCCAAAGCCGAGACGATAAACCCCGTGCAAATAACGATGACTCCCGCCAACAGCGATGTGCACCCCAAAAACAATTTGGTCATAGACGTTCCCCCTCCGAACTCAAATGCGTTTCCGGCAGGAAAAGCTCTCCCTAGCCAGTGAATATTGTTATGTACTTCCATTATTGCAGATTCCGCCCATCCTATAAAGCTCGGCTAAAACCGGCGGGACGATCGGGAAATAACACGGTTCCGCTTGCCTCCCGTCTTCTCATCTCCGGGCTTGAAACGAGCGAAATTGGTGGTGAATAAAGCCGGCCATCACGGCTAACCAGGCGATGATCGCGATAACCCCCATGATCCGCGGGATCATAACCAAAAAGGGCAGTTCTAAGGCCTGCGACAACTGGTAAGTGCTGGTCGTATACATCGCCAGCGGGAACACCATCCCCCAAAATTGCGGATCGTAATTCAGCGGATAACGGTGGTAAACATGACGCCACACCATCAAAATAAACAACAGCGGAATCCACCATGTTCCCGTAATCCAGAAAAACAAAGTAAACCCGCGCAAGAAAGGAAGCAGTTCGGTCAGAAACGGCCAATCCGCCGCATGCAGCATCAGGGTGGAGCCGGCCAGCGTCGTGATCGCCACCGCTCCCATGTTGATCCAATAAGGCGGAGTAAGCGCCGAATATTTCAGGTCGACAAAAGTAAACCGGTAAAATATTAACGTGATGATATTCAGATACAGCATACAGCCGAGCAAATACATGCACAGCGCAAAAAACAGGACGATCTCCCGCCCTTCCGTTATGTAGGGGGAAATTAACGTGCCGAGAACGGAAACGGATTGGGTGGCGACGGCGGCGATCAGCCAGGCTCCGTTAATGCCTTCGCCCAGCGTGGGTTTCTCTTTTCTCACGGTCACGGCCGTAAAAAAAGTATACATAATAACAGCCCAAAGCAAGATGCCGTAGATCCAAAGCCCTGTGGAAATGTTGCCGTTGTGCGCCACGATCGCCCATTGGCTGCCGTACACGCAGGTCGCCGCCGTGCAGGTAAAAAAACCCGGCCCTTGACTGTGGCTGGTCAGATCTTTGCTGACCCGGGGAAAATATTTAATGAGGCGGATCAGCGTCAGGACCCACAGCATGACATAGATACAGGTGTTCAAATGCAGGAGCAGCCCGGATACAAACGGAGCCCCCAGCAAGTGCAGCGCAATGGACAAAGCCCCGGTGGCCATCGCCATTGAAAAATAACCCGGAAACAGGTGTTTGATCTTTTCGTCCATCACCCTTAACATACTTAACCATCCCCGCCTTTTAAGACTTGACTTCCTTCTATTCTTCCCCCGCGCTCAGAAACTTAAATTTAGCTTACCACGATTTAAAATAACAATATTGTGACTGAACTAACCCGGCAGCTTAACGGCGTCGCAAAAACATAATGATATTTTCCGGCGAAACATAGTATGATGTTGTCGAAGTTCATCTCCTTTTTCGGACCTATCTTTTGAAAGGGGTTTCATATGAAAAAGATTTGGATCGTCTATTTGCTGCTGATTGCCTGCTTTGCGCTTTACGTGCTGGATTTCCGGGCGCAGCAGAGCCGCATGAACGAGCAGTGGAGAACGGGCGGCCTGCGCGGGGAAATCGGCGAAAAATACGTCATGGTAACGTTCCAAATGGGCATCGATTACTGGAAAAGCGGGCTGAAGGGCTTTGAGGACGCGGCCCAGGCCTTAAACGTATCGGTGGAATACCGCGGCTCCACCCAGCGCGACGTCCATGAGCAAATCACCGTATTGGAGCAGGTCATCGCCAAAAAACCGGCCGGCATCGCCATCTCCGCCATCCATCCCTCCCTGCTGACGGCCACGATCGACAAGGCGGTCGACGCCGGCATCCCGGTCGTCCTGTTTGACTCCAACGCGCCGGGGAGCAAAGCGTATTCGTTCCTCGGCACCGATAATTACGCGGCGGGCGTGGAGGCTGCGCGGAAAATGGCCGAGCTGGCGGGCGGCCAAGGGGAAGTCGCCGTCGTCACCGCCCCGGATCAGCAAAATCATCAGGAGCGTACGGACGGGTTCGCCGCGACGATCGCCGCGGAATTTCCCGGGATGCGGATCGTCGAGGTCAAAAACGGCAAAGGCGATCAGCTCGCTTCCCGCCAGGCCGCGGAGGAAATTTTGCGGGCGCACCCAAGCGTCGCCGGCATTTTCGCCACGGAGGCGAACGGCGGCATCGGCGTAGCCGAAGCGGTGCGGGCGGCCGGGTCTAAGGCGGGCAGCGGCCCCCGGATTATCAGCTTCGACACCGACAAAGGCACGCTCGACCTCGTCAAAAGCGGGGACATCGCCGCGACTATGGCCCAGGGCACCTGGAACATGGGGTATTGGTCCCTGCAGTTTTTGTTTTCGCTGAAGCATGGGCAAGGCGGCTCGCCAAATGCCGGGACCGCGCGGATTCCCCGGCAAGCCGACACCGGCATCACCGTCGTGACGCGGCAGAATGTGGATGATTACTATGCGAAATAAACGATACGGGCAAAGCTGGGAGCTGCGCCGTTTCACCCTGAACAACCTGCCGATCCGCTACAAATTGATCGTGCATTTTTTGCTGATCAGCATCCTTCCTTCCATCGGCTTGGGCCTGTTGACCAACTGGACGGTCGACCGCATCATCGAACGCCAAATTACCGATAATACGCTGCAGTTGATCGGCAAGGTAAACAAATCGCTGGAAACCTACGTGGAAAATTTGCAAAACATGACCTACTTTATCTCTTTTAATCCGGAGGTGCTGCGGTTTCTTGAGGGGCAATCCGAAGCGGACCACTTCGAGATCCGCAAATTTCTGCAGGGCTTTACAACGTTATACTCCGAAGTGGCCGGCATTTTGGTCGTCAACAGCCAGGGTGACTACATCAGCAACGAAATGTACGCCAGAACTCCGGAAAAGCTGACCGCGGAAGATTGGTACAAGGAGGCGGTGCGAAGCAAAGGCATCTTCAAGGTGATCGGCCACCCGCATCAGCGCAATGTAACGACGCACGTAAGCTACAAGGACAGCGAGGTCGTTTCGGCCGTCAGGGCGATTCTCGACCCCGACACCCAGCAGGTCAAAGGCGTCGTGCTGATCGATTTGAAGCTCCGCGTGATCGCCGAGACCGCGCAGGACGTCAGGTTGGGCAAAACCGGATATTTGACGGTGCTCGACCAGGAAGGCCAGCCGATATACACCCCACCGGAGCCCTACACCGACCGCATTCCACTGGAGCGGATGAACCTGGAGGGCTCGGGAACGTATTCGGCATGGGCCGGGGGACGCGACCTGCAGTTCATTTACCGCGTCTCCCCGTTCACCGGCTGGACGACGGTCGGCGTTTTTACGATGAAGGAGTCGGCCGCGGAAATGCGGGAAATCCGCTTTTACGTCGTCAGCTTCGTGTTTGTCGTCTGCATGCTGGGCATGACTGCTTCCTTCTACTTGGCCCACTCGATCTCCAGGCCGATCGTCCAGCTCACGTCCTTTATGCAAAAGGCCCAGTCCGGCGACCTGACGATCCGCCACTGGAGCGACCGCACCGACGAGATCGGCCATCTGGGCCGCAAGTTCAACGCGATGCTGCAGCAGATTGGCCGGCTGCTCTCGCTGACCGAGCTGCAGGAGCGGCAAAAACGCGAAGCCGAGCTGCGCAGCCTGCAGGCGCATATCAAGCCGCATTTCCTGTACAACACGCTCGATACGATCCATTGGATGGCCCGCCGCAAAGGCGCGGACGATATCGCCGAGATGGCGGAATCGCTGTCCAAGCTGTTTCGGATCGGGCTGAGCAAAGGCAACGACATCATTCCGCTGAGCGACGAACTCGAGCATGTCCGCAGCTATTTGCAAATCCAGCATGTCCGGTACCAGAACAAACTGGATTACACGCTGCATATCGCCCCGGAGCTTCAAGGCGTTTACGTCTTGAAGCTGATCCTGCAGCCGATCGTGGAAAACGCGATTTATCACGGGATCAAGGAGCGCCGGGGGCCGGGGCATGTCGTGATCGAGGCGGCCGAAGACGGCGGCTTGCTCGTGGTCACGGTCCGCGACGACGGCAAAGGCATTCCCCCCGATCGGCTGGCCCAGTTGCAAAGGCAGCTGCAATCCGCGGGGGCAGCCGCTGCCGAACTCCCCGCGCCGAAGCCTGAACCGGCCCCCGATTCCGCGGATGGCAAGGGGTACGGCATGCTGAACGTGCAGGCGCGGATCGCTTTGACGTTCGGCGCCAAATACGGAATCGCCATTCAAAGCGAATTAGGACGGGGAACGGTCGTAACGGTGACGCACCCGCTGATCCGGGAGAACAACGTACGTTGGGAGAGGATAAACCATGAGTGAGCGCATGGAGAAGGGCATGAACAAAAACAGTCTGTCCCCTGATTTCCGCTGGAAGGTGCTGATTGCCGACGATGAGATGATCATTCGGGAAGGCATCCGGGACAGCGTCAACTGGGAGCAGCTGCGGCTTACGGTTGCCGCGGAAGCCGAGGACGGCGAAGAGGCGCTGGAACTCGCCGTCCGGCATGATGTTCATATACTGCTCGTAGACCTCAATATGCCGATCATGGACGGCATCGAGCTGATGAAGCGCGTCCGCGAGCAGCTCCCGGGCTGCAAAATCGTCATTATTACCGGTCATGACGAATTCGCCTACGCGCAAAAGGCGATCCGCCTCCAGGTCAAAGATTACATCCTTAAGCCGGCCAACCCGGCGCAGCTCGAAAAGGTGCTGCTGCAGGTCCGGACGGAGCTTGAGGAGGAGGCGGAACGGCAGCTCCATTGGCAGACCGCCTCCCGGCAAATCTCCCGCAGTTATCCGCTGCTGCGGGAACGGTTCTGCCAGGAATGGGTGGACGGCAGCATGACGGAGGCCGAGATTTTGGAGCAGCTGCAGTTTCTGAAGCTGCCTGCCGCCTGCCCGGATTGGCTTGGCGTGATCCGGCTGCGCGAGCCCGCCGGCGCGCCGGCGGCCATGAAGGAATCCGAACGCCAGCTATACCTGTTTGCGATCGAAAATATCGCTTCCGAATTGCTCTCCCCCTACCCCAAGGCGATATTCCGCGACCCGTTCGGACTCATCGTCGTACTGCTGTGGAGCCTGGCGGCGGAAGCGGATTTCCACCGCATCGAAACCGCGGTGCGCACCAACCTGAAAATCGCCGTCGACGTTCATCTGGCCGAAGGCGGCAGCGGCGGCGGAGTGACGGACCTGCCCGCCGTTTACCGCAGCGGCAAAGCCGCGGTGATGAAAGAAACCGCCATCTCGCCTTTGGTGCGCCGGGCCAAACAGTACATGCTGGAGCACTTCGCCGACCGCCGGCTGACGCTGGAAAAAATGGCCGGAGCGCTGCAAACCTCACCCGTGTATTTAAGCCGGGTGATCAAGCAGGAACTGGGCGCCTCGTTCAACAGCTATTTGACGCAAATCCGCATCCGCCGGGCAGCTCAGCTGCTGAACGCGACGGAGCTGACGATCGCGGAAATCGCCGAACAAGTCGGCTATGAAACGCAGCATTACTTTAGCACGGCATTCAAGCGGGCCACCGGCATTTCCCCGCTACAGTACCGCAAAGGCGCGTTCAACCTCAAAGAAGAAGGAACCGAGTGACCCCCGGTTTCTTCTTCTTTCGTTTTTTTCCCTTTTTTGTCCGGGTGTATACCGCGTGTATTCTACGCTAACGGACTCAAATGACCTTATTTGCTGATTTCCCGTTACATTTTGTGATCTCCTGTTTCTGCGGCAATAGAGCCCCTAGTGTCCTTTACGCTACATCACCTTCGGCGGCGTCCTTCCCCCGGCACACCGATTTCAAAGCTGTGCCAAAACTTTAGTTGGATTTTTATAAAAAGAGTAGATTCATTGTAAATACGCCCTCCCCTGTCCCTTGCTATACTCACCTTGCAAACGCATTCAAACCATATAAGCCGAACTTATGATTGTGCGGTTGGAGGCAAACGGATGAACTGTTCTTGCCTACTCCGGTACGATTCTTTGGTTCAGCTTATATAGAATTTTCAATCGGGAGGTTGGGTCATGAAGAAATTTACGACAATCCTGCTGGCGCTGGTCGTTGTTCTGACGCTGGCGGCATGCGGAAACGGCGGGGCCGGCGGCAATGGAGCAACAGGCGGCAACGGAGCCGGCGGCGGCAACGAGGCCGGAAGCAGTACCGGCAACGGCGGCAACGACGGTGGCGGAAACTCCGGTGCCAGCAAAGGCACGGTTGGCCTCGCCATGCCGACGAAATCGTCGGAGCGTTGGGTGGGTGACGGCCAGAACATGGCGAAGGAATTCGAAGCGCTCGGTTACGCCGCGGATTTGCAGTACGGAGAAGACGTCATCGAAAATCAGGTATCGCAAATCGAAAACATGATCACCAAAGGCGTGAAAATTTTGGTGATCGCGGCGATCGACGGCGGCTCGCTGACCGATGTGCTGCAAAAAGCCCATGATCAAGGCATTCAGGTCATCGCCTACGACCGCTTGATCATGAACAGCGAATACGTCGATTACTACGCCACCTTCGACAACTTCAAGGTCGGCGTGCAGCAGGCCGCCTACATTGAAGAGAAGCTGGGCCTCAAGGACGGCAAAGGCCCGTTCAACATCGAGCTGTTCGGCGGCTCGCCGGACGACAACAACGCTTATTTCTTCTATGACGGCGCTATGTCGGTGCTGCAGCCTTATATCGACTCGGGCAAACTGGTCGTGCGCAGCGGACAGACGAAAATGGAGCAAATCGCCACGCTGCGCTGGGACGGCGCCACCGCCCAGGCGCGGATGGACAATTTGCTGAGCGCCCACTATTCGACGGAAAACGTCGACGCCGTGCTGTCCCCGTACGACGGCATCAGCATCGGCATCCTCTCTTCGCTCAAAGGCGTGGGATACGGCACCGGCGACAAGCCGCTGCCGATAGTGACCGGCCAGGACGCCGAACTCGCTTCGATCAAATCGATTTTGGCGGGCGAACAAACGCAAACCGTATTTAAAGACACGCGCGAGCTCGCCAAAAAAGCGGTCGCCATGGCGCAAAGCATCCTCGAAGGCACGGAGGCCGAAGTGAACGATACGGAAACATACGATAACGGCGTGAAGGTTGTCCCTTCCTATTTGCTGGAGCCGGTCTCCGTAGATAAGGATAACGTGGAGAAAACGCTGGTCGAGACCGGTTATTACACCAAAGAGGAGCTTGGCTTGTAGCCCTGCGGCCGGAGATACGCGGACTACGGAAATGGCATTACAGCAAGCCGGTACAGCGGCAAACCGGCTCCCGCGGCGGACGGCTTTCCCGGCCGCCGCTGTTTTACATCAACGCGGCAGAAAGGCAGGTGGCGGCACTTGCGAAAACTTATTTTGGAAATGAGAGGCATCACCAAAACGTTTCCCGGCGTCAAGGCGCTCAGCGACGTCAATTTGCAGGTAGCGGAAGGAGAAATCCACGCGCTTTGCGGGGAAAACGGTGCCGGAAAATCCACCCTGATGAAAGTGTTAAGCGGCGTTTATCCGCATGGCACCTATGAGGGGGACATTTTGTTTAACGGCCGGGTTTGCGAGTTTAAGGATATCAAGCAAAGCGAACAGCTCGGCATCGTCATTATCCATCAGGAGCTGGCGCTGATCCCGTATCTGTCGATCGCGGAAAATATTTTTCTCGGCAACGAACAAAAAAAGCGCGGGCTTATCGACTGGAACGAAACGACGATCAAAACGCGGAAGCTGCTCGAAACCGTCGGGCTGGACGAATCGCCGGCCACCCGGGTGCTCGATCTCGGCGTCGGCAAGCAGCAGCTGGTGGAGATCGCCAAAGCGCTGGCCAAGCAGGTCAAGCTGCTCATCCTGGACGAACCGACGGCGGCGCTCAACGAAAGCGACAGCGAAAACCTGTTGGCGCTCATCCTGGAGCTGAAAAAACAAGGCATCACCTCGATCATCATCTCGCACAAATTGAACGAAATCAGCAAGGTGGCCGATGCGATCACGATTTTGCGGGACGGCAAAACGGTCCAAACGCTCGATATGAAGGCGGATCAGGTGACCGAGGACATGATCATCAAAGGCATGGTCGGACGCGATTTAACCCACCGATACCCTGAACGGGAGCCCCGCATCGGCGAGGTAATCTTCGAGGTTCGGGGCTGGGAGGCCCACCATCCGCAGCAGGAGGAGCGGAAGGTGCTGGACGATATCAACCTGACGATCCGCCGCGGCGAAATCGTCGGGATCGCCGGCTTGATGGGCGCGGGCCGAACGGAGCTGGCAATGAGCATCTTTGGGCGTTCTTACGGCAGGCATATTAAAGGCCGGCTGTTCCTGCACGGAAAAGAGGTCCGGTTCGACTCCATCAGCCAGGCCATTGCGCACGGCGTCGCTTATGTCACCGAGGACCGCAAGCAATACGGCCTGATCCTGATCGACGATATCAAGCGGAATATTTCGCTCACCAGTCTTGGCAGGCTGTCCCGCCGCGGCGTCATTCACGAACAGGAGGAAGTGCTTGTCGCGGAGGAGTACCGGAAGAAGCTCAATATCAAGACGCCGAGCATTTTGCAAAAAACGGTGAACCTCAGCGGCGGCAACCAGCAAAAGGTCGTACTCAGTAAATGGATCTACGCGCAGCCGGAAATTCTCATTCTCGACGAGCCGACGCGCGGCATCGATGTTGGAGCCAAATACGAAATCTACTCGATCGTCAATCAGCTCGCGGACGAGGGCAAAGGGATATTGTTCATTTCTTCGGAGCTGCCGGAAATTCTCGGCATGTGCGACCGCATCTATTGCATGAGCGAAGGGCGAATCACCGGGGAGGTCGCCCGCAAGGATGCGACGCAGGAAGTGTTGATGAAATCGATGACTCGAGGCAGGGGGTAGGCAGATGCAAGCAGTTAGCGAACTTTTCCGCAAAAATATCCGCCAGTACGGGATGATCATCGCACTGGTGTTCATTACGGTGTTGTTTCAAATTTTGACCGACGGGATTCTGTTGAAGCCGCTGAATATCACGAACCTGATTTTGCAAAACAGCTACATTCTCGTGCTGGCGATCGGCATGGTGCTCGTCATCATTACCGGACACATCGATTTGTCCGTCGGTTCGGTCGCGGCCTTTATCGGCGCGCTGGCGGCGATCATGATGGTCGACTGGCAGGTGCCCACGTTTCTGGCGGTGATCCTTGCGCTGATCATGGGGGCGCTGATCGGAGCCTGGCAGGGCTTCTGGGTCGCTTACGTCAAAATCCCGGCGTTTATCGTGACGCTGGCCGGCATGCTGCTGTTCCGCGGCCTGACGATGATTGTGCTGGGCGGGCAGTCGATCGCACCGTTTCCGAAATCGTTCCAACGCATCAGCTCCGGGTTTATCCCCGACTGGTTCGGCGGCGGCGGGCTGCACGTATTGACAGTCGTGCTCGGCATCCTGCTGTCCATTTTGTACATCTGGCAGGAATGGAAGGAGCGCCGGACGCAGATAAAGTATCAGTTTGAAGTGCCGCCGATGTGGACGTTTGTACTGAAAATCGCCGTGCTGGTGGCGGTGATCAATCTGTTTACGCTGGTGCTGGCCACCTATAACGGCATTCCGAATATTCTGATCATCCTGTTCTTCCTGATCGTCATCTACTCCTTCGTAATGAACCGCATGGTCGCCGGCCGGCACATCTACGCGCTTGGCGGCAATGAGAAGGCCGCCACGCTGTCGGGGGTCAAGACGAAAAAGGTGACCTTCTGGGTGTTCGTCAACATGGGCGCGCTGGCCGCGCTCTCCGGCCTCATCTTCGCCGCCCGGCTCAACTCGGCCACGCCGAAGGCCGGCACGAACTTTGAGCTGGACGCCATCGCGGCCTGCTTTATCGGCGGCGCCTCCGCTTCCGGCGGCATCGGCACCGTGGTCGGCGCGATCATCGGCGGGCTCGTGATGGGCGTGATGAACAACGGCATGTCGCTCATCGGGCTTGGCGTCGACTGGCAGCAGGGCATCAAAGGGCTCGTCCTGCTCCTCGCCGTCGCATTCGACATTTACAATAAGTCGAAGACGAATTGATACGGTTGGTCAGGCTACTGCAAAACAAACAGGCCCCGCCTCGGAAATCCGGACGGGGGCCTGCTCTTTTTTGTAAAAATTACCTCTCTCCCGCTCCTTGCTGGGAAATGGCTGTTACAGCGTGTCTACTTGATGGCGTAAAATAAGTTGTGTAAGGACGGGTTAGTCTATCAAACGACAAAAAAGTAGGGTATGCTTGGGATTGTCGAAGTCACCAAGGAGGAACCCTACTCAATGACAACTATACAACAAAACTCGTTCGCAGAACAACTCGAAAATA